>Ga0256836_1000012_pt1 | contig 161339 bp, 165 predicted proteins | sample 4561380metaG_FD_185974 | JGI IMG/M metagenome (GOLD analysis project Ga0256836, IMG submission 185974) | Hydrothermal vent microbial communities from Guaymas Basin, Mexico - 4561-380 | ecosystem: Environmental > Aquatic > Marine > Hydrothermal vents | place: Mexico: Guaymas Basin | collected...
CCGCTCGAGATAGTCGTGATTCCGATAATAAGGAGCTCCCTCGGCCCGAAGATAAGCTCCTCTCTGATAAGGGCCGGTTTGATAGACCCATTCGGCAGGCCCCTCTCCAGTGGAAACGAAACTCCCCGAAAGACGTTTAAGGGGAAAGGACTTAACACCAACGGTGATACCCATGGCAAAGCTGAAGGAGCCGATTATAGCGATTAACTTCAAGACCTACATAGAGGCAACAGGGAAGAGGGCGCTAGAGATAGCGAAGGCCGCCGAGAAGGTCTACAAAGAGACAGGGATAACCATAGTCGTCGCGCCCCAGCTCGCGGACCTGAGGATGATAGCCGAGAGCGTTGAAATCCCGGTCTTCGCCCAGCACATCGACCCGATTAAGCCTGGAAGCCACACCGGCCACGTTCTCCCAGAGGCAGTGAAGGAAGCTGGCGCGGTAGGAACGCTCCTCAACCACTCCGAGAACAGGATGATTCTGGCAGACCTCGAAGCGGCCATAAGGCGTGCCGAGGAGGTTGGTCTTATGACGATGGTCTGCTCCAACAACCCGGCCGTTTCCGCGGCGGTTGCAGCTCTCGGCCCGGACTACGTTGCAGTCGAGCCACCGGAACTCATAGGGACGGGAATCCCAGTCAGCAAGGCCAAGCCTGAGGTCATCACTGACACCGTTGAGCTGGTTAAGAAGGTCAACCCCGAGGTTAAGGTTCTCACTGGGGCCGGAATCAGCACGGGCGAGGACGTGAAGAAGGCTCTTGAACTCGGAAGCGTCGGAGTTCTCCTCGCGAGTGGTGTTACCAAGGCCAAAGACCCAGAGAAGGCGATAAGGGACCTGGTGTCGCTTATCGTCTGAGCCCCTTTTCCCACTTTTAAATACTGGTTTGTAGGCTTAAGATTTATAAGCCTGGACTCTGCTTTTCTATCGGGCAGCCCCGTGGTGTAGCGGCCAAGCATGCGGGACTTTGGATCCCGCGACCCGGGTTCGAATCCCGGCGGGGCTACCATAGAAACTTTGCCTTCGCAAAGTTTCATCAAAGTTTGTAGCTCTTTCTAGAAGGCCCTATTTCAAAATTTCAAATTAATTGGCTGTGTTGAGTAAGAGAACTTTTTAAATTGCCCCTTTTGGAAGGGTTTGATATTTAAATCGACGCCTGGAGGGCGTCAAGGGAAATAAACCCTTTTGAGGGTGTCGGCTCTAATGGTTCTCTCTTAAAAGGTACGGTTTTACAAGCAAAATCTGTGCTCCATTCGAGCCTTGAGCGGAGAGCTACCAACTTTTGGTGAAGCTTTTTCCAAAAGCTTCCTGTACTCTCAAACCCCTGGAGTGGGGCTTCGCCCCACCCTGAAACTTTGCCTGCGCGATGTCGAGCTTTGCTCGAGGTATGGGACAGCAGTTCCTCAGAGTTTGACCAAGTTCGTAACTCCCTAGAATCTAAATCAACGCCCAAAGAGACCCTCAAAAGAGGAGTAAACCCTCTATAGAGCTGTTTCAGTTTGTTCGCTCTTAAAAACTTCTTAGTCTCTAGCGGAATGCAGTCAAACTTTAGGGCTTTCTTAGTGTCCTCTTCTTGGGATGCATATTTAGATGTCTCCACAAGAAGAACAAAATAGATCTATCCTTTCTTGCGTGTTTGATCTTTTTTGCTTCTTTCAATTTTGAACTCTCAGCAGAGGAAACAAAAAGAACATCATCCAAAAACAATTTCATGAAAAACATTAGGAGAAATCCAGGGATTAAAAAAACCTCTGATGGAGACTTAAGGGTAAAATAACCCAAGACTAATATCATAAAAACAAACAATCCACAACCTTTTGACACTTTTAATGATATTAATAAAATGGAAACAGCAATAACCCAAATAATAACAGTCAGAACACTTACATGTACGAAGATTCCGCTCTTAATAAGTCCAACAATAACAAAGACTATTATGCTAATTCCAACAGCCGAGTACTCCCAAGTACGCGGAGTGAGATTTGGCTTTGGAGACAATTTTAGTTTTAGGCTTTCCTCAGCCATATAAATGAAAAATATAAACAGAAAGAACGCAACGCTAAATAAAGCTATCATACGGGGGAGATTGCTGATAAAATCCTTGGGATTATCTGATAGATACCTCGCAATTACAATTGAAACTGACAAAGCTAAAAAAGCATCAAGGAATGCACCAGCAATTTTGTCCATCCCCTTGTTTTTGTTGGAGGAATACACGTGACCTAAAGCAAATGACATAGCCATGAACATTGAGAAAACCGCTACAAAGACATATTCATCCTGTATCCCACTATCCTTGAGCATCTCCGACACAACAGTTGCGATTATCGTAGCAACTGCGATAAAGAAACTGAAGACGCTAATAGGATCTGGATGATCTGGATTATTTTTATCGTCAGCCATTAATCACCACCGTCTTCACTGTTTATCAAAACGCAAACTCCTCCACGCTGAACTGCTCGACGACTCTCTCGAAGTCAGTCTCAGGAGTGTAAACGAATCCACAGCGGGTGCACTTCAAAACGCCGTTCTCTTCGCTCAACGGGGAGAAGCAGACCGGACAGCGGTACTCCTCTCGCCTCAAAGAGTCATAAACCTCGTCCCTCATGACGAGCAGGTTGAGCTCGCTCTCCCAGTCCTCGTGGAGCATTCCCCAGTAGGGGGTCTCTACGGGGTAGAAGTCCTCGAGGATTAGGGCCTTAATCCCTATCCCCCTCACGCCAAGAGGAAGCCTCTCGGCGGGCTCAATGGAAACAACGAACTGGTCGTAGAACTCAATGTTCTCGGCCCTAACGGTTAAACCCCTCGACAGCCTTGAACGGAGCGGAATCAACTGGAGGAACAGGCTTTCCCGCTCGACGTCCCAGCTCGCGCTTATTGAGACGCTCCCCTTCACGAAGAACTGGGTTATCGAGCGCTCGTCCTTCTCTTCGCCAGCAAAGGAAAAGCCCAGCTTTCTCATCGCCCTTCCGAGGAAGTTCGGCCTGGGGAGCTTTTGGTAGTTAATCAGATACTCCCCTATCCACCCCGCAAGGGGCATGGAGTAGCCTATGAACGCCTGCCTCTCGACGCGCAGGTAGGCAACGCTGGGGAGGAGCTTGAACTGGTCGAGCATCGGAAGAAATAGGCAGAGGGACTATAAATAGCTAACTCCCGAAGAACTCATCGAGGCTTATGCGCTTCTTCCGCTTTGCCTTCGCCTTCTCCCTCTTGACTTCCTTCTTGAGGTCTATCGACTTTTCGGCCTTGGGCATCTTCTCCTTCTTGACCTCATTCTCTGCCTTCGCTTTCCCCGCCTTCCCGTTCTTTCCGTTGAAGCCGTCGAGGTAGCCGTTCTTTCCGTTGGAAGAACCCGTCCGCTCCCTAATCATCTTCTCGCACACATCCGCCGAGAAGCCGAGCAGAGTCCTCTGCTTTTCGGGCAAAACCGTCTCGAAGAGCGTCTTTATGTCCTTTTCGGTCAGGCAAATCCTCTGCCTCGTGTAGTCCTTGACTTTATAGCGGGTAACCAGCATCTTTGCAGTGGGCAGGTACTTTTCCACCGCACCTTTGCTCACAGTCAGGACGATTTTTCCACCGCACTTCGGACAGCGCCCGATGAGCGGAGGCCTCCGATATTTCGTGTTGCACTTCACACAGCGGAACTCCTGCCTCGTGAAGCTCCTCAGGTTACCCCTTAGGTCGGGAATCAGGTGGGAGTTGAGTATTGTTTCCGCAACGTGGTGTTCATCGACCGCGCGAATGCGCTCCGCCAAAGCGAGCTGTCTCTCGACCTTCTCGACCATGTCGCCGAGCTGTTTATACAGGCTCATCTTCGGACCAAGGCCTATGTCGTCCGTATCGTGGGTGAACTTTATCCCCTCGTACATCTCAGGCTTGCCGAGTCTATCTTCAACGCGCTCGATGAACTTAACTTCCTTCGGCGATTTCATCTCGTAGGTGGCTTTGTAGAACTCAAGGGGATAATAGCGAACGACGTCCATGTTGTGGACCTCGCTGTCCACCTCACGCGGGTCGAGCCTCGTCGTAACGACCAGCGGTGCGTCCATTTTACCGCCGCGCTTCTCGGGGAGGTAATACTTGCTGAAGTTTAGTAGCGCATCGAGGAGAAGCATTACAGCGTCCTCGTCGCCGTCGCATTGGTGTGTTACAATATTTTCATTTATTAGCACATCATGGTAGCTTTTAGCGTTCAATGAGAACACAAAGTCATCTTTAGGCTTGAGATATTCGACGTGCTTAACTTTGACAATCCATCCCATCTCATGTGAGTATCTGTCCCTGTTGTTTGTTTTGGCCGAATGAGTTGAATAGACAGAATTCTTGCGCTTACTGATGAACCCTATTTCTCTAAAGAACACATGGTAGTGCTCACCCGCAATGTTCAATGCATAAACTGTTGAGACGGGAACTTCGCTTCTACGTTCAAGGTGATAGAGCCTGCTACGAGCGTTTCCCCTGTTGGCATTCTTATCGAGAGTATAATATCCTCTGATTCCGAATTTCGAAATCAGTAGCGTTTCAATGTCCTCAAGGAGGGCCTTATTAACGCTGTAAACCACCACCCTCGGAACTGTACTGAGAGCACTTCCGTCGCCCTCAAAGTAAGCCCTCAGCATCTCCGCAACGGCGTCTTTCGGTAGTACATAAACCAGACTGGGAACGCGCTTTGTGTGGGCGTTCTTCCCTGCACTGAGAACTTCTGTGAAGAGCAGGTACAGAATACGCGAGCCAACGGTGACCTTCTCCCCGCGCTCATAGATTCCAAAACCATCACCGAAAGCCTCTCTCAATGCTCTCTTGAGGTCCTCGCGAACTTCATCGTCCGCTATCGAGAAGCTTATCTGGTAAACGCTGTTGCTTTCCCTCGCGTAGCCCTCGGCGAGGTAATAGCCAAGAACCCTCATCAGAGGCTTTATTGGAACAAAGCGCTTGATTGTGACTTTATCCCTCTTGAAAGCAAGCTTACAGTCGGGAACATCCTTAATGGACAGGCCCTTTTCCTCAAGAGCTTCAAGCACTCTGGAAAGCGGTACCGAGTCTCTCTGAAGGTAATCGTATTTGACTTCAGCCCCAATCAAAGAAAGCCAGTACGAAAGTCCGCGAACCATTATGGAATCCCAGAGGGATTTAAACTTCTCGTCAGCGAAGGCCTCCAACAGGTCAAGGTTTTCAAGGGAAACTTCTCCGAATTCAAGTCTCGGAACGAGTATCCTATCGCCCTCCTTCACCTCAAAGGCCCTCTTTTCCACGAACTTCCCGTTTTCGTAGACGAGAACCGGGTGATCGACGGTCGTTTCGAAGCTCCTCCCGAGTTCGAGCTCGAAGCGAATCAGGTGGTCGGTGCTTGGAGCTTTTATGACGTCCTCGATGTCGGTGAGAACAACCTTCCCGCTCTTGGGGTCAAAGGAGTAGACCTTAACGTTCCTCTTCGGCTTCCTTCTCACGTAGACCATATTTTCGTAGCTCTCCCCTTCAAACAGCTCGTAGAGCTCGCGGAGAGTTATCCTCGCAGGTTTTCCATCAATCTGGACTAAGATTCTCGTATCCCCAGGGAAGCAGTTCCTCCTCTTCGCCGCATGATAATACGGGTGCGCGTAGCCGACCAAAACGTCGGAGAAGCCTATTATCCTGCCGATGATTCCGGCAGAGGTGTGGGGCGCTAAACCGATGACGAGGTGGCCTATCAGGTCTTCCATCTTCTCGGCGTTGTAGAACCTCGGCAGACCGTAGAACTTCTCAAGCAGGTCATCGACGAAGCGCGCGACCTTGAGGAGGTATTTACCCGCCTCGTAGGAGAGGATTATGTCCTGAACCTTCAGCTCGACTATCTGGTCGTCCCTCTCAAGGGGCTTGCCCTCGAAGTCATGCGTATACCCGAGTTCGCGAAGCTTTTCAACGCTGACCCCTATCTCCTTCGGCTTGAAGTGGGTTATCGGAGCATCAGTGGCGTCGAAGCGGATTGTGCCGTCCTTGAAAACGTAGACGTCGTTCTTGACCCTCAGAAGGCCCTTTTCGAGGGGCTCGGCCATCTTGTAGCCCGAGGTCATACCCTTGACGCCCTTGAGCCTGTCGATGCCGTAGACCTTGACGTTCTCCATCGCCCTTCTGAGCAGTTCGGAGGGCTTTATTTCCCTCTCAGCGTAGGGCCTCAGCTCGACGTCACAGCGCGGACAGCGGAAGCCGAACTCCTTAGCCTCGCTTTCAGGATAATCAACGTTGCACTTGGGGCAGTGCCATAGGAGCTCCTTCCTCGTCCCGCAGACGGGGCAGAGGTGCTCGGGGCCAACGTGTCCGCACTTCGGGCACTTGAAGAATGCTATCTCAACCTTAGCAGTCTTGCCCTCCTCAGCGGCCTTCTTAATGTCCCTGCTCTGCCCGCCAGCGAGGCCAATCGGGAAGAGCACCTGAACAGGGGGCTTCATCTTCCTCTCCTTGGCCTTCTCGGGTCTGCCCATTCTGGCCCCTATCCAGCTTATTCCCCTGTCGCGGAGCTTTATCGGGTTGTTCTCGTTGATTATATCAATGACCGTGTGGAACGGCTTAGCCTTGAACTCCCACTCGAGGTTGCCGAGGGGCGTGAGAAGGGCCGAGCTCCAGGGATAGTCCACGACGATGACCTTCCTCCTGTCCTCTGTCCTCTCGAGCCTGTGGGGCAGGCCGAGGAGCTCAAGGTAGCGCTTGATTTGAGGGTCGTTTTCGAGGATTACCTTCTTCGCGAACTTCAGCTTCCTGAACTCGTCCCACTCGATTTGGGCGTTTAGTAAAGCCTTCTGGAGTTCCTCCACTTCCTCCGGCTTCAGCGTGTTCCAGTAGAGGGTGTAGTAGGGGTGGAAGGGTATGTCCAGAACCTTCGAGAGGTGTATCGCCAGCTCGACGCTCGGCTTAACCCGGAGTGGGTCTCTCAAAAGGCTTTCCAGAAAATCTGAGTCTATTTCAAGATATTCGGCTGCTTCCTCAACGGCCTCGCGCGGGTTGTCGGAGAAGGGCTTGAGCTCGACCTCGTAGAGCTCCTCGATTGCTTTCACCAGCTCCTGAACCCACCATTCCTCGACGTAGTTGGCCGGCAAAAGCGTCTGATTGTTCTCAACGAAGTCGCCGAAGTTCACGAGGGCATCTCCGACGTATAGAATCTCCTCAATCTCGTTTTTAACCCTAAGAGCCGTCTCGTAGTCGTCAACCCGTACGACGCTCCCGTCCTTGAGCTTGACTATCGGGCCTTCCACTGTTGTCGCGGGGGTAACGATACAGCCCTTTCCGGGCCTCTCGGTTTTCATCTGCGTTCCTATCGCTATGAACTCGTCGAGGATTATCATTGTGGCCGGGTTAACGCTCCACGTCGCGAAGCCGCTAACGCGACTCCTTCCGTAGCGCAGGCGGAAGCCACCGTTCTCTGAAGGCTCGGCAAAGAGGGGCCTGCCACCTATTATCTCCTTCGTGTACTTCTTGTTGGGGGCGATGTTGGCTCTAAACCTCTCGTAGAGCTCGTAGTAGAAGCCCTTTTCAACCTTCTCGGTGATTTCCTCTTTAGTTGAATCCTCGGCCTTGGATTCGTCGGCCTTGGGCTCCTCGGATTTGCCCTTCTCCTTGGCCTCCACGAACTCCTTTATCCAGTCCCAGCCTTCCACGCCCATCTTGTCTATGTACTTGACGAGCTTCTTTGCCTTCTGGAGGACGCCTTCCGCCAAAACGAGAATCGCTCCACCGCGCAGGTGGTTGGTCTCGACGCCGGGAACGTTCCTGTGACTCACTTCCACCTTATCGGTCTCTTCACCGGTTATCTCGATGGGGATGTTTCTCATCGCGAGCCTTACCTCATCGGCCTCGGGGTGATACTGCAGTCTCGTAACGGCTCTATGATAGAGGTCTATCTCCTCGACCATCCTCTCTATATGCTCCTCGCTCGGCTTGAAGCGGTCGAGGCCGAGCTTTTTCCTCACGTAGTCGCCAACGAGAACGCTCAACGCCTGAGCAGTTCCACCGGAGCTCCTAATTGGGCCCGCGTAGTAGAGGGCCAGGTACTCGCTGTTGTCAGCCCAGGTGTTGCGCTTGATTTTGACGTCAGCTATTCCCTCAAGCGGAGCCGAGACGATACCCTCTGTGAGTATCGCGAGGGCAGTTCTGACGGCCTGCTCCGCGTACTTCTCCTTGCTCCCCAGGTCGCCGAACTTGCCCTCGATGATTTCATCAACGACCTTAAGAGCCGCCAGTTCCTTACCGTACTCCTTGACGAGCTCTCTAATCCTTTCGGCGACTCCAGGGGGGCCGACGAGGCTCTCAACACGGCCGGCCATGTCGGTTGCTTGGGGAACCTCAACGTCGAGGCTTGGGTCTTTCCCCTGGGCCCGGGCCTTTCTCGCAATCTCGTAGGCCCTGTCAATCTCCCTCTGGAGTGATTCGAAGTAAGCCTTCATCTCAGGCGAGTAGAGCTCTTCCCCCATTCAAACCCCCTCGCAGAACTGGTCAAAGCTCACAACGGCTCTCAAACGGGCCGTCTCAACGTCTATTATCGGCACGCGCGCTGGAGTGGGAACTATGTTCACCATCTTCTGGAACTCGGTCTGGGCCTGCCAGGTTCCGCTGTTGATGACGAAGACGCCGTTGTAAATCCGGTACTCCATAACGTGAACGTGGCCGGCCTGGAAGAGGTCAGGAACGCTCTCGATGACGAGGGTATCCTCGGGGTCGGGAGCTATGGGAACCTTGTTCCCGAAGGTCGGCGCGAGGTGACGGAGCTTGAGCAAATCAACCATCGCCTCGGCGGGCCTGTGGTGGCTCCTCCCAGGAATGAAGTCAACGACGTCCTCTATGCCCCTTCCGTGCGCGATGAGAAACTCCCTGCCGTGGAGGTTTATCACCGCAGGGTTGCTTATTATCACGGCGTTTTTGAGCTTGTATATCGGCTTGGCGTACTCCTCGTAGAAGCCGGGCTGTGGCAGAGCGGTCCTCGCGGCGTCGTGGTTGCCCGGGCCGATGAACATGGTTATATGCTCCGGAACGTTGCGGAGGAGATTGGCCAATGCCTCGTACTGGTCGAAGATGTCGGGAATAGCCAGCTCGTTGTACTGGCCAGGGTAGATGCCGACGCCGTCAACGACGTCACCGCCGATTATCATGTACTTAATCCTGCTCACGAGCTCCTCCTCGGCCCTGCTGTTGACCTCGCCGTTGAGCCATTCGAGGAACTTCTCAAAGGCCTTCTCGCAGAACTTGTTGGAGCCAACGTGGATATCGCTCAGCAGGATAGCGTAGACCTTCTCTTCCAGTGGAGGCTTCTCGCGCCTGAACTTCGGCACATCCGGGAGGAAGACGCGGTTGGCGAAGAAGATTCCCCTGCCCGGCTGACCGCGGAAGGCAACGACCGAATCGGGCATTATAGCGTTGTATGCCTGTGAAGCGTTCTCCTTGTCCCTGCCGAGGAAGACCTTTATCCTCCCGGTCGCGTCCTCGACCTCGAACATGTAGCCCTTCGCCGTTTCGCGCTTGTCGTTGACGAGGCCGATTATCGTGACCTCGTCGTCCCGGACGTAGCTCAGCTTCGCGATGTCTATGACCGTCCCGATTTCGGGGTTCTCTCGGAAGATTCTGCGCATCTTCCTGAGCCTCGACTTGAAGTAGCTCGAGTAGGCCTGGATTATTATTTCACCCTCCTTGCTCGCGGCGTTCTTGACCTTCGGGGCTTCAAACTTCACGTTCTTGACGTCGAACGTTATCTCCCAGTCGTCGGGAATCTCCTTCGCGCGATAGCGGAAGCCCTCTTTGGGCCTTATCACAACGTCTTTGTACGTCGAGTAGCTCTTCTCGCCCTCGACGTCTTCTCCGACGTACGCTATGGGAATCCCGTAGTCGCCGTAGACGATTTTGGGCTTCACTCCGTTTCCATTCTCGCCGTTCTCGTAATACTCCTCACTGTCGGCGTAGTTTCCGTAGCCGTTACCGTTCAGGGGCTCGGCTTCCACTGGAAGTGAGTCCTCGACGACCTCGGTTAGTGACGAATCCAATGAACCAGCGGCCTCATCCACGAGTTCTTCAGGTTCAGGTGTTCCAGTGGAAACAAAACTCTCCCCCTCCGAAATCTCGCTGGAAATTGGTTCTTCAACGGGATTAGATGCAGGAGATTGCTCTGATTCAATGGTTGTTCCAGTGGAAATTGAAGTCCCACCAACAATTTCAGCAGGTTCAACGCTCTCTTCCCCAGAAGAAGCCGTGACAACCTCGCTTTTCACAACATCTCCAGTGGAAATAGAACCCGATGCTTTCATGGATTCAACGTTTTCAGAAGAGGGAATTTCTTCGGGCCGAGAGGCTACAACAGTTTTAGAAACTGGAGTTTCATCGGATTCAGCAAATTCCTCACGTATTTCCTCCTGAGAAGCCCCAAGAGGCTCTTCTTCCGAAACCTCAAGGGGGGTCCGCTCAGTGAGCTCTCCAGTGGAAAAGAGACCCTTCTCGGCGAGGAAGGCCTCGGCTGTGGATGAGTCTATGACGAAGGTCCCCCGAGCTTTGGCGAACTTTATCAGCTCGGCAAGCGTGAAGTCCCTCTTGTAGTGGGGTTCGAGGAGGTAGTAGGCGGAGGGAGTTATCAGGTATTTATTCTTGATTAAATCCTCAATCAGCATCAGAACAACCTCCTCTGCTTGGAGAGGGTGAGGGTAAGCAGGCTCCTAACCTGCTCGTCGTGGCGGTAGATGTTCTTCACCATGTAGGGGGTGACGTTTAGCCTTATCTCCTTCGTTCTGCCGTAGCGGCCCTTGCTCACGACCTTGGCGTTAATTATGCCGAGCATGTCGAGCTCGTTGATTAGGTCGCTCACGCGCCTCTGGGTTAACGGCTCGACGTCAAGGTGGTCGCAGAGGGACTTGTAGACGGAGTAAACGTCGCCGGTGTTGGCCGGCAGCTCACCGTTCTCGTCGAGCATGACTATCGCGTAGAGGAGGACCTTCGAGTGGAGCGGGAGGGTCTTTATGACTTCCTCCATCGTGTCCTGCTCAATCTTCTCCTGTGCCTTCCAGACGTGCCTTTCGGTTACCTTGCTCGCCCCCTCGCGCTCCGCTATCTCTCCAGCGACACGAAGCAAATCAAGAGCCCTCCTCGCGTCGCCGTGCTCGCGAGCAGCTAAAGCCGCACAGAGGGGAACGACCGCATCGTCAAGAACGCCCTCGTAGAAGGCCTCCTTTGCGCGCTGCATGAGAATGTCCCTGAGCTGATTGGCGTCGTAGGGTGGGAAAACGACTTCCTCCTCGCTCAAACTCGACAGAACGCGGGCGTCAAGATACTCCTTGAACTTGAGGTCGTTTGAAATTCCAATTATACTGACCTTCGCCCTCGAGAGCTCGGTGTTTATCCTCGTGAGGGAGTAGAGTATGTCATCCCCGCTCTTCTTGATGAGCTTGTCTATCTCGTCCAGAACGATGATTACAAAGCGCTCCCTCGCGTCTATAACTTCCTTTAGCTTGGCGTAGACCTCATCGGTCGGCCAGCCGACGAGGGGAACCTCTACACCGCTCTCCGCCTTGAAGTGGTTGACTATCCTCGCGAGAACGCGATAGTGGGTGTCGACTATCTCACAGTTGATGTAGATGACCTCGACGGGAATGTTGTACTTCTCGGATATCTTCTTGAGCTCCTCGGTTACGAACTTCACCGTCACGGTTTTACCGGTTCCGGTCTTGCCGTAGACGAAGACGTTCGAGGGCGTTTCACCCCTTAAAACCGGAACGAGGATATGAGCCAGCTCATCAATCTGCTCGTGTCTGTGAGGGAGTTCCTTTGGCGTGTAGCTGTGCCGCAGGACTTCCTTGTTCTTGAAAATCTTCTTGGCGTGGAGGTACTTCTCGAATATCGACGTCAGGTAGTCGTCCCTGTCCCCCATGGCTCCCATCTCCACCGGAAATCATACTCTCACGCCGTATTACCGTCGTAATTAAGCCCACAAATGGGAACATTTTGTCAAACATGCCAGATATTATCTGGATTTAATCCAGATATTTCTTGAAATTTTGCACATTGTATCAAATCTCCACCGGAAGCACCGGATACAGTGGAAAGCATAGCAAGTGTGGGGTCTGGGTTTATATGCCTTGTTGAACAGGAGAATGTAAAAGGAGAATGCAGAAAGAAGGGGAAGTTGCCCCTAAAGGTAGCCCCTATCCTGTTCTTCGGGAAGAACCTCAGCGAGAAGTGCCAAAGCCTCGTTCTCGGGCATCCCCACACGGGAAACCAGAAAGTCAAGAAGCTCCTCTCTGCTCGCACCCTTGCGAAGTCTCTCGTAGACCATCGCGAGCACGCGCTCCTTTAGCAGGGCCTCAAACTCCTCCTCGAGGTTAAGCGCCGAAACGGCTGAGAGCAGACCAACGAGAAGGGCCGAGAGTGCGTCGTTGAACTCCGCCTTACCGAGGTTGGAGGTGTCCAAGTCAACCGCGAGGTAAACGTCGTCGTTCATGCCCATAAGGAGGAACTTCATCAGGTTGATTTCCGCGTTCAGCCGAAGGAGTGCATGGTAGACCTTGAGCTTTTCGTCCTTGGTCATGGAAAACGTTTCAAGACCCATAGGGGCCAGCAGTCGTATGAAGCCTTCTCCGAACGAGAGAAGCAGTGTGAAGGGCATCTTGGGGTGCTCAGCCACATAGAGGTTCGGTTCAAGTTGCTTGACCTCCCAGGGCAGGTCCACGATGTCGTTGGCATCGTCCTTGCCGGAGCGCAACCAGTCGAGAACAACATCCCTAATCTCCACGGGAACCACCAACCGAAATACGGCGTTGGTGAATTAATGGTTTGCCCTTCCAGAGGAAACGGGAAAGTCAAATGCCCATAGATGTGCACGAGGTTTGGTATTTGGAAACCCGAAACAGATTAGGATTGGTTATTTCCACTGAAAGGAAAATGAACATGTGTGGCTATCAAAAGATGAGCACTAAAGAACAGTTTAGTTCAGTTTAGTTAAACAATAACGATTGCAGAATTAGAAAAGTTAAATAGCTTATATCCCCCCCAGAGTTTTGTTTCCAGTGGAGCGGGCTTTTGAAGCTTCCCATAGAAGACCGATTTAGAGTTGATAAAAAGCTCCCATTCTTCTTATCGGTGCCAGTTTTTATATCTTTCTATGAACAAACAACTAAATTAATGTGGACAATGCACGAAAATTTTGAACAGTATAATAAGATTTTGCACAATTTATTGAACGATTCAACAGCTACGTACTTAAACAATCTCCCTGAATCCCCATTACATTTAACTACCCTGTCAAAACCGTCCGTTTTCCGAAAATGGGTTCCAGTGGAAATGAAACTCTGGGGGGTCTTTTCGATGAGCATCGAAAAAGACCTTTGTTTCCACTGGAAAAACTGTTCCTGATAGTATTTTAATGACCATCAATGAATTGTTTTGAGTATAGGACATCTTTTTAAGGTTCGAGTGGAAATGAAGCCCATGCTACCTGTAACCGTCGTGAGGCGACTGCTCCGCGTGAAGGTCAAGGTGAGCAGAAACCGGTTAATTCAGATAGCCCTCGCGGTTCTGCTCCTTGCAATAGCGTTTGCAACCGCTTTTGCTTACTTTGAGGGCGTTGACTTCTTCACTGCCTTCTACTGGGCCGTCATAACGATGGCGACCATAGGCTACGGCGACGTTACGCCAAATACCGGGGCGGGGAGAATCGTTGCAATGGTTGCCTCCGTCGCCGGAATCTCGACTTTTACGGCCCTCGTTTCCCTTCTGGCCGAGAACTTCATTTCCTCGTCCCTGAGGAGGATGATGGGCATGCACAGGGTTAGATATTCCAACCATTACTTGATAATCGGGCAGGGGAGTAGCGTTTCAACCTGCGTTAACGAACTTATCGGTGCAATCGAGCGCGGTGAGCTGGGGCTGGCCCCGATTGTTGTGGTCTTTCCCAGCGAGGAGGAGCGCAAGAAGGTTGAGCTTCCAGAGGAAATAGAGGTCCTCATAGGGGACCCCACCAACAGGGAGACCCTTGAGAGGGCCCGTGTTGAAAAGGCTTCTCACGTAATCTTGGCCCTCGAAGACGACTCAAAGGCCGTCTTTGTTACCCTCATGGTGAAAAGGATGTCAAATGCAAGGGTTCTCGTCGAGGTCCTGAGTGAGGAAAGCGTTGAGCTCCTGAAGGGGGCCGGTGCGGATAGGGTCATCGTGAGCAGGAGCCTGGCAGGAAGGCTTCTCGCGAGTTCTGTCTTCGAGCCTGAGGTGGTTGACGTTATAGACGACATAACGAGCTCGGTTAAGGGCTACGACGTCACCGTGATAGACGGACGGGACTTCTGGGGCAGGCCGTACATAGAGGCCCTCCGCGAGCTCAAGGAGACAAAGGAATTGTTTCTCCTGGGTTACTACCGCGAGGGCCCGGTTCTCAATCCCCCTCTCGACGAACCGATTCCTGAGGGTGCCAGACTGATAGTTCTGAGGAGTTCCATTTCCACTGGAAAATCCTGAGCTCGTGGTCTATCTTTTGTAGTTCTCTTCTTTCTTGGCTTTTCAGTAAAATTCGGGCGTTTATAAAGTTCGTTTTTCGAAACGGGCGAAAATCTTAAAAGATTGCCTCCCCGATTTTTCCGGGAAAAGTTATTTAACCACCGAACTTTACCCCCATTAAGGGTATTCCCGGGTGAGTCTCATGGCGAAGAAGAAGGTTGAAGAGGTTAAAGAGCTTGAGGAGTTCGAGGAGCTTGAAATAGCCGAAAGCTCACCGTCATCGTCCTCAAAGAAGAAGGAAAAAGAAATCAAGACCCTTGAGGATTTGCCTGGCGTTGGTCCTGCCACTGCTGAGAAGCTTCGCGAGGCCGGTTACGACAGTATTGAGGCCATAGCCGTTGCTTCACCGCTCGAGCTCAAGGAGATAGCGGGAATAAGCGAAGGTGCCGCGCTCAAGATAATCCAGGCCGCCAGAGAAGCCGCTAACATCGGAACCTTCATGCGCGCCGACGAGTACATGGAGAAGAGGAAGACCATTGGCAGGATTTCCACTGGAAGCAAAGCCCTCGACAAGCTCCTCGGAGGCGGAATAGAGACACAGGCCATAACCGAGGTCTTCGGTGAGTTCGGAAGCGGAAAGACGCAGCTCGCACACACCCTCGCCGTCATGGTCCAGAAACCGCCTGAGGAAGGTGGCCTCGGCGGTTCGGTGATATGGATTGATACCGAGAACACCTTCAGGCCCGAGAGGATAAGGCAGATAGCTGAGGCCCGCGGTTTGGACCCCGACGAGACGCTCAAGAACATCTACGTGGCAAGGGCTTTCAACAGCAACCACCAGATGCTTCTCGTTGAAAAGGCGGAGGAGATAATCAAGGAGAAGGCCTCAACAGACAGACCTGTTAAGTTACTCGTCGTTGACTCGCTCATGGCCCACTTCAGGAGCGAGTACGTCGGCAGGGGAACCCTCGCCGAGAGACAGCAGAAGTTGGCCAAGCACCTCTCCGACCTGCACCGTCTTGCCGACCTCTACGACATAGCGGTCTTCGTGACGAACCAGGTGCAGGCGAAGCCCGATGCCTTCTTCGGCGACCCCACGAGGCCCGTCGGCGGTCACATACTTGCTCACAGCGCGACGCTCAGAATCTACCTCAGGAAGGGCAAGGCCGGAAAGAGGGTTGCAAGGCTCATAGACAGCCCGCACCTGCCCGAAGGAGAGGCCGTCTTCAGGATTACCGAGAAGGGAGTTGAGGATTGACTTGGATTATCATGTTTTCTGTTTGTTTTTGTACTCTTACCCCTTTTGACTAGTTCTTTTTATTTGGATAATTCTACTTTATGTAAGAGTACTATTATGTAACACAACTTATCAACAGTAAAGTTTATATTAGTTGCCAGTTATTATCTGTAACAGCTTGTGGGTTGCGCTAAATGCCTGTCTGACTTGTCCACCCGGGTGAAGAAGAGAGGTGTTTTAGATGAATAGGGGTAATACCGTTTTAGTAATCGGTGCGGGTGTGGATAAGACTCCCGGGATAGACATGCCTTTAGCTGCACAGCTTGTTCCAGAACTGGCAAGGTTTTCTGAGGAGGAAGGGAAAGAAATTGAACAAACGATAAGATCATTTCTCCCGGGGTTAAGATTTTCGTTCAATAGATTTATCAAGGAAGCAATAGAATCAATAACAAAATCTGATGAGAACCAAATGGAAGATCTTGTAAGAAAACTAGAATACCAAAAAAATCAGATAGATAGTTATGATGAAAAAGATAAAAAATTGGCAGAGCTACTCATAAGATTATTCAAGAAAATTAAGACCATTCAAGAGGGTAGCAAACTGGATGATGAAACCGTTGAATTGATAAAAGAAGTTTTTGGAGAGGATATCATAGCCGAAATAGAGGACGAATCAATAATCGAATTTACAAAACTCTCATTTTCGGATTCTTTCAAAGTCATAATGAAGAGAGTTTTAAGACAAAGTTTGAAAGAACCAGAAAACCCGATATATAGAGTATTGAGCACCCATTTTTTGGACATAGAAACTTTACTTGTTGAAACATTTCTTGGTTTTTATAATGAGAAACCCTCTGATATTAAAAAATACCTCTACATTTCTTGGATGATGTGGGCATATCTAAAAATGAAAGAAAATGAAGTTTTATCAAAAATAGATGAAAATAGCATACCTTTTTATTCTATGATTCCAAAAGATTTTAAAGTTATTTCTTTTAATTATACTACCTTTTTATCCAAGGTCCTACCGCATGATAATTATTTGTATTTCCATGGCTCCCTTAATGAATATCTTAGAATGGATCTTAGAGATTTACTAAATATCGAAGATGCAGACGAAATTAATGCGTTTTTGGAAAACACTATAAAACCGAATATTGATTTTAACAAGAACAAATACGTAATACCAGGTATAATTCCACCTCTGAAACTTAAACCAGTATTGTCAAATAAATTTATTGAAATATGGTATAAAGCAAGTGAATGGATCCGTAATGCTGATAAGATCATTGTCATTGGATACTCATTTAACTATGCTGATGAACATTTTAACGATATCATACGAGCAAATAGAGGAAAACCAATTTATATTGTGGGTCCATCCGCTGGAAGTTTAAGGAGTAGGCTTAGTAGAATATTTGGTTTTCGAGAGGATGATTTTACTGAAACGACGTTTCAAGGTAAGAGATCATATCAATGTCACAATATCCACATCATTGAAGCAAAAGCCCACGAAATCAACTTGGAAGAAGGGTTTAAGTGACAAAGCTTACAGAAAAGTTCTAGTGGGTTTTAAATTACTAATTGTTTTATTTTGATATCCTTTGTAGTATTATGTGTTATTTCTAAATGAATTGGAATGCTAAAAGTATTAAAAATCATATTGTGAATAATGTGTGTTTAGAATACAAGATACTAGATTATAATCTAAGAATGCAAGTAGCTTTGTCAGTTTAAACCTTATAAACGGCCCCTCAAACTCTTCTCCATGCCCAAGGTTGAGCTCAGGGAGAACCCATCTCCAGAGGAAATAAAACTCCTCGTCGATTTGGCCGTTTCCTCCGAGGGAGTGCTTACAATCTTCGCCTGCTGTCGGGTTCACTACGACGGCAGGGCCAAAAGTGAACTCGGCCCAGGCGACAGGGTGATTATAGTTAAACCCGACGGCTCTTTCTTGATACACCAGAAGGAGAAGCGAGAGCCTGTCAACTGGCAACCGCCAGGAAGCGTCGTTAAACTTGAGCTCCGCGAAAAGCCCGTTCTCGTCTCGGTCAGGAGGAAGCCCAGGGAAACGCTGGAGGTCGAGCTCGATGAGGTCTACCTAATCACGGTCTTCCACGCAGAGGACTACGAGGAGCTCGCTTTGACGGGTAGCGAGGCCGAGATGGCCGAGCTCATCTTCGAGAACCCCGAGGTGATAGAGCCCGGCTTTAAGCCACTCTACCGCGAGAAGCCCATTAAGCACGGCATCGTTGACGTTTTGGGGGTTGACAGGGACGGAAACCTTGTAGTTCTCGAGTTGAAGCGCAGGAGAGCGGATTTGCATGCGGTCAGCCAGCTCAAGCGCTACGTCGAAACCCTCCGCGAGGAGCACGAGAACGTCAGAGGAATCCTCGTGGCCCCTTCACTCACCTCTGGCGCCAAAAAACTGCTCGAAAAGGAGGGCCTTGAGTTCAGGAAGCTCGAACCGCCGAGGAGGGGCAGAAAATCGAGGGGAAGACAGCTCAGGCTGTTTTAGCCCATGCTCATCTCCTGCGGGAACAGCTCCCTAACCCTCGCCACGAGGATTCCGTCCCTTCTCTCGACCTCCACAACCCGCCCGAGGCCGACCAGCTTTACCTTTGCCCTGCAGACTGTGATTTCCCTCTCGTCGCTCTCCTCCCAGGGGACCCTCGTCTCAAGCTCTCTGGCCTCTATCAGCTCCGCGAGGAGACCTTCGGTTCCAGTGGAGACGTCGTCAAAGGGGTCGTAGGTGAGGAACAGCCTGAGGGCCTCGTCTATCGCCTCTTCGATTGCAAGGATGTTTCTCGCGCTTCTGAGCTCTATCGTCCTGTAGGGGTTCCTCAGGAGCTCGTCTAAAACCCGTCTCGCGATTCCAGCGAGGATTACCGCCTCCATGTTACCACCTCACAGGTAGATGCTCTCGTACTGCTTCATCTCCTTCTTCCGTGCCTGCTCCATCTGCTCGTGCATCTTCCTGAGCTGCTCCTCAATCATCTCCGCCTCCTTGATGAGCGGTTCAGTCGAGACGTCAATCGGCGTGAGCTTCTTGAGTACCTCGATGACGTTCGCTGCCGCCCGAGGGTCGGGTCTGTCGCCGAACGTCTCGCCGAGGAGCACGTAGGCGTTTAAGCCCCTCTTTCCGGCCTCCCAGAGGAGCTTTCCGCTCATTCCCATAATCGAGCCGTACTGGAGTATCTTCGCTCCGGCCTCTTCGAGCTCCCTGTTGAGCTCTTCTCTCGCGCCGACGCCCCACACTTCCATCTTCTCCTTGAAGAAGCCTATGCCGATTCCGCCGATGGAGATTACCTTCTCGGCCTTCATCTCGCTGAGGTAGCTCGCGAGTTCCTTCGCTATCTCGTTGACGAGCGTCGGGGGCACGTAGATGTCCGCTACCGCCACGATTACGTTGTCCTTGCCGTAGAAGCGGAGCGGTGGGTTGGGCTTCCCCTCGAGGACTATGCTCATCGGAGGTATGAAGGGGCTCTCAACGTAGCCTATCATCTCCATTCCGAGTTCTTTGGCCAGGAAGTTGCCCGCTATGTGGCCTACAAGGCCTATTCCCGGGTAACCCTCGATGAATATCGGGTTCTTTACCTCCGGCAGGACGAGCTTGACAGGTTTCTCCTCCATCTCACCACCCCCGGAATATTTAGTTCCCAAAGGTTATTAAAGTTTCCGCCCTTCGTTTCCACTGGAAAGGCAACCCTTATATGAGTGGAGCGAGCATTTAACACGGTGATGACCATGCTGAGGATAGGCATCATAGGTGGTTCCGGGGTTTACGGCGTCTTCGAGCCGAGGGAGACCGTTAAGGTTCACACGCCCTACGGCAGGCCCTCGGCCCCGGTGGAAATAGGCGAAATCGAGGGCGTTGAGGTGGCATTCATACCGAGGCACGGCAAGCACCACGAGTTCCCGCCACACGAAGTGCCCTACCGGGCCAACATCTGGGCGCTCAAGGAGCTGGGCGTCGAGAGGGTCATAGGCATAACGGCAGTTGGCTCGCTCCGTGAGGAGTATAAACCGGGGGACATCGTCATAACCGACCAGTTTATTGACTTCACGAAGAAGCGCGATTACACCTTCTACAACGGGCCCAGGGTTGCCCACGTCTCGATGGCCGACCCCTTCTGCCCCGAGATGCGGAGAATCTTCTACGAAACTGCCAAGGAGCTCGGCTTCCCTGTCCACGAGAAGGGAACCTACGTCTGCATCGAGGGACCGAGGTTCTCTACTAGAGCGGAGAGCTTCATGTTCCGCCAGTACGCCCACATAATAGGAATGACGCTCGTCCCAGAGGTAAACCTGGCCAGGGAGCTTGGAATGTGCTACGTGAACATCGCAACGGTCACCGACTACGACGTCTGGGCCGACAAGCCGGTTGATGCCCAGGAGGTTCTCAAGGTCATGGCCGAGAACAACTACAAGGTTCAGGAGCTCCTTAAGAAGGGCATCCCGAGGATTCCCGAGGAGAGGAACTGCGGCTGCGCCGACGTGCTGAAAACGATGTTTGTTTGAGCTGGGTGGTTGCTTTGTTTTCTATTTCTATGTTGAACTCTTCTTTAGCTCATCACAATTTAGCCGGGAATTTGGAAAACTTTAAAATCTTCAGTTCCCTCTTAGAGTGGTGGTCGCCGTGAGGAAAGCCCTTGCGATTGTTCCGGTGGTGTTCTTTCTCCTGATTTCGGGGTTTGTCTCGGCCTACGAGCTCCAGGCCTATGGCTATGTAACAAAGGTGGTTGACGGCGATACAGTGTGGTTCCACTCCTACTACGGTTATAGGGCCGGAGAAACCTTCAAGGTTCGCTTCGCCGACATAAACGCTCCCGAACTATACACGGCGGAAGGTAAGGAGTCCAAGGCTGCCCTGGAATGGCTCTTCGATACCTACGGACGTCACGTTTACCTCGACGTTGATGACGTTTACGAAACCGACCATTATGGGAGGGTCGTCGCGGTCGTTTACCTTCCATTCTGGTATTATGGCTATGCCCTCAACGTCAACGAATGGCTGGTGGAGAGGGGCTACGCATCCATCTGGGACCACTACAACGAGTTTGACCCGTACTCATGGAGCCTCTGGGTTCCAATTTGAGGTTTTTCTCTTCTCCGACATCTTTTTAACCTCGGCAGAAAACACACCCCTTTAAAAGGGGGTGGTCGGAGTGAGCATTCTCATCAGGAACGGTTACGTTCTCTACGGCGAGAACCTTGAGGTCGTTAAAGCGGACGTTCTAATCGAGGGCAACCGAATCGTTGAGGTCAAAAGGAGAATCAACGAGGGCGCGGATACCGTCATAGACGCGACCGGAAAGGTTGTTTCGCCCGGCTTCGTCAACCTCCACACTCACTCGCCGATGGGTCTTCTGAGGGGCCTTGCAGACGATTTACCTCTGATGGAGTGGCTGGAAAAGCACATCTGGCCGAGGGAAGCGAAGCTGACGCGCGAGCACATCAAGGTCGGCGCCTACTTGGGAGCTCTCGAGATGATTAAGACCGGCACGACAACCTTCCTCGACATGTACTTCCAGATGGACGCGGTTGCCGAGGCAACCCTTGAAGCTGGTCTTCGTGGGTATCTCTCCTATGGCATGATAGACCTCGGCGACCCCGAGAGGACGGAGAAGGAAATTAAAGAGGCCCTGCGCGAGATGAAGGTCATCGAGGGCCTCAACTCCGAGAGGGTCCACTTCGTCTTTGGGCCCCACGCGCCCTACACCTGCTCCCTTGCCCTCTTGAAGGAAGTTAGGAAGCTCGCGAATGAGTATGGTAAGCTGATAACGATTCACGTGGCAGAGACAATGGCCGAGCTCGGAAAGATTCAGGAGCGCTACGGGAAGAGCCCCGTTGTGCTCCTCGACGAAATCGGCTTCTTCGGGAGCGATGTTATAATAGCGCACGGCGTCTGGCTCGACAGCAGGGATATCTCTATACTCGCGAGGAACGGCGTCACCGTTGCCCACAATCCAGCGAGTAACATGAAGCTTGCCAGCGGTGTGATGCCCCTCCAGAGGCTCCTGAACGCTGGAGTTAACGTCGGCCTCGGGACAGACGGGAGCGCGAGCAACAACAACCTCGACATGGTAGAGGAGATGAAGCTTGCCGCTCTGCTCCACAAGGTTCACAACCTTGACCCAACGGTTGCAGACGCCAGAACCGTCTTCAGGATGGCAACTGTAAACGGCGCAAAGGCGCTCCGCCTCAACGCCGGCGTTATAAAGCCCGGCTACCTGGCCGATATAGTCATTTTCGACTTTAACAGACCCCACCTGAGGCCGATTCATGACATAGTGAGCCACATCGTTTACTCCGCCAACGGCAACGACGTCGAGACGACGATAGTTGACGGAAAGGTTTTAATGCTCGACCGCGAAGTTCTTACGCTGGATGAGGAGAAAATACTGAACCGGGTGGAGGAGGTGGCGCGTGAACTATCTTGACCTTTTCCTGGGCGTTGCACTGCTCGTTTCCTACGTCCTCCTCTTCTACAACCATCACATTACTGGCCGAAAGGCGCTCCTCTACTACTCGTTAGCCTGGCTGAGCCTCGCCGTTCCGGTCTTCTCCTCGGATATGGGAGTCTACATCGTTGGCCTGGCCTTTTTCTCGGCCTTTCTGTGGGCCGGCAACGTCGAGGCGATAGACGAATTGACCCTAAACAATGAAACAGCGAGGAGTCTGCTCTACCTATCGATTCTCCCGGTGCTCATCGTTTTCCTGTTCTATCCTGAGCACGAAACGTCAGCTTATATTCTTCTCGGCCTGTGGATTGTCCTCTCGGCCGTTCTCCTCGGGTTCTATGGGGGGAGAACGCTCCTGCCGATGTCGGTCCTTCAGGCTTTCCTCGGCGTCGTCGTGGCACTCTCAGGATTGATTCCCTTCTTCCGGCTCCGCATCGTTCCCGCTTTCCTCGGCGTTGTCCTCGCCTTTGAGTCGGTTAGAACCTTCCTGAGGACTTCTTTCGTCGGGGACTTCTCCATCGGTTCAATCAAGGACGTTGGCCTCGATGGAAAACCCGGTCTCTTTCTCGTCCCCTCTGTCCCTGAGGACGTTCTCTCCTCCGCCCTTGTGTTTTCACGGAGTCCGCGGAACGCTCCCAACTGGTTCTGGATAACGACGGTTCACGACGAGCGGACAATCTCGCCGACAAACCTCCCCAAAATTCTCGACATGGCGGTCAAGTTCATGAGGGAAGCTGGGGAAGCCGGTAAAAAGCCCATCATCGTCATTGACGGTCTCGATTATCTCGTCCTCGAAAACGGCTTCTCCAGCGTCCTCAAGTTCCTGTCGGCGCTCAGGGACTACGCCCTCGTCCACGGCGCCACGGTGTTTATAGTTGGGAGTGACGATTTCCTCTCAGAGAGGGAGAGAAAGCTTTTGAGGAGCATCGTGGGTGAGGGCAATGCTTGAGGTTGTTAAAGGTGACATCACCCGCTTTCCGGCCGAGGCGATTGTAAACGCTGCGAACCGCTACCTCGAGCACGGTGGTGGTGTCGCCTACGCCATAGCCAAGGCCGCCGCTGGAGACGCCCGCGAGTACATCAGGATAAGCAAGGAAGCCTTGAGAGAACAGCTTGGAAAGGACTCAATGGAGCACGGCGAAGTCGTTGTAACGCCGGCGATGAGACTCGAGCGATACGGGATTAAGTACGTCATTCACACGGTCGGCCCCTACTGCGGCGGCCGCTGGGACGGGGATAAGAAGGAGAAGCTCAGGAAGGCTATACTGGGGGCGCTCAGGAAGGCAGACGAGCTGGGCGTTAAGAGCGTGGCCTTCCCGGCGATAAGCGCCGGAATCTACGGCTGTCCCCTTGAGGAAGTCGTTAGAACCTTCAAGGAAACAGTTGAGGAGTTTTCAAGGGAAGCGAGAAGCGTGAAGAATGTTTACCTGGTGCTTTATTCGGAGGATGCCTACCGGAAGGCGCTTGAGACTCTTTGTTAGCATAACAATATGTGTCTCTTCATGTTTTATATTTTACTCATGGTTTGTGGGCTATGCTTCGTTGACTTTAACTAATGGAATTCGTAACCTTTAAATATCTTTATTTTAACTCGCAAGGGTGATATGATGATGGGTTATAATAGTAGGAATTCCGGTTTGCTTCTGGCAATCTTTGTTGGGATGCTATTGGTTGTTCCGGTAGTTGTGGCTTTTGATGTTAAATTGGCTTTTGTTGAGTCTCAGGATGATTACTCTGGAATATATTTCACAAATGGTCTCTGGGTGATTTATCAAGAGAACTCCACATCACATATGCACTCCACAAGGATTGTAAACGCTTCATCTGGTGAGACCGTTTTAACGATTAATGATTTGCTCGGTTCAGTTGTGCCAGTTGATGAAGGTTACCTGCTAGTGTCAACGGTTTCGAAAGAAAACTCTCTTCGGCTATATCGATTGAATGGTGAAAAGTATACACTCGTGTGGAAGATTGACACTAGTAGGTATGGCTGGGTTAGCTACATCCTGCCTGTGCATGAAAAGAATCTTATTCTTGCTGGAACTGTTGATGCATCTAAAGAGAATTTAGGGGGACATTATATTATTGGTGTTGACTTCGGCGGTAAACTCAAATTTGCGACAAACCTCCATGTAGTTGGGAATACTGTTTCGAGTATACTTCCTGCTGGGAATGGAAAGTATCTGGTTGTAGTTCCCGGTTTTGGCAAAGGGTTGCCTTATTTTGGCCTTATAGATGAATCCGGTAACGTTTTGAAGTCTGTTAGAATTAATTATCCTGTTGCATCTATTAAAATTTATATTCAAGATGACAAATTTGTAATGGCGTCATGGCGTGATAAGAGTGAGGGATATATACCGGATATAAAGACCTATTATGGAATATGGACTCTGAATCTGACACCAGTAGCCATTGTTGAACTTCCGTATGAATTCCTTGGAGCTGTGCCAATTTTCGATAACAATTCCCTTTACTTGTTCATGGTAAAACAATTAAACTCAACGTGTACTCTTGTAGAGTCTAAGTATCTTTTAAACGGTACTCTTCAGTGGAGAAGGGATGTTCAGAGCTTAAAGTTTAGTGAGCCTTTAAAGGGCTACTGGATGTCCACAAACTCAATTAGCACGGTATTGCTTCCTTACCATAACGTCCACGTTGGGGTGTACCCATGTGGAGCTACTGTTAACGTTGTGGCCATTGATTTCAGAAATGCGGTTCCCCTTGCGAGTACTTATCTACCCATGGGAAAGGGCCCAAACTATTATTTCGCTTATTATGATGCCAAGTACATTTATACTGGTCCTAAGGTTTATCTTATTGACACATCTTGGGTTCCCTCTGCAGTGCTTATAGATTCCATACCTCCTGGGAACGTCACTATCGATGAAAGACACTTTGGATTGACGCCGTTATACACCCGGCTTAGCGCGGGGAGACATGAAGTACGTATAGTCCGTGGGAACTACTCTCCGGTAGAACGTGTTTTGACGATTGGTCCTCATGAGGGTATTAGACTCTCTGTACACCTTAGTCCGTTGAATGCAACGCTTTGCCTTAACTCTACTCCGGTTGCCGAGGTTGATATCGTGCCAGAGGGTATAACCGTTTATACCCCTGCTAAAGTTTCTCTCCACAACGGCACGTACATACTTATCTTTAAGTCTAAGGAATATCCGGCACAGTATGGTAGCGTTAGAAAAACTGTGGAACTTTCGCCAAACGAAACCGCCTTTATAAACGTTGAGCTTCCACTAATACGTTCCGAACTCATAGTTACATCAAACGTCGTGAATGCCACAGTCTACGTGGATGGAAAACCTGTCGGACGTAGCCCAGTTCGGGTGTTTGTTATTCCTGGGTTCCACAACATTACAGTGAGGGCAAATGGCTACATTATGAAATCAGTTGTGGTTAATGTAACAAAGCCGACTCTCAACGTCTCTGTTGATTTATCCCCTGTTGTTGAGCCTGGGACTTCACCGATAAAGCCTCTTTCAAACACAACACAAATTCTAACTTCAAGTACCAGTAAAGTCAACAATAACTCCTCTCACTTGGTCTGTGGGCCTGGTTTAATTGTGATTTTTGCAGTAAGTGTCCTGATTGTAAGGGTAAGACTATAATATTGCGGAATAGTTTCTATTCTTTATTCAAAATTTTGTTTAAGACTATATACTTTTTTCAAAACGACTGAAAACGATTTAACACGTTGGGCCTAACACCCAACGGTGATACCATGAGGATTGAGGACGTTTACGTCTGGGACATAAACGCGAAATGGCTCGGTATAACACCTTACCAGCTCATGGAGAACGCTGGAGCCGGCGTTGCAAGAACGATAGAGGAGCGCTTTGGAAAGGGCCTCAGGATTGCGGTCTTCTCGGGAACCGGGAACAACGGTGGGGACGGCTTCGTCGTCGCGAGGCATCTTAGCTTCGAAAACGACGTTACGGTTTTTCTGGTGGGCGATGAGGCCAAGATAAGGAGCGGGGAAGCTAAACACAACTGGGAAATCCTGAAGAACCTTGACTTCGTGAAAATTAAGGTTCTGAAGGATTCCGCCTACATAAAAGGGCTTGACCTGAGCGGTTACGACGTCATCGTGGATGCCCTCCTCGGGGCCGGAACGAGGGGTGAGCCGAGAGAACCCATACGCTCGGCCATCGAGAAAATCAACGAGTACGCTGGAAGGGCGAAGATTGTCAGCGTTGACCTGCCGAGCGGTTACCCGAGCGACGTACGCGTTAAAGCCGACTTCGCCGTCACCTTCCAGTGGGACAAGGAGGAGTACGAGGGATTTGAGAGGATTATAGTAAAGATAGGCTATCCCAGGGAGCTCTACCACCTCGTCGGGCCGGGCGATGCAAAGTTCGCGCTCAGGAAGAGGGGCCAGCACAAGGGGCAGAACGGCAGGCTTTTGGTCATCGGCGGGAGTTCAAGCTACTACGGCGCTCCCTATCTTTCCTCCAAGGGGGCGAGCTACCTTGTTGACCTCGTTTACCTCGCGATGCCGGCTGAGCCTGCGAGGAGGATAAGCGACCCAGATTTGATTCTGAGGCCCTTCCCTGGCGAGAACTTCTCGACCGAGCACCTTGATGACCTGCTTGAGCTCGCCGAAAAGGCGGACGCCGTTGTCATAGGGCCAGGAATAGGTCTCGCTAAGGAAACTAAGGAGTTCGTTAGAGGGTTCGTGAGGAGCTGTGAGAAGCCGATGGTCATCGATGCGGACGGGTTGAAGGTGATAGCCGAGGATTTGGGCGTTCTCAAAGGTAAATCCTTTGTTCTAACGCCCCATGCAGGTGAATTCAGCGTTCTCTTCGGCGTTAAGCCTTCCGAGGGGCTGATTGAGCGGGCAGGGCTGGTGAAGGAAAAGGCCCGCGAAATTGGTGGCGTAATCCTGCTGAAGGGCCCCTACGACGTCATCAGCGACGGAGAAACCTGGAAGTACAACAGGACAGGCAACAGGGGCATGACGACGGGGGGAACAGGCGACGTTTTAGCCGGCCTCGTCGGGGCCCTGCTCACGCTCGGAAACTCCCCGCTGAGGTCAGCCTCGGTCGGTGCCTTCCTCAACGGCCTCGCTGGGGATATGGTGAAGGAAGAACTCGGAGAAAACTTCACGGCCCTTGAGCTCGCGAAGCGGATTCCAGAGGCAGTAAAATGGGTGGAGGAGTTCTGAGCCGGGGTGCTGGCATGGTGGGGCTGGGGTTTAACTGGCGTTCTCTCTTCTACTTTTTCTTCGGTTTTCTCCTCGCGTTTAGCCTGCCGACCGGGGCTTTGGCTATCTTAATTGGCCTCCTCTTCGTGAGACTTGAAACGCGTTATGAGTTATTCCTCTCCCTTGGAGGTTTTGTAATTGGAACCCTCGCGGGAACATTTGTCTGGGGGGAAGTCTTGGATTTTTGAGGCCCTGAAGCAAGGTTACCAGGAGCAGGGCGTTTGGGGCTTTGTTGGGGGGCTTCTGGTTATCCTCGGACTGTCTCTCACTCTGGCACTGCTCCGCTCGCTCCTTAACGGAAAAAAAGTGACGGTGAACCGTCTTGAGTTTTTAAACCTCTATCAGCTTCTTAACCTTCTTGGCCATCTCACAGAGCTCACAGCTCTGGAGGAAAACGAGCATGTTGAGGAAGTGGAATAGCTCTATTTCGCTGAGCTCCACGTCGGCCTCGGAGATTCTCCTAATGAAGGGCTGGGAGTTAATCTCGATTTCGTTGAGGATGTCCTTTGTCAGCTCTTTCAGTTTTTCCCGGTCCTTAATTTTTATTCCCGCTTTTTCGAGGATTCTTACGAGTTTTTCTGCCTCCACTTGGAGGTACTCCTGCCGGAAGTTCTCGATGCTCTCGTGGGGCTCGGCCTTTATTAGGAAGAGCCTCGCGGTTCTGCCGTAGAGCTTCTCGTTGCCCTCACTGCCTAGCTCTTCCACAAAACCCGCCTTCTCAAGGGCCTTGACGTGCCTGTAAATCGTTGTCCTGTCCCTGCCTATAGCCATGCTGAGCTCCCATATCGTCATTGGTCTCTGCCTGAGGAGCTGAAGTATCTTGAACCTGGTCTCGTCTGACAGAACCTTGACCCTTTCGGGCTGGGTGATTATTATGACTTCCCTCACTCAGTACTCCTCCAGCTTGTCCTGAGGAGTTTCCTCTTCCTCGACTATTCTCCTACCAGCTGCGACCATATCAATACTGTGCACCACACCGCCGAACTCCTCTATCGTCCTGACTATCTCGTCGTAGTCGAGGTCGTCGCCCATTATCGTTATCTTGACGTTCTCCGTCTCCTTATCAATCTCGACGAGCGTGATGTTGACTCCCTCGACGCCCTCGAGCTCGCTCAGTCCGAGGGCCAGCTCCGTGACTATCGGCTGGTGGGGCTTGAGCACGTCAAGCACGAGAAGCCTGATTCCCCTCGCCATGGCAATCACTTCTTGAGCAGTTCACCGAGCTTCTTGAGGAGTTCGAGGCTCTCCTCATCGCGTCCCATTCTGGCCATTGCGAGCCACTCTATGGCGTGGATTATGTCCTCGTTGGAGAAGTCCTTGAGTTTGTCCTCGTTGGCCTCGATTTCCTTGGATATCTCGGTTTTGAACTCGTGCTCCTTCTTGAGGAGTTCGTCCATGACGTTAAGGAGCTCCTCATCGTTGAAATCGTAGCCGAGGACCTTGAATATCTCCAGCTTGGTCTTGAGCCGCGAGCGTGCAAAGTACCTTAACTCCTCGTCGCCGAGATAAAGGTTGATGTAGAACGCGTCGGCGGTTCTTCCGTAGTACTTCTCGACGAGATTGCCCTTCATCTCGGTCCTCTTGACCTCGACGAGGCCTGCTTCCTTGAGCTTTTCGATGTGGTGGTATATCGTCTGTGGAGTTTTTCCGAGAATCTCGCTCAGCTGTGAAATAGTCATCTCTCTGTTCCGCAGTAGGGCTAATATTTTTCTCCTCGTATCTTCAAGCATCAGTTTTATGACCTCTGGGTCGGTTATTACCTTCACCTTAGACATTATGACCACCCAATCTTAACGCTCCAACGTTTCTTTAAACGCTCAGGTGTTTTAACCTTTTCCGTTCCGGTAGCTTTATATATGTAAAGGTCAACGGCCTCTGCTCATCTTTGGATAAAACGTCCACCCTCGGAAGCCTTAAATAACATCGGCCGAAAAAACTTCGGAGGTGGTTGTATGGGGAGCCTCGACTTCCTGTTTTACCCCAAGAGCGTCGCGGTCATAGGCGCTTCCCACGTGCCGGGGAAGGTTGGAAACGCCATAATGCGCTCGATAACGCTACGTTTTGAGGGCAAAGTCTACGCCGTCAACGTCAAGGGCGGTGAAATCGAGGTCAACGGGAAGAAGTTCAAGGTTTATCGGAGTATCAAGGACATCCCCGACGAGGTTGACGTCGCGGTCATCGCGGTTCCAGCCAAGTTCGTGCCGGACGTTATAGACGAGTGCGGTGAGAAGGGCGTTAAGGGTGCGATAGTCATTTCGGCGGGCTTTAAGGAGGCCGGAAGGGCCGACCTCGAGGAGGAACTCGTTAAGCGCGCCAGGAAGTGGGGCATTCGCGTCGTCGGTCCGAACTGTCTTGGCGTCACGAACCTTGAGAACGGCTTCGACTGCAACTTCAACCCGCCCGAGAGGCAGGCCAGGCCACCCTTCGGAAAGGTCGCCTTCATGAGCCAGAGCGGTGCCTTTGGTGCCGCAATCCTCGACTGGGCGGCCAGAGAGAAGATAGGAATGAGCAAGTTCATCAGCCTCGGCAACATGGCCGACCTCGACGAGAGCGACTTCATGGACTACCTCGGCGACGACGAGAAGACGGGCGTTATAACCGGCTACCTCGAGGGCGTCAAGGACGGAAGGAAGTTCCTTGAAACGGCAAAGCGCGTTACCCTCAAGAAGCCCGTCGTAATCCTCAAGAGCGGAAGGACCGAGGCCGGTGCCAAGGCAGCAGCTTCCCACACCGGTTCCCTCGCGGGTTCATACGCGATTTACAGGGCGGCCTTTGAGCAGAGCGGTGTTCTGGAAGCGACCACGATGAGACAGCTCTTCAACTACGCGAAGGTCTTAGCTATGCAGAAGCCGGCCAAGGGCGACCGCGTTGCGATAGTCACCAACGGCGGTGGAGCAGGAGTCATGATGAGCGACGGCCTGCTCGAGCGCGGTTTGAAGATGGCTGAACTTAGCGAGGAGACGCTTAAGAAGTTCGAGGAGGACGTCAGGGCCGGAAAGCTTCCCGCTCACATGTCCTACAAGAACCCGATTGACGTCATAGGCGACGCCCCGTCGAGCAGGTACGAGATAGCTATGCGCTACGCCCTCGAAGACCCGAACGTTGACGTCCTCGTCGTCATCGCACTCTTCCAGAGCCCGGCCCTCGACGAGGGAATCATTGACGCGGTCGAGAGAATGAAGGCCTACGGCAAGCCGATTGTCTTTGTTGCCCCCGGTGGAGACTTCCCGCACAAGATGGCGAGGAACATCGAGCAGAAGGGTATTCCGGTCTACGAGACCACCGAGGACGCGGTTGACGCCGTCTACGCCCTGGTTAAGTACGGAGAATGGTTGAAGGATAACGGGAGGCTTTGAATAGGCTAAACAGAGGCCTCGATGATCTTTTTGATTCTTTTAAGTTTGGAAACAACTTCTATGGCTTTTTTCCTTATATGTTTCGGGGGTGTTATTTCTAGTTCATTGTTGATTATTCTTTCATGTCTAAAAATTGCTATGTCAATTAACCTAATGGCTTTCTCAGGAGTGATTTTGTAGGTTATTTTCCATTCTCTAAAGTCCTTGACACAAATATCTTGGGGATCGAGCTCAACGTAACCATTATACTGTATTGGCAGGAGCACTGTTGAGTATTTTTTACTAGCCACTAGGCGAGCTGTATATTCCTCTCCTTCTAGAATGGATTTTAGATAGTTAATGTGCTTTGTGGGATTGTTCCCCCTCCAATTTCCAGTTTCGACTATCTTTTTGATATTATTGACAGCTTCTTCGGGGAGAAGATCGATGACTCTGACACCAGTACGGAAGCCTTGAGGATCGTATAATGCATGTCCATAAACCCCGACGAAATAAAACCTGCTTCTTCCTGGTGCAGGGTCTCGTGGATCGATGTACTTTGAAACAAAAAGTACTGTGCCTGCTGTAAATTTTTGTGGATTGCTTTCGATGTGCCCAAAATATACATTCTTTCGAAAGTGCTCATAAAAATTCCATAGTTCGTGGCCAAATCCAGTATTTACTATGTAATCAAACTGGTACAAGTTCCTGTTTTTGAACATTTCGTCATCGAAGCCTTGCCATCCTCTGGGAGACCAGCCAATATTAGTTACTAGGAGCCCGTTATCTTCCATATTGAACCACCATTAGTAACGTGACTTGATATAGCTTTTAAACATTGTGATCAATTAACATGTTACATCTTCAAAATTATTATGCTTGGTAATTACTTTGGGCTTTTAAGGCAGACCTAAACCTCAACCCACGTGAAGTCCCTCGCGACCTCACCTTGAACCCCTGCTTCCCTGACTTTCTTCTCCAAGACCTCGTGTGGGTAGTTGCTGTGGCTTATGTGCGCGAAGACGGTGTAGCCCGCCCCCACCCTCTTCGCCAGCTCTATTGCCTCCTTGACACCAAGGTGCGAGCCGGGAATGGCTTCCCTGTGGGTCATCTCGGCTATAAGCAGGTCGACTCCCTCCATCAGCTTTAGGGCCCGCTCGTCCTTCAGAATCTCAGGCCCTGTGTCGCCGGTTATCGCTATCCTCTTCCCCTTCATCTCGATGACGAAGCCACCAGCCGTTACCGTGTGAGTGACGGGGAAGTGAACTACCCTCATCTTTCCGACTCTCGTCTCCTTCCAGAACTCAAGCTCGTTGTAGGCCCACTCGTGCCCCTCCGGGCTTTCCGAGCCGAAGGCCAGTCTCGTTAAACTTTTCGCGACTTCAAGTGCCTCTCTGTGGGAGTAGAACTCAACACGCTTGAAGACCTGGAGCTCGGGCAGTCCGAATACGTGGTCGAAGTGGCCATGAGTTATTAAAACTCGCTCCACCCTCTTGTTCAGCCTTTCCAGGTGGTAGTGAAGGTCTGGACTTGGGTCAACGAGCGTTTTATCAAAGTAAAGCGAGAACCGCGTTCTCCGCAGGGCTGGATTAATCCTCGCCCGCGAGCAGTTCTCGCAGGTGCAGAGGGGCTTGGGCGTCCCGCTGTATGAACCCGAGCCGAGGATTACAACTTTCATTCTCTCACCCCGCTCTCCTCTCTGCTGATGGCTAACGTTCCGAGGGTTATTAAGGCTAAGCCCGCTAGGTGATAGAGGGTTACCCTCTCGCCGAGGAGAGCAATCGAGACGAGGGCAGTCAAAGCGGGCGCGGGCGTTAAAATGGCAGTCGCCTTCGAGAGGTTAATCCGCGCTATCGCTAAATACCAGAGACTCTGGGTGAGCGCTATTATCAGGCCCTCCGCCAGCGCGAGCTTCGTGAAGGCGAAGCCCGTTGCAAGGGCCGGGACGAGGAGGAGAAGCCCGCCGAAGGTGTTCCTCAGCGTTGCTATCGTTAATGGGCTGTAATCGGTTCTCTTCGCCATCGCGTGCCCGAGCTGCCAGAAGAGGGGAGTTAGGAGAAGCAGGACGTCGCCCCTCAGGAGCTCCGGTCTCTTTCTCTGTGCAATCACGAGGAAGACGCCCGTGATTAGGGCGAGTGCGGAGAGTACGGCCCTTTTGCTTATCCTCTCCCTCAGGAGGAGCCACGAAATGAGGAATGAATAAAAGACCTCGAAGCGCGTTAGTATTGCCGAGTTTATGGCAGTGCTCAGCCTCGTTCCGTAGGAAAACAGCGAGTAGGCTATCGCCGTCGCGAAAAGGCCCGTTAGAAAGGCCTTCCTCAGCTCGGCCGGCTTCTCTCGGATTTCTCTCGCCCAACCGCTGAGAAGTATAACAGGCCAGAGGGTTAGCGAGGCTATTAAGGCGGACAGCGAGGCGAAGGCGAATGGATTAACCGGGTTGGCCTTGATTACGGCCGGCTCGAGGCCGAACAGGATTAGCACGATGAGAGCTAAGAGCGTCCCCTCGGTTTCTCGGTTCATGAATGAGGATGAGCGGTGGAGTTTTTATGGGCTTTTCTTTTCGAGTATTCATTGTTGGTTGCTGATAATCTCCAGCCATTTGACACGCTTGAAATCCTCGTCAAACGTTGCTATTCTCCGTATTCCATAGAACTCGCAGGTAGAGACTATTAGGGCATCGTTGGGAAGCAGATAATAACTTTCCATTGCCCTCTTCGAGTTTTTGACAATCTCTGAGTTGACATCGAGCATGTTGAAGAGTGAAAACAGCTCAAAGACGGGCTCAAGCTCGATATCTGCAAGAACTGACGGCTTTTTCTTGATTTCGTAGGATTTTAAACCTGTCTTGGCCTTTACATAAAAGAATAGGACCTCAGAAGCAACGATGGGATTAATGAATCCCTTAATCCTACCATCTTCCACGCTCTCAATGAGGGGCTTTGCCAGTTCTACTCCACCGAGATGGTATATTAGAACGTTGGAATCAAAGAAGACGTTCATCTCACCATTCATCTTCAATCTCCTCGATTATCTCGTCAATTTCCCTCTTGCTCATCTTCGCTATCCCAAAGGTCCTCTCGGACACTCTTGTTGGGACTATCTTAATTCTGACCTCACTCCCCTCAGGAAGGTTGAGCTTTTTCTTAGGCTTCAGGACGCCGTTTTTATAGACGGCTTCGACAACCACTTCCATTCTCTCACCCTACTGAATCTTTGTCATCCCAACTTTAACCTTTTCCAAAAATCTAGGCTAGTTAGCTCTCGCCCCCGATGCTCAAGCTATCCTTACTCCCTGCCGTTTCGCTTAAGCGCTTGGTAAAGACCTCGTCAAAATCCCCTAGGTCGAAGGCCAGCCCAAGGTTTTCCTTCCCCTCGATTCTCTTTGCGATTATTCCATAGTGCTTCTCGTAGTCCTCCAATCCAACGAGTTCGGCTTTCTTTTCGAGCTGTCTCAGGACTTTTCTCGCCTTTCCCGCCGTAAGGTCGCTCCACTTGACCTCGACGAATAGGGCCTTTTTCGAGCCTTCGTCGAGAGCCACGATGTCTATTTCCTCCCCCCTGCGCCACCACCTGCCGAGCTTGGTGAAGCGGAACGGCAGGAGGTTCTTTCGGTTGGCCTCAATCAGGAACTCCCTTGCGATTCCCTCGAAGGGCCTTCCAAGGAAGGTGTTGAAGTTCCTTTCGAAGTCGAAAACGGCGGCCTCGGTGAAGTTTCCCTCAATCTCCTCGTAGTAAGGGCTCACAAAGCGCGACCAGAAGAGGAAGTAGTTGTCGGCTATCTCGTAGATTCCCTTCTTCCCAAAGAGGGGAGTTACCTTCCTCACTATTCCGAGCTCGCCGAGAACCCGCAGGTAGGGCACAACCTGATTTTCCTTCATGTAGCAGAAGTTCGCTATCTGGGTAACCTTTGTGTTCCCCCTCGCTATCGCCTCGAGTATGGCCAGATAAGTGGACAGCTCCCTCAGCTCTTCACTCAGGAGCGCCCTTGCTTCCCTGAAGAGAAAGGCTGAGGAGTTGAAGAAGTTGGCCTTTATCTCCTCCTCGACGTTCCTCCCGCTGAAGAATTCGAGGTACTTGGGCGTTCCACCAGTAACTGAGTATATTTTCACGAGGTCTTCCGTACTCGCGTTGAACCATTCGTAAAGGTGCTTGAACTTCAACGGCTGAACCTTGATGTTGGCGTCGCTCCTTCCGTAGATGGGGCTCGAATAGTCGAAGAACTCGCGCTCAAGCAGGGAGACGTAGGAACCCGACACCACAACGAGGGCGTTGAGGTCTCTGTTCTCTTCTATGGCCCGTGAAAGCTCGCTGAGTATCCCCCTGTCTTTTCTGATTAAGTAGGAGAACTCGTCGAGGACTACGAGAACCCTTTCGTTCGTCAGTCTTTTCAGCAGGGCGAACAGCGACGGAAAATCTCCCACCTCAACGTTGAATCCAATGAACTCGGAAACCTTCTTGGAGAGGAGTCTGAAGTTGTATTCCCTCGGCTTGTCCTCGAATATCACGAACACCCTGTTCTTGCCCCGCGAAAACTCTTCAAGAAGCCTCGTCTTCCCGACCCTTCTCCTTCCGTAAACGAGAGCGAGCGTTAACCCCTCCTTGCGCCACAGGTCTTCAAGTGTCTTTAGCTCATCCCGACGGTTGACAAATTCTCTAAGCATGATTATATAAACGCGATTAGAGTTTTTAAGAATTTCGTGAGAGCGGTTTTCCAAAAACTTTAAATTCTCCTCTCCCCTTTCTCTTCCCATGCTCGGTGGTTGTTTTTGGCTTTGGTGAAGTCCCTCTCTTCTGCACCGCCTTAGCCACGAGTTTCGTTTCCACTGGAAATGGAGGTGTTGAAATTGGAGTTTAAGGTTACCCCCTGGGACGTTGAGGGCATGGTGGACTACGACAAGCTGATAGAGCAGTTCGGAACCAGCCCGCTGACGGACGAGTTGCTGGAGAAGACGGCAAGGCTCACGAAGAGCGAATTGCCCATTTACTTCCGCAGGCGCTTCTTCTTCTCCCACAGGGACTACGACAAGATTTTGGAGGACTACGAGAGTGGAAGGGGCTTCTTCCTGTACACAGGGAGGGGCCCGAGCGGGCCGATGCACATAGGCCACATAATCCCCTTCTTCGCCACCAAGTGGCTCCAAGAGAAGTTCGGCGTCAACCTTTACATACAGATAACCGACGACGAGAAGTTCCTCTTCAAGAACCTCACCCTGGACGAGACCAAGCGCTGGGCCTATGAAAACATCCTCGACATCATAGCGGTCGGCTTCGACCCCGACAAGACTTTCATCTTCCAGGACAGCGAGTTCACCAAAATCTACGAGATGGCCCTGCCTATAGCGAAGAAGATAAACTACTCGATGGCCAAAGCTGTCTTCGGCTTCAACGAGCAGAGCAAGATTGGAATGATTTTCTATCCTGCCATACAGGCCGCACCGACTTTCTTCGAGAAGAAGCGCTGTTTAATTCCAGCAGCAATTGACCAGGACCCCTACTGGAGGCTCCAGAGGGACTTCGCCGAGAGCCTCGGCTACTACAAGACAGCTGCGCTCCACTCGAAGTTCGTTCCGCCGCTAACGGGCCTTGAGGGGAAGATGAGCGCGTCCAAACCCGAGACAGCGGTTTACCTCACCGATGACCCTGAGGAAGCTGGAAAGAAAATCTGGAAGTTCGCCTTAACGGGCGGTCAGCCGACGCTCAAAGAGCAGAGGGAGAAGGGCGGAAACCCTGAGAAGTGCGTCGTCTTCAAGTGGCTTGAAATCTTCTTCGAGGAGGACGACAAGAAGCTCATGGAGCGCTATCACGCGTGTAAAGCGGGAGAGCTAACGTGCGGTGAGTGCAAGCGCTACCTCATCAAGAAGGTGCAGGAGTTCCTGAAGGAGCACCAGAAGAAGCGCAAGGAGGCCGAGAAGAAGGTGGAGAAGTTCAAATACACCGGTGAGCTTGCCAGGGAGCAGTGGGAGAGGGCGATTCCAGAGCCACTTCGCTAATCCCAGAACCCCCACTCCTCCTCGAACTCGCTCCTTTCCCTCTTTTCCGCCTTCTCTTCCCTCAGTTCAACCCGAAATTCAGCCTTCTCAACGACGTCCCTCGCGAGCGGAACGTCCAGAATAGCCTTGAGCTCAAAGGCTCCGTGGCCGAGAATCGTGGAGTCCTTCCAGAGGGCCTTGACGAGCGACATGGGACTTACGGTCTTGTAGTTGGCGAAGACTACAGTTTTCTCCTCGGGAAGGGGTGAAAACGTGAAGTCAAAGCTCTGCCCTTCGGCTATTCTCTTCCACACCTTCCCGAAGCCGACCTCTATTCTCACCTTCCTCGCCTTCGACAGTTCGGCCTGCACGCTCCCCCTCAGCTCCCTTCCCTCTCCCCGGAACGTCACCGTCGCGACGTCGCTCCCCTTACTCAGGGTAATGCTTCCCGAGCCGGTAACTTCCCCATCGTCCGTGAGGAAAATCAGAAGGACGTCTTTGTAAGGCCCGCTGAGGATTCTTACCGCTGGTGCCTCAACTCTACCCGTTCCGTCGCGGAGTACTTCAACCCTGAATGGCTCGTTCGGAAACTCCACGAACGCCCCTGTTTTCCTCTCCCAGGCCTCGAAGCTTCTCCTGACGTGATATGTCCTGCTCCGTCCGGTGCTCGTCCAGTAGCCTTCAAGAGCTACCCTGCCGGTCTCGTAGTCGAGCTCCTCTGGAAACGTAACTCCTCTCTCCGCCAGGGAGGAGCCCTCGAAGAGCGCCGAGGCCTTTTTATTGCCGGTGAGAATTCCTGTCCCCTTCGCGAGGGCGATGAGAATGAACAGAACCGGCATGGCCAGAAAGAGGAGTGCGAACCACGTCGGCGCGAAGCCCAGCATTCCGATGGCAACCCAGATAAAAAAGACCGCAAACACCACAACCGCAAAGACAGCAAGGGTTCCGCTCTCCTTCACGAGGACCTTTTGCAACCCCACCACCGCTCAATCTTTGGCGTTCCCCCTTATTACTTTTGTCCCTCGTATGACAAGGTTTAATTCGCCTCCCTGGAACTCCGAACGGTGATGGCATGGTCCGGTTGCCTTACATGGACGGCTTCTACGAGCTGAGGCCGGGCAAAATAGTGGCCCTCGCCAAGAACTACGCCGAGCACGCGAGGGAAATGGAGAGCGACGTTCCAGAGAAGCCCGTCTTCTTCCTCAAGCCTCCAAGTGCGCTCATCGGCCCCGGCGAGCCGATAATCTTACCCAGGATGAGCAAGCGCGTTGACCACGAGGTCGAGCTGGCAGTGATAATAGGCAGAAGGGCCAAGCGCGTTCCAAAGGAGAAGGCTATGGATTACGTACTCGGCTACACGATACTGCTCGATATAACTGCTAGAGACCTCCAGGTTGAGGCGAGGGAGAAGGGCCTTCCCTGGACGATTGCGAAGGGCTTCGACACCTTTGCGCCCGTCGGCCCGAGGGTCGTAGATAAGCGCGAGCTGAAGATAGACGACCTCGAAATCGGCCTGAAGGTGAACGGCGAACTTAGGCAACTCGGAAGAACCAGCGAGATGGTCTTCAAGGTTCCTGAGCTGATAGAGTACATAAGCTCCGTCATGACGCTCGAGCCCGGAGACATTATAGCGACCGGTACTCCAGCAGGAGTCGGCCCGCTGAGGCACGGCGATAAGGTTGAGGCGTGGATTGAGGGCATCGGAAGGGTCGAGTTTGACGTCCTGGGCGAGGACTCGATTCTGTGCTGATTTCACTTTTTGTCCACGAGCTTTACTGAAATCCACTGCATACCCTGCTCTTCGTTCTTGATGACAAGGAGATAATCCCCATCTGGAATTCTGACGTCGTTGAGCTCGACCGCCTTCACGTGCTCCCAGGCTTTGTAATAGCTGAAGGGCTCGCCTTTTTTGAGCTTCTTGAAGTCCCCCTTCGTCAGGATGTAGACGCTTACCTCGCCGTCGGCCTTCACGTAGCCGTTCAGCGTCGAGTTCCCGATGAGCCGGTACTCTCGATAATCTTCGAGGTTGGTCTTCCACTGGTAGTTGAAGTTGTAGTAGTTGAAAGAATAGTATACCACCCCCGCGAGGGCCACCATAAGGACCGCGAGGACTAAAACGATTGACTTTCCCTTCATGTAACCACCAGAAAAAGTAGGGAAAATCCGCTTAAAAGTTTATTCGATCACGTAGGTGTGAACCATAAGCCCGCCGTGGCCTATAAGGCGGTAATGCTTGATTTCAAACCCGCTCTCCTCTATGGCCCGCTCTATCGCCCTCTTCTCCGTGGTTATGAAGACACCGCGCTTCTCCAAGACCTTTGCGAGCTCCCCGAAGAATTCCATGTAGAGCTTCGGGATGGCGCTTTTGCGACCAATTTTGAGGCCGTAGGGCAGATTGCTTACCGCAAAGTCCACTTTGCTCACGTGCTCGCTCAGCCTCGTCGCATCGCCGAGAATGAACTCTATCCCCTCCAAAACTCCAGCGGAGAGTGCGTTCATCTTGGCCCCGTTGAGGTGTTTCCTGAACTTCTCGAGGCCGATTATCCTTCCCTCGTAGCCTCTTAAGGCGAGCTCTATCGGAATCGTCCCGCTGCCGCAGAAGGGGTCTATGAAGGGCCCACCGTCCGGTTCCGCAAGCTCAATCAGCGCGTTCGCTATGCTGGCCTTTAAATGGGCTGGATGGTCGTAGACGCGCCAGGGTCTCTTGTGGAGCGAGCTATCGCCGGTCGTGTCAATCCCGAGGAAGAAGACCTCACCAATCAGCTCGGCCCTGAAGATTACCGCCGGGTGGTCGAGGTTCACCTTTGGACTTCCAAAGCGCTCTAAACGCTCGAATATCGACTTTCCAACGGTTTTCGCGATATCAACGCTCGTAATCTTGTGCTCACCTTTCCTGAAGGAGCGAACCGCGAAGCTCTCGCTGACCTTAACAAAGCGCTCCACTGGAAGTGAAGCCACGAACTCCTCAATTCTCCTGAGGGCCCTCTCGGGTTCGTCTTCACCGATGCCCTCAAAGCGCTCGCTCGCTATCTCGACTATAACCCTGTGGAGAAGCCTGGAACGTTCGTTCAGGTAAGTCGAAACGCTCAGCTCCCTCTTCCGTCCCTTCTCGTCGGTGTAAAACGCTCTATCGACCTCAGTCAACACCCTCCCCTCGACGCCGAAGGGCTTTTCCTCCACCCGAAACGGAACTCCAAGGTCGGAGAGGAGCCTCTCAACCTCGGCCCTCGCGAAGTCCTCTATTCCCCGCGATGTCGTCAGGATTAGTCTCATACCCATCACTCCAGTATCGCTATAACTCCCTTCCACTTCTTCCCGAAGCACTCGCTCGCGATGGCACTCTTTCCCGTCAGCTCCTCGAGGAATTTCAACGCCGAGTCGCACTTCTTGAAGCCCGTCGCTATGCCGACGGTTATCCCTTCTATCTCCCTTACCCCCGCCCTCTTCTGGTTGTCGAGCTTCTCCCTCAGCTCATCCCCATAGCGCCAGAGGATTCTCCTCGGGTCGAGGAGAAGTTCTTTCTCAACATCTTCGAGGACATCTTTGAAGTCCCAGATGAAGTCCTGGCTTTTCTCCTCCTCGCTCGCGAACAGCGTGAAGCGACCCGTCTGCCACTCGCGGAGGAACCATCTCGCCGTTTCTTCCAAATCAACCTCTCCACCGGCCTTTATGAGGCCTCGCTTTTCCCCTATCCGCCTGAGGATTTCCTCTTCGCTCTCGAACTCCTCGATGCCGAACTTCTCGGTTATGGCTTCCCTCCTCGTCTCGAGGATTCTGGAGATTAGCTTTAAGGCCGGCTTAACTGGTTCCTCAATCTTATCCGCCGGGAACCCTCCTTTAATGACCAGCTCGTCGAAGTCGTCTATCGGAACAACTCCCGGACTGTCGAGGAGCCAGAGCTTCTTGCTGAGCCTTATTAACTGCTTTCCCTTGGTGTAACCTGGTATCGGAGCAGTTCCGACGGCCCTTTTTCCTTTCAGGGTGTTGATTATTGTGCTCTTGCCGACGTTGGGGTAGCCTATGAGGGCGACCTTCACCCTTTCCTTCTCGTCAAGGAGGGGCTTTGCGAGCTTTTTGAGTTCCCTCCTCAGGATTCCGGTCCCCTTTCTCTCCCTCGCGCTTATGAAGACAACCGGTATCTCGCTCTTCCGCTTGTACTCCTCGGCCCACTCCTTCGGCACCAAATCGGCCTTGTTCATCACTATGAGGAGCGGTTTGCCCTCCTCCTGCACGAGTCTTTCGAGCTTTCTGTTGCGCGTTCCTATCGGGTCCCTGGCATCTACTACCTCGACTATCACGTCGGCCTCGTCTATGACTTCCCTAACGACCTTCCAGGCTTTCCTCTGCTTCATCTCTAACCACCGTTATCTCGAAGATTACAGTTCCTCCGTCGGTGTACGGCGGTCCCGGGTCGAGGCACTGAATGTAGGCTTTCTCTCCCCTTCCGAGGCCTAGCTCGCTCGGTTTAATACCCTTTCGCAGGGCCACTATGTAGGGAAGTAGCGAGGCAAAGGCATGGGTACATATAGCGTCGGTCTCGTCCAGTTTTATTGTTGGGCCTTCTACAACGATTCTGTCACCTTCTTTGAAGATAGGGCACTTTCCTCTCACTTCTTTGACAACTATTTCCAACCGTTCCACGTTCTCACCGAAACTTAAATAAGGATTAACGCTCAAAAATCATTCGGGACCTTAATGGGTTAGCGATAACTATGATGGTGGTGCTCAAAGTGGCAGAGGATATTGAAGCGAAAATACGTCGTCTGAGGGAGCTCGGGAAGGTAACGGCCGAGCCCGAGACTCCCCCGGTTAAACCACCGACGGCTTCGGCGAAGAAGCCACCGCGCAGACCGCGCTCCATCAGTAGCATTCGTGAGAGGGAGAGGCGCAAGAGGATTCTGATTGGTGCGTCAATTTTAATCATAATCATTCTAATTATCTCTATCGGCGTTTATTCCTATATGCAAAGTCGGGGGACAAAAGAACTGAGAGACCTCCGAAACAAGAAGCTCAATGAGGTCAACTACTACTTCTCACATTACAACTTCTCCAACAAGGACTGTGCCCAGAAAGCTGTCCAGGTTAGAAGCCAGGTTCTCCAGAAGATTCAGAGCGCCAACAGCGTCGATGAGCTGAGGGAGATAAACGTTAAGGCTTATTTTGACAAGGCGGTTCAGGTTTATCAGGAGTGCGTCAAAGAGCAGGAAAGGATAGCCTATGAGAAACAGCTTAACCAGACCAAGCAGGCTAAGATTCAGGCCATTGAGGTTGCGTTCCAGCCGCTCCTCTCGATGCCCCTCCCCGACAGTCTCAGGACCAAGGTCGTCTCCGCCATGAAGACTCTCGAGAACCAGGTCATGAGCGCCAAGACCATTGAGGAGGTCAACTCTATAAATCCCGATTCGTACCTTCTCTCGCTCTGGAGGGACTACTACTTCTGGAAGATTGACAGCATTCCTGGTAACGATGTTATTATTGAGAAAGATGGCACCAAACAGCTCCTATCCAAGGCGGAAGCTAAATCTCTCCTGAGTACTGTCACGAGCTACACCGAGTTGCTCCAGTACAAGGTCTACAAGGTTCAGTACGTTGAGATTGCCCTCGTCCTACCGAGGGACAGGATTACCGGTGGCTTCATTCAGCCGGGCGACGCCGTGATGTTCTTCGCTAAAAACGGCACCAAGAGTTCTTACCGCGAGATAGTCAACCAGGGCTACGTTGAACTCGTCCTCCTTCCGACAAACGCCGGTCAGATTTCGGTAAGTGAATCCCAGAGCCAGAGCAGTTCGACCAGCTCCTCCACCTCGACCACCTACAACGAGAACCATGCATCAACCTACAATCCGGGCGACTTCCAGTACTCCAACGGCACCACAGTCTCGGACACGTACTCAAACTCTCAGAGCGCCAGCCAGAGCTCCTCTGCCAGTTACTCCTACAGCGTTAACCTCGCGGAGATACTTAAGGCCATAGCCGCCGGAAAGATACAGGCCAGCGACCAGGCGAGGGAGGCCCTTCAGAGCTACGGATGGAAGGTCATAGACCTCGAACAGTCCTCGGACATGCTTGTGCTTCCGCCCAACACCGAGTTCCTCGTAATCGTTAAGGTTCCGTCAATCTTCGTCCCGGACATACTCCAGAACCAGCAGTACCTCTACGTGGCAAAGGTTTCAACGTGAGGTGGTGCCCATGAGGAGACTCCTTTCACTTCTTTTGCTTTTCACCCTGTTATTCTCGCTTCCCTCATTTTCCCTAGCCCAAGATTACACCCTCCCCGGCACGCTTCCTGGGGGAATGAGTTACAATAACATAGGCCTCCTTGGTGAAATAATGGTTGATTTCAACGTCACGCTCGTTAACACTGCCCCCTATCCCAAGTACGTCTTCGTTAATCCCAGGTATGACTTCAGGGTTCTCCGCGGAAACGGAAGCGAGTACCTCTACAATTACAGAACGGCCACCGGTGAGCTTCAGGGTGCGGTTTCAAGGGAGCTCCTCTCCAAATCCGTCAACTACCTTGTTGGCTTCTGGCTCGCGCCCTATGAGACCGTCGTGGTCAATTTCAGGATAACCGAGAACTCCTCCTACCTTGTTCCACTCCTCGATTTCAACTCGCCCTGTGGCGACGTGGGCAGGCTCACCAAGCTCACCTACGAAAACGGCACTCTCGTCAGCGCGGTTCTCGAGAACAACGGTGGCCTTGATAGTCTCGTCTGCGGCTCGGTTTATCCCCGGCTCATAAACAGGCCCACTTTCCTGAGCGTTCGCTCGATGTTTCCCATCCTCGACAGAAACGTGAAGGTGCTCAAATACGAGGGTCTCGTTGACTTCAGGATTACCAACGTTCCCAACTTCAACAGCAGGGACAAGCTGTTCCACGTCTTCTTCGCGGTTGCCCAGCCTGTTATATTCCTCGATGGCGAAACCTACGACTACACCCCCAACTACACCATGACCTACCAGGAGTACCTTCAGAGGTTCGTCTGGGGCTACTCCGGTGTTAAGGGGCCGGCGAAGAGGGCAGTTAACGTTACAATGCCTGAAAACAACCTCTTTAAACTCACCGACACCCTTATCTCTGGCGTTAGGGTGGGTTCACCAGTTAGGGTTGATAGGAAGCCTTATAACGGCCCTGACTTCCCGGTGTGGGTAGTCTTCATGGGTGACAGGATTGATATAACCTATCGCGTGAGCTGGAATAACAACTCCGGACGGTGAGAGTTCGTGTTCGGCGAGAAAAAGAAGAAGGGGGAGGGGTTCTCCTGGATAGACGAGATACTCTCCGGCAACGAGGACCCTCTTGAGAAGGTTCTCAAGAAGAAAGAGGAAGAGCCACCCCTCCCATTTTCATCTTCCGGTGGAAGCCTTGAGGACATACTTGGGGGCGTTTCAAAGGATAAGCCAAAAGAGGGGTCAAAGAAGACCGGTGCTGACCTTTTAAGCTCCATACTCGGGGGGAAGGAAGAGGCTCCAGCACAGAAGCGGGAGCAGTCAACACCCGAAACTGGTGCCGACCTGCTGAGTTCTCTCTTGGGGGGCTCCTCGACCCCCCAGCCGAAACCGAAACCCAAGCCAGTTGAATCAAAAGTCTCACGTTCACCCCCACTTCCCGCGGCAAAGGATAGCGAGACCGGTGCCGATTTCCTGAGCGAGATTCTTTCAAAACCCGAACCTATTCCCACCCCACCCGCGAAGAGCGTTTCCCAGCCTGCTGGGAAGCCCTCCGCTAATATACAGGACATCCTTGGGGCATCTGCCCCAGAAGAGCCCTCCTTTGCCGGCAGGGGTGAAGTTTTGGACGCATACGGCAACGTCCGTATAATCAAGGTTAAGGGTGAGCCTGTCCCAATCTACGAGGTCCGCTTCCCCAAGCTCAGCAGGGAGGAGCAGCAGCTCTTCAGGCGCATTAAGGAGAGGGCCATAACCGAGATTCAGATAGACCCAACGGCGATACCCAACCCAGAGGAGCGGAGGAAGGTCTTCCTCAACGCGGTGAAGAAGATGATTAAGGAGGAGGCCCCCCACTACTCGGAGGGCAGGATTGAGGTCTTGGCCGACATGATAGTCCAGCAGATGATAGGCTACGGTAAGCTTGACCCGCTCGTCAGGGATGACAACCTTGAGGAAATTATGGTCATCGGAACGGGAAGGCCGGTCTACGTCTGGCACAGGCGCTTCAACATGTGTAAAACCAACATAACTTTTCCCGAGGAGAAGGAGATACTCAACATCATCGAGAGGATAGCGAGGGAAGTCGGCAGGAGGATTGACCAGCAGAGCCCGCTCCTCGACGCCCGTCTCCCGGACGGAAGTCGTGTTAACGCAACGATTCCTCCGATAAGCCTCGACGGTCCGACGATAACCATCCGTAAGTTCAAGAAGGACCCGCTTACCATAATCGACCTCATCAAGTACGGAACTATAAACTCCGAGATAGCGGCATTGTTCTGGGTCTTCGTTGACGGCCTTGGGGTTAAGCCTGCCAACGTTCTCGTCGCTGGGGGTACTGGTTCCGGAAAGACGACGATGCTGAACTCCCTTGGAATGTTCATCCCACCGAGCGAGCGCGTCATAAGCATAGAGGATACAGCGGAGCTCCAGCTCCCTGTCGAGCACTGGATAAGGCTTGAGACGAGGCCACCGAACCTCGAGGGTAAGGGAGAAGTCACTATGGACGACCTCGTCAAGAACACCCTCCGTATGCGTCCCGACAGAATCATCGTCGGTGAGGTTCGTGGCCCAGAGGCAAGGACGATGTTCACGGCAATGAACACGGGCCACAATGGAGCCCTCTACGACTTCTCGGTTATCCAGCTCTCGGACGGCCGCTTCGTCCTCATTGGCTACCTGCTTGAGGAGCTCTTTAGGAAATACTCCGAAAGGATTGAAACCTATAAGGATTTGGAGTACGTGGTTCTCGATGAGAAGGATAGGTTCGAAGTCGTCAGCGTCGGCCCGGACCTCAAGGCAGGAAAGCACGTCGTTTCGAGGGTCTGGAGGAGGAAGGTTAGAGAGGGAGAAAAGCTCATCCGCGTGAGGACTAGAACGGGCAACGAGGTGATACTCACCAAGACCCACCCCTTCTTCGTGTTCTCGAACGGCGACGTGGTGAGAAAGGAAGCAGAAAGGCTCAAGCCCGGCGACAGAGTGGCCGTGATGAGAAAGCCTCCAAGGCCGCCGCAGAGGAGGGCAATCATCAACCCCGAGGTTTATGCGGGAATAAGCGACTACTATCTAATCCCCAACGGAAACGGCCTCGTGAAGGTTCCGAACGACGGCATTCCTCCCGAGATGGCGCAGTATCTACTCTCAATCAACTCGAAGCCCGTGAAGCTCGTCCGCGAGGTAAATGAGAGCCTTTCCTACGCCGTTGGAGTCCTCCTCGGAGACGGCTATATCTCCTCGGACGGCTACTACATTTCGGCCACCTTCGACGATGAATCCTACATGAAGGCCTTCACCTCCGCCATCTCAGAGTTCCTTCCCGAGAGCGAGCCGCAGGTAAAGCGTGAACCCGCTTACACGGTGGTAACCTACGGCTCAAGGCCCTTCGCCGAGTTCCTTCACAGGGCCTTCGGAATACCCAAGGGGCGCAAGGAGAGCCTCGACGTTCCCGACCTGGTTCTCTCGAACGACGACCTGCTGAGGCATTTCATAGCGGGTCTCTTCGATGCCGATGCATACATAGACGAGAACGGCCCTGCTGTCGTCCTGACAACGAGGAGCGAGAACCTCGCGAGGAAGGTCTGGTACGCCCTTCAGAGGCTTGGAATAATAAGCACCGTCTCCCGCGTGAAGAACAGAGGTTACAAGGAGGGCGTAATATTCAGGGTCACGGTCAGGGGAGTTGAAGACCTGATTAGATTCCACCGCTCAATACCGCTCAGGCACTCGAGGAAGAGGCAGAAACTTGAGGAGCTCATCAGAAAGTACCGCTCCTATCGCGGAAAGAGAACCGACCGCGTTCCAATTTCACCGGCAATGCTCGAACCCCTCAGGAGAAGGCTCAACCTTACGGTTTCGGAGCTTTCGAAGCTCGCCTCAAGCTACGCCCGCGAGAAGGTCTCGGAGAGCCTCATAAGGCACGTTGAGAAGGGAAGGATGAAGGAAATCAGGCGCTCCGCGCTCAGGGGCATAGCGCTCGCCCTCCAGCAGGTTGCGAGCGACCTTGGGGATGAAGAGACCTGGGTTCAGGCGAAGAGGCTTGAGCTCATCGCTGACGGCGACGTCTACTGGGACGAGGTTGTAAGCGTTGAGGAAGTTGAGCCTGGGGAACTGGGCATAGAGTACCTCTACGACCTGACCGTTGAGGAGGACCACAACTACGTCGCCAATGGAATCCTTGTGTCGAACTGTATGGGAACAATCCACGCAAACAGCGCCCGTGAGACGATAGTCAGGCTGGAGAGCCCGCCGATGAACGTTCCGAGGATCATGATTCCTGCCCTTGATATAATCATCATGCAGGTCCGCTTCCACAGCAGGAAGAAGGGAACAATAAGGCGCGTTACGGAGATAGCTGAGGTTTCAGGAATGGAGGGTGAGAGCATACAGCTCAACAAGCTCTACAAATACGACCCGGCCAAGGATGAACTCGTCCCCACTGGAGTTCCGAGCAGAACCCTTAACACCCTTGCCCACCATACTGGTATGAGCATGAAGGAGATAGAGCTTGAGATTGAGAAGCGCAAGATAATCCTTGAATGGATGATTGAGAACGGCATCAGGAGCATGGACAAAGTTGGCTACTACATCAGGCAGTTCTACATTGATGAGGAAGGTCTGATGAAGAAGATAGCCTCCGAGAGTAGCATCGAAACCAGCAAGCAGATTCAACGGATGATGTGAGGTGTTACCATGGGGCTCATGGAATTCCTTGAGAAATTGGGTGGCAAGACGATAGAGATTACCGAGAAGCCCCTCCGTCGCGTTCCACAGGGTAAGTCTATCCAGGAAAGGCTCCGTGCCCTCAAGGAGCTCCAGAAGGAGATAGAGCAGGAAAAGATGCAAAGCGAACAGGAAAGACTCGTTGAGGAGGTCATCGAGTGGCGTAAGGAGGAGATTAGCGAATCGTTCTCCGAGAGGCTTGCTGATGTAGTGCTCAAGTACTTCCGGGGCCCCGTTGAGTCCCTTACGAACTCCATCAAGGGCCTCGACCAGGACCTGTACCGGGCGAGCATCTTCATGCCCAAGGAGAAGTACGTAGCCTACATGCTCGGTGTCGCCATGATATCCGGGTTCTTCGGTTTCGTGTTCGCGTACCTTCTCTACATGCCGATAGACACCTCAATACTCATAGGGCTCCTCGGGTTCATAGGCGGGTTCTTCTACATGAGACAGTACCCCAAGATGGTGTGGAGGAAGCGCGTGGCCGAAGTTGAGAGGGCAATGCCCTACGCTCTGAGGCACATGGCGTCCCTCCTCAGCGCCGGCGTTGGTATAGCGGAGGCAATACTGTCGGTTGCGAAGGCGGATTACGGGGTTCTCTCAGAGGAGTTCGAGCTAATCCTGAGGGACATGAGGACAGGTTCCTCCTTCGAAGACGCCCTCACCAAGTTCGAGGAGAAAATGGCCTCTGAGAACATAAGCAGGGTCGTTAAGCAGATTTTGAGGGCAGTCAAGTTCGGTGGAAACCTTGCGGAGATACTCTACAAGCTCGCCGAGGACTTCTCGTTCGAATACAGGATGAAGCTCGTTGAGTACGTCCAGAAGGTCAACGGTATAGCGTTCATCTACATGTTCATGACCATCGTCATGCCGACGATGTTCGTCGTGGGTGTCCTTGCAGGTTCAGTGATGGCCCAGCAACTGATATTTGACATCCAGACCCTCGCGATTATCCTAATCCTAGCCTTCCCGGCGATGTCCCTGATTATCATCAACATGATTAAGAAGGCTGAACCGAGGTGAGGGTGTTGGCCAGTAAGGGAATTTCATCGCTCCTCGTTGCGCTGGTTGAGAAAATAATCCCCGAGAAACACCTCAAGCGCTATGAACTCTACATTTATTCAGCCGGTATAAACTTCCTCGCGGCGGAATACTTGGTGGTCTCCTTCCTTATAGGCGTTATCGCGGGGCTCCTCGTTTCCATGTTGACCAACGGGCTCTACGGGCTCGTTGCTTTCGTTGGTGGCTTCCTCGGCATGGCGTTCGTCTATCCTTACTGGAGGATATCCAAAAGAATCGAGGACATGGAGAAGAACCTGCCAGATGCGTTCTTCTATCTGGCCAGCTCTCTTAGGGCGGGTATATCCTTCTCCGAGGCGCTGGAAGAGCTAACGACCGCCAAGTTCGGTGCCCTCACCGAGGAGTTCAAGAAGACCGTCGCGGAGATAAAGAAGGGCCGTTCAACGGTGGATGCCCTCAGGGCCTTTGCCATAAGGAACAGGAAGTCCCAGGTTATCTACCGCTCGATGATGATTATCATAGAGGCCCTCGAAAGGGGAGCGCCGATGAGTGACGTTCTGGTGTTTGTTGGAAACGACGTGCGTGAAATCCTCAGGATAAAGCAGGAGAGAAAGGCCTCTACTGGAATGCAGGCGATGTTCTTTATAATCACAAGCGGTTTTGTGGGTCCACTAATCCTCGGCATAGTCACAAAGGTCATGGCATCAATGAGCGGTCCGGGAACCGGAGTTAATCTGCCCGTTGACTCAATGGCGAACATACTGTTCATCTTTGTGATAGTCCAAGCTTTTGTCTCTGGACTCGGAATAGGGGTAATAAGAGAAGGGAGCTACAGTGCCGGTTTAAAATACTCAGCACTGCTTGTTGCAATGGGTTCAGTTATCTTCAAGGGTGCTTCCCTTATCAACATCGGCTTCTGACTTCTTTACCTCTATTACCTCGACCTCGAAAATCAGCGTTTTTCCTGCCAGGGGGTGGTTGAAGTCAAGGGAAACCATGTTTTCCTCGACCTTCAGAATCTTAGCTATCCCCGAGTCGGTCATGACGTAGAGCCCTTCCTGTGGCTCAAGGCCCGCCCTCGTGAACTCTTCGACAGGAACCTTGATGATGAGCTCCGGGTTTGGCATGCCGTAGGCTTTCTCCGGAGGAACCGTGACGGTCTTCTTCTCCCCCGGCTCCATGCCGATGATGGCCTCGTCGAGGCCCGGGATAATCTCACCAACACCAATCCTGGCCCACATTGGACCGTACTCCCTCTCTTCAACGTAAACACCGTGTTTCATAGCGAGTTCCTCTATGCTCGTGTCGAAAACTTCACCGTTCTCAAACCTTCCAACGTAGTTGAACAGAACGTAATCGCCAGCTTCAACCTTCATTTCCTTCAACTCCAAAAATTGCTTCACTGGGACTTACTTCGACCCCTTATAACCCTTTTGGTTCCTTGCTTTCTCGTGCGGTAAGTATATAAGACCCTTTGCCCAATGTTATAACGGTGATTGATATGGGATACCTTTCTGACGTCCTTCGGGACGAGTACAGTAACCTTGAGGTTCGTGAAGTCTACTCTTCGAAGCTCGGGGAAACGGACGTTGAGATAGTTGAAGTGAGCTCTGGCGGTGAGAAGTTCATCGCGATGTTCCAGAGCATTCCGGTTAAGGACGAAATCTACAAATGGTCCCTAATCATAACCAGCGCCCACAACACGCGCACGATAAAAGGAATGGACAGGCTCGACGCCATAAACCTCGCGCTGAAGTCGAGCATCGATGCGATGATAAAGGGAATAAAGGGCGAGTGACTATTCCTCGGGGAGGATGTAGTAGACGTAGTGGGGTCTGTTCGTTATCTCGTCAATGAACACTACGGTCCCGTTCCTCGGCGGCTTCAGGTAGTGGACTTCCCCTTTTCTCGTCGTTACTGCAGCGAAGGCGTCCCCCGTTCTAACCCTGTTTCCGACGTTCGCTATCAGCGTTTTGGTGAAGCCCTCAACGGGGAGAAGCATCAGCTCGTCGCCTTTCTTGAGGTAAATCCTTGTCCTGCCGTCTGGGAGAACGAGAACCGCGTCGGCGCTCATCCTGTTGGTGGTTCTGTCCACGTAGAGGTAAAAGCGGTCGTAGACCTCCTTGATTAGGAACTTCGCTTTCTCCCCTATGAAATCCGGAACTGCGTCTCCTTTTTTAAGCCACACCTCGACGTTGCCGTCTATTATCACGCACTCCCTCGTTGTTTTTCCGTTCTCAACGCACTCCTCCCTTTTGCCTTCAACGTAGAGCTTCGGAACCCTCTCCATGCTCTCACCTGAATTTTTACTGGCTCGTAAACCTTTTAAACCTCTCCCCGTTACAATTCCCAGTGGCTCAAAATGTCCACTAAAGTCAGGTTTGTTGCGTTGCTGACAATAGCGGTAATCCTGATGTCGCTCCTGATGGCGAGCTATTCCTTTTCGGCGCCGCATAAGAAAAACCCTGAAGCGGCCGATTTCCTGACGTTTGTTATATTCTTTGGAGTTTTCGTCGGGCTTTTGATTCTCGTAGTGCTCGCGCTCTACATGAGGGATTTGCCTGGAGCCCGGAAGAGACTCAAGTTCATGCCAGATGAGGGATTTTCCCTGAGGAATATCATTTCAGCCTTTGTATTCGGCTTTATTTTAACGATTCTATTTCGGGTTATATTCTCGGGGGGTGGGCCAGGAGTTCTTCCGCCCAACTCTACGAACTGCATTCCAGTCAACGGCACTCTCAACTCGACAAACATTACTGTTAACTCGACCAACTGCACCATCGTTCCTGATGTCGGTCCTCTCATAGGCGGGAACGGCAACTATACGACGAAGTTCCTCAATCATCCAGTGGCAACTCATCTCTGGCTTGTCTTTTTACTCCCGATTCTTCTCGGGCTCGTTTACCTTGCGTACTACTACATAAAGCTGGCCAGGGAGAAAGTTGAGAGGAAGAGAAAAATCGAGAAGGCAGTTGAATTTGATAAGGCATTGGATGAGCTCGGCCTTGAAAGGTTCTCCGACCCGAAGGAGGCGATAGTTGAGATTTACAAGAACGCCGTGCTGTGGCTCGAGGGACTCGGCGTGCCCTACAGGGAGAGCTGGACCCACTGGGAGCACGCCGAGCATGTGAAGTACATGCACGATGCCTTCGTCGAGCTCACAAAGCTCTTCGAGAAGGCGAAGTACGCCCCCGAGAGGCTGAGCTGGAGTGACGCTGAAAGAGCCCTTGAGGTTTACAACAGGCTGAGGGGGAAGGCCCGTGAGCTTGCGGAAGCTGATTGAGGGGCACAAAGGGAGAGTCGTGGTTGTTGCAGTGCTCCTGTTGCTCTCAATCGCCCCGGGTGAGTACTACGTACGCTGGATTAGCGCGGTGGCGCTGGCAGTTTTCCTCGGCGCCGTCCTGATAGGGGAGGACGTGAAGATTCCCCACAGGAGGGGCGTCTCGGAGGTCGAGTACATCAGGAAGAGGCCCGACTTTGAGAGGGCCCTAACCATCGTGAAGCGCGCTAAAAAAGGTGGCTCTGGAAAATTAATCGAGGAAGAACTGCTGGAGATGCTCTACATCCTGACGGGCAGGAGCTACCACGAGCTCCGCGCCAATCCTCCCGAGGCGTTGAGGGTCTTCTACTCATCTCGCAACCCCTACGAGGGCCTCAAGAGGGCCCTAAAGGTTTTGGAGGCTGAGCTGGATGAAGATAGAAGAGGTTCATGAGAAGTCCAACCTCATCCTGAACGAGGTTGGGAAGGCGATAGTCGGGAAGAGAAACGTACTGAAGATGATACTCACGACGATTTTGGCCGACGGCCACGTCCTGCTCGAAGATTTACCAGGTCTCGCAAAAACGCTGATGGCTAAGAGCTTTGCAAGAGCCCTCGGCCTCGAATTCAAGCGCGTTCAGTTCACGCCCGATTTACTGCCCAGCGACATACTCGGTGTCTCGGTCTTCAACCAGAAGACCCTTGAGTTCGAGTTCAGGAAGGGGCCAATCTTTACGAACATCCTCCTCGCGGACGAGATAAACCGTTCCCCGCCGAAGACGCAGAGCGCTTTACTTGAGGCGATGCAGGAGCGTCAGGTCACGATAGAGGGCAACACCTACGAGCTTCCAAAGCCCTTCGTCGTCATAGCGACGCAGAACCCGATAGAGCAGGAGGGAACCTACCCTCTCCCCGAGGCCCAGCTCGACCGTTTCCTCGTCCGCCTCCGCGTGGGCTACCCGACGAAGGATGAAGAGAAGGAAATCCTCAGGAGGAGAATGGAGCGCAAGAGGGAGGACGTGGACATAACGCCGGTTGTGACGCCTGAGGAAGTTCTTGAGATGCAGAGGGTCATCGAGGACGTCTACATCAGCGACCCGATACTCGACTACATCGTTGACATAGTCGAGATGACGAGGAGGGACAAGAGGAGCGTTGAAATAGGCGCCTCCCCGAGGGGAAGCCTAGCCCTCATGAAGCTCTCCAGGGCCTACGCGGCAATAGAGGGCAGGGATTATGTTATCCCCGACGATGTAAAGGCCGTTGCCGTCCCCGCTTTGGGCCACAGGCTCATTCTCAAGCGCGAGCTCTGGTACACAAAGGTTTCACAGGAGAGCGTCATGGAGAAGCTTCTCGAGAAGGTTCCCGTTCCCAAGTTCGAGTGAGGGGTGAGCATGCAGGGCCTCACGGGAATCCAGTACCAGCCATCGGCGGTCAGGCTCGAGGAAGAGGAGGAAGAGGCCGAGCTTTCACCAACATCGAAGCTGGCCCTCTACCTGATAGCCGTCTGGGTTATCCCGATAACCTCTTTCCTTCTCCTCCGCTGGAGCCTCGTTTACCTCGTCCTTCCCTATCTGACGCTTCTCTCAGTTTCCTACCTGTTCTTCAAGCCGAGCGGAAAGGTTGAGGTCTGGCGCGTGGTTCACCACAACCGCTTCCTCGAGGGGCAGGAGGTTGAAATCGAGGTCCACGTGAAGACCGACTTCAGGGTGGACTACCTCTACGTGCGCGACCTCGTTCCGGGCCTGGAAACAATCGGAAAGCCCGAGAAGGTCTTCTCCCTGAAGCCGGGCGAGGAGGGAGTCCTCAGGTACAGGGTCAAGATGAAGCGCGGAATCCACAGCTTCGAGGGCTTCCGCGTGGCCTACCGAGACCCCTTCGGCTTCTTCTCATCCGACAGGTTTGTTGACCACTTCACGGAGATAGTTGGAGTTCCAATCCTCTACGACGTTCAAACGCCTTACTCAACGAGGGGAACGAAGATAACGATAGGTCCCCTCCCGTCCCCGCTCATCGGCGAGGGCCTGGAGTTCCACGCCATCAGGGAGTACCAGCCCGGCGACCCGCTCAAGATAATCAACTGGAAGGCCACCGCGAGAACCGGGAGGATAATGGTCAACGAGTTCGAGAGCGAGAGGAAGGTTGACGTCGTTTTCATCGTCGACGCGTCGAAGCACAACGAGCCCGTCTTCGACTACCTGATACGCGCCGCGGCGTCGCTCATGCTCAACGCCCTCAACGACGGCACGAGCTTCGGTCTCCTCCTCGCGGAGAAGGTCCCCCTCTGGGTCCGCATTGACTACGGAAAGAGGCACTTCTTCAAGTGCATAGACTTCCTCAGCACCGCCCGGCCGGACGAGAACAACATAATCGCCTACCAGGTCGAGCACCTCGTCAAGACCGCGCTCCCGCCGAGGGCCCAGATAATCTACTTCTCGCCCCTCCTGACGGAGGAGAGCAGGCAGGCCCTCAAGATACTCGCCGAGTTCGGCTACAACGTTGTCGTGATAAGCCCCAACCCCAACAGCCTCTACGAGCCAAAAACGGAGGAAGAAAAGCTCGCCATGGAGCTCGTCCAGCTCAAGAGGAAGGTCGTCCTGAAGAGCCTCGCCGGCTATGGCATCATAATCGACTGGGACGTCATGAAGCCCCTCAAGGTCGCCATAGCGGAGGTGGTCGGCAAATGATTAGGAAGCTCCTTTCCGCGGGCTTGTTCATCCTCTTCGCGTTTTTCGTTTACATGGATTTTAGCCCCGGTATTGAGCTCATTCTCGTGTTGTCCCTGGCCATAGTGGCCCCTCTATGGGAGTCAGTCGGGTATCTTTCCCTCGCATTTCTGGGATTTTTGCTGGTTTATCGCTCGATAGGGGGCTTTGTGGGTATTTTTACGCTAATATTCGCCATCGAGTACGTTGAATCAATTCACCTCGCCAAGAGGAACGCCCCTGCTGAGCACTACTATGTCCTCTTTGCGGGAACTCTCCTCGCGGTGCCTGTTTACTACTTCGCCTACCTGCTGTCCCTTTACGCTCCGAGCCTCGTTAACACGGTTGTGGGGGCAGTCTTCATAGTGCTCCTCTACGTCCTCTTCTACCTCGTCGTCAAACGCTGATGCTCCAGCTTCCCCTTTTTTTCAAAACCTCCCGCGCCCGCTGGAGGCCGAGCCTCGCGCACTCCTCAAGCGCTTTCCCCTTCACGAGTCCAGCAAGAAAGCCACCCGCGAAGGCATCGCCTGCACCGGTTGGGTCAATTTCCCCCTCAACAGGAAGCGCCGGGAACTCGTGGAAGTCGCCGTCGTAAATCAGGACTCCCCTCTCCCCCCTCGTTATAACAACAAGCTCCGCCCCCCAGGAGTACAGCTCCTCGGCGGCTTTTCTAACGTCATCAAGCCCTGTGATTAGCCTCGCCTCCCTCTCGTTTGGAAAAACTGCGTAACTTATAGATACGAGCTCCCTCACGAGCTCGGGCTTTCTCCGGTAGTCCTCGTAATAGGTCGGGTTGAAGTCGAGGCTCACCTTCTTCCCTTCCAGCCTCCCAAGGACCTTCAACTGCTCCTCGGGCGGAATCGGGGCCACGTGAAAGATTTTTGCCTTGAGATAATCCTCAGGAATCAGCGTCTCGCCCATTCTCTCGGCAACACCCATCTCGACCGGTGACTCGACGCTTCCGTCTTCCCTGTAAATTACCCAGATGTGAATCGTCTTTCCGGGCAGGATTTGAACTCCCCTGATGTCAACGTATTGAGCCAATTTTTCAAGCCACTCCTTTGGAAAATCCTCTCCGACTTTCGTGACGAGACCGACATTTGCTCCCGCCAGTGCGGCGGAGGTTGCAACGGCCGCCGCGGCCCCTCCGGGCATCTCGATTCTCCTCCCGTCCGGGAAGACTATCGTGTCTATCGAAACGTGACCGAGGACAACGAGCTCGACCATTCTACCACCTCTCTTCAATTTCGCCCATTCCTTTAAGCCGTTTCGGGGCATTGTAATCAATTTCTAACTTTCCGTTTAGATGCTTGTCGAAAAAGGTTAAAAAGTTCCGTTCCCAAAATTCAGCGGTGATTGCAATGGAGAGCGTTTTCCAGAACGAGACGATTAAGGAGATTCTGGCCAGGTACAGGCGGATATGGGCAATCAACCACGCCCAGAGCGTCCTCAGCTGGGACATGGAGGTGAATATGCCGAAGGAGGGAATCCTCGAGAGGAGCGTTGCTCAGGGCGAGCTTTCCGTCCTCAGCCAGGAGTTCCTCCTCAAGCCGGACTTCGTTGAGCTCGTCGAGAAGGCCAAGGGCATAGAGGACCTCAACGAGTACGAGCGCGGTGTCGTTCGCGTCCTCGACCGCTCGATAAGAATCAGCAAGTCCTTCCCGCCCGAGTTCCTCAGGGAGATGAGCGAGGTCACGAGCCAGGCAACTAAAGCCTGGGAGGAGGCAAAGAAGAGCAACGACTACTCCAAGTTCGAGCCCTGGCTCGACAGGATAATAGACCTCGCCAAGCGCGCCGCTGAATACCTCGGCTACGAGGACGAGCCCTACGACGCTTTGCTGGACATGTTCGAGGAGGGCCTCACCACCAAGGAAGTCGAGAGGATGTTCGACAAGCTCGAGAAGGAACTCAAGCCCCTCCTCGAAAAGATAATGGAGGAAGGCAAGGTCCCGAGGGAGCACCCTCTCGAGAAGGAGAAGTATGAGAGGGAGCAGATGGAGAAGGTGAACCTTTGGATTCTCGAGAAGTTCGGCTTCCCGCTCGGAGTCCGCTCCCGCTTGGACGTCTCCGCCCACCCGTTCACGACCGAGTTCGGAATCCGCGATGTTAGAATAACCACGCGCTACGAGGGCTACGACTTCAGGAGGACGATACTGAGCACGGTTCACGAGTTCGGACATGCCCTCTACGAGCTCCAGCAGGACGAGCGCTTCATGTTCAGCCCGATAGCCGGCGGGGTTTCCCTTGGAATCCATGAGAGCCAGAGCCGCTTCTGGGAGAACATTATCGGCCGCTCAAGGGAGTTCGCGGGGCTAATCTACCCCGTCCTGAAGGAGAACCTGCCCTTCATGTCCAACTACACGCCTGAGGACGTTTACCTGTACTTCAACATCGTTCGCCCGGACTTCATCAGGACGGAGGCCGACGTCGTCACCTACAACTTCCACATACTCCTCCGCTTCAAGCTTGAGAGGATGATGCTCAACGAGGGCGTTAAGGCCAAGGACCTGCCAGAGCTCTGGAACGAGGAGATGGAGAAGCTCCTCGGCATAAGGCCGAAGACCTACGCGGAGGGAATCCTCCAGGACATCCACTGGGCGCACGGAACGATAGGCTACTTCCCGACCTACAGCATCGGAACGCTCCTCGCGAGCCAGCTCTACTACCACATGAAGAAGGACATCCCAGACTTCGAGGACAAGGTGGCTAAAGCGGAGTTCGAGCCCATCAAGGCCTGGCTGAGGGAGAAGATACACCGCTGGGGAAGCATCTACCCGCCGAAGGAGCTCCTCAGGAAGGCTATCGGCGAGGAGCTGAACCCGGACTACTTCATCAGGTGGGTGAAGGAGAGGTATCTGTGATTTCTTTCTTTCCTTTAGTGAAGCAGGTTTTCAAGTCTGTGCTAGCAATGTTTAAATGTGATGCATGCACACAATGCATTGGTGGAAGACCATGGTTAAGACGATAACAATTTCGGACGACGTTTACAATGAACTCGTCAGGATTAAGGGCAAGAAGTCCTTCAGTGAACTGTTTCGGGAGCTCTTAAGGGAGAAGAAAGGAAACGTTGATGCCCTGCGCCATCTGAAAGGAATTCTGAGTGAGGAAGAGTACCGAGAAACAAAGAGAAAGCTCAAAGAGATTGAGGAGGAGTTTGAGAAATGGGGGCAGTCCTTGACACAAACGTGATAATTGAAATCGCTAGGGATAACGAGGAAGTCTTTGAACAAGTCACGGCTTTAGACAACACCTTCTACATAGCTTCCATAACAAAGTTCGAGATTCTCCTCGGAATGCCCAAGAAAGACGAGCTCATATGGCTTGAAACGCTCATCGAGCTCCCCTTTGATGGGAAATGCGCGGAAATGGCGGCATATCTCCACAAGAAACTGAGAGAAAAAGGGAGGCCAATGTCCCTAAGGGACCTGTTCATAGCGTCAATTGCGATTGTTAATGGCCTGCCGATAATAACCTTGGACAGCGACTTCGAGGTTTTGAAGGAATTGGGCTTTGAAGTTTACATTATTTAGGCTCTCCAATCCACGCTACCGGCTCGACCTCTATCGCAACCACGCCGTACTTCCTCTCCTTCTCCTCGGAATAAAAGCGTCTGTAGACCTTAACGCCTTCCTCGATGCTTTTCACCCCTGGCAGGACGTTCTCCAATCCTTCTTTCCCCAGCATCTCCCGGAAGGACGAGTAAACCCTCAGGTCCTTCACGACGCAGACGAGCCTGTTCTCGAAGACTATCTCGTCGCCCGGCTTTATCGCTTGTCTCTTCTCGTCGTACAGGCGACCTTCAATCTTCTTTCTTCCCTCGGCTATCGCCTTTAGGTACTCCTCCTGAAGGCCCATCTTCCACCTCATGCTCCCACCTCACAGCAGGGCTTTAATCAGGCTCGGGCTGACCTTTATGAGCTTTGTGAGGAGCTTGGGCCTTTTGAGTATCGCCTTTGCGGTTCTCAGGTGGTCGTCGAAGTCCGCCTGTGACTCTATTACTTCTCTGGCTTCCTCACTACCGAGGACTTCAAAGATTCTCTCTATCGCCTCCTGGTCGAGGCTGAGGAAGAGCCTTCTGAACCTGAGGCCAAAGCTTACCTGCTTCCTCACCCACGAGCAGTAGTTCCAGTAGTTCCCGGGCCTGCCCTCGAGTAAGGCCTTCCTCAGGCTCTCGGCGCAGAGCATCCCGTAGACTATCCCCCCAGCGGTCGTCGGTTTTATCTGAAGGGCGGAATCACCAACGAGCGCCACGTTGCCCCGCACCCAGGGCTTCCTCCAGCCGAGGCCGACGGTTCCGGCCTTGAACTCGAGAACCCTCGTGGGTTCTAACCTTCTGAGCCGTAGAAACCTGTTCAGGGCCTCTATGCTTCCGAAGGTTCCAACTCTGGCCGTTTCGCCGTATATCGGCGCCACCCACGCGAAGAAGTCGGGCGTTATCTCCTTGTTCACCCAGACCTCAACACTTTTTCTCTCAAACTCGCCAAGAACCTCAACCTCGTAACCGCTGAGGAACTCGGCCTTCGTCTTCGCTCCCATTGCCTTCGCCACCGTGCTGTTCACGCCGTCGGCCCCGACGTAGAAGTCCGCCTTTACCTCAAGCGTCTCCCCGAGGTGCTGGAGAATAGCTTTCCCGTTTTTGAAACCCTTGAAAGTCGTGCTCATCAGGTAATCGGCGCCCCTCCGCATAGCCCTCTTCGCGAGCTCCCTCTCGAGAGTCTTCCTGTCCACGAGATACGCTTGGGGACTCTTCCTCCCAATCGAAAAGCTCTGGATTCGCGAGTAGAAAGTTGCCCCGTAAAGCTCGTTCAGGACGGCTTTTTTTGGCAGTCCAAGCCTCTCGTAGTTCTCGGCTCCGATTATGCCGGTGCAGGCCTTCCCCCCGAAGGAGTTCTTCCTCTCGACGACGGCGACGCTGTAATCCCTGGCGAGAAGGTTAGCGAGATAATTGCCAACGGGGCCACCTCCAATGATTAGGACGTCGTACCTCATCTTCACCCCTCGCCTGGAGTAGCTTTTAAACCCTAAAAACCTACCCTTTCGGGTGGTTCCATGAAGGTTCTGGTCACCGGCTTCGAGCCCTTCGGCGGTGAGGAGATAAACCCCTCATGGGAGGCCGTTAAGGCACTTCCCGACGAGCTCAACGGCGCAACGCTCCTGAAGGTTCGGCTACCGGTTTCGTTCAAGAGGGTTAGAGAGATTCTGCCGAGGCTAATCGCCAGGGAGAAACCCGATATCGTCCTCCTGACAGGCCAGGCAGGCGGAAGGCCGAACGTGACCGTCGAGAGGGTCGCGATAAACGTGATGGATTCCACGATGCCGGACAACGACGGCTTTAAGCCGGAGGACGAGCCGGTATTCGAGGGCGCTCCAGATGCATACTTCGCCACGATACCAATAAAAGCCGTTGTAAAGGCCCTAAGGAAGGCCGGAATCCCGGCCGGCGTTTCCAACACTGCCGGAACCTACGTCTGCAACACCGCGATGTTTACAGCTTTGCACACAATAGCCGTATCTGGAATGGAAACGAGGGCGGGCTTCATCCACGTGCCCTTCAGCCACGAGCAGGCCCTTGAGAAGCCGAGGCCGTCGATGGCGCAGGAAACGATAAACGAGGCGATAAGGAAAGCGCTGGAGTTACTCCTTGAATAGCTCGTTGAAGTCAATCTCGTAGACGACGGAGCCGTTAAAGCTCTGGGCCTCCTTGAACCTCGCTATGAGTGAGCTGAAGGTCTCGACGAGGGCTCCCCTTATTTCGCTCATTATTTTCTCCGCGTCCTCTCTCGTGCCTGCCTTGAAGACTTTCTCAGTCAGCTCGTTGAGGCCGAGCTCCTCGCCCCTAATCCTGACCTTGGGGTCAAAGCCGTCGACTATGGCCTTCAGCTCCTCGTCCAGGTCGAGTTCCCTGACCCTGACGATGTACTCCCCGCTCACGATGTCGTACTTTTTGTCAAAGACGAGGCGCATCTTCACCCTATCACCCCGGAGTTGAATATAACTCAAGGGCTAAATAACGGTTTTGGTGAAACTTTAAGCCCCCTCAGCCAAACCATTAAAAAGCCACCCGCGTCACTTCCGTTGGAGGGTGGTGCTCATTCTCATCATCGGCCTTGACGTCGTCGGCGAGAACCCGAAACGCTTCGCGGTCGTGAGCTGGTACAACGGGAAACTCGAGCGAAAGGGTGAGTTCACACTCTACCGCTTAATCCGCTTCATCCAGGCGAAGAGGCCTGATATAGTTGCTATAGACAGCGTCACCGAGCTCGGTGACGACCTGCGGAAGTTCCTCCGCGCCCTCCCGCCGGGCACGAAGCTCGTCCAGGTAACGGGAAGGCCCGGCGAGCAGCGCTCACTCCAGAGCCTCGCGAGGGAGCACGGTATAAGAACGACCGACAGGTTCGACCCTTATGAGGAGGCCAAGCTCTCCGCCCTGCTCGCGAGTAAGGGAGTCGGCTACGAGGTTTTGGCCTTTGAGGACGAGGTCATAGTCAAGGTAACCAGGGGAAGGAGTCACGGCAAGGGTGGATGGAGCCAGGACAGGTATAGAAAGCGCGTTCACAACCTCATCCGCGACAAGGTTAGGGAAATCGAGGACAGGCTGAGGAGGGCTGGGGTTCCCTTCGACCTCGAGACCGAGGAGAAGGACTACGGCTTAGCCAGAGGCGAGTTCAGAATCTACGCGAGCAGGGAAGAGCTCGCTGGAATCGTGAGGCCTATGCGAGGCGGCGACGTCGAGGTCAGGATTTATCCCGTCGAGAGGGCCGAGCTCGGTTTTGCTCCCCTTAAGGGCGAGGAGGCCGTAAGGGAGAGGCGGAGCGTCATCGTTGGCATAGACCCGGGCATAACGGTTGGAATAGCGGTAATAGACCTCAACGGCAACGTGCTGGCGCTCCACAGCGAGAGGAACATGCCGGTCGGCGAGGTCTTCAGGTTCATAAGCGAGATCGGGCACCCGGTTATAGTTGCCACCGACGTTTCCCCGGCCCCGGGTTTTGTCGAGAAGATAGCCCGCTCCTTTAAAGCTAATCTCTTCGTCCCGAGGGAGAGCTTAAGGGTCGAGGAGAAGAACGAGCTGTTGAGGAGCCTTGGCGTCAAAGTTGACGACGACCACCAGCGCGACGCTTTGGCCGCCGCCTACAAGGCCTATCTCCGCTTAAAGCCTAAGCTCGAGCACGTCGAGGCGAAGCTCCGCGAGGCGGGATTGAGCAAGAGGGCCGAGGAGGTGAAGGCCCTTGTAATCCAGGGCTACAACCTCGGCGAGGCGATGCAAAAAGTTGCGAGGCGCGAGAGGCCGAGGGAGGAGGAAGAGCCTGAGAGCGGAGAGAGCGTTGACGTCAGGCCCTACGTGAGGAAAATCCGCGAGCTTGAGGAGAGGATAGCGTTTCTTGAGAGGGAGAACGAGGAGCTTAGGGGCATCATCCGTGAGCAGAGGAGAACAATCGAGAGGCTTGAGCGCAGAATAGCGGATTATGACGAGGAAGTAAGGAGGAAGGTCCTCCGGGAGAGGGAGCTTGAGGCGAAGGTGAAGCGTATAGAACTCCTCGAAAAACAGCTGAGGGAAGCTAAAGCGGTCATCGAGAGGCTGAGCAGGGATTTGGTCAAGGTCAAGAGGATGAACGTCGTCGAAATCCGCGGTAGCGCGGTTCCGCTGAAGGTGTTAAGAGTTCTCAGCTGGCGCGAGCTCGAGAGGATAGAGCGCGAGGTGGGCCTGAGGAGGGGCGACGTCCTCTTCGTGGTGAATCCCGCAGGAGCTGGAAAAGCGATAGCGGAAGAGCTGGTGGAGAGGGGGATAAGGGCTTTGATAACCGAGAAGCCCCTCCCGGGGCCCGTCAGAGAAGTTCTTCGCGAGGCTCATCTGCCCTTCTTCACGAGCGAAGAGCTCGACGTCAAAAGGGTTGACGAGTTCGCGGTCGTTGAGCGGGAGACGCTGGAGCGGGCCATTGAGGAGTTGTTGGAGCGCTGGGCGGAGGAAGATAGGGAAAAAGAAGCTGAAAAGTTCCTCAGGCTTGTGGAGGAGTACCGGATTGAGCGCATTAAAGAGCTTAAGAGAAAGGCCGAGGAAGAGCTTGAAGCGGAGAAGAGGAAAAGGTAAGGGCTTTAAGCCCCAGCGCCCTACATATTCCGGTGACGGAAATCAAGCGGGAACGAATTGTTATGCTGTCCTCGCTCTTTCTGGTCTTCCTAGGCCTTTTGACGGCTTTGCTTAACGGGAGGAGCGACCACATTTACCGAACCTTGCTGGCAATGGCTGGTCTCTCGGTTCCCTTAGTCCTTCCGAGAAGGCTTCCGAACCCTCCCGAGAAGCTCAGGCCATTTTTGGCTCCAGTTTACGATGAAAAGACTATGGCGGTTCTTTCCATCTTCATAGCGGTTCACGTTTCGCTCGTAAACGTCCCGTTTACGGACTACGACCTTTTTCACAGGGACTGGAGGAACGCGGATATGATAAGCCACTTTCTCGGGGGACTTACGGTGTGGCTTATTACTGCCGAAATTCTCTCGGGCTTGAGGTCTCTTGGGATTAGCCTCACGAGAGGGCAAATAGTTGCATATTCCTTCGTGGTCTTTTACGAGTTATCGCTCGGCTGGGAGATTGCGGAAAAGCTGAGCGAGAACTGGATTGGTTTCATAGCGGAGAGCACCGCTAACAAGTTGCGAGACCTGCTCATGGACACCCTCGGGGCGCTCTTCGGGCTCTGGATGGTCTGGAGGAGGGATTATCCGTTTCCATTGTAAGCTGATGTAATCACCCTATCCCCTCGAGCACGCTTTTGAGGGCCCTCAGGTACCTCGCCGTCTCTTCCGCCCCCTTCTCCGTTATCCTCACCGCCGTTCTCGGCCTGTCGGCGAAGACCTTGTAGAGCTTTACGTAGCCCGCTTTTTCGAGGGTTCTTAGATGGGAGTCGAGGTTTCCCGGGGTTACCTCAAGAACTCCGAGGAGTTCCTTGAAGAGAACTTTTCCCCTCGGCAGGAGGTAGAGCATGATTCCCAGCCTTACGGGATTCCCGAGGACGTGGTTTCTCGTGAGCTCCCTGAGCGATTCCATCCTATCACCGTTCGATTGCTTTGAATGCTGAATAGAGGTACCAGAGTATTGTGAGGGCGAAGCTTAAGGCAACAGTGAAGCCGGCCCAAACCATGGCACCCGTTTCCATGTTCCACACGATTGGTATTCCCATCGCGGGTATCAAAAACGAGGGGATTATTTCCCGCTCTACCCCACTGTATCTGGCAAAGACCAGCCACATACCGAAGATCGAGAGCGTTATGAAGCTCAAGAAGCCCACTGCAAGGGCGGCGCCTTCACTCACACCTACTCCCATCCTTGGGATTATTCCCCATCCGAGGATTATTCCCGTTATCCAGGATACCATAACAAGGATTCCACTGGTTTTTGACCCCTCAATTTCCCTTCCGGTAACCCTTCTGAGCCTTTTAAGTTTCTTCCAGATTCTCCCCGTGAAGACCATTGCAACGGCAAAGCCCAGCGGCCAGTAGATTAGATTGAACTGCCAGGAAATATCAAAGATGCCCAGCATGACGTAGTACAGGAGCATTATCGATGACCACACCCCGAAGTTCATAGCTCCGTATATTTTTCCTGCCGCTATCAGCTTGCCTTCAACTCTCTCAAGAACGTTTCTAAGTTCGGTAACCTCCTCCATTTCCCTCACCCGAGAAGAATTTGGGCGTTCTCCTATTTATACCGTGGACTTTCTCTGAATCTCAGAGCGTCCCGGCCGGTTAAAATTTAAATAGCTCCCCTCCTAATTTTAAAAGGGTGGGACGTCGTGAGGGTTCTCAGCACGGGCATCCCCTTTCTTGACGAGGCCCTTGGAGGCGGTCTCCTCGAGGACAGCAACCTCCTGATAATCTACACAACGTACTCGCGAGGGTGGACCCTTGGTTTTGAGATTCTGAGACGCAGGATGGGTATGGGTGACTTTGGGGTTATCCTCGATTCAGTCCTTCCGATTACGCCCCTCCGTATGGAGCTAAGGGCAATAAACTTCGATATCGACGAGTTCGGAAGGAGGGGTGACCTTGCCGTTGTTGATATCTTCTCGTCCTTCTACGGCCTCGAGTATCTAGAGGGTTACATCTACACGGATCCGACCATAGACGGGAGCACCTTCCTTCCGAAGTACACCCGGCTCTACTACCGCGTTCTCAGGGAGAGGATCGGCGATAGAAGGCCGGTGGGAATAGATGTTACGGTTGACGGTCTCGCCTTTCTCCTCGGGGAGAAGAACTTCATCCGCGTTTTTCAGCGGCTTACGGCCCTCAAGGAGCGCGCCAGAATTTCAGAAAAGAGGAAGAGGCCCCTCAACATATTCCTCCTCAACAGGAGCCGCGCTTCAGATGAGCTCGTTTCCTGGATGTCCCTGTACAGCCAGTACGTCATAGAGTTCCAGCCCACGAATAAACCCGGTGTTGAAAGGATGATAGTCAGGAGCTCACCGCTCCCCGATTTCGAGCCGAGCGTCGAGGGCTATACTTTCAGGCTGGTAAAGGGAAGGGTCGAGATAGAGAAGCCGGAAAAGTTCCGTTAGTTTCTGTTTTTCTCTTTAAACCTTAAGACAATCAGTCCCGCCAAATTCGCCGAGGAGTGAAGCACGATTGCCGGGATTATGCCGCCGAGGACGAAGAGGTAGCCGGCCAGTGAGCCGAGAACGAAGGCCCCTCCGACAACTCCAATCTTCTGTCTTTTGCTTCCTTCGTAGGCCCTCCAGTGGGGCAGGGCGAAGAGCAAAGCGGAAAACAGGATAGCGCTCCAGAAGTGGTCGTAGCTCAAAAGATAGCCCTCGATGAGTCCCCTTGTGAAGGTCTCCTCCCCCAGAGGAGCTAGAATGAGGAGGAGAACAAGCCTTTCAACGCCCTCGGGCATGAACTCCTCCATCGGCACCGAGGGATTGCCTTCGAGCAGGTTGATTATAAGCGAGGCACCAAAGCCAAGAACAACTGCCTGGGGAATGTATTTGGAGCCTACATCGGGACAGAATCTCTCTGGCCCGCCCATGAGCTCAATCACCGCGAGAGACAGGGAGAACATCGTTAGCTGCATCGCGAAGCCCGCCTTTTTCGCCCACCTCCCGGCGACCAAGGTGGTAACGGCCCCTGAAGCGGATAAAATCAACAGCCACAGGGCAAAGGCAACCGCGAACTCAATCATTTCCGGCAACCTTCCTTAAAATTTTGAGGACTTCCCTGAGCTCTTCAATTCCCTCTTCGGTTATTTTGACGAACTTCCTCGGCCTCCTTCCAAAGCCATAGTATGTCCTAACGATTCCGGCCTCCTCAAGCGCCTTCAGGTGAAATTCAAGGTTTCCGGCGGTGAGCTTCAATGCTTTTCTCAGGCCTGCGAAGGTCGCCCTCTCCCTCGACAGCAGGTAGAGTGCTATTGCCAGCCTCGTCGGATTGCCGAGCGGAGACCTTGAAAGCTTTGCCAGTTCTTCGAGCATGTCACTCCCTCATTGCCCCCTTCAGGTGGAGGTAAGCCGTGAGCGAGAATGCGAAGGCAACGGCCATCATGGCGTAGCCAAAGCCCGTGTAGAGAGCCGTCGAGGAGAGCAGTATCACCCCTGCCAGCGCTGTCTTCCAGTCCCTTTTTCCAATGAAGATGAACTCAACGCCCGTCAGGAGGAACAGGCCGAGTCCTATGAAGACTAGCATCCACAGGCCATCATTCTCGGTGTACACGCTGGCAATCAGGGCCGAGAGAGGCCACACGATAACCTGGGCAAGAACATAACCCCTGGGCGTTTCCTCAATGCGTCCTAGGGCCTCTTCCAGCTGAATAACTCTTCTGAAGGTCTTTCTCTCTTCGGCGATGAATCCCACGACTGCCGCCAGCGAAAGCCACTGGATGGCGTTTCCTTCACTAATCCCGGCATACTTTGACAGGATTTGTGCGAGGAGGTAAACCCCGGGCATCGCCCACGCCCAGTAGAGGAAAACGCTCGCTCTATACGCCTTCTTCGCGAAGTTGAGCTCCCTCTCGATGGCCTTTAGAGCTTCACTGAGTTCCTCCATGCTCCCACCGAGAAAAGTTTTCCTAACTCCTTAAATACCCGCCCGGAAGTTTGGGGCGCAAACTAACCGCCGGCCCTCGCCAGGCGGAGCTTCCCCATGAAGCGCTCGATTTCTTTGGTGGGGCCTTCCACAAGAACCCGATTGAGGACTATCCCGTTCCTCTCGATGGTTCCGAGAAGGGTTAAGCCAACCCCAGCCCCGCTCTTCCGCCTTATCTCCTCAAGCTCCTCAAAGGGAATGGCCGTCTCGATAATCAGGGGGAACACCTGGTGAAGTTTAACAAGTTGTTCAGTATACTAAACAGGTCTTTATAAATGGCTGTTCAGTTTACTCGACCCTGAATGTCAGCCCCTTCTCTTTAGCTTTCCTCTCGACCTGAAGGCGGAACTGACAGGCCTTGCATATCTCTCCCGTCGTCGGCTGGCCGCATATCTTACAGCGGTTCAGCTCGCTGGTTTTTTTCGTGTAGGTCTTCGCTATCAGCGGGAAGAGCTTGTCGTAGCTCCTGAGTATCTGGTACTTCGTTCCAGGGTGTCTTTCCTCCATCTCGTTGAGCCAGTCGCGGATTTCGGCTCGGAAGGCCTCGACCGCGTAGGGGCACTCGCTCAAATCGACCTCAATGTTGTTCAGGACCGCGTAGAGGACAATCTCCTTCTCGGGAATCTCGCGGAGGGGCTTTATCCTCGGGACGAGCTCGGGGTGAATTTCCTCATAGTAGGGGCCCGTTCTCCCCAGTCTCGCTATGTCCCCACGAAGAATGTTCATTATGAACATCTGCACCTCGTCGTCGAGGTTGTGGCCGACGGCCAGCTTGTCGGCGCCGACGTCCTTGGCCGCGTAGTTGAGGAGCCAGCGCCTCCAGACACCGCAGTAGGAGCACGCGCCGACGCGTTCGCCCCTCTCAAAACTTCCCATTATCTCAACCGTCTCGTCGAGGGTAAAGCCAATGTATTCCTTAAAGGAATAAACGCGGTGCTCTATACCGAGCTTCTTCGCGTTCCTCTTCGCTATCTCAACACTTGGAGGCCTGTACCCGGCTATGCCCTCGTCAATGGTTATCGCGACGAGTTCAAACGGAAACTTCTCCCGGAGTTTAGCCAGGAGATGCATCAGAACGACGCTGTCCTTTCCTCCGGAAACCCCAACCGCTATTCGCTCGCCCTTTTCTATGAGGCGGTACTTCTTCACGGTCTCCTTGAACTTCTTCTCCACCATCTCGTTGAAGTGCTTGTGGCAGTAGTATCTTCCCGTGTAGCGTGCGTGGTAGACCGCTGGACGACCGCACTTGGAGCATTTGGCTGGCATGGGTTGCCCTAAGAAAAGGCTTTTAAAAAGGTTGGGTGCCCATTCAATTGGGAATGGTTATGGGGTATAAGGTTTTTAAGACTGGTGTTGGTGCCCTCGACGAGATGCTCGGAGGGGGTATAATCGAGGATGGGGTTCTTCTTGTTGTCTACAACACGGGTTCCTACGGGTGGGCGCTTGGAGTAGAGGTTTTCAAGGCCTTCCTCTCCAGAGGCTGGTATGGGGTTGTAACGGATTACTCACTGCCCTACGGCCTTCTTAAAAAATATGCCACTGCTGTTCGCTTTGCCCTTCAGACCCTTGGCAGGGAAGACCGTTTGAAGGTAATCGACGTCTTCGGCTCCGTTAACGGTATTCAGCCGAGGGAGCCTTTCGTCTATACGTTGGGAAGGGTTGATGGAAGCACATTCCTCCCAAAGATTCTTGCAATCTACAAGAAGCTGATTGAGGGAAGGCCAAGGAGAATAGGCCTCGCCGTTACGATGGACGGTTTCGTTGAAATCTTCGGCGAGGACACCGGAATGAGGATTCTGAAAAAGAACATGGCCCTGAAAGAGAGCTATCCCCGCTCAGAGGGGGAGGAGGTTCTTAACGTTTTCCTCATAAACAGGGACAGAGTCTCCCCGAGGTTCCTCTCGTGGCTCTCACAGTACGCGGAGCACATAGTCGAGCTCAGGCCAACCGAGAGACCCGGCGTTGAGAACATGCACGTTGTTAAGTCCCTGCTCCCGGACTTTGAGCCCTCAACCGGAATCTTCAGGTTCAAAAAGGGAAGGGTGAAAATCCTGCCTACCTCGCGAGATTGAGTATCGCCGGCAGGACGTTCAGGGCCAAGAGGAACAGGCCGATTCCTATCGTTGCGTACCGTATGGGCTTGGCAATCCGCTCTGGTAAGTATTCCTTCATCACGTCGTCAAGCATCCTTCCTCCGTCCAGCGGAACCAGCGGAAAGAGGTTCATGAGGCCTATTCCTATGTTGAGGAGGTAAATCCAGTAGAGAGCGAAGAACAGCGGCAGGACTATTCCGTCGTGCCCCACCTTGGAGGTAACGTGCTGGTTTGGACGTATCCCTATGAAGCCCTTTCCGGGGTTGTCTGGGTTTTCCGCGAGGGTTAGCTTAAGGTTCAGCTCCTTTCCATCCCTTAGAACCGTGAGCGCTACCGTTTCGCCGGGTTTCGTCTTGTTCATGAGGGCTATGAACTCGTCCATGGTTTTGACGCCCTGGCCGTTTATCGCGATTATTACGTCTCCCTTGTGAAGAACTCCGTCGGCGGGGGCGCCTTTTATGACATCCCCTACCTCTATGCCGTTCGGCACGAGAAGGGGAGTTATAGCGTAGCTCAGAATGAGCGCCGTAATGATTGCTGTCACGACGTTCGCCATTGAGCCGGCACCGTAGACGCGGAGCCTTGAACGCAGGGGCGCCTTCGATAGCTTTTCCTCGTCGGGCTCGACGAAGGCACCGGGAATAACCGCGAGGAGAACCAGGCCAACGGACTTCAGCGGAAGCTTTTCAGCCCTCGCGACCACACCGTGGCTGAGCTCGTGGACGACCATGACGACGGCAAGGCCTATCAGTCCGTACCAGAGGGGAATCGTTACGCCCGGTATGACGAGCTGAACCCCGGAGGGGCTCTTCTTCGTCTGGAGGGTTTTCAGCGCGGTCATGAGGAGCGCGTAGAAGACGTAGGCCATGCCCATGTAACCGAGGGCAATTCCAATGTCGCCGTAAACTTTCCAAAAACGCCTATTAACTCTGGAAAGCCGGTCTATAAAGCCGAGGAGTCTCTTGGTTCTCCACATAGCCACGAGGAAGTCAACGCTCAGCCCTTCTTCCTTCTCCATCGGCTCTCCCGTTTCGGGGTCTATCTCCTTCTTCCCGAACAGGGAGTAGAGAATGAGCCAGAACGCAGTGAGTGCGACTACTACGATGACCGCGGTGCTCACCATGGTTCAACACCCTTTTTCCGCTGGGCTAACTTCATTAGATGGTCTTATAAACGTTAGCGGACAAGTGTGGGGCGATGGAAAGTCTAAGGATAGCCTTCATCTATGACGTGGTCTACCCCTGGGTCAAGGGAGGGGTTGAGAAACGGATTTACGAGCTCGCGGTCAGGTTAGCCCGGTTTCATGAGGTTCACGTCTACGGCTACAGGCATTGGAACGGGCCAAACACAATCGAGCGGGATGGGATTCACTACCACGGTACCGTTCGCGCTGGCAACCTGTACTTCGGCGGGAGGCGTTCAATCGTTCCTCCCCTCCTCCACTCGCTCTCGCTCGTTTCCGAGCTCAAAGGCGAGCGCTTCGACGTCATAGACTGCCAGGCGAGCCCTTACCTCCCAGCTTATTCGCTCAGGGTTCTCAAGGCGGAGAACGTCTTCATAACCTGGCACGAGTTCTGGGGTGATTACTGGCTCGACTACCTCGGATGGGCCGGTTTAATCGGGAGAGCCATTGAGAGGGGCCTGTTCTCCTTCGAGAGGCACATCTCGGTCTCTCAAAAAACAAAGTTAGACCTATTAAACGCTGGCCTCAGGAAGCCAGTTTATCTCGTTCCCAACGGCATAGATACTGGCCTGATTCGCTCGGTGAAGCCCTCACCAGTGGAATCGGATTTTCTCTTCGTCGGCAGGCTTATCCCCGAAAAGGGCGTTGACTTCCTTCTCCGCGCCCTGGCTCTGCTTAAAGAGAATTTCCCCGACTTCAGGGCAGTTATAGTTGGCGACGGCCCCGAGCGGAAGAAGCTTGAGGGCCTCGCGCGGGGGCTAGGAATCGGTGATAACGTCACGTTTACGGGCTTTTTGAAGGATTACGGAGACGTCATCGCTTTCATGAAAGCGTCGAGGGTCTTCGCGTTTCCCTCGCGGAGGGAGGGCTTCGGCATAGCCGTCCTTGAGGCTATGGCCTCTGGTCTTCCGGTAGTCACAGTTGAGCACCCGATGAACGCCTCGATGCACCTCGTCGAGAACGGCAAGACGGGCTTCGTCGTTCCCTTAAACGAGGAATCTTTCGCTAGGGCGTTGATGCTCGCCTATGAAAGCTCAAGGGTGCTCGGAAAGATTGCAAGAAAAAATGCCGAGCGTTACGACTGGAACGAGGTCGTTGGGAAGCTCCTCACGGTCTACGGGGTGGTTGAATGAAGGTCTGCCTAATCGTCCGATGCCTGAGCACCAAGGCGGGAGGAATAGCTGTCTACACCCGCAACTTAATCAGAACCCTGGAGCGAGAGGGGCACGAGGTTGAACTATCGCCCGGTGAGAGGTTTTCATACCTCCTCTGGCAGTTCTTCAGGGTTCCCCTCTGGCTCGTCCGCTCCAAATGCGACGCCTACCATGCTGTTGGTGTTATAGAAGCCATAACGCTCCCGTTCTTCAAGCCAAAGGCAGAGAAGAGGGTAACCATCCACGACCTCATCCCGCTGAAGCATCCGAGGAAGGGGCTCAAGGGCCTCTTTGAGCGCTTCTTCATCCGCCTCGGCCTTCTCTCGGCGAGGAAATGCGACGTGATTTATGCCGTCTCTCACCTGACGAAGGTTGACCTCGTCCGCTTTGCGGGAATCCCGGAGGATATGATAACCGTTGTTCACCAGCCGATAGACGAGCGCTTCTTCATCGAACCGCCCCGCACTGGAAAGTTCAGAGAGAAGGGGAAGTTTATGGTGGGCTACATCTCGAGGATGGACTACCACAAGAGGCACGCCCTCCTCGTTGAACTATTTAGGCAATGGGACAATCCGAACGCGAGGCTTCTCTTGGCCGGAACCGGAGAGGAGTTCGAACGCGTTAAAAAGCTGGCCGAAGGCGACGAGCGGATAAAGCTCCTCGGCTTCATACCCGATGAGGAGCTGGTTGATTTCTACGACTCGCTCGACGTCTACGTCCACGCCTCGAAGTACGAGGGCTGGGGCCTGCCGATTGTTGAAGCGCTGGCGAGGGGGAAGCCGGTTATCGTTTTCGATGATGCGGAGATACCCTCTGAGGTTAGGGATAAATGCCTGGGCGTTTCCTCCAATCTGCTTGTGGAAACCCTGGAGCGGCTTTATGCGGATAGAAAATCCTTCAGAAAGCTGTCCACTATGGCGTCGCGGGGTGTATGTTATGAGGTTCCTGTTCGTGAGTGAGTATTATCCCCCAATGCACATGGGTGGTGCTGAGATAAGTCTCAAGCTCCTCGTTGAGGGACTCGCCAGGTTCGGCCACGACGTTACAGTGCTGACTCCCAACTACGGCTCTCCAAAAACTTCAGTCGAAGAGACCAAAAACCTCCGCGTGATACGGTTCAAGTCTCCGAGGAGGCTCCTGTTCAGGGAGAGGGCGAGAAGCGTCTCGTCTGAAACCTACAAGGGGAACAAGCCCCTTTTTTACCTCCAGCTCGGGCAGTACGTCCGTTTCTCGTCCGCTGAACTCAGGAGACGGACGGTGGAGCTCCTTAGGAGAGAGGATTTTGATGTTGTTCACGCCAACAACCTTGAATCAATTCTGGCGGTTTCTCAAATTGAAACCAAGGCCCTGAAGGTTGCCCACCTCAGGGACTTTGCTCTCCTCTGCTGGAACAGAGGGCTGAACAACGGGGGGGCCCTGTGCCCTGGCTGTTCGACGGATGAAGTGCGCAGGTGCATGGGCGCGGGGCTAACCGCGCCTCTCCTATCGTACCAGATTCACCTCAGGAGGGACGTCCTGAAGGGCTTTGACGTCCTCGTCGCAATAAGTGGTTTCGTTAAGGGCCAGTTCCTCAGGCGGCTTAACCTCAAGTCCGCCGATGTCGGGGTTCTCTACAACCCTGTTGGTGCGGATGCGGTTTCTGAACTTTCAAAGGAGGGGGCAAGAAGGTTACTCGGGCTCCCCGAGGAGAAAAGGGTTGTCCTTTTCGCTGGGACGCTGAGCGAGATGAAGGGGGCCCACCTCATACCCCTCCTTGCCGAAAGGCTTCCTGAGTATCTCTTCGTTGTCGTCGGGACCGGGCCCCTGAGGGGTGTCTTTGAGAGTTCCCGTCTGCCCAACCTCCTCTACGTGGGATATAAACCCCTAAAAATCCTGAGGCACTATTACAGGGCCTCTGATGTCCTCGTGGTTCCCTCGCTCTGGCACGAGCCCTTTGGCAGGGTGGTTGTTGAGGGAATCGCCAACGGGAGCTTTGTCATAGGAAGCAACAGGGGGGCAATCCCCGAGGTAATCCGCTGGGCGGGGGGAGGGGCTGTTGTTGAGCCCGAGGTTGAGAGCATTGCGTCTGCCATTGAGTCCTATTTTGAGTCTCCAGTTCCTGTGGAACGCGCAAGTAGACGGGTGGTTAGGTACTCGGAGGAATACCCCCGGGAGTTCCTGAAGCTGGTTGGCTAAAGTCTTTCAACGATTGCGTTCATGACTTCCTCAAGGGCTCTCTCCCTTGAGTCGCTCTTCACCCTCAGGTCGAAGAGGTTTTTTATGAGCTCAAAGTCCCTCAGCTGGCTCTCGATGAGCTCCCTTGAGAGTCCCCTCCTCCTTTCAACGAGGACGTCGGGGTCGTTGTAAACGTAAACCACGAGCGTTGGCTTTGGAAGGAATTTTATCAGGATTCTCGTGAGCCTTTTTGAGGCGTTGGGAGAGGTTATGAGGTCGTAAAACCACCTGTCAGTAACGACAAGCTTGTATTTCAGCCTCTTAGGATACAGGCACAGCGTCCTGAGGAAGTATTCGATGTAGTAGATGACGGGCGTTACGAGGCGGACGGTTTTTGATTCGTACCTGACTATCTCTTTCCTTCCGTCACGTCCCGCCGTTGCCTCCACCCTCTTTCCGCCTCTTTTTGCACGGTTTCTTGCCCAGTTTAGGGGTTTGAGACACCTGAACGTGTATCTGCCCCCGTATTCGTAGTAGGGCTTGAATTTGCCTTTCTTTGCGACATCGACCACCGCCTTTGCGAGCGTGCTCTTTCCGCTCCCGTTGGGACCGAGGAAGACGACGTGGGGTGCTGGATGAAAGAGCCTCCAGAGCTGGCGCATGGCCTTGAATCCCACGTTTCTGGTGAAGTAGGCCCCTCTGATGACCGTGTGCTTAAACCTGTGCCTTGGCCTTAGCTCTTCAAAGCGACCCTCCCTGAGTGCCTTCAGGAGCTCTTCGCTGTTTTTGAAGTACCTCTCGAGATAGCCTTTTAGTCTCTCAAAGTCCACCGCTGGAAGGTGCTTTTTCAGGTATCTTTCGTACTTCTCAACGGGCTCCCCGAGCCCAACGCGGTAGACGTAATAGAAAACCTGTCTCGTCGAATCGAGCCAGTAGCTTTCTCCAAACCCGAGTATGTCCTTCGAAACCCCCTCGTATTTCCCGAGGTGAACGTCGAGGAGGATTATCTCCCCATCCCTGTATACCACGTAAAACCTCTTCCACGGCGGGAACTTTGAAAGGAACCTGAAACCCATTTTCCTCGCGATTTTGTCGAACTTTTCGGTATCTTCCCTGTGAAGGCACAGGTCGACATCCCTTCCCTCGTCCATCCAGCGCTCGTCGAGGAAGAAGAACCTGACGTTTTCCCGCCTGAGCTCTTCGGCCATGGCGAGGATGAACTCAACGTTTGACTTCTTCATGCCGACCACCGATTTCTTCGTAAAGGCTCAAATACGACATGAGCACCGCTTTTTCGTCGTAGTTTTTCCCGACGATGCGCTTCGCGCGTATCCCGAGCTTTCTCCTGACCTTTGGGTTCTCTATCAGGTACACGACCCTTTCCACAAACTCATCCACGTTCCCTGGTTCGGCGTAGAGGACTGCTCCTTCTCCCGCCTCTCTGAGGTGCCCGATGCGGGACGTAACAACGGCAACGCCGCAGGCCATGGCCTCGAGGAGAACGAGGGGCGTCGCTATGCTCGACAGTTCGTGCCTGTAGGGAAGAATCAGGACGTCAATGGAGGAATACATGGCTCTCAGGTCTTCCTGGGGGCCTTTAACCTCTATATCCTCTTTCCCTAAGAGCTTCTCAACGCTGATTCTCGCGGGGTTCGACAGAAACAGCACTTTTCTGACCCCTTTCAGTCTCTTCATTATTTCAACGGCCTCGATGATGCCCTTGCTCGTGGAGGGATGACCCACGTATCCAACGGTTACGGTTCCTCCCCTTCTGGGGCAGTTCTGAAACTTCTGAAGGTTTATCCCAATCCTTATAACCTTCCCGTTGCTGGCACCCACTCTTCTCGCCGTGTACCTATTGGAAAATACGGCGACCTCAACGGTCCTTTCAAAAAGCCACCTCACGAGAGGAGTGGGTACGGAGCACGAGACCATCGTAAGGGCTGTTCTCAGGAGTATATTCCGCAGTGAGTTTTCTCTAAACCCAGGATTTCGAATCCTCAAGAAATCAACTGTGTCCCTGACAACGTTGAGGGGGCTGGTCTTTAGGTTGGAGTACAGGGAGTACACCTTGCCCCTCCTCGGGAGCCTCGCGTACTTTATCAGCTCGAATATCCCCGAGGAGTTTATGTGTACGACCGAGCAGTTTTCGATGTTCTCCGATACGGCTATCCCCGATTCCCTGAGGAACTCGTAGAGCCTCGATATCATCTTGGTCCTGCCCTCGTGCTTCCTGTTGGGGTCGCCGAAGCTGGGCCCAACTATGCAGACCCGTCCTTTCCCACTCATAACGTTCACCTGAGGATTCCAGCAAGCCTTCCGAGTTCGACGTTGGCCCTTAACCATCCCTCGGGGGTCCCCACGTCGTACCTCTTCCCCTCTATCGTTTTGGCGTACATGCTCCGCCCGTTCCCCACGAGAAGTCTCAGGGCGTCCGTGAGCTGGATTTCACCCCTCTTGTCGGGCTTAACCTCCCGCAGGGCGTCAAAGACCTCTGGTGTTAGAACGTACCTACCAACAATCGCAACGTTACTCGGGGCTTCCTCCTTTTTCGGCTTTTCAACGAGGTCTTTTACCTTATACAGACCGCTCTCAACTTCCTCCCCTGCAACGATTCCGTATTTCTCAACGGCTTCCCATTCAACGGTTTCCACACCGAGGACCGGAGCGTTAAACCTTTCGTAAACCTCAACCAGCTGGCCGATTCCAGGCCTCTCGCTTACGATGATGTCATCCCCGAGGAGGACGGCAAAGGGCTCTCCGTTTACGTGCTTCTCCGCGTGGAGTATTGCATCTCCAAGGCCGAGGGGCTTCTTCTGCCTGACGTAATAAATGTCAACCATTTCGCTTATCTCCCTGACGAGCTCCAGCTCCCTTTCCTTTCCCCTCTCCCTGAGGTAGTACTCCAGCTCAAAGTTCCTGTCAAAGTAGTCCTCAATTGCCCTCTTTCCCTTTCCCGTTATTATAAGAATGTCATCAATGCCCGCCTTGATGGCCTCTTCAACAACGTAGTGAATCACGGGCCTGTTGATAACCGGCAACATCTCCTTGGGCATGGATTTGGTTATTGGCAACAGCCGGGTTCCCAAACCTGCTGCTGGAATGACTGCTTTTTTAACCTTCACCAGCACACCCCCTCGTAAACTTCGGCCGTCTCCTCGGCCTTCCTCACGCGCCTTCCATCAATTACGATTTTACCAGAGTAATCAAGCTTCTCAAACTCGGGCCACTCGGTTACAATGAGGACGGCATCACTCCCCTCAAGAACCTCCTCACCGGAGCTCGCGTACTCAATCCTATCACCAACGTCGGGATAAAAGCGCTTGAAATTCCCCATCGCCTTCGGGTCGTAGGCGAGAACTTTTGCACCCTCCTCAAGCAGTTTTTTGACTATAACGTAAGCCCTCGTCTCCCTGACATCGTCCGTATTCGGCTTGAACGCCAAACCGAGAACGCCAATAGTTTTACCCCTCAGCTCGGGAACGTGCTTTTTGAGTAGTTCAATCAGCTTCAGCGGCTGTCTATCGTTGACCTCAACGACGGCCTTGAGGATGATGGGGTCTTCCCCGATTTCTTCCGCCTTCCTGATGAGTGCTTTAACGTCCTTCGGGAAGCACGAGCCACCCCAGCCAATCCCCGTCCTGAAGAAGTGCGGACTAATCCTGTGGTCGAGGCCAACTCCCTCAAACACCTTCCACGAGTCAATTCCGAGCCTCTTACAAATGTTCCCAATCTCATTGGCAAAGCTGATTTTTGTCGCGAGAAAAGCGTTTGAAGCGTACTTAATCATCTCAGCAGTCTTGATGTCAGTGAAAAGCTTGGGGGCGTTGATAGGAGCGTAAAGCTCCTCCAGAACGTTTTTCGTCCGTTCATCAAGGACTCCAATTACAATCCTGTCAGGGTTAAGGAAGTCCCTCAAAGCCACTCCTTCACGCAGGAATTCGGGGTTCATTGCGAGACCAAAATCCTCGAATGCCCTTTTACCTGACTTCTCCTCGATTATGGGTTTGACGACGTTCTCGGTTGTCCCTGGAAGAACAGTACTCTTGACGACGACAACGTGATACTCTTTCTTCTCGCGGAGGGCTTTTCCGATTTCCCTCGAAGCCTGCTCGATGTAAGTTAGGTCGATTGACCCGTCTTCTCTTGATGGCGTCCCAACGGCGATGAACGTAACGTCTGAGTTGAGTATTGCATCGCGGTAATCTTTGGTTGCCTGATACTTCCCCCGGAATTCCCTCATGAGTTCTTCGAGGCCCTCCTCGTAAATTGGAGGTTGGGCCTTGTTTATCATTTCGATTTTCCTCTCGTCAACGTCAACGAAGATGACCTCATTTCCCAGCTTGACGAAGCCCATTCCAGTGACGAGACCGACGTAACCAGAGCCGATAACCGAAACCCTCATCAACCACACCCGCAATGGGTTGTTTTCTCAGCTTAAAACCTTCACTCACTTTTCCTCTTTAGTATCTTCACGAGCCATCCAACTGGAATGCCATACCTTTCGCCCGCACTCTCTATCAGTCCAACGTCTTCGTCCTCTGGGATACCTGCGAGCACGGCGATTCCATAGAAAAGGAGCGTCGCCACGGCCGTTGCGACGAGCGCCTGGATTATTCCCTCTGCCCTTACGAAATGGAAAACACCGAGAACGAGCCCCGCATCGGCGAGGAGCAGGGCGTGCCGTTTTTCGTAGGGCCTAATTCCCGACCTCAACAGAACAGACAGCTTGTAGGCTATTGTGGTCGCGTAGGAGGCGAGTGTAGCAACCGCGGCACCAATCATGCCGATGGAATTTATGAGGGCGTAGTTGAGGACAACGTTCACGGTGGCCCCTAATAGGTCCCCCTTCATGTTCTCAACGGTTTTTCCCATCGTTACGAGCGTCTGGATGAGCGGGCCAGCCACAGCTACAAGCGCAAAGCCGAGGGACAGGACAACGAGAACGCTGGACGCCTCCGTGTAGCTGGGCCCGAAGAGCGTCCCGATGACCTGTTCCGGGTATTCGACGAAAATGAAGATTAGGGGAAACGCCAGCAGAAAGGCCCATTTGGCCGCTATGGCGTAGAACCTCTCCACGAGCTTGAGCTCGCCTCTGGCAAATAGCCCCGTAACCACGGGGGTGTAAATCGTCATCAGGGCCATGACTACCATTGAGATAAACCTCGCCAGCGGACTGGCCGAGCTGTAGAGCCCAACGACACCGCTTCCGAGGTAGTGCCCGAGCATCAGGGAGTCAGTCCAGGTGAGAACCATTGCAACGATGTTGGACGTCAGGAGGGGGAGGGAGAAGAGGACGATGGCCCCAACCAGGTCCCTGGCAAAGGAGATGCCTGAAATAATGCCCGCTTTCTTGAGGTCCCTAAGGAGCAGGGCCAGGATTATCAGGTATGACGCAACGTATGCCGTGATGACGGCCTTTAAGCTCCCGAGGGTATAAACCGCAAGGAGTGCGAGCACGAAGTATGTCAGGGGAAACCCGACTTTGCCGTAGTAGATGTACTCCCTCACCCGCTTGAACCCCTGGGCTGCCGCTATGAGCGTGTTCATGAGGCCCGCGAAGGGCAGGCCGAGGAGGACGATAGGGAGGAGGGACTTTAACAGCTCTCTGCCTTCGGGGTTTGCGGTTAGCAGGCCTGCAAGCCTCTCCGTTAGTGGGAGAAGGATTGCAAGTGCCAGCGTTGATGTTATCGTTACCAGGATGAGTGTCGTTGATACAAGTTCCTCCACCCGTTTCCTGTTCTTCGTGAGGAAGTATGAAACCTGCCTCGGGAGCCCCGTGGGAAGGCCGAACATGGCCAGGACGAGGGCTATGGAGAAGACCGTCATTGTGAGGCTGTACGCCCCGTACTGCACGGGTCCGAACACTCTCCCAACTAATGTCCTTACGAGAAAGGCAAAAACCGCCGAAACTACGAGCCCAATTAGCGACAGCAGTCCTCCCCTTGCAACCTTCCCGAGCTCGCTATCTATTTTTTCGTCCATCTCCCATCCGTTGAGATTCTGCTATCTTAAACCTTTTTGCCCCTTTTAGTTTTCAAACATGGCCTATCAAAAGTATTTTAAGAGCCATGGGGCTAAGAAATTCTGGAGTGGTGTTTATGGATTTAAGGGGGATGCTCAAAGGACTCCAGATTTTGATTTCGGAGACGAGAAATCCCTTTGAACTTCTCCGTCAATATCGGCGGGGAGAAACACTGCATGTAAGGTGTAGGGGCGGTTTTGAATTTGAGGTGGAGTCACGGGATGTGTACTTTGTTTCATCCGTCTCCGCACTCTGTGGTCTCTTGAGGGATGGAATCGTCAGACTTCGGAACGGGGTTCCTGTGATTGGGGACTGTCCCGTTAACGTGAACGTTGCGGTACCGATGAGAGAAGTTTCACGGAGCTCAAGATTTCTCTGTGAGAAGGGGGTTCCGTTCGTTGAGTTCACTTACAAGAGGCCCCTCCGATTCAGGCTTTTAAAGGGTTTCATGGGCCTCCAGGGCATACATGAGACCTTCTTCGAACGCAACTACGAAGTTTTTGACTTCCGTGGGAAGAGGGTTCTTGATGTGGGTGGTTTTATCGGGGACACGGCGGTTTACTTCGTTGAAAGCGGAGCCAGGGAAGTTGTGACAGTCGAACCGCTTTTCCATGAAGTCCTTGCCGAAAACGTTCGACTGAACGGAGTAGAAGAACGTGTAACCGTTGTGAAGGGGGCTTTCAGCAATACAGGGGGGACAACGACGGTTCATCTTGATGAGAACTGGGCGGGAGCGTCCTCTGAGTTCGTTGGCCAGTTCAGGGGAGGTGGGAAGGCCATTTCTGTTCCAAACGTTCCCACTAAGGAGTTTTTCAAGGAGTTTGGAACGTTTGACGTTGCCAAAGTTGACTGTGAGGGCTGTGAGTACCGTGTCCTCTGGGATGTCCTTGAGAACGTTGCGGAGGGTGCCGTCGTGGAGTTCCATTTCTGGAACGACGAGATGAAGAGCCAGTACAGTAGAACGCTGGCTAAACTCAGGAGTGGAGGGTATTCTGTTGAAGTCTACAGGAGGTCGGGTTCAGTTTCTCTGGTTAAGATTACCAAGGGGCGTCTTGAAGTCCCTGGCGGGAGGCCTGTTAAAAGATGAACGTCACTCCTCTGCGTTGAAACCTTTTTAAGTCTCCTCTCCTATTTTTCCTTGCGATGATGAGTGATGGGCGAACCGAAGGGTGAGGAAGGAAAGGTGATCGCTGAGCAACCCTTTTAAGCGCCCGTTCCAACTTTTTTCGGGATGATGAGTTCAGCCTTGTCCGAGCCGTGACGAGGGAGTGACGGACTGACCGCCACTTTTTAAATTAAGCTAATCGAATCACGATTTGAGGACCCACTACGTTGGGAACAGGCTCCACATTAAATCCTGCGTTATTAACCCTGCACAATCTCCCTCAAATCCATCAAGAACTCCTCTAAGTGCTCCCTCCTCACGTGGGGCATCATGACAACCCTGATGTAACCGCGGTGCGCGCTGATTCCCCAGCCTCTCCTCTTCAGCTCCTCCTCGACCCGCTCAAGGTTCTCGGTGCCGAAGGAGACGATATTCAGGACTGGCTCGCGGATGAGGTAAATGCCCGGTATCTTCTTCAGCTCCCCCGCGAACCATCTGCTCAGCTCCATGGCTTTTCTCACGATTTCCTTGTAGCCCTCGAAGCCGAGGTGCTTAATCATCGCCCAGACAGCTAAGGCGTTCGCCCCGGGCCTCGTTCCCGTTATGGTGGCCTGCCATATCCTCCCACCGGCCAAGTAAGGGGCCAGAATGCTTATCGCGTCGATGTATTTCCTCTCGCGGAAGATTATTCCCCCCGCCGGAATCGGCACCATGCCCATCTTGTGGGGGTCTATGGTTATGCTCTTCACTCCTTTGAGCCTGAAGTCGAAGTCCGGGATATCGTAGCCTAAAGCCTTCGCGAAGGGAATGACGAAACCGCCAAATGCCGCATCGACGTGGAGCGGGAGCCCGTAGTCCAGAGCTAAATCGCTCAAAGCTGGTATGTCGTCAACCACCCCGAGGCCCGTCGTTCCGGCTATTCCTACGATTCCAATCGTGTTGTCCGTAATCTTCTCTTCAACGTCCCTCACGTTGACGGTGTAATCATCGTTCAGCTCCGCCCAGACGAGTTTAACTCCGAGCATCTCGCCCGCCTTGATAAAGGAGAAGTGGGCGCTTTTCGGAAGAATCAGTTCCGGCTTTTCCACCTCCGCCAGGTTCCTGAAGGCCCTAACGGCCAAGATGTTGGCCTCGGTTCCGCCCGAGACTATGTGCCCGTAGCCCCTTTTAAGACCGAGGAGGGTTGAGAGCATCTCGACGGCCTCTTCCTCGACTTTACGGCTCCCCGTGTGCAGGCCGGGGTCGCCTAGGTTCCTGTCTATGAATTCCGTGATGATTCTAACAGCGAAGGGATGTGGATACGTGCACATCGAGCCGAGAATCTTCCCGGAGTCAAAGGTCAGGTCTTCAGAGGTCTTCCGCCGTAGCTCCTCAAGCACTTCATCCTCGTCCGCTCCCCTCTCTGGAAACATGCTCTCACCTGGGGGCGGTAGGGTTCGTTGAATTTAAGCTTTCCTCCTTTCGATGTACTTCTTAAAGAATATCGGTGTCGTCAGCGCCGTCAGCATCGAGACCGTTACGACGCTCGCGAAGAGAGCCTGGTCTATTATTCCACTGCTGAGTCCGAAGGTGAGTATCGCGAGCTCAAGGCTTCCCCTTCCGCCCATCCCTATGCCGACGGTGATGGAGTCGTCCCAGTTGAGGCCGGAGAGCTTCGCGCCGAGACCGCATCCGAGGAGCTTTCCGAGGACTGCCGAGAGGTAGAGGAGGCCTATGAGAGCCGGGTCGAGGGCTTTCACGGGCGGATTGAAGACGAGACCAACGTAGATGAAGAACAGCGGTATGAAGAACTCGGTGAGGACAACCTGGAGGTCTTCAATCAGCTCGTTGAGCTTAATCCTCGTGACAACGAGCGGGTCTTTTCTCTCGCGAAGCCTGCTTATGGTGAGTCCGGCCAGGTAAGCCCCGATTATCTGGTTAAGGCCGACCCACTCCGCTATTATAGCCAGGGTGAAGGTGAGGATGAGCGTGAAGGTGAAGAAGACGTTGAGGTTCCTGACTATGGAGTAAAACCACCTTGCCCTCTTGAAGATGAGCTCCGAGACGAGGAGGGTGAAGGCTATAAAGGTGAATATCTTGACGGTTAGGATTCCAAAGGAAACGGCGTCGAGGCTCCCCTTCGTCATGCCTGTTATTATGCCGATGAGATAAACCGCGACGATGTCGTCAACGAAGGCCGCGCCCATGAGAATCGAGGAAACTTCTCTCTTCACTCGCTCCTTGACGAGGACGCCGCTCGTGACCTCTATCGCGGTGTTTCCGAGGGTAGCGCCTATGAATATGGCCGCGGCTATTCCCTTTCCGAAGGCGTAAACTGTGAGGAAGCCGAAGAGGAACGAGAAGGCAACTCCAAGGATTGCCACCAGGACGGCCTTGCCCGTGTTCTGGGCTATCGCCGAGAAGTTGCTCGTCAGCCCCATGTAGAGCATCATCATTATGAGCCCGAACTCCGCTAAAACTTTGAGCTCTTCCCCCGGCTCAACTATTCCGAGGATAAAAGGTCCGAGGATTATTCCTGTAACCACGTGGGCTATTATTGGGTGTATCTCAAGCCTCTCGAAGGCCCACTCGAGGCTCTTTGCAACGACCAGGAGAAGGGCGAGGGAGGCGAGGACCTCCACGTCATCCCCTCCTCGCGAGGAGAACCCCTATTATCCACAGGAGCATGAGCAGGAGTGCGATTATTGAAGCCACCGTCACAGCCCCTCTGCTCGTTCCGAAGACTATGGGTATCGGGCCAATCATTATCACTCCCCCGCCCTCAACGTCACCCTCACCGCCGAGGGCCGAAATCAGCGTTCCAATGAACACTAACAGAAAGCCGATGAATATCAGCACTATTCCCGCTCCGATGAGAACTTCCCCCTTCATCGGCGTGAAGTTGAGGTTCCGGTTTTTAAACTTTCCCGCCCACCGGAAGGGTTTAAAGAGCCCCCTCCAACTCCTAACATGCTCGTGCTCGTTGACCTCGACGATACCCTGTGCAACACGTGGGAAGCTGGAAAGAGGACGATGCTCCACGCGATTCCCTTCCTCCTGCGCAGGGGCAAGCTCAGGGCCCTTCTCTACCTTCTGACGGCCAAGTACCGCGGTCTTGAGGGTTCAAAAAGACTCCACACCCTTGACCTTCACGAGCTCGTTGAAGAGCTTTTCAGGAGGATATACCCCGAAATAACCGGGGAAGAGCTTGCCGAGCTATCCTCATTCGTGGAGGAGCACTTCTTCAGGTATCTCCGGCTTTACGATGATGCCCTGCTGTTCCTTCGGGGTCTTCGGGAGCTCGGTGCGAGGGTCGTTCTCGTCACTGACTCCTCTACGAACTGGCAGAGGAAGAAGCTTGAGGTGCTTGGGATAGGGGCTTACTTCGACGCCGTAATCATAAGCGGTGAAACGGGCCACAGCAAGTTTGAGGACTACAACTTCCGCCTCGCCCTGAAGAGATTCCCGGACCGGGAGGTCTACGTCGTCGGTGACCGCGACGAGACGGACATGGCCGGCGCAAAGGCGATAGGTGCCGTTGGGATACTGGTGAGGAGGGGCTACTTCAGCGGAAGAAAGGTCAGGAATGCCGACTACGTAGTTAAGAACCTTGGTGATGCCCTGGAGGTGATTAAACGTGAGCATAAAAAGAGAGCTGAAGCGTAAGGCCCTTCATCTCACCGGACTAACGGTCCCGGCTGTTTACCTGCTCCTCGGGAAGACATACACGCTCACCTTTGTTGGGGTCGCGTTCATTCTTTTCGTCGTCCTGGAGCCTTTCCGTGTAATCGAGGAGTGGAGAGACCGTATAAAGAAGGAGCTGAACCTCTACGTTTCTCCCGAGGTTGTGGAGAAGATAGAACTCCTCGAAAACCACATCAATGACATAACGCGCGAACACGAGAGGAACCGGGTTGCGGCGCACATCTACTTCGCGGCGGCATCTTTCATAGTGGTCTACTTCTTCCCCGAGGAGGTTGCCATAGGCGCTATAACACTCGCCACCCTCGGCGACGCGCTCGCGGCGATAATCGGAAAGACCTTTGGCAGGCACCGCTTCTCCAACGGGAAGAGCGTCGAGGGAAGCCTCGCCTACTTCATTACCGGGATGGCACTACTGACCCCCCTCGTGGGTCCGTTTCCAGCCTTCGCGGGTTCGCTCGCCGGAACGATAGCGGAGTTCTACAACCTCCCGCCGGACGACAACTTCTCCAACCAGCTCGCCGTTGCGCTCACTCTCTACCTCTTCCTCCAGCTCTGAGGGAAAAGGTTATATCACCTTAGGTGATACTGATACTGGTGGAGGGCGTGAAGTTCATATTCGGAATCCACAACCACCAGCCCCTTGGGAACTTCGGGTGGGTGTTCGAGAGCGCCTACGAGAGGGCTTACAAACCGTTCCTTGAGACGCTCGAAGAGTACCCAAACATGAAGGTTGCCGTCCACTACTCCGGCCCGCTCCTTGAGTGGATAGCCGGCAACAGACCTGAACACCTCGACCTCCTCAAAAGCCTCGTGAGAAGGGGCCAGGTCGAGATTATCGTTGCCGGCTTCTACGAGCCGGTTCTGGCGTCCATCCCCGAGGAAGACCGGGTCGAGCAGGTTAACCTCCTCAAGGAGTTCGCCGGAAAGCTCGGCTACGATGCCAGGGGACTCTGGCTGACCGAGAGGGTCTGGGAGCCCGAGCTCGTGAAAACCTTGCGGAAGGCGGGGATAGAGTACGTCGTCGTTGACGACTACCACTTTATGAGCGCCGGCCTGCCGAAGGAAAGCCTATACTGGCCCTACTACACGGAGGACGGCGGTGAAACTGTGGTGGTCTTCCCGATTGACGAGAAGCTCAGGTACCTCATCCCCTTCCGTCCGGTGGAGAAGACGATTGACTACCTCCACGCCCTCGATGACGGCGACGAGAGCAAGGTCGCGGTCTTCCACGACGACGGCGAGAAGTTCGGTGTCTGGCCTGGAACCTACGAGTGGGTTCACGAGAAAGGCTGGCTCAGGGAGTTCTTTGAGAGGGTTTCGAGCGACGAGAGGATAGAGGTTCTCCTCTACTCAGAATACCTGAGGCGGTTCAAGCCGAAGGGCCTCGTCTATCTGCCCATAGCTTCCTACTTCGAGATGAGCGAGTGGTCCCTACCTGCCGAGCAGGCGAGGCTTTTCGTCGAGTTCGTGAACCGGCTGAAGGCTGAGGGGATTTTCGACCGCTACCGCGTCTTCGTAAGGGGAGGAATCTGGAAGAACTTCTTCTTCAAGTATCCCGAGGGCAACTACACCCACAAGAGGATGCTCATGGTGAGCAGGCTCGTGAGGAACAACCCCGAGGCGAGGCGGTTTCTGCTGAAGGCCCAGTGCAACGATGCCTACTGGCACGGCGTCTTCGGCGGAATCTACCTCCCGCACCTCCGCAGGGCCGTCTGGGAAAACCTGATACGGGCGAACAGCTACGTTTCCACTGGAACGTTCGTCCGCGACCTCGACTTCGACGGCCTCGAGGAGGTCTTCATCGAGGGCGAGGGCTTCTACTACTCCTTTAAGCCCGGCCTCGGAGGTTCCCTCGTCGAGCTGAGCTCCAAGGGAAGGTTCGTGAACTACGCCGACGTCCTGACAAGGCGCTACGAGCACTACCACTCCACCGGAAGCGCCGTTCCCGAGGAGGAGAGCGACGGTGTCGAGAGCATTCATGAGCTCTCGGGTGAGGTTCCTGGAGAGATTAAGAAGGAGGTCGCCTACGATTCCGTCAGGCGGGCGCTCCTCCAGGACAGGTTTCTAAGGCCCGAAACGACCCTCGACGACTTCAGGCTGAACCGCTACGAACCCCTGGCGGACTTCGCCGAAAAGCCATACTGCTATTCGCTCGATGGAAACGGGCTGAGGCTCTGGAGGAATGAGGGGGACTTCTCGGTCGTCAAGGTCTTCAGGCCCCATGAGAAGGGCTTCACCGTTGACTACGCCGTCTCCGGAAGGGGAACTTTCGCGGTTGAGCTAAACCTTGCCGTTCACAGCGTGATGGAGGTGCCGGGGGAGCTGGAAGGCTCAAGGATTGAGGTGGACGACCGCTACGCCGTCGGGAGGTTCTCCGTTGAGCTCGATAGAAAAGCGAGGATGTGGAAGTTCCCGGTAAAAACGCTGAGCAAGAGCGAAAGCGGGTGGGACTTCATCCAGCAGGGCGTGAGCTACACCTTCCTGTTCCCGCTTGACGGGGAGCTGAAGTTCAGGCTCTCCTTCAGAGAACGCTAGACCCTGAGGGAGACCCCCTCCATGTCCTTTCTTATTGACTTGACGACGTTGAACTCCGTCATTCTTCCCAGGGACGATACCCTAATGACCGTCGTGGCAACGTCTTCCAAGAGCCCCAGGAGAAACTTTTTGCCCTCATCGAGCAGAGACGTCTTGATGAAGTGAACCGCCAGCCTGTCCTCGTTTCCAACGTATTGGGCTAGGAGGCTGAGGAGCAGGTGAACGTTTTTGGGCGCTACCTCTGAAGTCGCGAAGAGCTTCTCGATGCCCAAGGCTATCGTTAGAACGGGTGCGTTTTCCTCAACAAACTTCTCGTACGCCTCTTTAAACTTTCCCATCAGTATGACGGGTTCGCTGAGGTCGCTTATCCAGGCAACGACATTTCCGTTCTTTATTTTCCCTCCTATCTTTATGACGTTGACGTTCTCAAACGTCTCGCCATCGAAGCCTGCCAGCTTGGCCTTGGCCTTTATGAGGTGCAGGGAATCAATGACATCAACAACGAGGACTGTGTATCCTTTGGAGAGCCCCCAGGTTATGAGGTGGTGCAGCCCAAAGTACTGGTCTTTAACGTCCGTTCTCTCTATCAGCACGATTTCCCCCGGCTTTAGTGAATCCCATAGGCCGTTGATGACGTCCCCGAGCATTCGTCCACCTCCTTTGATAACTTTGGGTTAGTTTATGCCCTCGAGGTATATAAACGATTCGAAATACCATCGAGGGGACTAAATAAAAAAAGAAAAGCCGTTTGCAAGCTCTTACATTTTTCTTTCGAAAGTCCGCTTCCGAATGAATGGGCAAACCATCTTAGAGGCCCGCCGGTTACCCATCGGAAGCCTCGGATAGGGTGGCCTTCATCACAGCTCAGGGCCCGAAAGTCTCCTCATCGGCGCGAACTTCATCATTGTGTAGATAACTAGTATCTCCCAGGCAAGTGCGGAGTAATAGCGGAGCCTCTCGAAGGGGTCCCTGAAGGTGGCCTTTACTTCCGAAACTCCCTCTTCAACGTTTATTAACGTCAGTCCCGTTCTGTCGTCCCGAATGACTTTGACTTTACGTCCGTTCACGTAGACCTCCCAGTATGGGAAGTACGCCTCTGACACCCTTAAGAGCACGGGCTTTTTGGCCGTTACCCTGAACGAATACCGGCCGTCCCCGCGGACGAGTTGGCCTATCTGAATCTGGCTCTCTTCTCGGGGAATAATGCTCTTCAGGACTTCCAGCTCGTATTGGGAGCCCGTGTAGGCTATATGGTACAGGAAGTTGCCGCCGAGGACGTAGAGGGTTCCGTTTCCAATCTGTTTGGCCCCTATCAGCGTCCACTTTCCCATGCTCACTATTGGGCTCACGTTCGTGAACACCGGCCCGTACCACGGGAAATCCCCGTACCTGAAAGACGCGAAGCGGGAGACGTTGTAGACCTCGGAGGAGAGCTCTGAAGCGTTTATCGGCCTTACCTGCGCTCTGACCCCGAAGAGCGTGTCTGTGCTTTCAGGGGCCCATACAAGTGTTCCCCCGCTTTTTACGAACTCCCAGAGATTTTCTGCCGTGTGGTTGTCCGGGTTGCCTGAGTAGATAACGGTGGTTACCTCCGAGAGGTTCGTAGGGAGCTCCCTGGTGTACGCATAGTCGAGGGGCAGGTCGTAGAAGTGGCCGGCCATGAGGGTTGAAACCGGCTGGACGAAGCTCACGTTGGCTTCGTAGACCCTATAACGTCCAATTGTTGCCATTTTCACGTAGCCAGGTTGCTCTGCGTTGATTAGGTATTTCACGTCGTAAGCTTTCAGGTAGGGGCTTGCGTTTCCACCAGTTGCAAGAAGGTACCAGAGTCTTTCCATCTCTTTGTCGGTCGGGTTGCCCTCATGGTACCAGCCGTTGAGTGTGTCCTTCCCGGAGAGGGCCGGCAGGTAGCTGTAAACTGCCCCGGGATAGTTCACGAGAAAGCGCCAGTCCTTTCCGGGTTGCTTCGAGAGGTATTCCGCGAGCTGAAGCGTGTCCTGGGGGATGCTTTTAATGTAAGGAATCTCCTCTGTGAACGGCACGAGCAACACGACGATGGTTATTAATCCCACAACGGTCGCTTTCCTAACTTCCAGCCCGTTCAACGCGTCTGCCACGATGAGGGGAACAAGGAGGTTTGTGGCATCGAGCCACCTGTACGGGGGAATCATGGAAACGACCGGGAGTGAGTACAGCTCGGGGGTTGGGGAGTAATAGCCGAGGCTGAGGTAAACCGCCGCTGAGATGAGGGTAATCTTTCTCAGGTTGCTTCTTCCGGACTTCCAGGCAACTGCCCAGAAAACGACTATCAGGGCGAGCGGGACTGCCATCTCTGGTCTTGCGAGGGTGTCTGGATTGAGGCTGTAGTGCCGAAACAGCCACGGGCTCATGTTCACTCTCCAAAAGTGTGTCCATTCTCTGTCGTAGAAGAACGGGATGTACCAGAACGCGGTGAGGAAGATTACCGCTCCCATGACCCTCAGGGCGTTTCCGATAACACGGAGCTCCGTAAGGCTATCCCAGTGCAGTGCGAGTGCGAGGATGAGGAGGGGAATCACAATTGAGTGGTGGGTGAGGACGACCAGCGAAATCGAGAGGGCCGAGAGGAGCAGGTATCTCTCCCTGTATTCCCGCAGGAGGAGGACTCCGAGGAGGAAGAGGGGAGCAAGATGGATGGCGTTCGCCCTCGGGAAGTTGCCCTCGATGTACGCGACCCCAAGGTGCCACGGGAAGAGCAGGAAAACGAGCGGTGCTACGTAGGGCTCTTTTTCAAGCCTCTTCAGGTAGGTATGTAGGGCGAGGGCACCAAGGAACGCGCTCAGCATCAGTGTAACCGCGTAGCCCCTGACTGCACTCCCAAAAACCTTCCCGAAGAAAGCCGCGATAATGTACGAACCGGGGGGATAGAACCTGAGGAAGGGGAAGCCCGCGTACCATTCCTCTATCCACGGCTCCCAGCCGTCCTCCATTAGCTTGTGGACTTTAAAGAGGTGTCCGAGGCCGTCTCCCTTCAGGTCGGGGTGGGCTGGGGCGAAGAAGAGGGGCAGGAATTCAAGCACTGAGACAGCAAGCAAAAGGAGGACGTATCCCCGCTTCATCTCCCTACCTCCAAGATTTCAATGAGCTCTGCTATCCCCTGAACCGTCGCAGAGAAGAGCCAGTTTGTTCCATCCCAGCCAATCCATAGTCCGTCTCCTGCATGGGCCACTTGTATTCTCCCGCCCGGGACCTCTATGAACGCCTCTCCCTTTATCTCTTGCCCGGGTAGAATACCAACCACGAGCGCCCTTCCGAGGTACCTTGTGAGCTTTAGAATCCTCCCCAGAACGTCCACGGTCGCCTCATCCTCGAACCAGACGAGGACCTCTCCCGTTGAGTAGTTGTGGATAACCCTGCACCTGTGCTTCCCTGTTGTGAACTCCGCGGAGTACCTCTCCGCGCTTTCTCTCTCAACCGCTCCGCTCCCAGCAAGTTCCTTTGTGAACCTGCCTGGGTGAGAGGCCCCCACGATTTTTATCCCTGCCATTTTAACCAGTAGTTATTTATATACCCTTCCTAAAACTCTTATGATGAGGCCCTCCCTCAAATTCCAATCCGTGCTTTACTTGTACATTCTCCTGCTCGCGGGGTTTTCAGTGTTAGTTCCCGTTCCTTACATACTTGAGGCCGTTCTCCTGTTCCTCTTTTTGATGGTCTCGTCCGGGCTTGTCTTTTACACTCTTCTGATTCTGGCCACTCAGAGAGATTATCCGACGGAACCAAAGCCAGTTCCTACTGGATTCTTTGAACCGACTGTCTACGTTCTTATTCCTGCTCACAACGAAGAGACTGTCATAGAGAAGACAGCCCGCTCCGTACTCAACCAAAACTACTCAAACTTCAAGGTGTTTTTGATAAACGATAACTCGACCGATGGAACGCTTGAGGTTATGAGAAGAATGGAGTCCTCGTGGAGTGGAAAGGTTTTCGTTATCAACGTTCCGCCTCACAGGGGTAGAAGCAAGCCGAGGGCCCTTAATTACACCCTTGAACTCATTGAGACTGCGTTTAAATGGCCTGATTACATCTTCATACTGGACGCCGATTACCTCATTGGGCCCAACGCTCTGAGGACCCTCGTCGGTATCATGGAGGGGGCACCGAACTATGTTATCGGCGTTCAGGGGAACGTCAGGCCGAGGAACTGGGACAAGAACTTCATCACGCGCTTCATAACCCTCGAGAGACTCGTTGGTTTTAACGTGGCCATCGAGGGTGACATGAAGCTCAACGAAAACGGCAAATACGGGGGAACCGTGGCGTTACTTCGGTTCTCGCACCTTCTACGCCTCGGTAAGTTCCGTGAGGACTCCGTCACTGAGGACACTGACCTATGGGCGAGGGCGCTCATCGAAGGCTACCGCTTCTGGTACTACCACGGTGTAGTCGGCTGGGAGGAGGCCGTCGAAACGCTCAGAGACTACGTTAGACAGCGCTCCCGCTGGGCCCAGGGGCATCTCCAGGTCATGCTCGACTACTACTGGCCGGTTCTAAGGAGTTGCTCTGGCCTCATGGAGGCATTCATAGAGCACTTTTATATGATGAGTTACCTCGTTCCGGTCTTCTGGTTCCTGTCCGTTGTTCTCAACGGCTACCTTGTCCTCTCCGGAGGCGTTCCTCTGGCCCTTGCTAGGCCTCAGCTCTTCCTGTCTGTTTCGATTCTTGCGTTTCTTGTCTTTTGGGTCTCGGTTGCCTATTCGAACTGGCTTGAAAAACGGAGAACTGGGTTTGGAGTCCAGTGGTGGTTCGTTGGGGCTTACCCCGCTTACTTCCTTCTCTTCGTCCTTGCGGGGGTTGTTTACACGATGCGTGGCCTGCTGAGGCTCCTCGCCGGCAGGCTCCACTGGGAGAAGACGAGGCGCTTCACTTAAAGGGGTCCTTGAGTGCGAGCCTGTCGAGCTCTCCGTTCAGGACTTCAGAGTAAAGAAATGAGACCGCTTTCAGGTTGTCCACAAATCCCTGAAGTGCGTGCTCGAAAATGCCTTTCAAGATGAGCATGACTGCGAGGAATGCGTACCCTCCCCTCAAGACATCGGCGGTTATAAAAATCAGTCCTGTGAGAACATGGAGCATTGCGTAGCCGCCGAGGGGAGGGGAGTAACGACTGAAGAACCGCCAGTACGCCGTGAATCGCATCTTCTCAAGCTCTCCCTTTAAATCTGAGTACATGAGTGCGGAGGTTGTAAAGAAAGCCCATGAGGTGAGGTATATTATGGCGGGGGCCAACTGGCCGTTCACGGTATTCACTCCTGTTATCACAATAGAGACAGCTGAACACATCCAGAGGAAGATAGTGTACGCTTTCATGACTGTGATGAAAGTCCTTCTCAGCTTTGGGAATGTTGCAACGGTTCTCATCGCCTCACCCTAAAGTCTATCGGTTTCTCCAGTCTCCAGAACCTGCAGAAAGAGCAGACCTCACCGCTCGACGGCATTCCGCAGACTCTGCACTCCCTCAGCTCGGCCTCCTGGAGCTCTGTCTCGAAGAGGTGCTTCTTCCTCAAAAAGCCCTTGACGAAGTTGATTTTCGTCCCGGGCCTCTTTTCCTCCATCTCGTTGAGTATCTCCTTGTATTCAATCGTTGTCGCTCCAACGGAATAGGGACACTCCTCCATCATGTACTCGATGCCATTAGCGAGAGCGTAGGCTACCACTTCCCTCTCTGTGACCTCGTACAGCGGTTTGACCTTCTTCACGAGCTTGCCGTTGAACTGGCTTGGGGTCACAGGCCCCTGCTTCGCTAAGTACTGCGTGTTCCAGTGCATCATGTTCGAGAAGATGAAGCTCGCCTCGTCGTCGAGGTTGTGGCCAGTAGCGACAGCGTCGAAGCCGTTGTCGTAGGCGAACTTGTTGAATATGTACCTCTTCGTTAGACCGCAGTAGGAGCACGTCGGTCTTCTCGTTTTCACCTCGCCGATTCCCTTCCCGAGGAGCTCCTTAACGCGGACGATGTGGAGAGGAACGCCTAAGGCCTCACACTGTTTTTTAGCATAGCTCTCGCTCTTCTCGCTGTACTCGCCGATTCCAAGGTTTATGTGAAGGCACTCGATGTTGTAGCCGAGCTTCTTGAGGATGTAAGCGGTAACGGCCGAGTCCTTCCCGCCGCTGACAACCACCAAAACCCTCTCGTCAGGCTTGAGCATCTTGTAGCGCTCTATCGTCCGTTTGACCTTTCTCTCGAAGTACTCCCTGAAGTGCTCCTCGCAGAGGTACATTTTTGGGTAGTGAAGCTTGATGAAGGCGGGCTTTTCGCAGAACTTGCACCTCATCGGCATTTCTTTCCACCGGAAATAAAAGAGAGAGGTGGCTTTTAACGTTAACCTTTGGTCGATTCTCTGCGTTGCACTCTTCTCACTGGAAGCGCGGCACCCAGCGCGACAATCGCTATCAGCCCGGGTCCGCAGATGCTTTTTTCTTTTGGTGTGGCGGTTGTTTGAGTAACTCTCACCGAGGTGTTTGACTGCCACTCCAGACCGCACAACCCAAAGGTTACGCTCGAGTTGAACGGGTTCGGCAAGTTCCTAACCAAATCCCCCTTCAAACTCATAAGCCTGAGCAAGTCAAAGACCGGCCTTAAAGTCCCGTTCACGTAATAAAGAGCGTAAACGCCAGAGGAGTTGTCAACCGGCAGAAGGAAACCCCCGGGAACCCACACCAGCCGGGTAACGCTGTAGTGGAACCATGCATCGGGCGTTATGAGGTAGCCGTTTCCGTTCTTTGCCGCTGCTAACTTCCATCCCCAAACCCTCGGCGGGTAATACTTCGCCAACTCCTTCAACGGAATCCTGAGGGTTGTGTCGTTAAAGTGAAAAACCATGTAGTTCCCTTCAACCGTTCCGTTGGCGACGAAGCCCGGGAAGTTGTGGAAGTTGCCAATTAACATCCAGCAAGTTCCGTTGAGCCGGTAAGCGATGGAAGAGTTCAACACTGGAGGAGACTTCTCCCAGAGGAGCTCGTAGTGATTTCCCCAAACGCCGAACTTGAACTCGTATCCACCGAAGGTCCATTGTTCCTCTGTGCTCGTCCACGTTGGCGAGAGGTTGAAGAAGGCGGGTGTTCCGTCCACTACGAGGTAGGGATAATAGAAGGGAATCCAGTCATCAACCGTAACGGTCAAAACTGCTGAGGAACCGTTCGAAACGAGGGAATAATGAAGCTTGTAGTATCGGGAATAAATGGTGTCCTCAAAGTAGTTGAGAATGTCCCGCTGCGTCGCCCGCGTTATCAATCTTTGGAGCGTGATGACGGGGTTTTTTAGATTCCTCAACGGGTCGCCTTGGGGAGTAATCAACCTTAGGACGTCCACGAGGGGTTTTAGCTTCCCCTCCGCGTAGAGGAGGATTGGGATTGATTGATTGGCCTTCAACTCAACGCCCTTCGAAAGGTTAGTGCCGATGTAAACTTTTCCATTGGCCTTCCAGTAACTCAAGCGGAGCGGGTAGATGAGAAAGGCTTTTCTGTGGATTGCCACGTAAGAGGCCGTTGTTGAGTTCCAGATGTAAACCACGTCCCTGTAAATGACTCCCCTGAGGTCGTTTAAGAACTGCTCCGGATAGTATTTGGAAAGGTCTCCCTCTGGAATCTTGAGGGTTGTGTTTGAGCCGTTAAACACCACGTAGTTCCCCTCTAAGTGTCCAACCATCTGGGAATTCTTGGTGTAGTGTGTAACGACCACCGGCAGTGCAACTTCTTTATCTCCGGCGGACGGACCAATCCCGAGGAAGTAGTCGTAGGTTGTGCCATTTTTCGCCTGCCAGTGGAGGACGGGAGTGTCGTCATAAGAAAAGATGGTAAAGTTGTTAGTTGGCCATGGGAGTGTTACGTTTCCGAGCCTGTAAGTGATTCCAGGGAAGTTCGTTAGGTTCACGTACTCAAAAGTCCAGTTAGTGATGTTGTAGTAAGAGGGGTATGCGAAGTAGAGGAGGCGATACTCGCCAGGGGACGAGTCGTTTACTTTCCAGTAGGGTTTTACTGTGAAGATGAAGTGCGGCAAGATTCCAATGCTTGCGGGTTTAAATCCCTTAACGGTAATTTGATAGGCCTGGAAGGTTTGAGGTGTTGAGGCGGAGACCCCTTGAGAAGAGATAATGGAAATTAGAAATAGGAGGATAAGAAAAAGACGGAGACTAGACATATGGCTCATTAAGTTCCCTCCAGCACTGCTCTTGAAGGGTGTCTATTACTTTGAAATCTGTACTGAAGTAGTATGCCAAGTTCGATGGCTTCCAGTCTATATCCTTTAGTGCTCTAACATAATCTAATGCGTAGTTGATTGCCTTTTGGGGATGGTGGTCTCTGCAGTGTTCATAACAAGTATGAATATTAGAATCACAGTTCATACCTTCTGGACAGTCCCCTGGGCTGGTACAATGAATTCCCAGTACGGTCCTGTCGGCTTCCATTTCTATTGAGGCCGTTGTTATTTTGGCATTTGGATTGTGTTCTCTAATCTTCGTGGGAAGCTCCTCGTAAACCCAGCGAACCTTCTCCACAAGCTTCTCGTAGGTATACTGTAAGCCGAGATTCCCTTTTTCATCGACCTTGGAGTACTCGTAGTAGTTTGGCTGGACGAAAACGTAGTCAAAGTAGCCACCAATCGTAAGAATACCATCATAATCCGGGTCATTCAAATAGGACACGCCTCTAACTGAGCTTCCGCTTCCTGTTGCAGGAATCCAGATGAATTCTTGGTTGTGATTGTGGATATACTCTGCCATCTCTCGAATAAACTCTTCAGTAACATGGGCTTCATCATGTGGAGTTGCTTGGAGGCAGCTCTCGTAACTCCAGAAGAAGCCGAGCCTATTATTGTCAAAGACACTAAGAACACCGTCAATCCAGTCCTTCCAGTAGGAGTTGGCGAAACCCTTGGATGGGTCATCTCTCAGCTTTTTACTCCCGTACTGGGAAAACGGTATCGTGACGTAGTATTTTATCGAGCTGATGTGGGACATAATCCAGAGAGCCAGATAGCGACCATCCTCGTACCCATTGCCTGTGTAACCAATGTTCTCTCCCTGGTTACCAAGAAACACGACCCTGTCAAAATACCTCTTCTTAAACCACTGAACAACCTCATCATAGGAGGTCGGCACCCTGCCTCCAAGAGTCATCCTTGATATGTACACACCATTATCCCACATAACCCACCACAAACCAAACTTCGACATAAGGAATCACCAACGTAAGTAAGTAACTAACAATATAAAAACCTTTCTGTTAAATAAACATGACTTAAATAGGATAAATAGTCCCAAAACAAACCAAATTCAGAGAGTAGTAACCACTTACAATCCCCCTGTTCATGAACTCGGTTTCACCTACTCAAGCGCCTCAATTCTCTCCTTCCAGTTCCCGGGCTTCCTGAAGTCCTTCTCCGTGTGGAGGCCCTCCTTCTTGAGTATCCCTCTCGCCGCCAGAAGCCCTGTCGCGGCCGCGTTGACTATGTCCCTGCTCAAACCTGCTCCGTCGCCGGCGGCGAAGATTCCCTCAATGCTCGTTTCGAGGTTCTCGTCCACCTCGACCTTCATGGCGTAGTACTTGATTTCTGGCGCGTAGAGGAGAGTATGGTCGCTCGCAACACCCGGCAGAACCCTGTCGAGCTTTTCCAGGCCCTCTATGATGTTCGTCACGACGCGGTGGGGCAGGGCCATCGCTATGTCGCCGGGCGTTACGTTCTTTAAGGTGGGCTCGACGTCGCTCCTCCTTATCCTCGCCCACGTGCTCCTCCTTCCCCTCCGCAGGTCCCCGAGGCGCTGAATGAGGGGCTTTCCACCGCCTATCGTGGTAGCTAACTGCGCTATGCTCTTGCCGTAGGCTGTCGTATCCTCTACAGGCTCGGTGAGCTCTATCCTGCTCAGGAAGGCGAAGTTGGTGTTGTTGCTCTTCTTCTCGTGCATCGAGTGGCCGTTCACACCGACGTAGCCGTCGTAGCGCTCCTCGACGACGAAACCGTTCGGGTTAGTGCAGAAGGTTCTAACAAAGTCGTCGTAGGTGTCGGTGTAGATGTGGAACTTGGGGTCGTGGTTTATGCTCGTTATCGGCTCCATGACTATGGCCGGAACCTCGACGCGGACGCCAACGTCAATAGGCCCGTGCCTCGCCTTGAGGCCTATTCTCTGGGCCACCTCGTGGAACCAGTCGGCTCCGCCCCTGCCCGGGGCGACGATTATGTAGCGGGCTTTAATCTCGAAGACGTCCTTTCCGCGCCTAACCTTAACCCATCCCTGGCCGAACTCAAGGGCCTTTGTCCAGAGGAGGAACTTCACGCCTTTGTTTTCGAGGTGTCTCTTTATGTCGTCTATGACCTCGGGCGTCCTGTCGGAGCCTATGTGCCTCTGGATTATCGGGATGAACTTTACTCCCGCCTGCGCCGCCCTCTGCTCCCAGTATCTAACCTGTTCGGGGTCGCCCTTGTAGAGGTTCCTCGGTGCTTTATGCCTTAGAAAAATCTGGTCGACCTCCCAGACGAGCTGCCAGGCGTAGTTTTCGTCGTTCGTCAGTTCGCTTAGGTCGCCTCCGATGTCCGGGCGGAGGTTTATCGTGCCGTCGCTTAATCCGCCGGCTCCTCCAACGCCGCTCATTATGTGGCAGGGCTTGCACTCGACGCAATAACCGAGCTCGAACATGGGGCAAACTCTCTGCTTGACGTCGCCACCTTCGTCGATGACGAGAACCCTCAGGTCGCTCTTTTCAGCCAGCTCGTAGGCCGCGAAGAGACCTGCGGGTCCGGCTCCGATAATCACAACGTCGTAGAACCTTTCGCCTCCGTTTCCGGAAACCATATTTCCCTTGCCGAGTTCTATGACTTTGGCCTTAAAAATCTTTTGGCAAGTTTTTGGTTAATTTATTGATGAAAAAGCGAATTTTTTGACATTTTTTGCTCAATACAAACCCCGAAATCTTTAAACGCCCTTGCACATTAGCGTCCTATCAGTGGGGAAAATGGAACCATTGAACTCGGGGGAAGTGCCCAAGGACGTTAAGACAAAAAAGGTTCAGATAATCCATACCAAGCGCAGAATGCTCCAGCTCAAGCGCAAGGAGGAACTTAGCCACAACATCCGCTACATCTCAAAGGTCCCCGTGAAGCTTGTAATGGACAGGGAGTTTCTGACCCTTCACCCGGAGGACTCCTTATCAAAGCTCGTCCAGAGCCTCAGGGGTGAGGAGAGCTCTGCGGTGGTTGTTGACGATGAAGGTAAACTCCTCGGCTTCATCACGATGAAGGACCTCCTCCGCTTCTTCGAACCCCCGAGGAGGTACTCCATAGTGGGCATAAACCTGCTCAAAAAGTACTCCATAAACAACGCTTCCCGCGTGGAGGACATAATGGTTCGAAAGCCCATAACGATTCACGTCAATGAAAACCTCGGGCGGGCGATACGGATAATGCTCGAAACCGGAAAGCACCACCTCCCGGTGGTTGATGATAAAAACCGCGTTCACGGTATCCTGGAGGTCAAGGACATAATCCGTCTGATACGCATAGTGTCATAGTAACGGCTGGAATCTAAAGCACCCACAGGGATGATAATCATGGACGTGTTCCTGGAGCTGGCTCTAATACTAATCGTTGCGAAGCTCTTCGGCTACCTCGCCGTTCGCCTCGGCTTTCCAGCGGCCCTCGGCCAGCTGATTGGCGGGATTCTAATCGGGCCGTCCATTCTGGGACTGGTCGGCTTCGACGAGGCCGTGAAGCTCCTGGCTGACCTCGGCGTCGTCATGCTGCTCTTTCTGGCGGGCCTCGAAACGGACGTTGAGGAGTTCAAGCACGTCGGCATTCCCGCCTTTATAATAGCGTCCCTCGGCGTTCTCATACCCTTCATCCTCGGCTACGTCGGGGCTCTGGCCTGGGGATATTCGAACATTGAGGCAATGTTCCTCGGTGGGGTTCTGACCGCCACGAGCGTTGGTCTCACCACGAGCATACTTATGGAGATGAAGAAGCTCCGCACGAGGGTCGGAACGACGATTTTAGCTGCTGCCGTCGTTGACGACGTCCTCGGCATCATCGTGCTCACGATACTCGTTGGAATAAACACCAGGGGGAGCGTCTACTTCAAGGACCTCCTCATAATCCTCGGCGAGGTCGTCCTTTACTTCGGCATTGGCCTTCTTATCGGCAATCCCGCCGTCAGGGAGGCTTTGAAGCTTTCGGAGAGAATCACTTTACCTGAGACCGTTACGGCTTTTGCCATAGCGATAATGCTTATCTTCGCCTACCTCGCCGAGCAGTTCCAGATAGCGGGCATAACCGGTGCCTATCTGGCAGGTCTCCTCGTGGCGAGCACCGACGAGGCGAAGGAAGTTGACAGAAAGTTCATGACGATAGGCTACTCCCTCTTCATTCCAGTGTTCCTCGTGAGCATAGGCATAGAGAGCGACGTGCGGGTTTTAGCCCACGCTGGAACCTTTGCCCTAATCTACGCCATACTCGCGATAGTGAGCAAGGTGGTCGGATGCGGCTTCGGCGCCTTCGTCTCGAAGTTCAGGCCGATTGAGTCCCTTCAGGTGGGCGTTGGCATGATACCCCGCATGGAGGTGGCCCTCATCATGGCCAACGTGGCCCTCAACGAGGGCGTCTTCGACAGCGGGACGTTTTCCATACCGGTCACGATGGTTCTGGTGACGACGATAGTGACGCCGTTCCTCCTGAAGTGGGCATTCTCAAGGGAATAGGGGCGGTAGCATGGAGATACTCCTCCTGATAGCGGTAATGCTCGCGACGGCGAAGCTGATGGGGTATCTCTTCGAGAGACTGGGTCAGCCCGTTGTCCTCGGCCAGATATTCGGGGGCCTGCTGATTGGCATCTTCTTCGAAACTAACCCGGTGATAGGCCAGTTCGCCAACCTCGGCGTCCTCCTGCTTCTCTTCATGGCCGGTCTTGAGAGCGAGCTGGAGGAGTTCAAGCGCGTTGGAAAGCAGAGCGTCGTTGTTGCGAGCCTCGGCGTTCTGGTCGCTTTCCTCTTCGGCTTTGCCGTGGCTTACCTCTTCGTCCCCCTCCACGAGGCAATCCTCTACGGTGCGATGATGACACCGACGAGCGTGAGCATAACGGTAAAGGTGCTCATGGAGATGAGGAAGCTCAACACGCGCGAGGGGACGACGATTTTAGCGGCTGCGGTCGTGGATGACGTCCTCGGAATCCTCGTTCTCACCGTGGCGATTTCGATGATAAAGGGAGGCGAGGTCAACTACGCGAGCCTCGCCGAGGTCGTTCTCTCGGTCTCTCTACTCCTCTTCTTCTTCCTCTACTTCGGGCCCGGCCTCGCGGACAGGGTCTTTCGCATTCTCTCAAGGATTGACCTGCCCGAGAGCGAGACGGCCTTTGCCCTCGTTTTCCTCATAGTCTTCGCCTTCCTCGCCGAGCACCTGAACCTCGCCTCGATTCTCGGTGCCTATCTGACGGGCCTCGCCCTCGGCCAGAGCTCCAAGAAGAAGACGATAATGGACCACATGAACGTCCTCGGCTATTCCCTCTTCATCCCGCTCTTCTTTGTCGAGGTCGGGATGAGGATAGAGCTGGACTACATCCTCCACGCGGGCCTCTTCGCGGTCCTCTACACCATTGCCTCCATAGTGAGCAAAATAGTCGGCTGCGGCCTTGGCGCCAAGCTGGCCGGCTTTGACTGGGGTGCCTCCCTCAGGATAGGCGTCGGAATGATTCCGAGGATGGGTGTTGAACTGGCGATGCTGGCCGTTGCCATGGGGAGCGGAATAATAGGCCCCGACGCCCTGACCGTGGCGATTCTCATGGTGTTCGTTACGACTGTGATAACACCGCCCCTGCTCAAGTGGCTCTATTCGAGGTAGCTCCGCCAACCGAGTGTTCATCACGACTCAGCCAGTGCCGGTTTCGTCATCGCTCGCCCTGGGTTGGCATAGGTTTTTAAATTGCTTTCCCCAGCTTCCAGCATGAGCGAGCTCTCAACGATACTCAGCTCGGCACTGCTGATGCTCATCATGATTGACCCGAGCGACAAGATACTCCTCGTTAGCTTCCTGCGCGAGGATTTTCACATAGAGGACATAAAGGCCCTAATCGTGAGAGCCAACCTGATAGGCTTCCTTCTCCTGGCGAGCTTCGCGGTGGCAGGTCAGATAATCCTCCAGGAGATTTTTCACATCGACATAAACGCCCTGAAGGTTGCCGGGGGCTTCGTTCTCTTCAAAATTGGTCTCGAGGCTTTAGAAGGCGGTGGAATGTTCACGCTGAAGAGGGAACGCGATATTCTGGCTTTGGCCGCCGTCCCCGTCGCGATGCCCCTCATAGCTGGCCCCGCCGCTATAACCGCGGTAATAACCCTCACAGCAGAATACGGCTATCTCGTCTCGCTCTCCGCAACGGCCATAGCGATTGCAGTCGTTGCGCTCTCGATGTTCGTGGCGCTCTACATGATGAAGTCCGTCAACAAAACCTTCCTGAGCGTTACTATCAGGATAATCGGTCTCTTCATAATGGCCATTGGGGCTCAGATGATGGTCGAGGGCGTCGTTGGGATATACCTCCTCATGACATCTTCTGGATAAACGTCAAACTTTGTCGGGATAACCTTTTAACTCCTCCCTTCCCTCTTCCGAAAAGGTGAGAGGGATGAAGGTTGAGCGCGTTAAGGGGACGAGGGACTTTTTACCGGAGGAGATGGCGAAGAGGAGATGGGTCTTCGAGAGGATTCGCGAGGTCTTCGAGCGCTATAACTTTCACGAGGTTCTCACGCCAACTTTCGAATACACTGAGCTCTTCAAGCTCAGGAGCGGTGAGGAAGTTGTAAAACAGCTCTACGCCTTCCTCGACAAGGGCGGGAGGGACATCTCGCTCCGCCCGGATATGACTTCGAGCGTCGCGAGGCTCTACGTTTCAGCCTTCCAAACGGCTCCGAAGCCCATCAAGTGGTACTACATCGCCAACATGTTCCGCTACGAGGAACCGCAGAGCGGTCGCTACCGCGAGTTCTGGCAGGCGGGCGTTGAGCTCATCGGGAGCGATAAGGTTGAGGCCGACGCCGAGGTTATAGCGCTCTTCACCGAGAGCTACCTCGCCACAGGCCTTGAGGACTTCACGGTGAACATCGGCGACCGCGTTCTGCTCGACGAGTTCGCCAAGATGCTCGGCGTCAAAGACGATATCGGGCTCATGAGGCTCATAGACAAGAAGGACAAGCTTACCCAAGAGGAGTTCGTCAAAGCTTTGAAAGACTTCGGGCTGAGCGATGAAGGAGTCGAGAAGGTTCTCTCGCTGATTGAAATTAAGGGCGAGTCAAATGAAGTCCTCCCAAAGGCCGAGGAGCTCTTCACGAGTGAGAAAGCCAAAGCCGAGATAAGGCGCCTCTACGAGCTGGTTGACCTGCTCGACGCCTATGGAGTCTCGAAATGGATTAGGATTGACCTCGGAATAGCGCGCGGTTTTGACTACTACACGAGCGTGGTTTTTGAGGCGATAGCGCCGAACGACCTCGGAATCGGCTCGATTGGCGGTGGTGGCCGTTACGACAACCTCATCGAGGTCTTCGGTGGCAAGCCTACGCCAGCGACGGGTTTCGCAATAGGCATAGAGAGGCTCATCCCGATACTCGAGTGGAAGGGCCTTATACCCGAAATCAGGCTCAGGCCCGACGTTTACGTGATTCCCATCGGAAAGGATGTTGAGCTCAGAAAGACGGCCATCGAGGTGGTATCTGCCCTCAGAAGGGCGGGCGTTAAGGCCGACGTCGAGCTTACTGGGAGGAAGCTGAGGAAGGCCCTCGACCATGCTGGCAGGCTCAACGTGCCGTACGTGGTTCTCATCGGGAAGAGGGATCTCGAGAACGGCAACGTCACGATAAGGGACATGGAAACGGGCGAGCAGAGGGTCGTGAAGAAAGAAGACGTTGTGAAGGAGCTCTTGGAAGCTCTGGGGCTTTAGAATTTTTGGCCAATTGTTCTTTTCATTGCACCGTAACTTTTAAACCTGGTTTTGTGAATTACTGGAGTGTTATGTTATCATGTTAGTTGGTGGAGAAAATGGACAAGCTTGACCCCAAGATGGAAGGGCTCTTAGACATATTAAAACAGGCTGAAATGGGAAAACTTGTTTTGCCTCAGTTTCAGAGAGACTTCGTGTGGTCAAGGCAGGATATCGAGGATTTGTTGGTATCTTTGCTTAATGGGTACTTTGTTGGCACATTTCTTTTCCTCAGAACAGACCCTACAAAACCTCCATTCAAATGGAGACCAATTCAAGGTGTCCGTCTGCCAGTTGATAGGGAGGGTAACTATATTGCGGAGCCTGAGGCTATGATTCTTGATGGCCAGCAAAGGATAACGTCACTGCACTATGTTTTTTATGCACCTCCAAAAGATGTTGTCACACCAAAGTACACCACTAGGCGATACCTCTTTTCTTCTTGAGGCTTGAGGAGTTAGAGAATGGTAATGTTGAAGAAGCCGTGTTTAGCGTAAATGAGGACGATGCCGAGAGACACAAGTACTTTGACAAAGCTTATCAGTTTGAGAAAAGGATAGTGCCGTTCACGGAGTTATCCAGCAAGGAAAAGTGGAAGGCTTGGAAGGATGGGTTTGTTGATTACCATATTGGAAAATATTCCGATGAATTAAAAGATAGAAATGTTGGATTTGATGAAGGGTGGAAACTAGTCCAGGAGTATAGAAGGTCACTGGAAGAAAAAATTAATGTGTGGGAGAAGTACATTAACAACCTCTTGGACTTTAAAGTCCCAGTCTTGTACTTGCCAAAAATTGGGCCAGATGACAAACAAAAACTTAGTGAAGTATGCACAATTTTTGAGAAAATGAACAGTACGGGGGTCCGGTTGTCGGTCTTTGATTTACTAACGGCCAGACTCTACAAGGAGGGTATTGACCTTCATCAGATGTGGCAGGATACCCTTGATGTATTTGGTAACATCAAGAAATTATCTGAGGACAATCCAGACCTCTTCAAAGTGTTGCTACTCAGGGCACTGGGGCTTATGAGAGTGCTCAGGGATAAAGATAAGGGTGAGAAGGAGATTAGCGATGTTAAAAACAGGTCTTTGATTAATCTGTCACCAGTTGGTTTCGAGGAAGATTGGTGGATTATGGCAAAGTATTTTGACAGAGCCATTGAGAGTTATGAGCACCAATCAAGATGGGTTTGGAGCATTCTTGCCAAAGTGGGTTCCATACAAACCCATACTTCCAGTATTGGCGACACTTCTTTACTATGTGGAAGGCACTAAGGAGCTATCCCCCACAGAAAAGAGCAGGGCATATACCCTGATAAGACAGTGGTACTGGAGTTCGGTGTTCACCGAGAGGTATAGCAGTGCGGTTGAATCCAAGTCTCTGAGCGACACATTGGAACTAATAGAAGCCTTCAAGAACTCCGAGTCTGTGCCTTCAATGGTTGCCGACGCGAGGACCAAGATTACATCCCTAAACTTTTATACTGTCTCTCGGAGTGGGAGTGCAGTTTACAGGGGCATAATGAACTTGATAGCTCTGAATCATGCGAGGGATTTCCTTCAGGTTGATGCTATTGAGTTCCACAATCTGGAAGACCATCATATATTTCCCCAAGCCTTTCTGAGGAGGCAGGGATTTGGAAACAAAGATAAGTCGAAAATTAACACTATACTTAATAGGACGCTTATCACTGATGAGACCAACAGAAAAATCTCAGCGACGTCTCCCAGGGAATATCTCAAATGGATTCCAGGAGATGTGGAGGAAGTTTTAAGGCCACACTTCATTGACTCGGAATGCATTGAGGCTATGAAGGAGAACAATTATGAAAGGTTTTTGAAAAGACGAAATGAGCTTATACTTAACAGAATCAAAGAGCTCATAGGTCAGCCTCAGCCCAAAAACTCAGTTTGACGCCAATGTTATCTGTGTCCTTGGTATTTAGCTTGAACTCCTTTGCCTTCCTCTTCATCCTCCACTCCTCAAGCCTTCGGACGAAAGGAGGGCGGGCGCGCCACATTTGGGGTATCCAAAGCCTCATTCTCTAAAACCCCCTTCTAATCTCGTTGAAGTAATTCAAGAGAACATCCGCCATTTCCCTGGACTCGATTCTAACGCTGACCTCGTGGTTCCAGTCGAGAGCGGCTTCGCTCCAGTTGTGGCTCCCAATGTACACGATTCTGCCGTCTATAATGACCATCTTCGTGTGAAGGGTCGTTGACGGCGAATCGAAAACTACATCGACGCCGTTGGAGCGCAGGTAGTTGTAAGCGGCCCTGTTGTCATCTATGCTGTTTTCAAGCACAACGTGAACGCTCACACCCCTCCTTCTGGCCTCAACGAGGGCCCTGATTAGGTCGTTGGCGTGGTCGTAGCTGTCCGCGGGGTCGTACTTCATGAGGAACATTGTTACGTAAATGCTCTTCTTGGCGCTTTTCAAGTCGTTTATTAGTCGCATGTAGTACTCTCCATCGATTAGCAGTTCTGGTTGGGAGAAGTTTTCTTTTGTCCCTTCTTGACCCTTCGTAATGCACTCCCTGTATTTCTCGGCAAGTTCGATTAGGTTCTCGCGGGTCTGATTCAGCGTTGCGTTCAGGAGGGACAGCTCTTCTGTGCAGCGGGTAAGGTTTTCTCTCAGCTCGGCCTCTGCACTTTTGTTTTCTACAATAACCGTCTTCGTAATAGTGATTGTTTTTGTGAAAGTTTCTGTTTTCTCCACTGTCACCGTTTTTGTCTTATCTCCTGTTTCCTGGCCGAGGCATCCTGCGGTGAGAATGACCGCAATGATTATGAACACCAGCACAGAGTTTTTTGGTCTCATAGAGCATCAGTTCCCCGTGACATTTAAATTACTTATGGGTGAATTGTTGTTGTTTGGGATGATGAGTCTGGAGCCCCCTGATTGGTGACGACGTTTCGCGGGGCTGACCGGTCATGAAGAGACGTATCTGCCGCGAGTACATCGAGGAGATTGAGAGGCTTGAGCGCTCTATCCGCGAGCTTGAGGAGGAGATAATAGAGCTGAGGATGCAGTTGAAGCTCAAGGTCGACGAGGTCAACAGGCTTGCCATCGAGAACGCGAGCCTAAGGCACAAGCTTGAGATGCAAAAGAAGACTTACCAGCGCATGGTCGAACTGCTGAAGAAAATGAAGTTCCCTATAATCCTCCTTCCAGATGATGAGTGATTCGGATGTAGTCTTGTACTCTTGTATGTATTTGTGTATTATTGTAGTTTTGCTATGTCCCTTAGTACTTTATTGTGTTTTTTCCAATGTAACTAGCTGAGCTCGGATTGCCCCTACTCCGAATGTTAGAGATTATCTAAATTACTATTAAAAATCTTGGATGTTATATAACCCACAAAGTTTAAATAGAACTTCGACGTTACTCTGTTTTGTATAACCAGGTTGTGCTACAATCTGTTCTCTAAAATACAGCTCTCAAATACGGCTTGCAATCTTTCCTGTTGGGGGTTGGGGCATGAGGCGTTCGAGAGTTGAAATTATTGCTGATATCCTAGAGTCAGCCAACGGTAAGGGTGCGACAAAGACCCAGATAGTTTACCGAGCGAATCTGAACTTCAAACTGGCCACGAACTACATACGGTACCTCCTCCAAAAGGGGTACCTTATTGAAGCCATAGAAGGTAACCGGCGGATATACAGGGTCACGGACAAGGGAAGAACGTTTTTACGCAGTTTCTCAACGATTTACCGTGAACTAGGTGATTTTGATTCCTTCGATGGCTTTTGATTTCTTCCAATGTCTCTGAACTTTGGGTCCTTTCGTTTTCTTTTCCGGAACAAAGTTACGGATTTCATGTCAGAACGTTCTGTTCTAAACTCATTTTCTTGGAGCTTATAAACCTGAAAAATAACATATAGTACGGGCATGTTGCCCGGAGGTGCATGGAATGAAGAGCGGAATCCTGGCCCTGTTGGTTGTTGGTGTTGTACTGTTTGGACTTGGAGCAGGAACTTGGGCGTACTTCGACGACACGGAGTCAAGCACTGGGAACTACATAACGGCGGACATTCTTAACCTTAAAGTCAGCCATGATAACAGCACTTGGTACGATGGAACTGACGTTCCCTCGAGCATTGATTTTGGGATGGTTTATCCCGGTTGGAGTGGTAGCGATAACGTTTACGTCATGAACGAGGGTGGACTTCCAGGTGAAGTCTATCTATACCTGAACTACTCCCTCGATGAGAACATCAACCCGGAGTCAGAGACCAACGGTGGACAGACCCTTGCGGATGTTATATACGTTAAGATTTACTACAACGATGCCCTCGTTTGGGAAGGCTATCTCAAGGACTGGACTTATGACGACCCCGGAAATATGCTTGACCTTGGGCCTCTCAACGGCGGGAAGACCGGAAAGATAACGGTTGAGGCGTCTATTGACTACAACGACGCTGGAAATGACATCCAGGGTGATAAGCTTATCTTCGATGTCCACCTCTACCTCAAGCAGGTGCAGGAGTGATTCCCTTTAACCTTTTTACTGGGGTGAGCAGGAATGCGCAGTGCCCTCTTTGCCTTTTTCCTGGTTGGAATCGTTGTATTGGCCGTGGGTTACGGCACATGGGCATACTTCAGTGACATTGAGGTCAGTGCCGGAGACTATGTGACTGCTGATACCCTTGACCTCGTGCTCACAGACCACACTAGCGATGCTAACGCTCAGTGGGGCTATTTTTACATAGCCCCTGGCAGGGTACCTGGGGTGAACGGAGGATATAGTGGGGGTGATAGGGCTATTCATATTTTCAACAACGGTACATACCCCAACACCACAGTCGAGATATGGTTCACATTTGAGTGCTATGAAGACAACGATGGTAATTACACAAATGGACTTCAGCCGGGCCCTGAATCAGATACTCTGCAGACAAATGAGAGTGCTTATCTAATGTTGAATGAAATAACATTAAACACTATGGAGTATACAGATAGTCAGGCTGTCCGTCTCATTTATGACAAAAAACTCACTAGTTCCGGGTATGATTACCTTGCTCCAGAGCTCAAAAGCGAGTTCAGTCCTGGACAGGAAATTACCCTTGCGGACTTGGCCAGAATGAAATTCGTGGGATTGCCAGGTCCGGAGCCTCTCTACGGGACGTTAGACACTAGCAGTAGTCAGTACCTGGATGAGCCCAACACTCAGCTCTCCTTGGATGGTCCCGAAGGAAAAATGCTAAACTCCAGCCAGAACTACTGGCAGGGCGACGTCTGTATAATGACCGTCCACGTGCGGTTAGTGCAGTCGGAGCCGTGAGCCCCATGCGGGTTCTCTACGCCATCTTTTTCTTTGTTGCAGTTACGTTCACACTATACCTCCTCACCATGTATGAGGTAGGCAACATTGAACCTCAGGCTTCAAGTGTCTTTGATAACGTGACCCAGAACGTCAGTGCCACTCCAGCCGAGATGACAATGGCCCTTGGAACGATTTCGTTCCTTGCGAGGGTTGGCCTCGCCGTGGTGTTCCTGACAATGGCAGTTTACGTAATCTCCGAGCTGGTGATGAAATGATGAGGGCTCTCTTGGCATGGCTCGTGGTCGTTTCAATTTTTGTCTACTCGTACTTCGGCTCGTTTGCTTACTTCTCGGATTCTGCTTCAATAAGGCTGTCGCTTCAAATGGAGCAGACTTCGGTTCAAATCAGCTGTGAAAACCTTACTCTCATTCACTGTCACTGCTCCTGCCCCTGCTTCTGCGGCTACTACATCCTCAGGGGCATTATTGTTAACACCACCGGCAACTCCACGCTTGATGGAATCTATTTCAATAGCAGGGGATGGGTTTTAGGCGGTGTGATTGTTGACAATTCAAGCTTTAGGGTTAGAACTGGCCAGTACATATCCATAAACGCTACTCTATCCCCCGGGGTTCACAACGTTTCCCTAATCTTCTACAGGACGAATCCCTGCAGAAATGGACATACCATGTACTTGGTGTTCTACATTAATGGTGGAGAGTACCCTCTGTCAATCGTTCCAAGGTGGTGTCGGCGATGAGAAGGCTTCTCTCATTCGCGGTCATCCTCGTGCTCCTGCTGACCTTTCCAAGGCTCAGGACGCTGACCCCGCTCGTTGTTCTAAGCGGAAGCATGGAGCCTTACTTCAATCCCGGTGATATGGTCTTAATAGAGCCGGTGAACGCCTCCGGTGTTCAAATCGGGGACGTGGTGGCCTTCCATCCGGCGTGGGCTAAGGGAGAAGAGGCGCGCAATACACTGTACACCCATAGGGTCGTTGGCATAATCAGGAACGCAACCGGTTTATACTTCGTCACCAAGGGGGACAACAACGAGGAAAATGACCCCGCGCCGGTTCCCGCCCAGAACGTCGTCGGGAAGGTCACCATCGTCCTTCCCTATCTTGGCTACCTGACGAGGCACAATCCGGATAGAAGGGTGCTCCTGGCTGTTTACGTGCTGTTCATTTTGCTCCCAGGAATTTACATACTCGTGTCCACGCTTCGAGGGCTCTCTGAGCGTCCAGTAGTAGCACGGAGGGAAGAACGCCTCCAGATAATTAGCTCAAGGTATTCCCGTCTTGTTTTCCCCAAGAAGGCTCTCTCCATATTCATCGGTTTTCTGCTGTTTTTCACTGTCTCACTAACTCCCCGGCTTGATTCGGCCGAAGATGGGTTTACCAACGGCGGAAAACTGCCGGTGCTCCTAATCTCAGAGGGAGTTCCTGGATACGTTTACCTCGACCCTGGCGACTCCTGCGCCTGCAACTACACATCCGCAGTGAACGCCGTTCTCCCGGTTCAGTGGCTTGTCTTTCTCTCCTGGATGCCCCTTTTTCCCCGGTCGCTCGCTCTTCTCCTAGCTCTGCTCTCAACTCTCATGCTGTATCCTCTCTGGACGTCCAGGTTCCCGAACGTGGAGGTGAAAAGGCATGGACCCCGCTTTATTTGAAGTCCTCCTTAAAATTAGGCGGAACTGGCTGGCCGTTTTCCTGCTTTCCCTGCTACTCTCCGGGGCGCTGGCGTACGCCTACACGGTGACCCCTGACGTCGTGCGCGAAACCTCAAAGGTCTCCAAGCCCCTCTACCGCTGGGGCAGTGTCCTCAACGCTTCCGCCGTCGTTGCAAAGGAGAACCCCATCTGGTCTTTGGGGGAGAGGGTTAGCCTTCCAATCTACCCCCTTGACGTCACCCCCGTGCTTGAGCCGACGCTAACATGGAAAATCTACGCCAAATCCGCCGACGTCAACGTCACCGCCCACATGAATGTTCTCTATTACGTCTCTTACAACGGCGAAAGGCTGTTTGAGAAAGTGTACAACGCATCTTCGGCATCGGGACATAACGGAGTTGTTCTTTCAATCCCAGTCAACGTCTCCGATGTCGTTTCAAGGATTGAGGCCGATGTGGCCTTCCTGAAGTTGCCCCGCTTTGAGAGCGGTATCGAGGTGAAAGGGGACTTCTCCTACTCGGGAACCGTCGAGGGAAAGCCCGTTTCGGGAAGCGGTTTCCTGAACGGAAACGTTAAAGTGTCCTACGGCTCGGTTTATACCTTTACCGGTGACGCCGTCAACGGCACGGGCACGTACACTGAAACTGTAACCTTCACGAGGCCGGTCAACCGCGTAAAGCGCACACTGCTTCTCGGAGGCTCTGTCCTGGCTATCGTCCTGGCCATTGTAGCGCTTGTGTTGAGGTTCCGCTTCAATCCATCTCCTGAGGAGGTGGAAAGGGCTGGGGCCATGGCGGAGCTCAGGCGGTACGGCAAGTGGATAAGCACGGGAAAGCTTCCGGAGAGCTACGTCCACTCACCGCCCAAGGTGGAGTTCCCGAGCCTCGGAGACCTCGTTGAAACGGCCATTGACCACGGAAAGAGGGTAATCCACGACCCGGAAAGGGGACTTTACTTCTTCGTTGACGGGGGAGTTCTCTACGTCTTCTCTCCGAAATCCTAACGAAAGCCTTTTTTACATCCCCTTTCAGTTACCCCCAGGTGAGAATTATGAGCATGGACATGACCACGAGAATGTTTAAAGAGGAAGGCTGGATAAGAAAGAAGTGCCCCAAGTGTGGCAAATACTTCTGGACGCTTGACCCGGACAGGGAAACCTGTGGCGACCCGCCCTGTGACGAGTACGGGTTCATTGGAAAGCCCGGCATACCGAAGAAGTACACCCTCGACGAGATGCGCGAGAAGTTCCTGAGCTTCTTTGAGAAGCACGGCCACGGAAGGGTCAAGCGCTACCCGGTTCTGCCGAGATGGAGAGACGATGTGCTTTTGGTTGGCGCTTCAATCATGGACTTCCAGCCCTGGGTAATCAGCGGTGAGGCCGACCCGCCCGCAAACCCGCTCACCATAAGCCAGCCCTCGATAAGGTTCACCGATATAGACAACGTCGGAATAACGGGCAGGCACTTTACGATTTTCGAGATGATGGCCCACCACGCCTTCAACTACCCGGGCAAGCCGATTTACTGGATGGACGAGACCGTTGAGCTCGCCTTCGAGTTCTTCACGAAGGAGCTCGGCATGAAGCCAGAGGACATTACCTTCAAGGAGAACCCCTGGGCTGGTGGAGGAAACGCCGGGCCGGCGTTCGAGGTGCTCTACCGCGGTCTTGAGGTTGCAACGCTCGTCTTCATGCAGTACAAGAAGGCCCCAGAAAACGCCGACCCGAGCCAGGTGGTCGAGATAAAGGGCGACTACTACGTCCCGATGGAGACGAAGGTCGTTGATACCGGCTACGGCCTTGAGAGGCTCGTCTGGATGAGCCACGGCACGCCCACCGCTTATGACGCCGTTCTCGGCTACGTTATCGAACCGCTCAAGAGGATGGCCGGCGTTGAAAAGATAGATGAGAGAATTCTGATGGAGAACTCCCGTCTCGCTGGAATGTTCGACATCGAGGACATGGGCGACCTGCGTTACCTCCGCGAGCAGGTGGCGAAGCGCGTCGGCATAACCGTCGAGGAGCTTGAGAAGGCCGTTAGGCCCTACGAGCTAATCTACGCCATAGCGGACCACACCAAGGCCCTAACCTTCATGCTCGCCGACGGCGTAATCCCGTCCAACGTCAAGGCAGGCTACCTCGCGCGCCTGCTAATTAGAAAGAGCATAAGGCACCTCCGCGAGCTCGGCCTCGAAGTTCCGCTCGCTGAAATCGTCGCGATGCACATCAAGGAGCTCTCGCCGACGTTCCCAGAGTTCAAGGAGATGGAGGACGTTATCCTCGACATAATCAATGTTGAGGAGAAGCGCTACCACGAGACCCTCAAGAGGGGAAGCGACCTTGTCAGGAGAGAAATAGCGAAGCTCAAGAAGAAGGGCATCAACGAGCTCCCGCTCGAAAAGCTCATCCTCTTCTACGAGAGCCACGGCCTTACCCCTGAGATAGTGGCGGAAGTGGCTCAGAAGGAGGGCATAAAGGTCGAGATTCCCGACAACTTCTACACGCTCGTGGCTAAACAGGCCGAGAAGACCGAGAAGAAAACCGCCGCTGAGTATGTAGTGGACTTCGAACTCGTTAAGGACTTACCCGAGACGAGGACGCTCTACTACGAGGACCCCTTCATGAAGGAGTTCGACGCCGAGGTCGTTAAGGTCATAGACGACTGGGTCGTGCTCAACCAGACGGCCTTCTACCCTGAGGGCGGAGGTCAGCCCTACGACACAGGAACGCTTGAGGTTGATGGGGAAGAGGTCAAGGTTACGAACGTCCAGAAGGTCGGGAAGGTAATCCTCCACCGCGTTGATAAACCTGAGCTCTTCAAGCCCGGAGCGAAGGTTCACGGAAAGCTCGACTGGGACAGAAGGATACAGCACATGCGCCACCACACTGGAACGCACGTCCTCATGGGAGCTCTCGTCAGAGTCTTAGGAAAACACGTCTGGCAAGCTGGAAGTCAGCTCCACACCGACTGGGCCAGGCTGGATATAAGTCACTACAAGCGCATAACCGAGGAAGAACTTAGAGAAATCGAGCGCCTCGCCAACCGCGTCGTCATGGAGAACAGGAAGGTGACCTGGGAGTGGCTTCCGAGGACTGAAGCGGAGATGAAGTACGGCTTCCGCCTTTATCAGGGCGGCGTCGTTCCCGGAAGAACGATAAGGGTCGTTAAAATAGAGGACTGGGACGTTCAGGCCTGCGGTGGAACGCACCTGCCGAACACAGGTTTAATCGGCCCGATTAAGATTCTAAGAACCGAGCGCATACAGGACGGCGTTGAGAGGATAATCTTCGCAGCGGGAGAAGCGGCAATCGACTGGATGCAGGAGACCGAGAGGCTTCTCAAGAAGACCGCCGAAATCTTCCGCGTCCCGCCCGAGAAGGTGCCAGAGACGGCGGAGAGGTTCTTCAACGAGTGGAAGGAGGCCAGAAAGGAGGCAGAGAAGCTCAGGAAAGAGTTAGCCAAGCTCCTCGTCTACGAGTTGGAGAACAAGGTCGAGAAGGTTGGCGATGTAGAGTTCATAGGCGGGGTCGTCGAGGGCACGATGGAGGACCTCCGCGAGGCTGCCAACAGGCTCAGGAAGGAGAAGAGGGTTGTAGTCCTCATCAGCAGGGAGGGTCACTTTGTTGTTGCAGTTGGCGATGGCCTCGACCTTAAAGCGGGAGAGCTGGCGAAGATAATAACCTCCGTCGCCGGCGGCGGCGGTGGCGGAAGGAAAGAGCTCGCCCAGGGCAGGATAAAGAACCCGCTGAAGGCCGAGGAGGCGATAGAGGAGGTCAAGAAGAGGCTCGGGTGAGCTTTGGTGAATGTCCTTTGAGAAGCCGTTATCTTTTTAAATCCTCTCTCTAACTTTTCTCGGTTGAAATGAGGGACGGCCTTAGAATAGTCCACGAGTTCTTCGAGGTTCAGAGGGAGGTCTTTTTCAGCTACCGCTGGGACGTGGTCAGCTATCTGATAGGCCTTCTAATCCAGGTTGCGGTGATGGGGATATTCGCCAGCCTGGTGACTATAAATGCGAACATCGAGCAGTACGGGACAGACTCTTTCCTCCAGTTCTTTCTGATAGGCTTCATCGTGCACAACATAATATTCCTTCCGCGGGGCAGCCTTTCCAAGCTCCTGATTGGGCGGAGCTTCCCAATGCTCTACGCCTCTCCAGCAGGAATGGTGGCGATCTTCGTGGGAATAAACGCTTGGAATGTTATCCGGAGCCTTATGATAATGGGCCTGATAACGGCAGTCTTCGTTCTCTTCTACGGCTTGGTCATACACATCAACCTCGGTGCTTTGCTTGTTATCCTTGCGGGCTTCACCCTCACTTTCGCCCTTGAACTTTTTTCGGCGGGCTTTCGGGCCGCAACTAAAGCCAGACAGGACCCCATAAACTGGAGTATGGTTACAATCAATAGCTGGGGGCGTTAAAATGGATGGCTGGAAGGGTACCCTCTTCCTTGGCATTGGCTATGCGGTTGTAATCAGCTGGGGCCTTGAACTGAGCATTAACAGGGTGTTTGGGGCTGTTTTTGGCTCAGGAATCAAATATTACGTCGCGAGTTTATGGGGGATAACCGTTCTAAGACTTTTGCTTATGGGCATCTTTCTTAAATGGTTAAATCTGAATTGGGCTAATCTGTGGAGAGGGGAGCCCTCGTTCAAGGGGCTGGGACTTGCCTTCCTCTGCGCCCTCGTTTTGTTGCTTCCAATAGCCGTTCCTGCACTCCTCATGAAAGCTTATCACCCCCAGATACTTGGGGAATACCGGTACTTTCTCAAACTCGCATCTGGAGATAGGGCCATGGCAGTGTTCGCTCTCTTTTCTCAGTACGTATACTACCTCGTAGAGGCACTGTCCGTCAATATGCTGTACCTTGGCAGTGCTAAGTTCGTGGGGGAAAAGAGCGCGATAGTGATTCCAATGGTTTTTTGGGGTGCAATGCATATTCTCCAGGCTCTGAACAGACCATTGCCCGTAGCCACTACAGTCGCAATTCTCGCTTCAGTAGAAGCGGGGGTAATGTATGGCTACGCCTACAAAACCGGCAACATGATTGGCCCGCTAATAATCTTCTTCACCGTGGTTACGTTTGCGGTGTAATGGCACGCTTTTTTGAATCTCTATCGGTTTTTGCTGTCGAATGGTTGTCACTATTTCAAAATCAGGACAGATATAGATACTACAATTGATGCTGAAAGTGAGAATCAGAGAGGACATCCCAAAAAACTTAGAAAATAGCACAGGAATTAGTAAAAGAAAATAAGCTTGACAGCGGGTCAGTTTTGGCAAACCCTAAAGTTTGAGGACGGAAAGTTCTACATTATAGCCGGCGCTTTGGGGAGCGGGAGGGCTACCCTTCTCAACATCTTGACATGCATAGACAGGCCGACGGACGGCAGGGTTATCGTGGACGGAACCGATATAACCGCGATGGGGGAGAAGGGGCTGAGGCGTTACCGCCTTGAGAACTTTGGGATAATATTCCAGTTCTTTTACCTCGTGCCCTACCTGACCGGCCTTGAAAACGTCATGCTCCCGATGAAGTACTCCCGGAAAATCGAGAACCCAGGGGGAGGGCGCTTAACAGGCTTGACGTCGTTAAAGCGCGGAGGAGCTAACGGAGCTTCGGGCGGCTTTTCATTCATTTTTTGGTTTTGGGCGGTTGGAAAAATTTTAACACCCTGATAACTCTTCGGAGATAGAAAAATCTTATAAAAATCTTTGTAGTTTCTGTTTAGTGGATGTGGTTTAATGTCGGGGGTTGTCTGGCGCGGGGCATATCCGGTGTTTACGCTCGAATCGCTGAAGCTCAAGTGGAACGTGTTCCTGCTCTACGCGGTGGGATTAGCCCTTTATCCCCTCCTCGATGATGCACGCCTCGTGTTACCCTACTTTGTTGCGGGTTTTCTCTTCGTGGCGTTCTCCGGTGATTTCTGGGAGACAGCCCAGATTTTTCTCTCCAAGCCTTACCGGCGACTGCGCCTGTTTTTTGAGCTCTTTTTCTCCCACCTGCTGATTGTTTTCCTTATGATCGCCCCATTTGCTCTCTTTGACGTCCGCTCTGTGGTCTTTGCCCTTTTTGCCATTCCCTTCCTCCCGCTGGGTTATCTGACTTCCCTTGCAATTAAGAGCCCCAAAAAGGCCATGACCGCGGGCATTGTAATTTTTCTCCTGCTCACCTTCGTCCCCCCGGGAATCATTCAGCTTAAGGCCCAGGAAAAGGCCCAGAGTGCCCTTGAGATAAAGAGCCTGGAAGACTACGAGGCTAATAAAGAAGAATATGGCAGGCTCGTTACTGAGCTTGAGAGACGCTACTCAAACTACGCCTTCCTTTCTCCCGGTGCACAGCTTGAGCTCTTCGCGAGGGACGTTGAAACAGGCGACAGCGATGCTTTCCTCAGGCTCTCCCTAACGCTGGCCACTTTCTTGGCCCTCACCGTGCTCACCTTCCTCCTCTTCCTGCGCTTTGAGCCGGGAACCGTTATCAAACCCTCCCTCCCTGCACTGTATATCTCCTTCCTTCCCTGGTGGATTGGAAAAGAACTCGCTGGCCTGTGGGCCTCAAGGACCTTTCAGACCCTTATACTTCTCCTGATTCTTCCCGTTGACGGGACACTGAAGTCCTTCGCACTGCTATTCCTCCTGCTCCTCGCCTCCCTTGAAGTTCTCTCGGAGAACCCCGTTTTAATACTCAGCAAACCAGTTGGCAGGAGCTACCTCCTGAGGCTCTTTCTCATTACTTCCCTGCTCTTTGGAATCTCAATCCCCGTGTGCAGGTTTTCCTTTGGAGTGGCCTTCTTTTTAGCGTCCCCGACTTTCTTCACAGGACTGTTCACGAGGAAAGGTGCTTTACTTCTCATTCCCCTGCTCGCACTCCTCTTCGCTCCGGCGATTAGCTCAGCGGAGGCGTCTCTGGTTCTTATGGTGCTCTCTGCTATCCCGCTCATCCTTTCAGCGTTCAGGCTTTTGAGGATGGACTTCAGCGCTTGGGGTGGTGTGAAATGAGAACTAAACTCCTGCTCTTCCTCATCTCCATTTTACCGGCCGTAGCCGTCGAGATAGACGTTCACAGGTTTACCGCTCACTACCCCAGCGTATCTCCCGAAAAACTCGGCTACCTGATAACCGCCGACCTGCTCGCCAAGTGGCTCCCCAACTTCCTCAAGTTCCTCTTCATGCCTCTCCTGCTAATCATTCTCCTCTCGCACTTTGGCTCGGAGTTCGAGCAAGGCAACGTTCTCCTGATGTTCTCAAAGCCCCTGACCAGGAGGCGCTACTTCCTCGGCTGGGCCGCTGAAGGCCTAAAACTCTCCCTGATTTTTGCTATAGGAGTAGCTGTTTCCGGGACACTCGCGATGCTCGCCCACGGTCTCGAGGTTAGGGGCTACCTAATCAGCTCCCTCGCCCTCTCGCTCTCGCTGGTTGGTATCCTTGGAATCGCCCTGCTCCGCCTCCCTTTAGCGACCTCCCGCGATTCGGGGGTCTTCCTCGGGCTGGGAGCCTTCGTCATCCTCATGCTCCTCGGGGAGTTTGATTATTCCTTCATCCCGACGGCTTACCTTGAAAAAGCCATCTCCATCGGGGGGAGCGTTTCCGTCTCTTACGAGGCCGTTGGAGGACTTTTGGCCCTTTCTGCTGGCCTGTCGCTCGTCGGAATGGAGCTGTTTAGAAGGAGGGAGCTTAGAGGCCCCGAGGCCCTTTCACTTCCAGAGTTTTCCTTCTCGCCACGTGGGCTCTACGGTGTTTTCCTCGGGCTGAGCCTTCAGAGCAGGCGCTTCATTGCTTTCGTCGCCTTTACAGCCCTTATGGCGCTTTTAAACAAGGCAACCTTCGATAAGTATCACTCCCTTTACGGCCCTACCGGCGTTTTGAACGCCCTGATTTCGACTTTGGATAGCGTGCTCCTGCCGTTTGTAGTCCTTCCCCTCGGGGCGGTTTCGATAAGTTCGACCATCGAGAACGGCACTGTTAGAGTTCTGCTGAGCAAGCCGTTGGGGAGGAGGGACTTTTTCCTCGGGACGCTCCTGAGCGACGTCTTTGCGGTGTTCATTGGCACGGCATTCTACGCGGTCGTTCTCGTTGCCTACGCCCTTCGCTTGGGTGCCCCTCTGAGTAAAACCCTTGAACTCGGCTTGGTTTTCGGTTCCCTGCTCCTTCTCTCGCTCGTCCAGTATCTGGCGCTCGGTTACCTGCTTTCATCCTTCATGAGGGGCAGAAAGGCGCTTTTCATCTCACTGGTCCTGGCCTTCCTCCTGGGCTTCGCCGTTCCAATCGCCGTCATCGCAGCTTCAAATTCGGCGGGGGGTTCCTTCGTTGATGCTCTGGCCAAAAATTCCCTTCCCGTGCCGAGTCCTTTCCTGCAATACGCCGTGCTTGCGACGGCAGTCTCTCTGAAGAAGCACCTTCCGCCTAAGTCCCTTTCGGAGATTCTAAGCTATCCTGGCAATCTGGCGATGCTGGTCATACCTACGGTGGTTTACCTTACAATCGCCTGGCTCAAATTCAGAAAAGCCGACCTGAGGTGATAAGAATGTGGGGGTTTAAACTCGAACTGGAGAAGAGTCTAAGAACGAAGAAGTTCTGGCTGATACTCGTTTTGATTTTGCTGATATATGCAATGGCCTTCAGGGAAGTTAAGGATAACCTTGAAGGTGCTACAAATTCTCAGGAACTGCTCGCCATGAGCATTATGGATTACATAGCGGCCAGCGCCTTCCTCTTCATCGGCCTCTATGCCCTCATTGCAGGGGCAACTGCCGTTAACTCGGACCTTGAAAACGGAACGGTCAGAATAGCTCTAAGCAAGCCGTTGGGAAGGACTTCTTACCTGCTCGGCAAGTTCCTCGGAGGGGGTTCCAGCATAGTCGTGGCTATGGCCCTTGCCACTCTCATGTCCTTCGTGGTGACGAAGTACTACGGCCTCTCGCTAACGGCTTCCCTCGTTGAGGACTTAACGCTCACGAACCTGCTAATCCTCCTCGCCATGCTCCAGCTTCTGGCCCTCGGCCTGTTGATTTCTACCTTTGTCCGCTCCTCCAACACTGCCCTGGGGCTGGCCCTCGTTATATTCTTGGTTACGGGCCTCGTTGCGCCACAGATAGTGAACGGCATGGCTAAGGACAAAGTTAACTCCGAATTCGGCATTCAGAAACCTGGGCTGACTCCTCAGGAGAGGGCGGCCTATCAGGAGAGGCTCGCCGAGGTCAAAAAGGAGTACCACCTGAAGTATCTCTTCTACGTTCCTCAGGTGCTCATGCTCGACGTTTTTGATGGTAAAAGAACCAACCCTCGAAGAAATATTTCTCAGGCTCGTCGAGTAGGTTTTTAACTTCTCGTTTATCTTTTTCTTTTGGTGTCCCCAATCAAGGTCAAAACCCTAACACGTCAGATAATCGCGCTCGCAGATGAGCTCGGCTTCAAGGCCGTTCCAGAATACCGGACGCCCGACGGGACGAGGATAGACGTGGCAATCCTCCGGGGCGAAGAAAGGCTCCTGGCCATCGAACTCGAAGCGTCTTTCAAGTGGTTTCCTCAGAGGGTTCTCTACGATGTGGTCAAGGCCCACCGCGCCGGCTTTCCCGAGCTGTGGGTGGTAACTCCTTTCAGAGCTAGTCCCGGTTGGGTTCTCAAATACGCAGAAGAACTTGGCATTTCTGTCAGAATAATGGGGGAAGAAAAGGTTCTCTCGGAGCTCAGGACTTCTCTTTCTTCCGGTACTTGATGTAAATGACGTCTTCGGCGTGCCAGAATGGGGTCTTTTCGCCGATAACCTTTATCTCGGGGCTCTCGCCTTCGTAGATTATCCTCCGCGTGAGCTCCTCCGGGAGCTGAAACTGGACGTACACCTCGCCGGGAACACTGTCCTTGTCAACGGTAATCTTGAACGTATCCTTTCCTCTGTAGTCCCTGTCTCCGTAGCGGACGAGGTAGCTCGTTCCCTCCGGGAACTGTATCGTTAGCTCGAAGGAGCTTATTTTGGGCTTTATGTGCATTGTGAAGAGTCCATAACCGTCTTTAGTGATAAAGGTAATGCTCTGGTTGTCTATATAGAACACTTCTTTGTATTCAATGGTCGCTGGCGGCAGCTGGGCTGTCTCAAATGCGTACGCGACGAGTGCAATCGTGATAATCGCCATGATAGCGAGGGCCTTGTTCATCCCTGTCACCCAAAAAACTTTGTTTCGGCCGGTTATTAACGCTTTTGTGTAGGTAGTTACGCCGAAAAAACGAAATTAAAGGCCCGTTGGTTCGTCTATGAAGAAGACATCGAGACCAAAGCGCTCCCTAATGAGCTCCATCAGGGCCTTAACACCAAGGGTTTCCGTCTTGTAGTGGCCCGCAACCAAAACGCTCTGGGGCAGGTCAAGGGCCGTTAAATAATCCGCGTGCGTGAACTCTCCCGTTATGAGGAGGTCCATTCCCTTCCTGTAAGCTTCTTCCAGTGCAAAAGCGCCTGCCCCGCTTATCGCGCCAACTGTTTTAATAACTCTCCTCCCGAACTCGTAGGTTCTAACTGTTGTGTCGAGCTTTTCCGCTATTATTTGGGCAACTTTCTCAATCGGCTGAGGTTCTTCAAACTCGCCGTAGAAGCCTATGCTCAGGCTTTTGTACTCGCCGAAGGGCCCTTTGGGCTCTAAATCGAGCAGTTTCAAAAGCCCGACGTTGTTGCCGACTTCAGGGTGAGCATCGAGGGGCAGGTGAGCCACGTAGAGGTTCAGGCCGCTCTCGATTAGCGCCTTCAGCCTTTTGTAGTGGATACCTGTTATATAGTTAAGGCCTCCCCAAATCATTCCGTGGTGGACAACGAGCATGTCGGCCTTTCCTTTAACGGCCCTCTCGATTGTTCTGAGTGTCGTGTCAACGGCAAAGGCTACCCTCTCAACCTCTTCCTTTCCCTCCACCTGCAGTCCGTTGCTCGACTTGTCGGGGTACGCCGAAATCTGAAGGTATTCGTCGAGGAAAGCGACCAGCTCGTCGCGGTTCATAGCTATCACCTATTCACTTGGTGAATTATTTAGTAACTGAATATGCCCCGCAAACCCTTTTAAAACCCCGCCCTACATCGAGCGAGAGGTGTCGCTATGGATGAGAGATTCCAAGAGGCAGTTAGAGAGCTTGCGAGACTCGTGATGGAGGGCGAGATTAAAAGTAGGGACGAGCTCAACCGCTGGAAGATTAAGGTGGCGAGAAAGTATCATCTTTCAAAGATTCCAGGTAACTCGGACATTCTGAAGGCCATTCCAGAGGAGAGGCGCGAGGAGTTCAGGGAACTGCTCAAGAGAAAGCCAACCCGAACTATAAGTGGCGTCGCCGTCGTCGCCATGATGACGAAGCCATTTCCCTGTCCTCATGGCAGATGTATCTACTGTCCCGGTGGGCCGAGCGTCGGCTCGCCCCAGAGTTACACGGGAAGGGAGCCTTCCGCTTTGAGGGCAATCCAGAGCGCATATCACCCCTACATCATCATGATGCGTAGGTTAAAGCAACTCACCGACATCGGCCACGACGTTGACAAGGTCGAGGTCATAATCCAGGGCGGAACGTTTCCAGCGGTTGACCTGGATTATCAGGAGTGGTTCATCAAGTGCGCCTTCAAGGCGATGAACGACTTTCCGTATTTCAAGGACATTGAGAACCTCGAGGAGAAGCTGATTAGGCTGATAGTGAAGAAGGACGAGTCCGTTTTTGAGGAGGACCCTAAGTTCCGTGAGGCTTGGCAGAAAACCCACTCGAAGCCCTACTACTACCTTGAAGACGAGCAGAGGAAGAACGAGAGGGCGAAGGTGAGGATGGTCGGCCTAACCATAGAGACCCGCCCGGACTGGGCCTTCGAGAGACACATAGACAGGATGCTCAAGCTGGGAACCACGCGCGTTGAGCTTGGCGTCCAGACTATATTCAACTTCATCCACGAGAGAACTAAGAGAGGTCACGGCGTCGAGGAGATAGTAAAGGCCACCCAACTTTTGAGAGACGCTGGGTTGAAAATCAACTACCACATAATGCCCGGTCTGCCGGGGAGCAACTTTGAGAGAGATTTGTACACCTTCCGCACAATATTCGAAGACCCCCGCTTCAGGCCCGATATGCTGAAAATCTATCCGACGCTCGTTACGAGGGACGCTCCCCTCTATCGCTGGTGGAAGGAAGGTAAATACCGCCCCTACCGCACGGAGGAGGCCGTTGAACTTCTCGTCGAGGCCTACAAGCTCTTCCCGAAGTGGGTTAGGGTAATGAGAATCCAGCGCGACATTCCCGTTCAACTTATAGTTGACGGCGTTAAGCACTCAAACCTGGGCCAGCTGGTCTTCAACGAGCTGATAAAGCGCGGCATAAGGCCGAGGGAGATTCGCTTTAGAGAAGTCGGCCACATGATGGAGAAGTTCGGAATCCAGCCGGAGGTCGAGCATATAAAGCTCCTCCGCGAGGACTACGATGCCGCTGGCGGAAGGGAAATCTTCCTCAGCTTCGAGGACGTTAAGAACGACATCCTAATCGGCTTCCTCAGGCTTAGAATTCCGAGCGAGAAGGCCCACAGGAAGGAGATAAACTGCTGTCCCTCAGCCATAGTCAGGGAGCTCCACGTTTACGGCCCGCTCGTGCCGATTGGAGGAAAGCCACGCTATGAGTGGCAGCATCGCGGATACGGAAGGGAGCTTTTGGCCGAGGCCGAGAGGATAGCGCGGGAGGAGTTTGAGGTTAAGAAGATGCTCGTCATCAGCGGCATCGGTGTCAGGGAGTACTACAGGAAGTTCGGCTACAGAAAAAACGGGCCCTACGTCGCGAAGAGGCTCGATAGGGGCTATGCCGAATATAAAAAGAGCAGGGAGTTCGACGCGCACCTGAACACTTAAGCCTGGAGCTCCTCTTCCAGCCTCCTTAGCTCGGCCTCTTTAACCGCTTTTTCATGCTCTCTGTCGCCTTCCTTGCCTTTAAGCCTCTGTGAGAGGTTTAATAGTGCACTCTCTGGACCGTAGCATATCAGAACGTCGCCTGGCTTTATCAGCGTGTCCCCCCTCGGGGCGCCGATATAGATTTCGCCCTTCTCGGTTTTCCTGTAAATCCCGAGGACGAGGATTCCCTCCTTGTCGAGTTCAAGCTCCCTCAATGTCCTGTTGGCGAGCCAGCTGTTTTTCTTAACCTTAATCTGGGAAATCGAGTAGCCGTGGGTTATGCCGAGGAGCTGGGTGTAGTCGTAAACCCTGAGCTGGGGAAAGGCCCTCTGCAGGAAACGCCTAATCCACTTTTTCATCCACTTCTCTACTCTCTTGGAGGTGAAGACGACGTAGAGGGTCCCTAGGCTGAGCGCAAGGATTATCAGGGAGCTCGTTGCCTCACTCCTGCTCTTCCCAACGAACGTAAGCACGAGGGTTGCTATTGCCGAGGTTATTCCAGCGCTCCCGAGGAAGATTAGAATCCTGATTATCTTCCTCCTCACTGGATGGGAAACCACGTACTCGCTTTCGCTCGTTGTAAAGCCCGTCCCCGAAAAGGCCGACTGGGCCTGAAACGAGGCGACCTCCTTGGATAGGCCCGTCATCTCAAGGGCGGTGGCGCCTATCCTGACGATTATGAGCGAGAGCGTTATGACCAAAATAAGGGAAATTAGGGCTATCAGCCTGCCACACCTCCTGCAGGAGTTTTTTCGCCCTCGACCTTTGCCGCGAGGGCTATCGCTATGAAGTTAGCTCCACTCATTATAAGGTCAACGGACACGAACAGTCCGATTGCCCAGAGGCTTGACCAGGGCCACTGGAGCACTATCATAACTCCCAGCAGAATCGTCAGGACTCCCGAGAGAACCATCAGGGCCCACTGGTTGACGTCCTTGTTCTGAAACGCGATGCCAATCCTTATCGCCCCTATTGTAATCAGCGAGAAGCCGAGGACGAGCGTTAGTATTGTCGTCGCGAGAACGGGATTCTCAAGGGTCGCTATACCTCCGATGAGATATATAACGCCCATAAGGATGTGCAGGCCCCTGCTCTTCCAGTCTCTGGCCTTCGCTATTCCCTGCGCAATCTGGAGGGTTCCTCCAACGACCATGAAGGCTCCGAAGACGGCAACGCTCGTTATCGTCGTTAGAGGCAAGAGGAGCAGTCCCGCGACTCCAAGGGTTACGAAGATTATCCCAAGGCCCAACAGCCAGGCCCAGTTCTTCTTGAGCTCACCGTATTCCATTCTACCACCCCCAAATTTTTTCACGACAAGTAACTTTAAATCGCTTAAAAAGATTTCTGTAGGGAAGTTACTAAAATATCGAGAGCTTTATAAAGGGAGAGCCCAACACCCGCCTATGCGCTTCAAACCGAGACCCTTCACAGAGCCGGTCGGCTTCCGCTGTCTCTACTGCCTCGACTGTTGCAGGGGTAGGCACGTCTATCTAACTCTAAGGGATGTTGAGCGAATAGCCAAAGCCGGAAACGACCCCCAGGACTTCGTGACGTTCTCCGTTGAGGGTGATAAGATACGCTTCGTTCTCGCCGTCCGCGAGTGGGATTTGGGTTGTGTCTTCCACGACCCGGAGACCGGTAAGTGCCGGATTCACGAGGTCAGACCTATTATTTGCCGTATTTACCCCTTTATGGTCTCCAGAAAACCGCTCGGCGTCGAGGGGGAGAGACCCTTCCAGTACAAAGGAGAAACCCTGTGGCTCTACTACGACGGGAGTTGCCCTGGAATAAACGCTGAAAACCCGGAGACGACGATAACGCCCGAGGAGATAGCGGAGCTCGGGCTTGAGTTCGAGAGGGAGTTCGAGAAAACTGACATGGATGGTTTTGCAAGGCTCCTCGATGAGCTCGAAAAGTAAATATACAACTTTCCGCCAACACCTTCCATGAAGGGCCTCCTGCTGACTTCCGTTTATCTCGTTCAAGGTGTTCTCAACCTTGTCTTCTACGGGATTCCCCCGGTGATGTTCTCTGTTCTCCTACCCCAGCGGGCGTTTCGTGAAGTTGCGTGGCTCCTTCCGTTCCTGGTTCTCCTGTACTTCGCCATCGGGGCTTTCTCCCTCTATTATCTTGGCCTTTCTTCGGTCCCCATAAGGGGAAAATACCTTGGGGTCGTTTACTTCTCCATCGGGCTGGCCGGTTCAACGGCGGTCTCCCTTGAACCCTTCGATGAGACTCCCCTCCTGAGGGTCCTCTTCGTTGCCTGGGCTTTCCTCTCGCTCCTTGGCCTGTTCCTTCTGCTCCGCACGGAAAACCTTGAAGATGTTTCGCCCCTGCTCATCGTTTCGGCGCTCCTGATTCTGCTGTTCTCGGGCGCGGTGAGCTTTCTGACCGCCCAGTGGATTGTTGAGGACTACTACATCCACGTTCATATGAACGAAAGCGTCCCCGAGAACGCGACCGTTATAGTTGCCTACCCTGAAAACGTCAGCCCTCCTGGCGGAACGGGCTAAGCTTTTAAGTTCCGTGCCAAGCATAGTGACATGAGCCAGGAACTCCGCTACCGCCGTGCTTCGGCCTGGGAGTACGACCTCATACTGCGGGAGGCCGAGAAGTACGGCGAGTTAAAGCACCATTTTTTCGCCGTCGTTGAGGGTAAGTTCAGGGACGTTTATGCCGTCAACGGGAGGGTCTGGAGGGAGCTTGAGGACCTGGCCGTCAAGCCCTACGCCTACGGAACCTTCGTCGGCACGATTAAGGTTGACAATTTGGTTGAGAAGTTCTATCCCAACGTCGAGTTCTTCTACTTCGTTGAGGTCGAGAAGAACTACGCGGTGCTGAGTCCAAAGGCCGGCTTCCTCTTCACCACGGGCAAGGACGTCCCGAGGAGTGGCGTGCGAAAGTACGTCTGGCAGGGGACGAAGAAGCTCGTAATATACGATGAGAACGGGGTTATCCTCGGCATTGGCAGGATAAACCCTGAGAGCAGAAGGAAATTCATCCTGAATGTCACCGACATCGGGGAGTTCCTGAGGCGGAAGCGCTGAATTTTCTAACCGCACGTAACCTTTTTAAGACCTTTTGCGTAGAGCCTAATGGTAACTAAAGGTTACTAAAGGGGGTGACGCTCATGATTAGGAAGGTCAAGACCGGCATTCCGGGCATGGACGAAATCCTTCACGGGGGAATTCCCGAGAGGAACGTTGTCCTGCTCAGCGGCGGGCCGGGAACTGGCAAGTCCATATTCAGCCAGCAGTTCATCTGGAACGGCCTCCAGATGGGCGAGCCCGGCATTTACGTCGCCCTTGAGGAGCACCCGGTTCAGGTCAGGCAGAACATGGCCCAGTTCGGCTGGGACGTGAGAAAGTACGAGGAGGAAGGTTTATTCGCGATGGTTGACGCCTTCACCGCGGGAATCGGTAAGAGCAAGGAGTACGAGAAGTACATCGTTCACGACCTTACGGACATCAGGGAGTTCATAGACGTCCTTAGAACGGCCGTTAAAGACCTCGGGGCCAAGCGCGTTGTTATAGACTCGGTTACGACGCTCTACATCAACAAGCCGGCGATGGCGAGGAGCATCGTCATGCATCTCAAGCGCGTTTTAGCGGGTCTCGGCGTCACGAGCATACTCGTGAGCCAGATAAGCGTTGGCGAGCGCGGATTCGGTGGGCCTGGCGTTGAGCACGGCGTTGACGGCATAATAAGGCTCGACCTTGATGAGATTGACGGCGAGCTCAAGCGCTCGCTGATAGTCTGGAAGATGCGCGGAACAAGTCACTCCATGAGGAGGCACCCGTTCGAGATAACCGACAGGGGAATCGTGGTTTACCCGGACAAGGTGCTGAAGAGGAAGACCGTTGTTGAGATTGAGTGAAAACTGAAAGGGGGTGAGAGGCATGGAGGTTCCCCTGAATCCGATTGGAAGGGAGGAGATACACAGGCTCGAGAGCATACTGCTCTTCGCGACGCTCTTCAGGCCAGAGGTGATAGAGCTCATAAAGGACCCGGCCGAGAGGCTCACCTGGGTTGACAGCCTCGCGGTAGCGGCCGGAGCGATAGCGAGGGAGAAGGCTGGAATGACCGTCAGGGAAATCGCTGAGGAACTCGGCAGGACTGAGGCAACGATAAGGAAGCACCTCAAGGGCGAGACAAAGGCCGGTCAGCTCGTCAGGGAAACTTATGAGCTCATAAAACAGGGCAAGCTGGACGAGCTCGTCAGGAATGTTGAAGTCCTCGCCAAGGGTGGTCAGCTCGTTGCCATGGAGGAGTACGAGAAGCTCAAGCGCGAGAAGGAGGAGCTTGAGGCGAAGCTCACCGAACTCAGAGAGCAGGTCAAGAAGCTTGAGGAGCAGAACCGCGAGCTCCAGGCGAAGCTCGAGAACGTCAGAAAGGTTCTCAGCGATGCCCTAGAAAGGATAAGGGAAATAGAGAAGCTCCTTTAACTTCCGTTTCCGTTTTTCCTGAGGCTCTCTTCCCAGGTCATTATCATGTGGGTAAAGGTCTCGTCGTCTTCTTCTATTCCGCGCTTTATCTCGGAGACGTGGGCGTACTTTGCCTTCAGCTTGTCGAGGATGTAGTCAACGGCCTTCTCGGGCTCCGCCTTGGTTCCGCAGGTGTAAACGTCCAGAGCCGCGTAACCCTTCTCCGGCCAGGTGTGGATTGAGATGTGGCTCTCCGCGACAATGACGACGCCACTGACGCCGGTCGGTGAGAACTTGAAGAAGTAGCTCGACTTGACCTCCATGTTGCCGACCTTCGCCGCCTCGAGGAATATCTGTCTTATCTTGTCAGCGTCACCGAGTATCTCTGGGTCACAGCCAGCGGCTTCAACAACGTAGTGAAAGCCAATGGTCTCTATCTCGCTCATGGCCTCTCACCTGAGGGGTGGGTAGTGCGCTCCCTTTTTAAAGTTAATCCCCGAAGTGAACGGGAATGGCCGGGCCGTTTCGGTTCTGAACTAACCGGAACGGAGCTTTATTGATTTAAACTGAAAGTTTCTGGCAGTTTTCGGAGAATTCTGTTACTCTCTGCCAAAACGGACTTTAAGGCTTGTGAAGCCGTTTAAACCTTTCTGGTGAGTGGTGCTCAACTTAAACCAGCGAACCACTAATTTTAAAACTCGCCCTTCAAATTAACCACAAGTTGGGATTAAAAACTCTCAGGGGTGAACGTATGGCCAGGAAGAAGGCTAAAAAGCCCGGGGAGGTCAACGAGTTCCGGGCGAAAAAGCGCGAAAAGCTCAGGTTTTTGGCCGAGATGGAACCAAGGAAGATGATAATCTACCCGCTCGTGGTTTTCATAGTCGCACTGCTCCTGCTGGCGGTGCACTTTCCCCCGCTTGGCATTGACCTCAAGGGCGGTGTCGTGGTTACCGGTTACGGTGTGAACGCGAACCCAGACCAGGTTGAGAAGTGGCTCAGAAGCGAGCTCGGCGTCAACGTAAACGTTGAGAGCTTCACGAGCGTAGAGGGAACGAAGGGAATCCGCGTTTACGCTCCGAGTGGTGTTGACCCGGCAAGGATTATCAACCTCCTCGGGCAGAAGTATCCAGACGCGGATTACACTCACAGCGAAGTTCAGCCCACCTTTGGAGAGCTCGCAAAGAAGCAGGGAATAAGGGCAATAGCCTTCGCCTTCCTTGCGATGGCGGTGGTGGTCTTCCTGTTCTTCAGGAATCCCGTCTCATCGCTGGCGATAATCTTCTCAGCCCTCTCGGACATGGTTATAGCCGTTGCCCTTATGGGGGTCTTCGGAATCCAGCTTACCACCGCGACGATAGCCGCGTTGCTGATGCTCATAGGTTACACCGTCGACAGCAACATCCTCCTCACAACCAAGCTCACGCGCAGGAAGGAGGACACAATAGAGGAGGCATATCTAAGCGCGGTTTCAACAGGTCTTACAATGAGCACTACAACTCTTGGAGCGCTCCTCGTGCTTTGGTTAGTCTCAACGTCGCCGACGTTAGACAACATTGCCATAGTCCTCATCTTCGGTCTCCTCGCGGACTTCATGAACACCTGGATTTTCAACGCCGGTGTTCTCCGCTGGTATCTCACCACAAGGGGGGTTAAGGCATGAACAGGAAGCTTAAGAAGCTCCTCTTCAACTGGAAGGTTCTCCTGCTCATCATCTTCGTCGTCGGCTCGATAGCGACGCTTGCCGTTCGTCCATTAACCTATGGAATAGACATCGCGGGTGGAGTTGCCATAGTTGCCCAGACAGAGCACCCCGTTGACTCCAAGACGATGGAGCTCGTCACTGATTCACTCCAGAAGCGTTTGAACACCTTTGGATTGAGAGACATAAGCGTCGAGGCCCAGGGGGACCAGATAGTCCTCGTCAAGGTGGCAAACGTAACGAGTCCTGAGGAGGCGAACGCTCTCAAGAGGGTTATTGAGAGCCAGGGTGTCTTCTACATGGAGTTCGACGGCGTGATATTTGGAACGGGCAAGGACATAACCTACGTCGGGGTGTATCAGATTAAGCCGGATAACAGCTGGGCTGTTCCATTCAGGATTTCTAAGGAAGCCGCTGAGAAGTTCGCGAAGCTTGCAAAGGGTAAGGCCGGCTGGCCCGTTGACATGTTCCTCGACCCTCCCGTTAACTCGCTCCTCGTTGTTCCCAAGAGCATGTACGACCTCATGAACAGCACCGCCTTCAACGCTCAGGCACCTCAGGCTCCCTACCTCATAGAGAGAATCAACAGGGCATTTAACGTAACCACGATAGCCTACGCCAATCAGAGCGCTGAGGAGATCAAGAAGCTCGCCGACGGTAAGCCGATAGTTCTCGTTGACGTTGGAACGAGCCTCGTTGACGAGCTCAGGGCAATGAACGTGAGCGTCCGCTACGTACCGAGACAGAGCGGTGTTGGTGATGCGGAGCTCGTTCGCAGCGTTCTCGGTCTCTATGGCCCGTATTCACTCGGTGAGGGTCTTGCCAACGGCGAACCTCAGACCGACGTTCAGATAACCGGTCATGCCTCTGACAGGCTTCAGGCGGAGCAGGAGGCCAAGACCGTTTACACCGTCCTCAAGAGCGGTTCGCTTCCGGTCAAGCTCAAGGTCATCGGAATGCAGTTTATCTCTCCTAAGCTCGGTGAGAACTTCAGGACCCAAGCTCTCTACGCGGGAATAGGCGCCCTCATAGCCGTGCTTCTAATCGTTTACTTCCACTACCGGAAGTGGGGGATAGCCATACCCATTGCCAGTACGAGCTTCTTTGAGGTTCTCATAATCCTCGGAATCGCCGCCTTAATCAAGTGGAACCTCGACCTGCCGAGCATAGCGGGCATCATCGCGGCAATAGGTACGGGAGTAGACCAGCAGATAGTCATAACCGACGAGCTCCTCGGGGGCGAAAAGCTCACGAAGATAACGAGGCGTTCAAGCACGCTCAAGAGGATTGGACGGGCGTTCTTCATCATATTCGCCTCGGCAGCAACCACGGTAGCGGCCATGAGCTTCCTCCTGGTTTACTTCGTCGGAACGCTGAAGGGCTTCGCGGTGACGACCATCATCGGCGTCCTCATAGGAATATTCATCACGAGGCCTGCCTACGCTGAGATAGCCAAGTACCTCGTCGGTGAGGACTGATGTACGTTATAATAATGGGTGCCGGAAGGGTTGGCTACCTCGTCGCCAAGATGCTTGAGGAGGACGGCCACGACGTCACGATAATAGAGATGGACAGGGACAGGGCGAAGGAGCTCTCGATGCAGATAAATGGCCTCGTCATAGAGGGCGACGCAACGGACCCGAAGACGCTGGAAGAAGCAAACATAAAGCAGGCCGACGCCTTTGCCGCTTTAACGGGCAAGGACGACGCCAACCTGCTCGCCTGCATCTTGGCTAAGAACCTCAACCCGAACGTCAAGACCTCGCTGAGGATAAGCAACCCAAAGAATAAGAAAATCTTCGAAGAAGTCGGCGACCTGAAGAAGTACTTCGACTTCGTGATTTCGCCGGAGGAGATAGCGGCCGAATACATCAGCAGGAACATAGTCACACCGGGCTTTGACCGCGTTCTCTTCCCCAAGGAGGGGGCCGAGATAGTGAGGTTCACGATAGACGAGAACAGCAGGATTGCTGGAAAGCTCGTTAAGGAGCTCAACCTCCCCAAGGACGCGCTGATTATAGCGGTTTACGACGAAAAGGGCAACTTAATCATTCCCTCCGGCGATACGAAGTTGCCCGAGAAAGGTCAGGTCATCGTCTTTGCCAAGAACTCCGTCCTCAAGGAAGTGAAGGAACTTTTGGAGGGCGGGGAGTAGACCTAAAATCCGACGAAAATGCGTGCACCCCTCTAATCATTTTTCCATGTCCCTACCCCAAACCATAAACTATTTAAACCAGTTAGGGAAGCCAAAGGTGGCGAAAAGCTCAACTGTTTTCAGGGTCATCGGAGGGACGGCTCATGGAGGACGTCATCAAGCGGATTGTTGATGCAGAAAAGGAAGCAGAGGAGCGTATTGAGCGGGCCGAGGAGGAAGCAAAGGCCATCGTCCTCAGGGCCAAGGAAGAAGCAAAGGCTATAAAAGAGGAAATCCTCGCCAAGGCTCAGGTTGAGGCAGACTCCCTCGTTCAGAAAGCTAGGGAAGAGGGGGAGGCCGAGGCCAAGAAGATTCTTGAGGAGGGCGAGAGGGAGATTGAGTCCCTCCGCGCGAAGGCCGAGGCCAACTTCGAGAGCGCCATAACCCAGGCAATAGAGCTCGTGAGAGGGGGCTGAGATGTTCAGGCCCGAGGAGATGGTCAAGCTCGACGTCATAACGCTCAACCGCTACAAGGACGAGCTGCTGACCTACCTTCACGAGGCCGGGCTCGTGGAGATTCGCGAGCTCGACGTTAAAATCGCCCAGAAAGATGCTCCCAACGAGTACCACAGGAAGGCCGCTTCCTACAGCATAACAATCTCAAGGCTCGTTGATTTCCTGAAGGCCCACAAGAAGGCTCATGGAGGGGGAATAAAGGAGTTCTTCTTCCCCAAGGAGAAGGCCAAGAGAACCTACCGCTACGAGGGCATTGAGAAGCTCATCAAGGACGTTGAGGAGTTCCTCGCAAAGGCTGAGCCCGAGATAAGGGCCGTTGAAGGGAAGCTCAGCTCGCTTCAGACCGAGATTGAGAGGATTAAAGAGGCCATAGCCACCTTAGAACTCCTGTCCGTCTTCAAGCTTCCCGTTCAGTACCTCAGGCACAGCGGTCTCGTCGAGGTTTCCGTCGGTTCCGTTGAAAGGCTAAAGCTCCAGGCGCTCATCGAAGACCTTAGGAAAATCACGGAGGGTAGGGTCGCCCTTGTGAGCAAAGAGCTCGGCGACAAGGCGCTCCTCGTCGTTGCAAACCTTTCAAAAGACCACGATAAGGTCAACTCCGTCCTGGCCAAGCACTCCTTTGAGAGGATTGAGGTTCCCGAGGGAGAGGGAACGCCCGAGGAACTCGTCAGGGAGTACAGGAAGAAGCTCGATGCTAAGCTCAGGGAGCTCGACAAGACGAAGAAGGAAGCCGAAAAGCTCGCCGAGAAGTACTACGACGACGTCGTCTTCTACCAGGAGCTGATGGAAAACGAGCGCGACAAGGCCTCAGTGCTCCCGATGCTCGCGAGGACGAACATGACCTTCGCATTAACGGGCTGGCTCCCGAGGGTTGACGTTCCAAAGGTCCTTGAAGGGATAAAGAAGGTCACCGAGGGTAAGGCCTACATAAACGTCCGCGAGCCGAGCAGAGAGGAAATCGAGGAGATTCCGATTAAGCTCAAGAACCCAAGCTGGGCGAAACCCTTCGAGATGCTCACCGAGATGTACGGCGTTCCGAGGTACGACGAGATAGACCCAACGCCGATTATAGCCTTCACGTACTCGTTCTTCTTCGGCTTCATGCTCACCGACTTCATGTACGGTCTCATCGTCGGCATCGTCGCGGCACTTCTCGTCAAGGGACACAAGAAGTTCAACGACGGAACCTACAAGTTCGCCTACACCCTTCTCTGGAGCTCGGTCTTCACGATGCTCATGGGAATCCTCTTCGGCAGCTACTTCGGCAACGCAGGAGACATAGTCCTCCAGTACGTCACGGGCAATCCGAACGCCCAGTTCTGGCGCATAGCGGATGCGTTAAAAGACCCGATGTTTGTCTTAATGCTTGCACTCGCCATAGGTCTCGCGCACCTCTTCACTGGCTACACCATAGGCTTCATAGTCAAGTGGAAGAACGGCGACGTCAAGGGGGCAGTACTTGAGCAGCTTCCTTGGATGCTGATTATAATCGCCATAGTCCTCCTCGCGACCAGGAACGCCTCTCTTGCAATGCCCGCTAAGGCACTCTTCGGAATCGGCATAGTACTCTTCGCAATCGGCGAGATAGTTGCCAACGGCGGACTCGCGGCGCTGATGATAATCTCGGACTTCTTCGGCTTCGTGGGAACCTGGCTCAGCTACGCAAGGCTCATGGCCCTCGCACTGGCAACCAGCGGAATAGCGATGGTCATCAACGTTTTAGTAGACATGGTCTGGGGAATCAAGATAAGCGTCGTTCCGCTCGGAATCATCATAGGTCTGATTATCTTCGTCGGCGGTCAGCTGTTTTCGACTGCCATAAACGCCCTCGGAGCGTTCGTTCACTCGCTCCGTCTCCAGTACGTTGAGTTCTTCGGAACCTTTTACTCGGGCGATGGAAAGCCCTTCACCCCGTTCAAGTCCAAGAGGGAGGTTTCAAAACTCGAGTTGAAAGCTGATGGAGGTGCATGAAGGATGGACCCGATAGTTTACGTATCCCTTGGTGCCGCCCTCGCGGCAGGGCTGGCTGGAGCCGCTTCGGCCTTTGGTGTTGGAGTGGCAGGTGCCGCAGCTGCAGGAGTCGTTGCAGAGGACGAGAAGAACTTCAAGAACGCGCTGATACTCGAAGGTCTGCCGATGACCCAGAGCATCTACGGTCTCATTACGCTGTTCCTAATCCTGCTCAGCGCGGGAATCATAGGCGGCGGCTTCAAGTTCGCTCAGGCAACAACCGACAACATAGTTAAGAGCGCCATACTCTTTGGTGCCGGCCTTACCGTCGGCCTCACCGGTCTCTCCGCTATACCGCAGGGTATCATCGCGAGCGCTGGAATCGGTGCCGTTGCCAAGAACCCGAAGACCTTTACCCAGGGCATCATCTTCGCCGCTATGGCCGAGACCATGGCCATCTTCGGTCTCGTCGGTGCGCTCATCATGATTGCCACCGGCGTCGGTCTCTGAACCCTCTCCTTTTTACAGCTTGAGGAGGATTGAAGATGGAAGGGGCTGAACTGATAATTCAGGAGATAAACAGGGAGGCCGAGCAGAAGATACAGTACATACTCAGCGAAGCCAGAGAAGAGGCCGAGAAGCTCAAGGAAGAGGCCAGAAAGAGGGCGGAGGCCAAGGCCGAGTGGATACTCCGAAAGGCCAAGACCCAGGCCGAGATAGAGAAGCAGAGGATAATAGCCAACGCCAAGCTCGAGGTCAGGAAGAAGAAGCTCGCCGTTCAGGAGGAGCTCATAAGGTCTGTCATCGAGTCCCTCAAGGAGAGGCTCGCGAACCTTCCTGAGGACGAGTACTTCCCGATGCTCGTTGAACTCACTGCAAAGGCCGTTGAGGAGCTCGGAACCGATAAGGTAATCGTCCGCTCCAACGAGAGGACCCTCAAGCTCATCGTTGAGAGGCTTCCCGAGTTCAGGGAGAAGCTCAAGGAATTCCTTGGAAAGGACGTTGAGGTCACCGTCGGTGAGCCGATTCAGACCATCGGCGGAATCCTCGTGGAGAGCTCCGACGGAACGGTTAGGGTTGACAACACTTTCGAGGCCAGGATAGAGCGCTTTGAGAGTGACCTGAGGGCTACCATTGCCAAGGCCCTCTTCGGGTGATTGAGATGGAGGCAGTAACGGGAATCCTCAACACCACCATTGCAGTCGTCTTCACTTGGGTGGGCTACAAGACCGCCAGGATACTCTGGAAATATACCCCCTACTCGTATCCGAACGCCAGAATCAAGGCCATGGAAGCGAAGCTCCTCACAGAGCAGAAGTTCAACGAATTAGCTGAAAGCAGGACCCTTCAGAACTTCGTCGTGAACCTGGAGGACACCGACTACAAGGACTACCTCGCCGACGTTTCAAGCTACACCGTTGAGGAGGTTGAGAGGGCCCTTGAGAGGGCCTTAGCCGGAACCTACGGGCTCATGTTCAGGATACTCCCCAAGCGCTCAAGGGGCTTCTTTGGGCTCCTCCTCGAGGGCTGGGACGTCAGGAACATAGCCAACGTCGTCAAGGCCAAGCTCGCCAACGAGCCCGCGAGCGACTACGTCGTCGAGCTCGGAACGATGCTTCCCAAGGTCAAGGCGATGGCCGAGGCTAAGACCCTCGAAGAAATCCTCGTAATCCTCGAGGGAACTCCCTACGAGGAAGTTTACCAGAAGCTCCTGCTCGGCGAGATAGACGTCACGCGCTTCGAGACCGAGCTCTACAGGATGCACTACGGAAAACTGCTGAGCTATGCCCTCTCAAGGAAGGACGACGAGAGGATTATCTTAGAGGAGTTCGTGAGGCTCTCGATAGACAGGGTCAACATCCTTACCGCGCTCAGGGCAAAGAAAGCTGGTCTCTCGGCGGAAGAGACAAAGCCGATGCTGATTCCGGGTGGAACCGTCAAGCTCGACCCGCTCCTGCACGTTGACTCCTTCGACATGGCCTTAGCCGAGCTCGACTCGACTAAGTACGGTCAGGTAATCAGGGACGTCAGGGAGGAAATAGAGAAAGACCTGAGCGTCCTCGAGAAGGCACTCAACGACCACATAATCGAGAGGATTTCAGAGCTCGAACGCTTCTACCCGCTCAGCATAGCCACGCCACTGAGCTACGTCCTCAGGAAGGAGAGGGAAATCAGAAAGCTGAGGGCAATAGCCAAGCTGATAGAGAACGGCGTTGAGCCCGAAAGGATAAAGGAGCTCGCGGGTGAGGTGGCATGAAGATAGCCGTGCTCGGCGACAGGGACACCGCTCTGGGCTTCAAGCTGGCTGGGGCCCACGAGGTTTACGCCTTTGAAGACACTCCCCTTGAGATGGAGAGGCTTAGGAACAAGCTTAAGGAGCTCATTGAGAGGGGCGACGTGGGAATCATACTCATAACCGAGAGGTTCGCCCAGAGGGTTGAGATTCCGGACGTTACGATTCCAATCATCCTTCAGGTGCCCGATAAGTCGGGCTCTAAGTTCGGTGAAGAGGCCCTCCGCGAGATAGTCAGGAGGGCTATCGGTGTTGAGCTCAAGAGGTGAAGGGAAATGGGAAGGATAATTCGTGTTACGGGACCACTCGTCGTTGCGGACGGCATGAAAGGAAGCAAGATGTACGAGGTCGTTCGCGTCGGTGAGATGGGTCTCATCGGAGAAATCATCCGTCTCGAAGGCGACAAGGCAGTCATCCAGGTCTACGAGGAGACAGCAGGCATTAGGCCCGGTGAGCCTGTTGAGGGAACCGGTTCGTCGCTCAGCGTCGAGCTCGGTCCCGGTCTGCTCACCTCGATGTACGACGGAATTCAGAGACCGCTTGAAAAGCTCCGCGAGCTCAGCGGAGACTTCATAGCGAGGGGTCTTACCGCCCCTGCACTGCCGAGGGACAAGAAGTGGCACTTCACGCCAACCGTTAAGGTCGGCGACAAGGTCACTGGTGGAGACATCCTCGGTGTCGTTCCCGAAACCAGCATCATCGAGCACAAAATCCTCGTTCCTCCATGGGTCGAGGGTGAGATAGTCGAGATAGCCGAGGAAGGAGACTACACCGTCGAAGAGGTTATTGCCAAGGTCAAGAAGCCCGACGGGAGCATAGAGGAGCTCAAGATGTACCACAAGTGGCCCGTCCGTGTTAAGAGGCCCTACAAGAACAAGCTCCCGCCCGAGGTTCCGCTCATCACCGGACAGAGAACGATAGACACCTTCTTCTCGATAGCCAAGGGTGGAACAGCCGCCATTCCGGGTCCGTTCGGTTCAGGAAAGACCGTCACCCAGCACCAGCTGGCGAAGTGGAGTGACGCACAGGTGGTAGTTTACATAGGCTGTGGCGAGCGCGGAAACGAGATGACCGACGTCCTTGAGGAGTTCCCCAAGCTCAAGGACCCGAAGACCGGGAAGCCGCTCATGGAGAGAACGGTTTTGATAGCCAACACCTCAAACATGCCGGTGGCTGCTCGTGAGGCTTCAATCTACACCGGAATCACCATAGCGGAGTACTTCCGCGACCAGGGCTACGACGTCGCTCTGATGGCAGACTCAACGAGCAGGTGGGCCGAGGCCCTGCGTGAGATTTCGGGCCGTCTCGAGGAGATGCCCGGTGAGGAAGGTTATCCGGCCTACCTCGCGAGCAAGATAGCGGAGTTCTATGAGCGTGCCGGTCGTGTCGTTACCCTCGGAAGCGAGCCGAGGGTCGGTAGTGTCTCCGTCATCGGTGCCGTTTCACCGCCTGGTGGAGACTTCAGCGAGCCCGTCGTCCAGAACACCCTGCGTGTCGTCAAGGTCTTCTGGGCCCTCGACGCCGACCTCGCGAGGAGGAGGCACTTCCCGGCAATCAACTGGCTGAGGAGCTACTCACTCTACCTCGACGCCATTCAGGACTGGTGGCACGAGAATGTTGACCCAGAGTGGAGGAAGATGCGCGACACCGCTATGGCCCTCCTCCAGAAGGAAGCCGAACTCCAGGAGATTGTCAGAATCGTCGGTCCAGATGCACTGCCCGACAGGGAGAAGGCGATACTCATCGTTACGAGGATGCTCCGTGAGGACTACCTCCAGCAGGATGCTTTCGACGAGGTCGACACCTACTGCCCGCCGAAGAAGCAGGTCACCATGATGCGCGTAATCCTCAACTTCTACAACAGGACCATGGAGGCCGTTGACAGGGGCGTTCCGGTTGACGAGATAGCCAAGCTCCCGGTCAGGGAGAAGATTGGCCGTATGAAGTTCGAGCCCGACGTTGAGAAGATTAGGGCTCTCATCGATGAGACGAACGAGCAGTTTGAAGAGCTCTTCAAGAAGTACGGGGCGTGATGCTCATGCCGGGAATGGAGTACTCCACCGTTAGCAAGATTTACGGCCCGCTGATGATTGTCGAGGGCGTCAAGGGAGTTGCCTACGGTGAGGTCGTCGAGATAGAGACCGAGAGCGGGGAGAAGAGGAAGGGACAGGTGCTCGAGGCCAGGGAGAACCTCGCTATAGTCCAGGTCTTCGAGGGAACCCGCGATTTGGACGTTAAGACCACCAGCGTTCGCTTCACAGGCGAGACCCTCAAGGTTCCCGTTTCAATGGACATGCTGGGAAGAATCTTCAACGGTATCGGTAAGCCCATCGACGGCGGACCGGAAATCATCCCCGAGGACAGGAGGGACGTTCACGGTGCACCGCTCAATCCGGTCGCGAGAGCCTATCCGAGGGACTTCATCCAGACCGGTATCTCGGCCATAGACGGTATGAACACCCTCGTCCGCGGTCAGAAGCTGCCCATTTTCAGCGGTTCTGGTCTGCCACACAACATGCTCGCGGCCCAGATAGCGAGGCAGGCCAAGGTCCTCGGTGAGGAGGAGCAGTTCGCCGTCGTCTTCGCGGCGATGGGTATCACCTACGAGGAGGCCAACTTCTTCAAGAAGAGCTTCGAGGAGACCGGAGCAATAGAGAGGGCCGTCCTCTTCCTCAACCTCGCCGACGACCCGGCAATCGAGCGTATCATTACCCCGCGTATGGCGCTGACGGTTGCCGAATACCTTGCCTTCGACTACGACATGCAGGTTCTGGTTATTCTCACTGACATGACCAACTACGCCGAGGCCCTGCGTGAGATTTCCGCTGCCAGAGAAGAGGTTCCAGGAAGGCGCGGTTATCCGGGTTACATGTACACCGATTTGGCGACAATCTACGAAAGGGCAGGTCGTGTCAGGGGCAAGAAGGGAAGCATAACCCAGATGCCAATCCTCACGATGCCCGACGACGACATCACCCATCCGATTCCGGATCTTACCGGTTACATCACCGAGGGCCAGATAGTCCTCAGCAGGGAGCTCCACAGGAAGGGTATCTATCCACCAATTGACGTCCTTCCGAGTCTCAGCCGTCTGATGAAGGACGGTATCGGTAAGGGAAGAACCAGGGAGGACCACCCACAGCTCAGCCAGCAGCTCTACGCGGCCTACGCCGAGGGACGCTCCCTTAGGGACCTCGTCGCCGTCGTCGGTGAGGAGGCTCTCAGCGAGACCGACAGGAGATACCTCAAGTTCGCCGACCGCTTTGAGAGAGAATTCGTCGCCCAGCGCTACGACGAGGACAGGAGCATCTTCGAGACCCTCGACCTTGGCTGGGAGCTCCTTGCCGAGCTTCCGGAGAGCGAGCTCAAGCGTGTCAGGAAGGAGTACATCCTCAAGTACCACCCCAAGTACAGGAAGAGGGGCGAGTGAGCCCCTACCAACTTTTTAGGTGGTCGAGATGGCAGAACTGCTCAACGTGAAGCCGACGCGAATGGAGCTCCTCAACCTGAAGAGGCGCATCCAGCTGGCCAAGAAGGGCCACAAACTCCTCAAGGACAAGCAGGACGCTCTGGTCATGGAGTTCTTTACAATCTACGACGAGGCGCTTCAGCTGAGGCGCGAGCTCAACCTTAAGATGAAGGAGGCTTTTGAGGCCCTTCAGATGGCTGAGATTGACGTTGGAACGCTCCGCCTCAAGGAGATAAGCCTCTCCGTGAAGCCCAACAGGGAGGTCGAGATTAGGAAGAGGAACGTCATGGGCGTCCCGGTTCCCCTCATCGAGGCCGAGAGCTTCAAGAGGAACGCGGGTGAGAGGGGTTACGCCTTCGTTTCGAGCTCCGCCAAGGTTGACCTCGTGGCCGAGAAGTTCGAGGAGGTTCTTGATTTAGCGGTCCGCCTTGCGGAGGTCGAGGAGACCCTCAAGAGGCTCGCGAGGGAAATTGAGGTCACCAAGAGGCGCGTCAACGCGCTCGAGTACATCATAATCCCGCGCATGGAGGCAACGGTTAAGTTCATCAAGCAGCGCCTCGACGAGATGGAGCGCGAGAACTTCTTCAGGCTCAAGAGGGTTAAGGCGTTAATCGAGGCCAGGGGCGGTTCCTGAGCCCTTTGCGCTCTCCTTTTTCTGAGGGGCGTTTATGTAGGTGCTTGTGTAGGCAAATCGCTTAAATATACTCTTCTCGTAATTAAGCTGGGGGTGAGCGATGGGAGAGTACTTTATTGAGCCCGGACTCGACCCGAGAAAAGACCACGTTCTCTACCGCGATGACGAGCACCTCGTCGTCTATCTTGGAACACAGGAAGGCGGAGAGGACGTTGACGTCAACAGCTACCTCATAGTCAGCAGGGGGAAGGGCATCCTCATAGACCCCGGAGGGTATAAGATTTTCTCGAAGGTTCTCGCCAACGCGTCAAAGTACATCGACCCGAGGGACATCGAGTACGTCTACATATGCCACCAGGACCCGGACGTTGCCGGTAGCTTGCCCCTGTGGAGAGAGGTGAGCAATGCGAAAATTATAGTCCACTGGCTCTGGACGAGGTTTTTGCCGCACTTCGGATTTGAGGACGTCGGGGCGGTAACCCATGAGTTACCAGACGAGGGCGAGACTATGCCCTTTGGGGCAACGACCCTCGAGTTCATACCTGCCCACTTCCTCCACAGCCCAGGACACTTCACGATATATGACCACCGAAGCAAGTTCCTCTTCACCGGCGATATCGGCATAGCGCTCCTGGACGAGCCCTATATAGTTGTTGAGAACATGGAAAGGCACATTCAGGCGATGAGGCCGGTTCACGAGAGGCTTATGGCCAGCAACCGGGCCATAAAGGCCTGGCTCGACAGGGTGAAGTTCCTCGACGTTGAGGCCATACTGCCCCAGCACGGGGCGATAATACCGAAGAGGTTCATACCGCGCTTTTACGACTTCCTCGAGAACCTGAAGTGTGGCGTTGACCTCTACCGCTGAGGTGGTATCATGAACGTCAGGAGCATCGAGAAGGCATCGAACGCCCTGGCTCAGTCGGTTCGTATAAAAACCTCCAGCAGGGAGTCCAGCAAAATCATAGACGAGCTGGCGGAGCAGATTAGCGGACAGTTCCTTGAGAACAACATGGTGATTATCGAGAACATTGAGAAGCTGTCTCAGGTTATGAAGGAGCTCGAAAAGTTTCAGGAGGAGTTCCTGCCCTTCTTCCAGCGCTTTGAAGTCTTTGCCCAGGAGTTCAACACCCTCGTTGAGAACCTTGAGTACGTGTCGAGGATAAGCGACTCGATAGCGAGCGTGGCGAAGCAGACCAACCTCGTTGCCCTGAACGCCTCGATAGAGGCCGCGAGAGCTGGGGAAGCCGGGAGGGGCTTCGCGGTGGTTGCCGATGAGATTCGAAAAATGGCCGTTCAAACGATGAACCTCGCCAAGGAAATAAAGGACTTCAACACCCGCGTCATGGGTCAGCTCGAGACGCTCCGCGACGCTTTAGCTGTAATGGACAGGATTAAGGAGGGCACAGAGATACTCGGCAGGGACATAGAGGCGATGGTCGAGATTAGCTCCGTCCTCGACGAGATTTCGCGCGAGCAGGAGGAGATAGTGAACGACATCAAGAGGCTTAAGGGAATAGCCCTGGCCTTGAGGAAGTTCGCCGACATGCAGGATAAATACAACAAGGAACTCGCCTCACTCCTCAGGATGATGGTCAGCGAGTACGCGAAGGAGCATGCTGAAAGGTGAGGTGTTGGGAATGACGGAGAGGCTTTACTACTCCGACCCCTACCTCACGGAGACCACCGCAAAGGTGGTTGAGGTTAAGGATTTGGGTAACGGCCTCGTTGAGGTTCTCCTCGACAGAACGATATTCTACCCTGAAGGCGGTGGCCAGCCCTCCGACAGGGGGCTTATAGAGGGCGACGGGTTCATAATAGAGGTCACTAAGGTGAAGGAGCGGGAGGAAATCTGGCACGAGGGCGTTATCGAGGGCAGGCTTCCTGAGAAGGGTGAGGAAGTTAAGCTGAAGCTCGACTGGGACTGGAGATACGAGAACATGAAGAACCACACCGGCCAGCACATCCTCTCGGCCGTTCTGAAGAAGCTCTACGACCTCGACACGACGGGCTTCCAGATTTTCGAGCACTACAACAAGATTGAGGTCAACGGTCCGCTCGACTGGGATATGATTACCGAGGCCGAAATCGAGGCCAACAGGATAATAGCGGAGGGAATTCCCGTAACGGTCGAGGAGTTCAAGTACCTTCCCGACGACATCGTCAAGACCCTCAGGAAGCACGTGAGCAAGGTAACTGACAGGGTCAGGATAGTGAGCATCGGCGACGTTGACAGGACTCCCTGCGGTGGAACCCACGTTAGGAACACCTCCGAGATAGGGTTCATCAAGGTTCTCCGCTTCTACAAGAAGTCCAAGAACCTCTGGCGGATAGAGTTCGTCGCCGGAAACAGGGCTTTGAGGGCGCTCAACGAGCTCCTTGAGGACTACTGGAGCGCTCTGGGCGAGATGCCGAACAAGAACAGGCCGCTCGTTGAGAGGGTTAGGGAACTGAAGGCCGAGATGGATTCCCTGGAGGAAAAACTCGATGAACTCAGGCACGAGCTCTGGCGCTGGAAGGGACTGGCCTTGATTGACAAGGCCGAGGAGATAGGGGACTACAACGTTGTCACTCTCGTCGAGAAGTGGCCCATGAAGGATGCCCAGGCATTCGCAGTCAACTTCGTTGAGAACAACCCCGGTTCGATACTCCTCCTCGCGAGCGAGGATTACGTTCTCTTTGCCAGGAACGAGGAAGTTGATGTGTCAATGAAGGAGCTTCTCTCAAAGGTCATCGAGGAGCTCGGCGGCAAGGGCGGTGGAACCGACAACCTGGCAAGGGGAAGGGTTGAGGCGGAACCGGAAGACGTTCTCGACGTTGCAAAGGAAAAGCTGAGGGAGCTCATAGGCTCTCCCAAGGATTGATGAACCTCTCCTCCACTTCGCTTTTTATCAGCAGGAGGGCTATCGCTATCACCGTTATGGCCACTCCAACGGGCAGGACCATCCACCAGGCGCCGTTGTAGATGGCCCTCTGGGTTACCACCATCGCGAGCAGTTCTCCCCAGTTGAAGCCGAAGTTGACGTTGAAGAATCCGAGGATTGAGATTATGGATATTACCTTGGCCGCCGTTAGTATGAGCTGGGAAACCGCGTAGGGTAGAACGGCCTTCAGAACGTGCCTTTTAAGAATCCAGAGCTCGCTTCCACCAACGGCCTTTGAGGCGAGGATGTGTTCTTTTGAGAGTTCTGTCATGGTTATTGTTCTGACGTTCTGGCTGACCTTGCCGAAGAGGAGGAGCGACTGGGCAAGGACGAAAGCACCGGTTGATATCCCTATGGTTCCATAGTAGCTGACGCTTCCGAGTATTGGGACGAGGAGAATCATCGCTGGAACAAGGGGGAGCATCGAGGAAACCTTTGCAAAGCCTTCCACTAGGGCTCCTAGCTTTCCTGAGAGGGCCCCGAACAAGCCCGTCGCCGTGCCGAGGAGAACCGTTGTCAGGGCGGTCAGAAAAACTATCACAAGAGTCTGGGGCAGTCCACCGAGGAATATAACCGCTATGTCCCTCCCGTCCGAGTCCGTTCCGAGGGGACCGTAAGTTCTTCCAACGACGCGGAGGGTTATTTTTGATGAGGCGTTGACTCTGAAGGTGTACTTTCCTTTTACTGGAACCCATTCGTCTCCCTCCTTTCTGAAAAACAGAATCTTAAGACCCTCCCCCTTGACTACCATGTCCGAGATGTCGTCGTTGACTCCCATCTGTCTTGCGAGGTCAAAAACTGTGAAAAAGGCCTTTTCTGTGGACGTTATTCTCGTTATGGTGCCGGAGTAGAGCGTTACTCTCTTCCCGTCCGGTGTCAGTACCTTTACTTCTACGAAGCCGGACCAGTTTGCTGGGGGTATTATTAGGATGTCCTGTGGTGGCTGGTCGTAGTGGAAGTTGTACACGTACTCTCCGGGCTTTTCCTCCCTCAGGTTTCCCGTTGGAGGAAGGTTCTTTCCAAAGAGGTTAACCCACTCTGGTGGGGCCATTCTGGGATTCTTCAGCCAGTAGGTTTTGTAGTTCCAGTTCTTGATGTCCTCCGCTGGAATCACGTGGGGTGAGATGAGTGCGAGGAGGACGTAGATTAGGAGAATCGCAAAGCCTGCCTTCATCTTCCTCATTGTCTTCTCACCCTCGGGTCAAGGTATACGTAGACTATCTCGGTCAGGAGCGAATTGATGAAGTAAATCAACAGCATGGCAAAACCAACGACAAAGATGGCCTCTGGGTAGTAGACGAACCCAACGCCCTCCGGCGGCTTGTTGATTACCCTGAAGGAGTGTAGCAGGATGTATCCGAGGCCTGGAACGTCGAAGACGAGCTCTATGACGAGGACGCTCATGAAAACGTCCATGAAGTTGTAGGTTGTGTAGGTTAGAAAACTCGGAAAGACCACACGGAGGAGCTTTTTCATGATTCTGCCGTCGGGCAGGCCCCTTGCTATGTCGTAGGTTATGTGGTCGCTCTTCCTTTCACTCACGACGATGTTCCTCAGCGTGAAGGCGTACTCCCACGTTGCCGAGAGAATCATTGCGATAGCGGGCAGGGCGAAGCCGACGGCGTACTCACCCAGCCCGGGGGAACCCTCAGTTGAGGCGAGCTGGATTCTCATGGCGAAATCAGGAAGGACTGAAAACCTCCAAGCGAGCAGGAACACAACGGCGCCTATAAACCACACTGGAATTGCGGAGAAGAGCTGGGCCATGGTGGAAATCACGGAATCAAGGCGTCCGCCCCTGTAGCCTGCCCGTAGGCCGAGGTACGTTCCAACTGCGAGAATGCACAGTTCCACGAGGATTAGGATTACGATGGTGTTTTTGAGGTAATAGCCCATAGGGTGGCTGAAGCCCTTGAGTCCTGCGCTCCCGAGGTCTTTGAAAACGGATAGGGAGGTTTTGAAGTAGTACTCAAGGGTTCCCGTGAAAGTTGGCTTTATCCTGAGCACCTTATACGTCCAGTACCATGCGTACTCAGTTTCGTTCATTCCCAGCTTTTCCATCTGGGCCTCAAAGTACTGCCTGTTCTCGTGTATGACCTTGAGGTTCTGCGTAAAGACGTCTTGTATTTTGTACTGTGTTAACTTCCACTGGGCAGACGTCACGAGAATTAGGAACACGAAGACGGCGACGGTAAAAAACACGAAGTTTTTGACTATTACTTTTCCAACTTGTCTTCGCGCACCCACTTATTCCACCATGAGAAATACTCATCATGAGTTTAAAAGTTTTGACATTTTTCCTTTTTCAGTCCTCGTTCCCTTCCGTAAGAAATTGAAAAATTTCAAAGGGCTCTCAGGGAGTTTGTGGGCTTTTTCTCGATTTCCCTTTTATTAAATTTATTAAACTTTGAACCTGTTTCTATCCAGCCCAAGCTTTTCCAGCACAATCTTCCACTGCTCCTCTGGTACCTCCGGCTTTTGGAGTTCCTCCTCCGCCCTCTCCCTGCTCATGAGGCCGTAGCGAACGAGAGCCGCTATTCGTCTGTGTTCGAAGCTGTGGCCGTGCTTCTCCCAGTAGAGCTGCAGAGCCGGCCCAAGAACGAGGCAGTTGGTGGTGTAGCCGGGTAACTCAGGAAACTCAAAGGGGAGCTTTTTCAGTATCTCAAAGCGCTCCCTCTCGGTCATCATTGAGAGGAGCCTAATCTGAACGACTCCACCGCTCATGAGCCTATACGGGTGGTGGCCGAATGGAAGCTCGTGGCCGGTTATTATGTACTTGTATCCGTTCCTAAGGGCGTACTTCCTCAGCTTCTCCATCGTCCTCTTCGAGCAGGCCCGGCATGGGCTCTGGCCCTTCAGGAGGGCGTTTCTGAATATGTCGGAGTAGTCGTGGCGTAAGACTTTGAATGGAACTCCAAGATGCTTGGCTATTCGCTTCGCGTTCTCTATAGCTTCCTCGGCCATGAGCCCGTGGTCTATCATCACCGCCTCGAGCTCCGGAACTTTGTAGACTTCCTTGGCTAAATAGAGCGCAACAACGCTGTCCTTTCCGCCGGAGTAGGCAACCACTGCCCTGTCGACGTCCTTCATGAGTTCTTCAAGTTCCTTCCTGATTTTCTCCCTGTCGAGGGGGTGCTTTAGGTAAACCTGACATTCACGGCATATTGGCTTTCCGTTTACGATGTCTATTCTTGAAGTTCTCTCATCGTTGACGCAGAGTGAGCACTTCAGCATGGCGAAAGGAAGGGGGCGCGTTTTATAAGGTTACCTCCACCTTTCGAAGCCCTTAGCAGTTTTAAGAACCGAGTCAATCGTTTCCTCGGTCTTCTCCTTGCCCTTCTTTCCGGCGAAGAGCAGGACTACGGTTATCTGGTCTTCAAGGAGGATTCCCTCGTTGTTCCTCGCTATGAACCAGCCGAAGATTGCTCCGAAGATTAGGCCCGCCAACCAGAGGGTCATCACGAACAGCGTCGTCGATGTTCCCGTTGCTGTTGTCGTTAGAGAAAGGGCCTTGTAGGCCAGCGCGAAAGCTACAACGAACATGCCTTCAAGGAGCAGGCTCACCTTAACGGCCTTCCCGATTATCCCGAGGACCCTGCTATCGCTCGTGTACTTCTCGATAATCTTGCCGTCGTGAACGCTGTAAACTAACGTCCTGGAGACGTTAGCACCGCTTCTGAAGGCCAGAAAGGCGAAGACCATGGCCAGGTAGTCCCAGCGAACCTTCCACGCCCCGTAGAGGCCTACTATGATCCAAATTGGGGTGAACAGCCGTTCGAGGGTTTTCTTCTGGTTCCTGGGAACGTCGATATGAAGGGTCCTCTTGAGCGTCGTTCCTGCCAACTTACCCGCTAGCCTGAATACCGTCATTGTCAGGTTTATGAAGGGAAACGCTAACAGGAGAAGGATTGCTAGAACCTTGGTCAGCAACGTCACCACCACATTTAATACGCGTTTCAGGTTTTAGACCTTTTGAGGAACCTTATCTCGAGGAACCTTCCAAGGTCTATAAAAGCGTAGGCTATCAGACCGAGGGAGAGGCCGAGGGGGACTATCTGCCACCAGTATGGGACATATCTCGCTATTCCAGCCATCAGGGGCGTGCTCATTATGGTGCCCCAGTTGAACCCCGGAACGACGTGGAAGAACCCGAGGAGGGTTATGAAGGCTATTATCCCTGGTACTGAGATTGTAAAGAGGTAAACCACGTACGGAAGCAGAACCGGAAGTATGTGAAACCTCAGGATTTGGAGTGGGCTTGCTCCCATTGCCCTGCTTGACTCTATGTACTCCTTTCTGAGCTCCTCCTCGACTATGGAGCGGATTTCCCTCGAAGAGGTGCCTATGAAGACTATGGCGACTATGAGCGCCATCACGTAGGGGTTGACGTGTATCTTGATGTCATTGGGAGTTAGACCATACTCGATATGGCCGAGAATTACGACGAGGAGCACTGCCAGTGGCAGGGATGGGGTTGAGGTTAAAATCTTGGAGGCCGCGTTTACTATGGAACCGAACTTCGTTGAAATGACGCTCAGGGAGCCTACGGCAAAGGCGAGGAGCGCGAGAATGCCCGCGCCGAGTATTGAAACCATTATCGTTTCCCTTGCGCCGTAGGCGTAGCCTGTCCAAACGTCCCTCCCGTAAGCATCCGTCCCCAGCCTGCCGTAGCTTAACCCTAGGACTCTAACCTTCGGCTCGTCGTTGGGTTCGAGCTTTCCGAATGTACCAGTTATTACAATTTTGTAGGTTCCCTTTAGCGGGACGAAATGGAAGACGCAGTCCGTTCCTGGTTCGGCGAATACTGCCTTGAGCGGGTTGTGGAACAGGAGCTGGGACCACGTTGGCTTTGGATTGCACTTTTCCTCTGCGATATTCATTATCGATGAACGGATGGTGGCTAGGTTGAGGGAATCGGGAACTATTCCGTTCCAGACGGAATACTCTTTTCCGCGCGGGTCAACGATTGATATCCTCAGGCTCTTGGTGAGGTTTGGGATGACCAAGATGTTCTGGGGAACGCTCTCGTAGTGAAAGTCGTAGTAGTACACGAAACTGCCGTTCTGGTAGGTTCCCTCAAGCCATTCCGTCTTGGGGAGTCCTGCCAGCTTGCCGTACCACTCAGGGGGAACCCCGATGGGGTTGTACTTCCAGTAGGAGGCGTTGTTCCAGTTCTCGGCGTTTTTTTCGACAACCATGTGGGGCCCAATGATTGAGAATGCAATGAAGAATGCTATTATAAGAACCGAGAACTTACTCATCCCGCCTCACCCTTGGGTCGAGCTTTAGGTACAGGCCTTCAAGGATTGAAGCGTTCACGAAGTACAGGGTGGACATTATAAGACTCGCAAAGAAGAGCATGCTCCCTTTTAGGTAGAAGATTAACTCCCCGACTCCTATCATAAACGTCCTGCCGATTCCTGGAACGTTGAAGAGAACCTCCACCGCCATGTCGTTCATCAGCAGGTTTAGGAAGCTATAGCTCGTAAAGGTCAGGAAGCTCGGAAGGACAACGCGGAGGAGCTTGCGCTCTATTCTGCCGTTGGGGAGACCCTTTAGGACGTCGGTTATGACGTAGTCCTCCTCCCTTGCCCTGATGATTAGGTTCCTGACGGTCATTGCATAAACGGGAATGTTGACCAGGGTTAGGGTGAGAATCGGCAGGGCCAGGCCCTTCAGGTGGGTGAAAACGGTAACACTGCCCTCAACGCTTGCCCGATGAATGTAGTCGAGGTAGCTCAGGGGGAGAACGCTGAGCTTCCACCAGAGAATCCAGAGGAGTGCAACTGCCCAGAACCAGCCGGGAATAGCGGAGAAAGAGGGCCCGAGGATTCTCAGGATTCTATCTGGGATTCCTTCCCGATAACCGGCTCTCAAGCCCCACAGGGCTCCGAAGATGAGAATCAACAGGAGCGAAACCGAAAGAATTGCCAGGGTCAGGAGAATTGACGTGCCCGGGGTTGTTCCAACGGTGGAAGTGAAGATGCTGTGTGGGGTTGGGATGTAGTATATGAGAGTTGAGTTGCCCCTAGTTATCGTTATTACCTTTTCATCCTCATTTTTGAAGACGTCGGCCGAAAACTGGAAGTACTCTTTTGTTTTGTTGACGAGGTTTGCGGGGTGCAGTGCACTTCCAATGGATTCCCCGCGTAGAGTGGCTTCTGAGGATGCTATGAGAGCCGACAGTATCATAACCACCGTTATAAATATAGCCAACTCCCTTAGGATAACTCCAATTATTCTAGTGGTCATCGGTTTAATTACACAAGGAATGAATAAAAAAGTTGTGGTCGCTACTCAAATCTCGCCCTCTTCACAACCGGCGCGACTTCCCTCGCGACCCTCCTGACGCTGAACAGCGTGAGCGCGTCCATTTTCTTGAGCTGGGCTAAAAGGCAACCGCTTATCCTGACGTCTATGTACTTCTTTGCCTCCATCGCTGTCTTGAGAAGCTCCCTCATGCTCTCGGCCCTCTCGAAATCGAGGCCGGCTTTTCTGAGCCGGTCCACGTTGAGCTCGTGAATCGTCAACGGCTGTAGGTGCATCTCGTCTATTCCAAGGGAAGCTGCCAGCTCCGCTATCCTCGGTATGTCTTCGTCGTTTATTCCTGGCATGAATATGGTTCTCACAACCGAGCGGACGCTTTTGTCGCTCCCAACTATCCTCAGCGCGTTGACGACGGCGTCGAAGGTGTCGGCGTTCGTAATTTTGAGGTGCTTTTCGCGTGTCGAGGCGTCGAGGCTTATCATGACGATGTCGAAGTCGAGCTTTTGCCAGAGCTCCTCGGTGAGGAGCGAGCCGTTGGTCTGGAGGTCGAGCCTCGCCTCGGGAAACCTCTCGCGGAGCATTCTGTTGACCTCTACTATTCGCTTGCTCAGCAGTGGCTCCCCGTACTGCGAAACGGTTATCGCCTTCGGGTTCTCCCAGCCGTAGTAGCCCGGCTTCGGGGCCTTCCCGAGCTTCACCGCGACGTTCGAGTAGCAGAAGATACAGTCGTGGTTGCACGCTGGAGTAAGCTCGTAGCTCGGGTGGTGAACGGGGTTTGGATTGCTCAAATCGAGGCCCTGGCAGTATCTGCAGTGGCTCGGGTAGAGCATCTCGTCAACGAACTTCTTTAGGAGCCTCGCCTCCTCGTTTTCAAGGATTTGGGGCTCGACGCCCATCTTCCTCGCAAACTCCTCCCAGCTGTACCTCATCCTCTCACCGGCCGGAGCGGATAAAAGGGACTTAAAAAGTGATTGGTCAGAGCAGTCCCCTAAGCTGAACCCCGTCGAAGACCGGGCCGTCTCTGCATACGAGGTACTTTCCGAGGTTGCATGAACCGCAGACGCCGATTCCGCACTTCATGTAGCGCTCCGCCGAGACTTGGACGTTTCCGTAGTCCATGACCCTCAGAACGGCCTTGAGCATGGGTTCCGGACCGCAGGCATAAACCCCCTCAAATTCACTCTTTCTTTCGGCTAAGACGTCCGTTGGGAAGCCCTTTCTCCCAAAAGAGCCGTCGTCAGTGGTGATTACAACCTCGTCCACGTAATCCTCGATATCGAGAATGGCCAGCTCTTCCTTCGAGCGGGCGCCGTAGATTAGGGTTATCTCCTCGAAGTCCTTTCCCCACGCCCTTGCGAGGGCGTAGAGCGGTGGAATTCCAATCCCTCCGGCGACGAGCGCTACCCGTTTCCACTTTCTCTCGAAGCCCCTCCCGTAAGGCCCGCGAACCCACAGCCTCTCGCCTTCCTCCAGCTCGAAGAGCTTCGAGGTGAAGAGCCCGACGCGCTTGACAACGAGCAGGTCCTTCCATGCCAGACTGAAGGGCTTCTCACCGACTCCTGGAAGCCAGACCATCACGAACTGCCCTGGCATGAAGTCGAACCCCTTCGAGAGCCTAAAGGCCTTAACGTTCTTTGCAACCTCCCAGGTTTCCCTCAGCTCAACCACGCTGTACATCCAAACGAACCCCCTCAGGCTTTCCTACGATTTCGTCAGCCTCCATAACGACTTTTCCGCGGAGAATCGTCATCACAACCTTTCCCTTTAACTTCCTTCCCTCCCAGGGGCTCCATTTAGCTTTGGTGTAGAACTCCTCCGGTTTGACCGTCCACTCCCGCTTAAGGTCAACGACCGTAAAGGTGGCCTCGTTTCCGATGGCGAAGTTCCTACCTCTGATTCCGAAGACCTTAATCGGGTTGTCGTGCATCTTCTCAACGATGTCAAGGATATCTATAATCCCACGGTTCACTGCATCGAGGAGGAGCGCAACCTCCGTCTCGAGCCCAGGAATCCCCGCCGCTCCCGCTTCCTTGTCCTCGAGCGTGTGCGGTGCGTGGTCGCTTGCTATTATAGGAATCCGCGAGAAGTTCTCCCAGAGCGCTTTAACGTGCTCCTCCGTCCTCAGAGGGGGATAGACCTTCAGGAGCGGGTTCCTCTCGTAGTTCCTCTTCGTCAGGAACAAGTGGTGGGGCGTGACCTCGAAGCTCACCCAGGGGAGGTTTTTTCGGAGTATGGCTTCAATTCCTCCCCTCGTTGAGACATGGCAGATGTTGAGGGGCTTTTTGAGACTCTCAGCGCTTTCAAGAGCTCGCTTTACAGCCACTTCTTCGACCTCTGGCGGTCTCTCGGGTTTCTCATGGATTAGCTCTGCATCTTCCGCATGGACGCTCAGAACGCCGGGTGAGCAGGCGTAGTCCCTTTCAAAGTCCTCTGAGTAGATTCCGCCTGTGGAGGCGCCCATAAAGGCTTTGTAGAAATCTGCCCTGGCTTTTTTAGCCTCTCCGCAGTTGCTCCTCATCAAAAAGCTGAGGGCATAGTCGGCGTAGGCATTCCTTCGGAAGAGCTCAAGGCGCTTCTCAAAGGTCCTTGAGTCCATGACAGGTGGCTTCGTGTTGGGCATGTCAAAAACTGCCGTGATTCCTCCATGTAGAGCAGCCTTCGTCCCGCTCTCAACGGTTTCTTTTTCCTTCTGCTTGAAGTCTCTGAGGTGGACGTGGGTGTCCATGAGGCCCGGAAGGATTAGATACCCGGATAAATCCAGCTCTTTTTCTCCACGAAGCTCTTGAACAGATATCTTTGATATTCTGCCGTTGTCAACACCTATACTGCCTTCCACAATCCGTCCTTTGAAAAGGAACTTTCCCTTTAAAACGAGCTCGTGCATTGAAGCCCGCACGGGGTTTTTTGGTTCGGGGTTTTAAGATTTTTGATTGTGAAATCGGAAGGAGATACTTTTTTCGACTTTCTATGGGGAGAGTATCTGCTTATTTTGCGTTTAACCAGTCTGTGCCACCGGCTGCTTTTTCATGGGAATGCTCGATATCGCATTGCCGTGTTCCTCCTCAGGATTCTTTCCAATTTTGAATAGCGCCGTTGTCATCTTGGTTGCATTTCCGTTCCTTTTACACTAACGTAACCCTTAAATAGGGCTCGGATGTATAGCTTCATGCCATTATACCCCGTATGTGGCAACGTTGCCAAAAAGTGAAGGAGGCAGTGGAGTATGAATAGGAAAGCCCTAAGCCTGTTTGTTATGGGCTTGATGTTGTTTAGCGTTTTCTTGGTTGCCAAGCCAGCAAGCGCGCAGACGGTCCAGGGAGACAAGCTTAAAATCGTGTACCTTGCTGCCCAGGGTAGTCTCTTTATGGGTGTCTTTAACCCGTCCCCGAGCGGAATGACCGACGTTTACACCCACCGCATCTGGTACTTCCTCAACGACCCGGCGATAGTTATGGGCCCGGACGCCCAGAGGCACAACTACAGGTGCCAGCTCGTTGACGTCAAGTACAACGTTCAGGTTCCGGACGATGCCGTAATCTGGAATGGAACCGAGAAGAAGTGGGTCAGCCCCTACGCGGGTAAGACCGCTACCAGCGCCGTTACTTGGAAGTGCGGTCTCGGAACCTGGGTTGACGGCCAGAAGATAACCCTCGCTGACTACCTCTTCGACTACGCCATGACCTGGGAGTGGGCCTACCAGGACGGCAAGGACGACAAGTATTACGACGAGGAATGGGGCAACAACGCCCAGGGAACCCTCGAGACCATAATGGGTTTCAAGGTCAACAAGGTCACCGACGACTACATCGAGTACACTATCTATCAGGACTACATTGTTCCGTACAGCAAGTGGGCGACCGCCGTCAACTTCATTGAGAAGCCGGCTCTTCCGTGGGAGCTTTACAACGTTATGAGCGAGATGGTTGCCAATGGAGTTAACGGTAAGGCCTTCTCCTGGAGCGAGCAGCCGCAGGATGGTTACCAGATTGACATGATTGACCCCGACCAGATGAAGTACTTCAAGGCCGAGGCTCAGGCCATACTCGACGGCGGAAAGCTCATCCCAGTCTGGCTTGAGACCGCCAAGGACGTCCTCCAGAAGTGGGGCATCAGCGAGGAGCAGGCTGGACTGACTGAGGACCTTGCCAAGAAGGGCTACGAGAGCGTCATCAGCTGGGTTGACAAGTACAACAACGCCATCATCAGCGACGGTCCGTACTACGTTGAGAAGTACGACCCGAAGGCCATGACCGTCGTTCTCAAGGCTGCCAACAACAAGAGGGTTGGTTACCCCGATGAGATAAACGGCAAGAAGCTCCCGTGGGACCCGTACTGGAAGGAGATTGACATCTACGGTAGCCTTAACGACGACACCGCTATCCTCGCCGTTGCCAAGGGCGAGTACGACCTCTACTGGTACGCCAGGCCCTACAACAAGATAGCCAAGGCCCTCCAGGAGTACGGTGACAATCTCAACCCGATGAAGACCATCGCCGTCTGGTGGAGCGTTAACCTCAACCTCGTCGGCGACCCGCAGACCGGTCTCGTCAACTCAAGCGGCCAGACTAAGTTCAACCCGTTCGCGCTCCGTGAGGTCAGGTTTGCTATGAACTGGCTCATCAACAGGCAGTACATCGTCAGCCAGGTCCTCCAGGGAAGCGGTGCTCCGCTCTTCGGTACCGCCGTCAGCGGTCAGGTTGACGCTTACAGCAACTACATGAAGGTTGCCAAGGCCCTTGGCTTCACCCCGCAGGGTGACGAGGCCTACGCCATCAAGATGATTGACGAGGCCATGAACAAGGCCGCTCAGGAGCTCGCCAAGAAGGGTCACAAGCTTGAGAAGAAGGATGGCGTCTGGACCTTCGACGGAGAGCCTGTTACCGTGAAGATTATTGCTCGTGTTGAGGACGAGAGGCTTGATGAGGGCAAGTACCTTGCCCAGATACTCCAGAAGGCGGGCTTCAAGGTTGACCTCCTCCAGTGGCAGAGGAGCCAGGCCAGCAAGGCCGTCTACCTCAGCGACCCGACCACCCTCCAGTGGCACGTTTACACTGAGGGTTGGGTCGTCAGCGGAATCCAGGACGTTGCGAGCCTTGCCTGGGACTTCTGGTTCTTCGACATCTACGTTGACCCGAACTGGGGTACCGACTACCACAACCCGATGACCGTCAGGGACCTCGTTGACGCTACTGCCAACGGTGACCTTGCCAAGTTCATAAGCACCGTTGACCTCAAGTACTACAACACTCCAGACAAGCTTGAGAAGATCCTTGACTGGACCGGCTACGACCTCGCCAGCCTGCTTGCCTTCGCCAAGTGGACCGGACCGAACAACGACACCGTCAAGCTCGAGAGCCTTGACCAGTTCTGGGACCTCTACAAGCTCGCCTACGGTACTCACTCGCTCAACGCTCCGCGTGTCTACACCGCCGAGACCTGGAACTTCTTCCTCCTCAACAAGAAGATAAAGGTCGAGTTCGTTGACCCGATAAGCGGTGTTGGCAGCATCCTCTCAGCTAGGTCAATAATGCCCGCCCCGAAGGAGACCCCGACCACCACCACGCAGACCACCAGCAGTGAGGAGAAGCCGACCACCAGCAAGCCCAGCACTGAGAAGCCAACTACCTCATCCAGCGCCGGTGGCGAGGAGAAGAAGGAACTCTGTGGCCCGGCCTTCATCGTCGGCCTTGCCATAGTGCCGCTCCTCCTCAGGAGGAGGAAGTGATTTCCTTTCCCTCTTTTTCTTGTTCCTACCTGATGAACACGGCTGTTCTTGTGTTCAAAATGTGTACATTTGTGCTCGTTTTGGGGAAAACTATTTAAACTTTAACTGGCACGTAAAAGTTGACTTCATGGAGAGCCAGTAGTATCGCTGCTGGAGGGGATAGAATGGGGATGAGCTTTGGAAAGTACGTGGCGTACCGTTTGATAAACGCTGTGATAATCCTCTTCCTGGCGGTTCTGTTGATGTCCGCCCTCTTCACGAAGCTCGCAACAATACAGCTGACCGCCCAGGTGAACGAGGAAGTGCAGATGTGGGTCAGGTCTTACACGCAGACCCACCACACCCAGCCTTCTCAGGAGCTCATTGAGCAGTACAAGCAGACCAGGATTAAGTACTACCACCTCGACCAGCCCTACTGGAAGAGAACGTGGGAATACGCGATAAATACGTTCTTTTTCAAATGGGGACAATCCTTCCAGAAGGTCTTTGGAACCACTGTCATAACGGACCAGATTAAGACAGCCCTTGCGAGGACCGTTCTCCTCTTCACAACCGCGGAAATCCTGGTTATCATCATAGGTCTTGCCCTCGGTATCAAGAGCGCCCGCAGTCCTGGAAGCCTGCTCGACAGAACCATATCCATCCTGGCAATGGTCACCACGAGCCTTCCGATGTGGTGGCTCGGAATGCTCATGATACTCGTTTTCGTCGTCTACCTCGGCTGGCTACCGATAACTCTCTACTCACAGGTTCAGGTCTCCGGCTGGGCAAACATCCTCAAGAAGATGAGCCTCCCGGTCGTTACAATCGTCATCAACCTCTTCGGTGGCTGGGCCTGGACGACCAGAAACATCATGATTGGAACCATGCAGGAAGACTTCATCATGGTTGCTAGGGCAAAGGGTGTCCCCGAGAGGAAGATTATCTACGGTCACGCCCTCAAGGCCGCCGCTCCGCCGATTATCACCATGGTCATCTTCGGTCTCATAGGCTCCCTTGGCGGTGCAATGATTACCGAGATAGTCTTCAACTGGCCGGGAATGGGACGTCTCTACTACGAGGCGCTCCAGCTCAACGCCGTTAAGACGATGATGGCACTGAACTACATGTTCGCAATACTCACTGTCCTCTCAATGGTGCTCGCGGACATACTGTACGCATACCTCGACCCGAGAATCAGGATTGGCGCCGCAGCCCGCTCGTGAGGTGGTGTAAATGAGATGGGTTGATTTCAAGGACAGCGTCAGAAGGTTTTGGGAGGATTACAAACACCAGAAGAGTGGAATGTTCGGATTATTTTTCCTCATCGTCCTCATAGTCCTCGCAATCGCCGCTCCTTATATTACCAGTCCAGACGTACCCAAGGAATGGCAGACTGGAACCGCCTGGGTTACCAATCCCAAGAACGCCCCTCCCTCGTGGGAGAACTACTTCGTGAGCGAGACGAGGGCACCTCAGGTTGAGTACACCATAGACGACCTTCATCTCACCAAGGCCCAGAACGGTAGCTACACCGTTTACACTATGACGTTTACCTATGACATGAGGTACGACATTCCGCCCAAGGACATAGTCATCACTGGCCTTAACTCGACCGCTGAGAGGCCCCAGGACAACCCGCTGGTCACAATGTACGTTGAGAGGCCCAAGGAAAACGGTCTTAAGTACAACTCCCTCATGCTTCTCTACAACGTCCAGCTCCCATCAAGCGGTGTCGTCCAGCTTGCCTACACTCAGGAAGTCAAGAGCCTCATCTTCTACTGGCTCTACGAGAACGGCATATTCACCCTTCCAATGCAGATCCCTGAGGACCTTCCAATGGATATGAAAATGATGTACCTCACCCAGCAGGTTCAAATGAACTCGACCCTCTACGGTTACTACCAGTCAATGGACCCGATGAAGGTCATTTTCGGTAAGATGACTGACAACGGAAAGCTCCGCACCCTCGACCAGATAGTTAACTCCCCCGAAGCCCTCCAGGGCACGTACAAGTTCACTATAGTCGTCACAGTTCCGAGCGACGTTCAGGTTGACTTCAGCAACTTCAAGGTTGCCCTCGTTGGTAGAACCTACGGCCTCCTCGGAACCGACCAGTACGGCAGGCCGATTGCCCTTGGCCTCCTCTGGGGTATCCGCGTTGCCCTGGCCATAGGTATCGCCGTTTCAGTCAGTACAGTTCTCATTGGAGTTCTCATTGGAGTTACAAGTGCCTACCTTGGCGGATGGGCTGACGAGGCAATACAGAGGTTCACTGAGTTCATGATGACCCTGCCGGTGCTTCCGATGCTCATCCTGCTCTCGCTGTACTTCGGAGGTAAGATTAACCTCAAGCAGCTCGTCTTCATCCTGGTGCTCTTCGGATGGATGGGAACCACCAAGGTCGCGAGGAGTATGGCACTCCAGATTAAGGAGCAGACCTACGTTGAGGCCGCGAGAGCCCTCGGTGCGAGCACGGGAAGGATAGTCTTCAAGCACATCGTTCCGCAGCTCCTACCGTACGCGTTCGCCAGCATAGCCCTCAGCGTTCCGGGAGCAATCCTCAGCGAGGCCGGACTGAGCTTCCTTGGCCTTACGAGCAACAACATGATTACGTGGGGTCAGATGCTTAACGCCGCCAACGCCAACGGTGCAACACTCAACGGATACTGGTGGCAGGTCATCCCGCCAGGACTTGCAATCGCCTTCGTCGGACTGATATTCGTCCTGATTGGTGTCTCGCTCGACACCGTGCTCAACCCGAAGCTCAAGCGCGCGTGAGGTGGTTTAGATGGCTAAGAACGTCCTTGAAGTTAGGAACCTCAAGATGTATTACTTCACCAGCAAGGGTGTCGTCAAGGCCGTTGACAACATCAGCTTCGACCTTAAGAAGGGAGAAGTGCTTGGACTTGCCGGAGAAAGCGGATGTGGCAAGTCCTCCCTTGGTTTTACCCTTTTGGGTATGCCCACCCCTCCAGGAAAGATAGTTGATGGAAGCATCAAGATTGACGGCAGGGAGATAGTTGGCCTTCCTGAGGACGTCCTAAGGAAGGAAATCCGCTGGCAGAAGATTTCGATGATATTCCAGGGAGCAATGAACGCCCTCAACCCAGTTTACACCATCGGTTTCCAGATGACCGAGCCCCTCATATACCACAAGGGAATGAGCCAGGAGGAGGCCCTTGACAGGGCTCAGAAGTACCTTGAGCTCGTCGGTCTCGACCCGGAAATCGTTTACCGTTACCCCCACGAGCTCTCGGGTGGTATGAAACAGCGTGTCGTTATTGCCATGGCCCTCCTCATGGAGCCGAGCGTCGTCATAGCCGACGAGCCGACGACGGCCCTTGACGTTATCGTTCAGGCGCAGATTATCAACCTCATGAAGAGGCTCAAGAAGGAGCTCAACCTCTCAATGATATTCATCACCCACGACCTCAGCATCCTCGCCGAGATTAGCGACAAGGTCGCCATCATGTACGCGGGCAAGATTATCGAGATTGGTGACAGCGAGAAGATTTACTACGAGCCGGCCCACCCGTACACCCAGAAGCTCCTCGCGGCAATACCGAGGCTTCACGAGGACGTTGAGAGGCTCGAGTTCATCCCCGGACAGCCGCCCAACCTCATCAACCCGCCGAAGGGATGTCGCTTCCACCCGAGGTGCCCCTATGCGATGGACGTTTGTAAGGAGCAGGAGCCCGAGCTGAAGGAGATTGATAAGGACCACTACGCGGCATGCTGGTTGCTGTGAGGTGTTGAGAATGGCCGAGCCGATACTCAAGGTTGAAAACCTCAAGAAATACTTCCCGCTCAAGAGGGGTCTCCTCGCCAGCCTGCGCGGTGAGCCTCAGCGCTTCGTCCACGCGGTTGACGGAGTCAGCTTCGAAATCTACAAGCAGCAGGTCTTTGCCCTCGTCGGTGAGAGTGGCTGTGGTAAGTCAACCACCGGAAGGCTCATCGTCAAGCTCCTTGAGCCAACCGACGGTAAGATTTACCTCGAGGGCGAGGACGTTACCGAGATTAAAACCAAGGAGGAGCTCCTTGCCTACAGAAGAAGGGTGCAGATGATATTCCAGGACCCGTTTGCTTCCCTCAACCCGCGCTTCAGAATCTTCGACGTCCTTGAGGAGCCCCTCCTCATCCACGGCATCGGTGAAACCAGGGCCGAGCGTGAGGAGCTTATCTATAAGGCCCTTGAGATGGTCAAGATTATCCCACCCGAGGACTACGTCAGCAGGTTCCCGCACATGCTCTCTGGTGGACAGAGGCAGCGTGTTGCTATTGCAAGGGCCCTCATCTTGAACCCGACGTTTATCGTCGCCGACGAGCCGGTCTCGATGCTCGACGTGTCAATTCGTGCAGAGATTCTTGAGCTCATGAAGAGCCTCAAGGACAAGATGGGCGTCACGTACCTCTACATCACTCACGACCTCTCAACGGCCAGGTACTTCGCCGACTGGATTGCCGTCATGTACCTCGGTAGAATCGTCGAGATGGGCCCTGCTGAGAAGGTCATTGACAACCCGCTCCACCCGTACACGAGGGCGCTGCTCGCTGCCGTTCCGGAGCCGAAGCCCGAGAGGAGAAACGTCATCAAGGAGCTTCCGATTAAGGGTGAGGTTCCGAGCGCCGTCAACATTCCGCCCGGATGCCGCTTCCACCCGAGGTGTATCTACGCCAAGAAGGGCCTCTGTGACGTTGAACAGCCGAAGCTCATCGAGTACGAGCACAACCACTTCGCCGAGTGCCACCTCGTCGGTAAGTTCTGACCCCTTTCTTTTTTCTCGGTGATGCCCATGAAAGAAGCCCTCAAAGTGTTTCTGAGCTCAAGGCTCGTTGTTGCAGGTTTTATCATGATACTGCTCGCCATGATTCTATCGGCAATAGCCGTCTTCCAGACGGGGCATCCTTCTTATTACTCAAGCGGAACACTCGGTCCAGGTAATCATGCGCTTGGCAACGATACCTTTGAGAACAGGTACTTCTACTGCAACAGGAGCCTCTCCCTCAGCTCGAAAAACGCGACCGTTGAGGTCTCCTGGGGCAACTTCACGGCTGTATATAACATAACCGGAAACGCCACGTTCATCCCGACCGACAGGCCCGAGGTAATGGTTATTAACGGCACCGTCACCTACACATACAGGGCGAAGGCCATAAGCTACCCCTACTCCGACCTCGCGATACCCGCGGCAATCCTTGCCTTCGTCGGCACCGTTGTCCTGTGGGTTGGATACACCCACACCCTCAGGGGGAAGAGGGAATGAGGAAGCTTGACTTCAACTCCGTCGTCGAGATAATCACTGCCTTTATTAGGGAGAAAGTTGAGGAGGCTAACGCTGAGGGCGTCGTGATAGGGATAAGCGGGGGCATAGACAGTGCAACAACGGCTTATCTCGCCGTCAAAGCCCTCGGAAGGGAGCGCGTCCTCGGACTCATAATGCCCTACTACCAGAACCAGGACGTTGAGGACGCTAAACTCGTCTGCTCCTCCCTCGGAATCGAGTGCAGGGAGATAAGCATAAGGCCAATTGTTGACTCGTTCGTTTCCCAGCTCGGATTCCAGCCCGACAAGAGGAGCCTCGGCAACATAATGTCCCGGGTGAGAATGGTTCTCCTCTATGCCCACGCCAACTCCAAAAACTACCTCGTCCTTGGAACCAGCAACAGGAGCGAGTTCCTGACGGGTTATTTCACCAAGTGGGGCGACGGGGCGAGCGACTACGCGCCCCTCATAAACCTCTACAAGACCGAGGTCTGGGAGGTTGCTAAGCTCGTCGGCGTTCCTGAGAAGATAATCGAGAAGAAGCCAACCGCTGGCCTCTGGGAGGGTCAGACCGACGAGGATGAGCTCGGCATAAGCTACCGCCTCCTCGACGAAATCCTCTGGCGCCTCGTTGACCTGTTGAAGGACAAGGAAGAAATAGCCGAGGAGCTGGGCATACCAATCGAGCGGGTCGAATACGTCGAGAACCTCGTTAAGAGGAGCGAGCACAAGCGCCGTTTGCCACTGGGCCCGAGCTTTTGAGGTGAGCCTATGAAACGGGGCTACTTTTTAGTTTTTCTCGCCGCCTCAACCTGGGGAACGATAGGGATATTCGCCACCTACATCTACCGCTATAACGTTGATTCCTTCACGATGGTCTTTTGGCGAGTCCTCTTTGCCCTGATAATCCTCGGAACCTACATCTCGCTTTTCCTGCGTGAGAACCCCTTCACGCGCGAGAAACTGTGGTTCTACGCGGTTTACGGTCTTGTCGGAGTCTTCGCATTCTACACCCTCTACTTCTACACCGTCAAAATCTCATCGGTCGGCTTCGCGGTTCTGCTCATCTACACCGCCCCTGCTTTCTCTGTAATCCTCGGCAGATTAATCTTCAGGGAGCCCATAACAACCGAGAAGGCAATCGCACTGGTAATGGTGCTGGCTGGAGTGCTTCTCGTTGCTGGCAACGTGGACTTCAACGTGAGCCACTTGGCTTTACTGACCGGCATAGCGACGGGCTTCACATACGCCCTCTACGGGGTTCTGGCCAAGTTCGGTGTCAGAAACGAGAGGCCCGAGAGGGTTCTCTTCATGACCCTGCTCTTTGGCCTACTCTTCCTTGCCCCCTTCTCTAAGTTCTCCGTCCCGATGGGAGCGATTCCCTACCTCCTCGGTTTAGCGTTTTTCCCGACGTTCCTCGGCTACACCCTCTACAACCACGCCCTTAAAGAAGTCGAGGTCAGCAGGGCCAGCATAGTTGCGACTGTTGAGCCCGTGGTTGCAATAGTCCTCGCCTACATCCTGTTTGGCGAGGCCTTAACGCCCCTTCAGCTCCTCGGCGGGGCGCTTATAATAGGGGCATCAATACTCGTGCACCTGAGGAAGGAGAAGAACTGAGAAGGGCTCAAACGTAGAAGTACCTCTCCAGCTCCCACTCGGTCACCTTCTTGGTCTCCACGGGGAGCCCGTTGGCTTCGAGGTAAGTGACGTACTCCCTCCATTCTCTCTCCTTGT
>Ga0256836_1000013_pt1 | contig 155241 bp, 213 predicted proteins | sample 4561380metaG_FD_185974 | JGI IMG/M metagenome (GOLD analysis project Ga0256836, IMG submission 185974) | Hydrothermal vent microbial communities from Guaymas Basin, Mexico - 4561-380 | ecosystem: Environmental > Aquatic > Marine > Hydrothermal vents | place: Mexico: Guaymas Basin | collected...
GATCCGATTGAAGATTGTGAAGATGATATCTATGTCGAATGCAGCGATCCTGATTGTGAAGATGATATCTATGTCGAATGCAGCGATCCTGATTGTGAAGATGATATCTATGTCGAATGCAGCGATCCTGATTGTGAGGGATGCTAAATGTTTGGATTTGACCTAGCTTTAGAAATCCTTATAATTGGCCTGGTAATGAATATCGTGTTCATGGTTTTAACATTCATGTGGTTATTACCTCAAATAATCTCATATGACAAAGTTCGCATGGCGACTTTTATCTTAGAACTGGAAAAATTACAAGCTTATAGAAAAACGGTATATCCTAAATGGGATATCACTCTAAAACAGTTTTCATTTATGATACCGTTCTTTGCCGCATACTTACAATTTGTGAATTACTTGTACACATGGTCTCATAGAGGTCCTCTTGTTGAGAACATTATAAATCGTGAAAAAGAGCAAATTGAAGCTTACAAAGCTAAAAATAGTAAATAGTACAAGAGGCTTTGCCTCTGTATACCAGTGGAGCCACTGGACTTTATTTATATACATTTAAGGAGAGAAGATGGATTTTATGAAATATGTTGAAGAACATGATATGGATAAGCTGACAAAAAATAAGGTAACTAATAAATATGTCAAGGCGAATTTTGATGTAGCACCTCGTGAGGTTGAAAAGATTACAGTTGCTGGTCAGGTTCCAGTCAATGAGATATTCATGGGTCAGACTATGCCTATTAACATTTTCCTTGGGTTCGTTCAGGGGAAATTGACTGGTGATAATGTTACTCACATTGAGACTGTTCGTGCTCCGAGTGGTCCAGCATTTAGACTTCTTAATAAAGAAATGGTTGAATTATCTGAGAAAGATATGGTCTCTGGTATTAAAGAGGCTCTATTAGATCGAATTAAAGGATTCTAATGTCAAAAGTATTCGTGATTGGTGATACACACTTTCTTCATGCTAATATCATAAAGTACACTGGAAGACCAGAGAACTTCAACCGCCTTATGGTTGAGAACTGGAACAAAGTTGTAGGTGCTGATGATATGGTTATTCATCTTGGTGATTTTTCGGCTGGTGTCAAAGGTCGTATAGATTTACTTGAGGGGATTGCTAACATACTGAATGGTGAAAAGATTCTCATAAGAGGGAATCACGACCATTTTTCAAATGGTAGATACACTGACCATCTTGGGTTCAAAGAGGTTTATGACTACCTAGCGATTGAAGATGTGCTTTTTACTCACTATCCGCTTGAAATTACTGAGTATTCAAAACCTCAGGAAATCAACCGTGTGAAATCCTTACAAGGGTTCATGGTGAATAACAAGCTTAAATATGTTGTCCATGGCCACACCCACCGTCGTTTGGTGGATGTTCCTGGGCATTACAACTGTTCTGTTGAACATATAGATTATACACCGATTGAACTCGGTGAACTATTAAAAGGAGCTGTAAATGGCGAATATAAAAAACTGTGAAGATTGCTACTACTCGAGACCAGCTGTAAGCGAAGATTTCGTGTTCTGTAGCTATGTTGCTGATGTTATGGCAATTAAGGGTGTTGAGAATGGGTACGATATGAAGTTGGCTCAAGAACTCACAAAAACAATCGCATTCAGTGGTGATGTTTATGAAGCTTATATTGATACTGGTAAAGAATATCCAGTCCTGGGACCAGTTGTCACGAAAGTGTCGAATTGTAGAAAATACAAGGTCAATTAATGAAAGTTGTCGTTCTAGGTGATTTGCACTTCGGGATGAAAGGTTTTAATGACAAATTCTTCGATAATCAACTAAAATTCTTTACTGAACAATTATTCCCATACATGAAAAAGCATGATATCAATGAAATAATTCAGCTTGGTGATTGGCTTGATAACCGCAAAAATATGGACATTAAGTTCTTCAATCGCATTGTGGATGAATTCCTTGAAGTATTGAAAGCTCATGGATTCAAATTTACAACTTTCCTTGGTAATCATGATATCTACTACAATTCACGACTTGATGTGAATATGGTTAAATACTTTGAAACTTTATACCCTGACAATGTTAAGGTATATTCAACTCGTGAAAAGGTGAAATATGGCGATATGACATATATGTTCGTACCTTGGGTGACTGACAAGGGGGTTTCACTTTCTGAACTGAGAAATGTGGATGTTCTTTTTGGACACTTTGAGATCAAGAATTTTGAAATGGTTAAGGGTCACAAAGACCAAAAATCTAGCCTTTCGACTGACTTTTTCAAGAAAGCACCATCTCTAAAGAGGGTGGTGTCTGGTCATTACCATGTTCAGGGAAATGATGGCTTCGTAATGTATGCCGGAACTCCTTATCAACTGAATTGGGGTGATTACCAAACTGAGCGAGGCTTCTTTGTATTTGAGGGTTCTGACTATGAATTCATTGAAAATACTCAGTCCGCGAAGTACATTAAGATCAAATATGACTCAAACTCTGAAAAGATGATTGAGGTCAGTGGTGTAGAACATGCTTCTATATTTGCTGATTGTGTTGATGAACTTCATGTAGACTTGAAAACCCATAAGGTCAAATTCTTCATTAATCAAAGTGAAGACAAAAATTATGAAAGTGTAATATTCAGGCTCAATGAACTTGGGTATGAAATGGATATTATCAATAATGTTGAAATATCCGACCTGATCGGAACCGACTTTGTCGGTGAGATCGACAATGTCGGTGGGACTGAACTTATCCTGAGGTCAGCGAAAGACAACAAACCACACCTCGTTCCTCTTTTGAACGAAATCTTACAAGAAATTCAGCAAGATTAAAAGTCTTTGCTGAATCTTCATATTTTAAGCAAGCTCTAAGCTAACTTTAGGTATAATATAGTATAACTAAATTTAAAAGGCTTAAAATGAAAACTCCAAAATTATACAAAATCGAATCGACTCGTAGAGGTAACACTTATTCAATGGTTGGTACTCTTGCTCACTTAATACAAGCACATAGACATACTTTAGAAGTTGGTGCTTCTTGGGCTCACGAAAGTGGAAATAAGAAAATCAACCAGAATCCTAAGTCTGCTGCGACACTTGTAAAGAATCTTTATAATGCTAAAAATAATGCTGCGGCAGACGGTTGGTCTGGTTGTACATTTGAACTTGGTGAAGTGTCAGCTGAAGAAAAGGCTAAATATTTTGCTGAGAATCCTATCGAGGAAGCTGTATAGTGACCGATTTATCCCTGAAAATAGAAGTTCTTGAGGTTTGCCTTGAAGAACTTCTTACAATGGCTGGTTACGACCTCACCATAAAATGTCAGATAGATCCGTTCGGTACAATAGCAGTTGCAAAGGCTATTTTCGAACCAGGAACAACTTTTGACATTGAGTTCAAGGAATTCAGGCCGCAAGAAATTGCCCATCAGCTTTTTGTGAAATATTACAGAACACATCATCCGGAGACTTTCCCACAATGTTGGTAGATATTATCAGTGACTTACATATTGATTTTTGGATCAATCCTTCAAGCGGTACGAGACAAAAGCATATTGATAAATATATCAATGAAGTGCTCAAGCCTCTAGGTGGAGAAGTATTAATCGTTGCTGGAGATATCGGACATAAAAACTTTCAGATGAAAGAAATTATGACGGCTCTGGGAGAGATTTATCCCCATGTTATCATTGTACTTGGGAATCACGATTTATATATTGAGGCAAATGACCCGAAAAAAACTCGTAAAGATTCTGTTGATAGGCTACTCGGTATAATTAAAATTGTTGATGGAATTGATAATCTAACCATGCTTCGTGGTCAAACAGTGGTGATTAACGGTATAAAGTTTGGCGGAAGTATGGGTTGGTACAACTTTAGTGAATTCGGGAATGAAAATCTTGGTGATGCTGAAATTCAAAAAATGTACCTTTCTAGGAGTTCTGACCCTCATTATATCAGAGGAATGACATCTACAAATATGTACGGAGATAACCGCCTTAACGGTCGTGAGATATTCCGAACTGAGATTGAAAAGATTACTGAAGTTCTGGGCCAACAGCCTCAAGTGATGATCACACATATACCACCGTGGATTTCCGATGAGAATAAAAAGCTTACTGAATTCCAAGAGGACCTGAACTATGAATATTTTGACCGCCCTGAACTTCTGAAACAAGTTCCTATTTGGGTGCATGGTCATACACATTATCCTGAGGATAAAGTCCATAATGGTTGTCGTGTTGTATCTCAGCCTCTTGGCTATAAGACTGACGAATTACGAACTTCTATTAAACAAATAGAAATTTAAGCTGGTTTTAAACTAATGTACGGTATAATCTAGTACAACTAAAAAGGCTCAATAAACCGAAGAACTGATACGGGACAGAGACTGACTACTTTCAGCTCTTAAAAGAATGTACAATGGTGCTCAAATCGGTTGTTGGCTTTTTGAATACTTACGAAACAGCTTTACATGAAGGGAAATAATATGACTGCTTTACAAATAGCTAAACAAATGCCTCGTCGTAGGGGCGAAGAACCAGTATCTGGAAGAGAAGGGAAATAATGAAAAATACAAAAATATATGCCGAAGTCTTAGAACAATCAGCTCTTGATCAATTTGAAGCTGCAATGGCTCTTGAGTGTAATATACAAGGAGCTCTAATGCCCGATGCCCACACTGGATATACTTTGCCCATTGGAGCGGTGATCAAGTCTTCAGGGACTGTTTTCCCGTCATATGTAGGGTATGATATCGGATGTGGTATGTGTGCGATTAAGGTGAATATTCACAAAGAGGAATTAAATTTAGAAACTCTTAAGGAATCTATACTAAAAAGAATTCCTATTGGGTTCAATCGCCACAACACACCAAAAGTAATTCCTGATAAAATTCATGAAATGAAAATGACTTCTTTTACTAGAGGTCACTTAGACAATATTGGTACTATACAAATTGGTACTTTAGGCGGTGGGAACCACTTTATTGAAATTGGTGAAGCTGATTTCGATTCTGAGATCGATTCTTCAGGTGAAACATGGATTGTTATACATTCAGGCTCTCGTGGTCTAGGCCATAAAATTGCTGATCACTATATGAAGCTTGCTGCAACTGATTCTCTAGATACAGTTGAAATGGAACATGAGTTTTTTATGTCTCATCAGTCTCTTTTTGAGCATAACAAACCTCGCTATGATATTGAGATTGAGCGGTACTATGAGAAAGAAAAACTGAAATTGGCTAAGGATGTTGAGGGTCATTACGGATTTGATATCACATCTAAGAACGGATCAGACTATTTGAATGACATGGAAGTTGGTCTTGAGTTCGCTCTAGCGAACCGCAAAGCTATGATTGAGAATATCCTTGAGGCTATTTTTGAACAAACTGGTGAAAGAACTACTGGATGTCTAATCAATAGAAACCACAACCATGCTGAAGTTTCTGAGGATGGGTTCGTAATTCATCGCAAAGGTGCTACACATGCGGATGATGGTATGCTTGGTGTAATTCCAGGAAATATGCTTGACGGTTCGTTCATTGTATCTGGTCTTGGAAATCCTGAGTCTATGAATTCATCATCTCATGGTGCTGGTCGTGTTCTTTCTCGTAAAAAAGCAAGAGAAACTTTGTCAGTTGAAACATTCAACTCTGACATGGAAAATGTTGTTACTAATCACTCAGTAGATACTATTGACGAGTCTCCACAAGCTTATAAAAACATTTTTGAAGTTATGAAATTGCAAAAAGATTTAGTGGAAGTTGTCGATCGTTGTAGACCTTTTTTAAATATCAAAGGATAATTATGGAAACATATTCAAAATGGGAAACATCAAGTTATTGTTCTGGCTGTGACTCTATCAATTCATATGATGGGGCATACATCACATGTGGTGTATGTGGCAACACTGGTCACTCGTTCAAACCTATGCGCAAAGTTTATATGACTGTGCCATTTTTGAAGTTCTTCAAAAGATCAAAATTGATTGCGGTAGAAGTGAAATTCTATAATAAAGTAGAAAGATTTAAACTTTAAGCAAGTCTTAAGCTAACTTACAGTATAATATATTATATAAAGTAGAAAGGCTTAAAATGAAATTCGTGCAATACTTAACAAGACAAAACGGTGAGTTCGCTTACACCGAAAGAAATATAGTTGAAGTATATGATGCTGAAAAGCACAAAGATGTTGACTTTAGTGCTGATGCTGGTTGCATTATGAACAACGATTGTTGGATGCATGTCGATAAAGTACTATATGCTATCGAGTTAATAGAAATCCCTGAGTGGATGGAACCTAAAGAATACGATGCTCTTACTTGGATGCAATACACTCGTATTGGTGGAAATGAGGAACTTGGCAGAGAAACTTACAAAAAACTTACCGAATTTATCCTTAATGACGAAAGACTTGTAATTACTTGCCTAGTTCTTTTAAACACAAAGCGGTTTAGAAATGCATTTAGACAATCTTTAAGAGATCAAATTGTATCTTGGATCAACGGTGAGAATTCATATCCCATACCACTGACTCAGAAACAAAGACAATGTGTTGAAAGGAGATACTAATGACAAAGTGGGGTTTTTATATTGGTCAACGGATACAATATAAGGGGTTCAGTGGTCACAATCAAACTGCGTGGGTCGTAGATTTCACTGACAAATTTGTAGTGATCTCCGCTCATAGAGGCTCAAAGACGGATACGACCAGACGAAAACCATCTAATATACAAGGGGAAATCATTGAAAATTAACTTCAAAAGAATTGGGTTTAAGAACATATTTTCATATGGGAACAAACTTACTGAATTTCATTTTGAAAACGGTATAGATCTGGTCACTGGAAAGAATGGAAACGGTAAATCAACTTTCGTTGATGCACTGACATTCGCACTATTCGGGAAGCCTTTCCGTAAGATTAAAATTGGAAACCTCATTAACAATAAGAACAACAAAGACCTTTGGGTTGAGGTTGAATTTGATGTTAATGGGAAAGACTTCAAGATTGTCAGAGGGCAAAAGCCTCAGATATTTGATATATATAAGATGGAGGGTGACGAATTCGTGAAGATGGAAGCACACTCAACTATCAAAGACCATCAAAAGTTCCTTGAAGACAATATCTTACAATTCGGTGAATCTGTTTTTAGACAGCTCATCGCACTTGGTGCAAATCTCAGTTCATCGAGATCATTTATGGATCTCACAAAAGCTGAGAAAGAAGAAGTGCTCCAAGTCATAACTGACACGGCGATCTTTAATTCAATTAAAGAGAAAACTCGTGAACGAAAGTTGAGGCTCAAAACACAAGAAACTGACTTTGCTTATCAATCAAAGGTTCTCAAACAAAGCTTGGCTTCATCTAAGATTAATATCAAACAGATGGAACAGCAAAATACTGAATTCAGGACTAACAAAGACCGTGTCATTTTAGATATTGAGGCTGAGTTAGCACTGAAGCGGGAGAAAATACCACAGTATGTTTCGGCACTTAAAAAGTTAGATTTGATTAAGACCGAGCACCACAAATTGGTTCGTAAGCTAGAACCGATCGAAGAAGCAACCGCTGAACTTGAGTCACAAAAGCGGGACTTAGAAGCTGATGCGAGGGCTTATGTCAAAAATGAAAAAGACAAAATTGTGTGCCCTAAATGTTCTTTTGAAATGAAGAAAGATATGGGGTTCAGTGTCGACGAACTTAAAGATCAACTTAGACACCTCAGCACTAGAATCGCCGATATGAGCAGTGTAATTCTACCGCTTAGAAACGACATAGAAGCTATGAGGGTTCAACTGACAAACCAAAGTCGTATTGAGGCGAACTCAAAGGCGATTAAACTTGAAATCAAGACACTTGAAACTCGTCTAGAAGAAACAAATGCATGGGTTGAGATTGACATCAACTACACTGAATTTGAAAAGACTAGGCGAGATTATGACACTGTCAATGAAAGGCTTATAAAAGTCCGTGGGGATATTACTGACTTGGCAGACATAGAAAGTATGGTATCTGATAAGAACCTCAAGGGGATTATTCTTAATCAGCAACTACCATTCCTTAATAGGTTTATCAATGAGTTTTTAGAACTATTTGAATCAAAGTTCAACTTTGTGATTGATGAGGAGTTTCATGAAACTATCATCAGCAGAGGCTCCGATAATGAGTTCAACTCACTGTCAAACGGTCAAAAGCAACGGATCACAATGTCAATTTTATTTGCATTTCTAAAGCTTATCGAAGAACGGAATGGTGTTAGTACAAATCTGTTAATCCTTGATGAATATCTTGACTCAAGCCTTGACATTGATGGGATTAACGAGACACTGAGAATACTTGATGAAGTATTTAGTGAGACTAAGGATGTGGTGTTAATATCACACAATCCTGACATTAAGAATAGATTTGAACTACTAAATCGTTCTTACAAAACAACTATGGTAGATGGGTTCAGCTCGTTTGACATAGAAAGCACTTAGGAGATAAGATGGCATACGAAACAAGAGGCTCAACAGCTTTTAAAAAAGTTCAAGAGTTCAAAAGAGAAAATAAGGTCACGGAACATTCGATGATGCAGTTGATCTTACTATACTGTGAAAAGAAAGAGTTAGATCCTATTGAATTCGGTGAAGAACTGAAGAGGGACAAAAACTTCCGTGAGATGTTCAAAGCTGATTTGATGCACCACAATGAAGCGAAATTCATTGACACTGAAAAGCAAGCAGTGAGTGAGTGGGAATAAAATAAAAAGGTAAAAATATGCTACATTATAATCACCAATATGACATTAGTAACGGGATATTTCTTACATTTGATTCTCAGCTACAAACAAGATTGCTTCACTCTAGACACGGAGCCTCTGTTCGTGAAAAGGTCAAACCATCATTCCCACATACGAAATACGAGACTATGACTAAAGAAAACTTCGTCATGACATGTCTATACATTATGTATGACTCGGCTCCGAGTTCGTACCGTGGGATGATCACTGAACTTCACGAAGTTGACCAAAAGCTCGTGAACGATTTTAAATATAAGATACTGAATTACAACGACTACATGGGTAGAGATATCAAATTCCTCAAAGAAGAATATGGGAATGCTACATATCAACAAGTTTTCAGGTCATTGGTTGACAAAAAAGTTGAGTTTTTTACCGTTTGGTTCTTTATAATGTTCAATCCGAACATTAATCGCGACACGATACGAAAATCAAGAAGTTTGGCTCACTTACTCCGTAAGATTGAGTCATTAATGAAGTTTCTGACATTTAGACAAGAGTCAGTAGAACGAATTGGGGTTCTTTTTAAAGAGCTCGAACTATAAGGATAATTTATGAATAAGAATATGGACCATACGATTTGGGCTGAGAGATATAGACCTACTACTTTAGAAGACTTGGTCTTCCCTGAAAAACTCCGTACAAAGGTTCAGGAATGGATCAATACTGGTGAAATCCCACATATTGGTATATTCGGAAGCATTCCTGGTACAGGAAAGTCAAGCTTACTTTCGGTGTTGATTGACACATTACACACTGACACTTGTTGGATTAATGGTTCAAAAAACAACGGTATTGACACAATCCGTGGTGAAATTAGTGGATTTGCTCAAAACATTGCCGTAACTGGTAACATCAAACTTGTTTGTATTGACGAAGCTGATTATCTTACAGTTCCGGCTCAAGCGACTCTTAGATCTGACCTTGAGTTATATGCTAAGAATACTCGTTTTGCATTTACTGGAAACTTGCCTGAAAAGATCATCCCTCCATTGATGCAAAGACTTCAGGTGTTTGACCTTGATAAGATTTATCAAGAGAACAAAAAAGAACTTGGTGGTCAAATCTTTCAAAGACTGATCAATATCCTGAATGAGGAAGAAGTTCAGCATAAGGCAAAAGATGTTATGGCGGTCGTTAAGAACTTCTATCCGTCTACTCGTGCGATGCTCATGTTCATGGAACAAAATACGGTTGATTCTGTACTTGATGTTGCTGATCTAGCGAAAGCTGATACAGTATTTGACACACTTATTGAAGCTATGAAAGCCAGAAAGTTTAAAGATGTTAGAACTGCTGTGACTGAACTTATGATTCCGGCTGACTTCTATACTTGGATGTGGAAAAACATTGATATCTTTGAAATGCCGTCCCAGCCTCAAGTCATTATGTTACTCGCTGAATTCCAAGATAAATCAATGAGAGCAAGCAATAAGCAAATCCCACTTATCGCAATGTTGGTAAATATCATACAAGACCCTGATGTCAAATTCGTATAAACGATTCATCCAGAGGGTCGGTGAGGAAGGGATTCTCACTGCTGCTCGGTTTGGGAAGGCGGTTAAAGTCATTGACATAAGGGTGAATGGTGCTGTCAAAAAGCCACTTACCATTTTATTCAACGAAAATCACTTACAAGTTGAAGATACTCACATTATATTCGAAAGTCATGAAGCTGAGGTTCTTTTCTTACAAGATCTATACTTTGTTCTAGAAGAGTATAGTGAAATTCCCACAAAATCTCGTATAACCAACGGTCAGAAAGAAGTCACCATCGACCAGCTACTTGCTGAAGCTCGTAAAGATATTCAAAAAACATCACAAGGAGACATTGATGGCGAAAAATAGTATGATTGACAGATTGTCAAAAAACAAAGCACTCAAAGAGAGTGTATTCACTAAGAATCAAGATGCTGAAATTGATTTCATCAACACGGGAGCACTGGTGCTTAATGTGTTATTCTCTGGCCGTTTACAAGGCGGAATTCCTGTTGGGAAGATCAGTTCAATTGCTGCTCCTTCAAGCTTAGGAAAGTCATTTGTTGGTATGAAAATTGCCAAAAACGCACAGAAAAAGGGTAAAGACTGGATTGTCATTTACATGGACACGGAAATGGCATTTGATTTTGATTTTGCTGATTCAATTGGGATTGATCTTGATAGATTGCTGGTTATTCAAAATAACCACATTGAAGAAGTTCAAAAACAAATCATGGCAGTTACCGCTGAGTTCTCAAAAGAAGAACGAAAAAAGGTTCTGATTGTTGTAGATTCATGGGGCGGTCTAGTTACCTCAAAAACTGTAGACGATGCCAAAACTGGTAAAGATGTTACGGATATGACTGTTGCTAAGAAAAAGAATACATTATCAAAACTAATGACTTCTTTGGGTGTTACTATTTTTGTTGTTAATCAAGTTTATGATTGTCAAGTTGCTGGTACTATGGTAAAAACTGACTCCGGTGAGAAAGCAATTGAGGTGTTGAAAGAGGGAGACAAAGTTTTAACGACTGATGGTTTTCAAGATGTCTTAGAAACAGTTGAACACGAGGATGCTCATATTTTTGAAATTGAGTTGGAAGATGGTTCAACGATAAAATGTACTGAGGGTCATAAGTTCATTATTAGAAATACATTGACTGATTCTTTGGAATGGATCCCTGCAGGTGCTCTGTCCGAAAATATGGAAATTCTATGTGAAAGTGATTTAGAAGAGATAAAATCTAAAGAACTCGCCGAATATACCTTGTAAATTTCATTATCATCATCTACGAAGGGGAAAACATATGATGAAATCTACGGTGATGATGAGTTCATTAGAAACAAGAAAATTGCTATGAGTGAAAAACAGAAAGGTGTTAAAAAGACACAAGAAGTTATTCAGCGAATGGTAAATAATCATTGGTCATTGAGGATGAAAAATACTTGGTCTTCGTATAAGAAAGGTTCCAAGCTCTCTGATGAAACTATTCGAAAAATATCGGATGGGACAAAGTTGTTTTGGGACAATGATGATGAACTTAAAAAGAAGTTTTCGGAAAGAAACAAGGGCTCGAAAAATCCAAATTTTGGGAAAAAGCACACTGATGAAGCTAAGAAAAAATGTCAGAAGCTTCAAAGGTATTGGTAAAATGTCCTCACTGTGGGACAGAAACAACAAGAGGTCCGGCAAAAAGATGGCACTTCGAAAATTGTAAAAGGAAATGTGATGAAAATTAAAAAAATAAAACAACTCAAAGACAGGGAAAATGTATATGATATAAGAACTGAAAGTCATAACTACATTATGACTAATGGTGTGGTATCACATAACACGATGGACCAATATAACCCATTAGCAATTGCAGGTGGTCGTGGTTTATACTTTGCTTGTTCAAGCATTGTACTTGGTTCTTCAAAATCAAGACATAAGGCTACACAATCAGATACTGAAGTTCTGGGAGCATTGATCTTAGCAACTACTAAAAAGTCACGGTTCTGTAAAGAACTCACGAAACTCAGATATCTAATCAAGTATGAGGGCGGAATTCATCCTTACTACGGGCTTATGGAAGATGCACTAGAGGGCGGTTATATTGACAAGCCATCTATGGGCTACTATTCACGACCTTGTGTAACTGGTGATAAAAAGTGGCGAGAAAGAGAGGTATGGGACAATGCTAAAGAGTTCTGGACACCGATCTTAACTGACACCGATTTCGCTTGGTACATCGAGAAAAAGTACACATTTATGCATTCACAGCTAGATGATGAAGACTTTGACATCGATATGGCTAAATTACCAAAGTCTGAGTAACTTTAAGCAAGCTCTAAGCTTGTTTTAGGTATAATATAGTATATCAAAAGTAAAAAGGCACTAAGGTGACTGAAAACAAATTTAACAAAATGTTACAATCACTGGGCTTCATCACCCAGGAGTTAGAAGCGGATGGAATGGAAGTTGATGATTCAATTGTTTATGAAATTGCTGCTAATGTGATGAGAGAATACTCCGGTGTTGAAAAATACCTTTTGGATAAGTTTGGTGTCAGTGATGCACAGTGCTGGATTGCAGATAGAATTTAATTAAACGCAAGGAGTCAATATGACTAAAGATTTATCAAGAGTAGAAGCAAAACTGGATCTAATTTTCGGAATGTTCAGTAACCAACTAATGAGTGCACAAGCAATTGAGGCATTTCAAGCTACTCAGGACAAAGAAGACGATCAGTCTAAAGAGATCAATGCGAAAGCTGAAAGTGCTTTTAAACATCACAACAAAAATATGATGGACTCAGTTGACTATTACATCACACTATTCGGTGTCGATGCAAATGCGAAACTTGTTGATCTGTTAAAAGATGCTGGATATGGTGCTAAAAATGAGGCTCCAACTGAATCTGATGTTGCTAATGAGCCTGGGCTTGAAGTAGCTAACGATGTTAAGGCATCTGGCTCACATAAATCAGAAACGGTTGAATAATGACTGAACTTGATGAATGGGGAATTGAGGTTTATAATGAGCCTATAATCGAAGATTATGTTCCTGAAAAGAAAAGGGGGAAGTCTGTTTTTGACATTATGATGTCAGCTTTTAACAAAAAGTTCAAACCAACACAAGTTGAAAAAGAATCTATCCCTGAATTCTTGTTTCATCAAATTCTATCTAACGACCCACAAACGGTGCAACTTGCACTGATGTTCACGACTCATCAAATTCCTGTTGCTAAGCAATGGGATATGGTCAATGAGTTACTTGGAAAGTGTTATATAGCTTATCCCAAGAAAACGAAAGTTGACACTGATGATTTGAATATCATCAGTGACTTTTATAATTGTTCACTCCGTGTGGCTGAACAATACTGTGGTCTTTTAACTACAGTCCAAATCAACGATATAATCGAGCGATCACAAACTGGTCACTTGAAAACTAAAAAAGGCAAGAAATGAATGAGTATATAAATTTATCACACAATGACATGGATGGGGCTGGTTGTAATATCGTCCTAAGATCTAGATATCCGGATATGAAAACGATCCACTCTAGCTACAATGATATCATTGAGAACCTTGAACTGATAGATGAAAATATGGACCACCGTGTTAAGGCAATGTTCATCACTGACTTGAACTTCGATGTACCATCATTTATTCAGCTTGCAAAAGTTATTTCACGGAATCCTGGTGTGAAATTCGTTTATATCGACCACCACCCTTATGAGGGTGCAGTTGGTGAGATCTTTGAAAAGATCAAAAAACTTCCAAACTTCATCGTTGTACATGAAATTGGCAAATCAGCTACTAAATTATGTTATGAGACTATTAAGTCAGATGATGTAGAACTTGGTAAACTGGTTGATTATATCAACGCATTTGATATTTGGCTCGAAACTCAAGATCCTAAGAACTTCAAAGTTGGTTGGTTTCTAAATACAATCTTCTGGGAACTTAAAATGTCAGGGTTTAAGTCAAATCTCATTAAAAATGACTACAAGATTCCTAAGTTTTTCAAGACTATGTATGCTGATCAGGTTGAAGATAAAAATAAGTACATTGAAAAGATGAAAGGGAACGGTTTACTGATTGAAGATGAAGAAAACTCAGTGTTGATCGCATTCAGTGATAAGTACAAATCATGGTTCCAAAATGACTTTCCTGATTATGTTGTACACATTCTTCCTTATGTGAGTAAGAATAACATCTCAGTCAGAATCTCAAATACCCCCGAAGTAACTTGGGCAAAAGAGATGAAAGAAGAGATGGTTGCATTCATTCAGTCTTATCCTTACACGATGAGCTGTGGTGGTCATGAACACGCATTCGGTTCAGCTATTGAACCAGATGCTCCTAAAGAAGATATCTTTGCTCTAATTGAGGGCTTATCTGAAATTGCTGGTACATATTTACGAAAACACCAGTAATTTAAGCTTATTCTAAGCTGATGTACGACATAATATAAAATATAAACAAAGGCTTATGAATGACAGAAGTTATACTTAAAAATCTGGTGACAAACGGTGAGTATTTTGCCAAAGTGTACCAGCACATCAAACCAGAACATTTTGAGTCATCAGAGCAAATTGAAATATTCAATGCTATGCACGACTATGTTTTAAAGTATGATGCGCAACCAAATATCAAGGAACTGGGCTTATTCATCAAGAATACGGCAAAGTTAAGTGATTCACAGCGACAAGATGTCATTGTTGAATATAAATCAGTTATGACTGAGGCTCCAGTTGAAAATGAAGAGTTCTTACTTGAAGAGACTGAGAAGTATATTCAAAAGATGGAACTATCGGATGCTATTTTCCGGTCAGCTGAGATCATAGAACAAGATATGCCGTTTGAGGGTGTTATCGGTTTAGTTGAGAATGCACTTAGTGTGACATTTGACACTGATACTGGTATGAACTTCGGTATGTCAGCGGAAGATCGCTTCGCCTACTACACACAAACAATTACAGGGTTTAAGCTTGGAATTCGTTCAGTGGATATAGCACTTGGTGGTGGACTCCGTAGAAAGACATTGAATGTAGCAGTTGCTCCATCACACGGTGGTAAATCAGCATTACTGGTTGCCTCTGCTGCGGAACAATACTTACAAAAAGAAGATGTGCTCTTCGTTTCACTTGAAATGCCTGAGAATGAGATCGCTCGTCGTATTGATGCGAATCTACTTAATGTTCAGGCAAATGATTTAGGTAAAATGCGAAGAGATGAATATACTTCTCGTTTATCTAAAATTGATAAGGATGCTGGTCGTATAGTTGTAAAAGATTACTCAGCTGGTACATTTAGTGTTTTAACACTAAAATCATTACTATCTGAGCTCAATTCAAAAGACGGATTCGATCCATCAGTGATCATCATAGATTACATCGGTTTAATGGCTTCGTCAAGGGTTTCACTGGCTCAGTCAGGCGGATCATATGCATATTTCAAGGCTATTGCTGAGGAATTACATGGTTTCGCAAAGAAATTTGACAAAGCCCTTTTCACAGCAGCACAGTTGAATCGTGGTGCTTATGATAATCTGGATTCAGGTCTTGATTCAATTGCCGACAGTTTGGGTGTTATTCAGACTGCCGATACGGTTATTGCGATTTTGTCTAATGGACAGCTTCGTGAGTACAATCAAGCTTTATTCAAGTTCTTGAAAAACAGAAATACTGGTAAACTGACATCGCATCTTGTTGAGGTTGACTTCGGAACAACGAGGTACACGGATCTAGATGATGGCCCAACAACTGCTTCAGGTGATCAAAAGGATGCTATGGAATCACTAAATAGTTCAGTTCTCCAGGCAGCAGTTGATAAGAACAAGCCAAAAGAAAATATCATGAATTTCGATTAGGAGGAATTATGTTAAAATTATATATTAAGATCTGGAAGCTTTATGGCTTCTGGCATATCGTGAAAAACTTCACAGCTTACTTCAAAGTCTTTAATGGGCTCCAGGTTATGGCTGAGAAGTTCAATGTTCTCAAAGAGTGGAACCAATTCAAAAGTCACACAAATGTCGGTAAAAACTTCACATATCTGAACCTTATGCAGTTAAAATACCAACTTGAATCTCAAAAAGGTATCAATTATCAAAAGAAACTTAGATTTCTTACAAAGGTGTAACTATGTTGATAAAAAGTATAGATATTGATAATATCTGGAAGTTCCCATTCGGGACTCAGGTATTCATCAAACAAAATCAACTAGATAAAGCTGATCCTGATTTATCTGAGGGTTGGTTCACTTACACGGCAAGAGACCAAGAACTCGGTGAGTTATTCGTTGATACTTATGGTGAACTATTTTGGAGTTCAGGTGAACTTTCTGGCGACACGGTTAAGATTGAGACTCAGGAAACTGAAGATTTAGTCAAAATGTTCGTGAAAGGGCTTACAGCTTACACCATCAGTCTACACGAAGAACCAATCATGCATGCGGAAACTATCGCATACAATGCCGTCACAACTAAAAACATGCTTGCACTACAAGAGCTATTTGAAAACGATATTAATCCGGATTAAGCTGGTTCTAAGCAAGATTACGGTATAATACTCTCATAAAGGATTACCATGGCAAAACAATATGAAATGTCTTGGAGAAGTGGTACTGACTACTTCTGTAGAACAAGAGATACTGAAACAAATGAAGTCAGTTTTGAAAAGATAGACCCTGAATGGGAGTTTTATGAAAGATCTAACGGTGGTGAGTTTTCATCACTACTGGACAAATCAGTTCAACTACAACCTCGTATTTTCAATGATACAAAATCTCAAAAAGAGTACACTGGTATGATGGACACTTTGGGTCGCGAAGTATTTGGTGGACAAAGACCTGAATACCATCACATTCGTAAAAACTATTGGAACAATGGTCTTGTAAGTGAAATGAGAATCTGGTTCTTCGATATTGAAGTAATTAAAGCTGGTGATTATGCATTCCCTGATGCCCAAAAGGCTGAAAAGCCAGTTACACAAATTCAGATACTAGATTCTTACACTGATAAGATTATCATCATTAGTACGGATAATATGAAAGAGCCTGAGAAGTTCAAGAAATGGGGAGACCAACTGGTTTTCAAATATGTTGAATCTGAAAAAGCTCTTTTTAATATGTTCTTCAAATTACTTGAGGGGCTGAAGCCTACTGTGCTCACCGCATGGGGTGGTGACAACTTTGACTTTCCATACTTAACACACCGTGCCATGAAATTAGATGGTGTGAATTATCGTCGTCTTAGCCCTATTAATAAGGTCAGTCAGATCCGTTCAATGGGTACTGATAAGAACTATAAATGGGAGGGATTGTACTTAATTGATATGATGGAAGCCTATAAGAAGTTCACATTTACACCGCAAACTTCGTACAGTCTTGATAACATTGCTAAAGAAGAACTTGGTCTCGGTGAGGGAAAAGTGAACTATGGTGAATTCGATAACATTATTGATTTTCATGATAATGATATTGATAAGTTCCTTGAGTATTCTATCATGGATGTTGTAATTCTTAAAAAGCTTGAAGATAAAATCAAGCTTGTCGCTCTTATGCAAATCCTGTCAGTAATGATGGGATGTAATATGGAAGACTCGATGGGGACGGTTAATCCTTGGACTCAATACCTGACAAATCTCGGTTATGAGAAACAACTGGTTATGCCGTACAATAAACACGGTTCACTGGATAAGACAATTATCGGTGGATATGTCCGTGACCCGAAAAAAGGTAAACATGAATGGTTGGCTTCAATCGATGTCAACTCAATGTATCCTCTATTAGGAATGCGTGCTTTCAATATGAGCCCCGAAACTTATATCGAAGAATACAAAATGCCAGCTGATCTTTTAGCTCTGAGAAACAGACTTCATACTCACGAAGATGAGAATGTTTATCTTGATGAAAGTCTACTTGAAGAGATTAAAGAAATGTGTCACAAATATGATGTGGCTTATGGTATGAATGCTTTCTTTATGAGAGATGAGGAAGGAATTATCCCTGAAAGGGTTGCTGACATTTACTCAACTCGTAAAGAAGCCAAACGAAAAATGCTTATGTATAAAGCATTCAAAGCTCGACTCAAGGTGACATAATGACTTAGTATCAATGGGCGGATGTCTATTTTTTAATGATCTTCGGTGGAGGCGGTGGAGACTTTTCTTTCGATATTTAAGCTTGTTTTAAGCTGATGTACGGTATAATATAGTATAACTAAAAAGGATTAACATGCAACACTTAGACTTCATCATTTTAAACGAAAAGGACATTATCGTTGATAAGAACTGTAACTTCAATCTAGAGACTACTGTAAGTGGATTTGAAATCTACTCAGCTGATCGTGTTCATACGGTACGAGGTGACAAAGTTTCAATGACTAAGCAAATGGATAAGATCCGTTACATACCGTTGTATATCAAGATTGATGATTGTATGGTGAGAGTCTTTAATATGTACGGACAATTCAATCCTACTGTTACTCGTGCAAAGTCTGAAGCGATTATTCCTCAAATCGATGCGGTTAAAAAATCAATTGAGGATATGTTCACGATGATTAATGACTCAGAAAATAGTATGAAAGTTCTCATAAAATAAGCTACATTACGGTACAATAGTATAAAAAGGTAAACTATGAAAGTAAAATATATTGGTGGGAAACACCCTATGTTAAAATATGGGGAAGTGTATGAAGTGTTCACATCTAATGTGACTGGTGTCCAAGTTAGGACAAGAACTGGCTTTGCTGGTATTCAAAATGTAAATTTCACTAAGGAGAAATAATGACTGAAGCAAAAGAACTTTCTGCTGATACAATGGATCAGCTTCGCACTCTAGCACTCGGAATGGGTGTAGATGCAAAAACTATTGAAAATATGACTGATGATGAGGTTCTTATGAATACTCGCCAAATCATAGCTGAACATGCTGGTGATCGTGCTTCTCCTCACTGGAAAGATTTACAATCTGAAGAAGATAAAAATGCTCGTTTAGCCAAGGCTGAAGCCAAAAGAGAGCGAAAAAGACTTAAAAAGACAAGATACACTGACTAAGTGGTCTCGACACCCCAACCTTTCATGTGACATGTTCTGGTTCAGGAGTCGTTCGACTGTAAATACTATCCTGGAGTGAATATTACTTCTAGTGGGTAGAAAGGTAAATCGTTGTTTTTGTAAGTCAAAGGCTGTATCAGTTCTACAAGCTGATTTAGTATATAATAGTATTCAATAACAAATTACCATTCAATAACAAACTACCATTTAGGAGGTAAAGATTTGAAACTTTCCATAGAAGAGGTTTTTGCTAAGATTGATTCAGGGGAAATGACCATAGATGTCATCAATAACTCGGATTGGTCTCATATAGAAGATGTCAATTTTGATGCACTTGATTCAAAAATTGCATACTTTGATACCCTACAAATGGCACTGAAAATTGCGATGAACTCCTTGTATGGAGCACTTGCAAATGTTCACTTTCCATTATTCAATCGTGACATTGCTGCGAGCATTACTGGAAACGGTCGCATCTTTATTCAAGGGCTTGCAACTTACATTAACGGAAAGCTACAACAAGCACTTAATTCAAAGGCGAACTTCGTAGTTTACGGTGATACCGATTCAGTTTACTTCACTCTACAGGAATTAGTTGATAAGATTTCAACTAAAGATCCGAGTCTAGACACTGCTGGACTATTGGATAAGATTTTAAGCTTCGATAAAAAGCTTCTGGACCCATGGGTCCAGGAGTATATTGATAAATATGCTGATGACTTTAACGCATTCAATAAAGATCCTATTGGGGCAAAACTTGAAAAAATTGCTGATAAGGGTATTTTCATTGCTAAAAAGAAATACGCACTGAGAGCAGTTTGGGATGAGGGTTCATTCCTCGTTGAAAATCCTAAAATGGCTGTAACTGGGCTTGAAATCGTAAGATCTTCAACACCTATGTTTTGTCGTAAAGAGCTAAAAAAGGTCATTGATATTATCATGGACCATGACGAGCGATCTGTAGTTGACTTTATCAAAACTGCTGAAGAGGGCTGGTACAAGGCTTCAATTAATGACCTGAGTCGTGTAAGTGGTATCGGAAGCCTGAGTTATGATGGTGTTCCTGGATCACTTTTCAAAATTGATGATAAGGGTGATTTTGAACTTAATAAGAACGGTCGTAAACTATCCGCTCCTATGAATGTTCGTGCTGCGATGAACTATAATATGTTTATTGAAGAGCACAACATGAAAAGTTATCCGAAACTGACAACTGACGACAAGATCAAATATGTGTTCCTGACTACACCAAACACTCTGGGTGATGATGTGGTTGGGTTTTTAGATGAGCAATTCATACACGATGCAAACCTACTAAGATTTGTAGACAAGTCTCGTATGTGGGAAGGATTCTTCATGAGTCCGCTGAATATCATGCTTGATGCTGTTGAATATGATATTAATACTAATTTCGAGGTTGATGAATGGTTGTAAATGATTACATGGACATAGTCCAACAAACGAGGTTATTTCTTCTGACGGTGCAAGCCAACGAGGAAACTGACGAAACTTTGGCTGAAATGTCAATACTTCTGAAATCAGAAGTGACTACACATAATGTTGACCGCTTGGGTTATCTTGTAGAAAAAATTGAAAAGGAACACTAATGCTAAATAGAAATGCCGATGTACTTTACAATGATGTAGATCAAGAGAAAATCAATTCAGCGAATCCTAAAATGTTCGCTGATGTACTTGAATTTCACAACACCTACATATTTGAGAGACATGAAATTTACAAACGGAAGGAGATTCAAAACCTCCCACAAGATGAATGGACTGATGACGAAGTCTTTCAAAAATATAGGTTCACAAATGTTCGCCGTGAGATAGATCGTGAGTCGGTGTGGCTTATTAGAAACATCAGTGAAAATAACGACTTGACTTTAATTGAAAAGATCCTGAACTCTATCCTATTCAGAACTTTCAATAAATCATCTACGATGGAGCTGTTTGGCTGCCCAATTAAAGATTTTGATGATATTGAAAGATATCGACCTATGTTTGAGCGATATGCTGAACTGAATCCAAAATATGTATTCTTCACTCCCGCTTTTAACACAGGTGGTCTTAAAGCTGCAAATGCATTCCCGGATGCAAATGATATGTATGAATGTACATCATCAGGGAAAGAAGTAAAAATTACCAACGGTGTAGATGAAAAGAGATTGACTCTTAGGCAAGCCAAAGATTATATTGCGATCAATGAAGATTGGTCTATTATAGGACTTGAGCCGAATATGCCGATGCGCATGATGCACTTGGTTAGAAATGCATATCATAACAAACTCGCTGAAAAGATACTTGAATGTACTGACCAGCGAGAGGTGTTTGATGTACTTCAGGAAGTTAAGGGGTTCAGTAAATTCCTTGCTTATCAGGTTTTCGTTGACCTTACATACATCCCTGAATTCAAATTCAGTGAAAATGAGTTCACTGTTAGTGGACCTGGATGTCATAACGGACTTGAGTTTTTATTCTCAGACCGTGATGGGTTAAATGATGAAGAGTTACTATTCTGGCTTAGAAATAATCTACCAAACATATGGAAACGAGAAAACCTGAAATATGATCTTAATAAGTTATTTGACCATCTTCCTGAACACGACCGTTGCTTAAATGTGATGATGCTTGAAAATTCGTTCTGTGAACTTGGAAAGTATACAAAAGCTAGAAAGGGCATTGGTCGCCCACGAGTTACATACAAACCTACTGAAGATTCTAATGTTAGAGTTCAGATGGTGAACGAGTGTACACTTGATGAGTGGGCTGATTAATGGATAAGGAAGACTTCTTTGACATGTTAGTCGCATTCGTAAAATCGGTGAAGAGTCAGGATTCAACTGACGATTCATTTAGTTGGCATCTGGGTCATTTAGATTTTCCAGAGGCTATGATAGAACAATTTAATGAAATGATTTAAGGATAATGAAAATGGCAAAATTTAACACAATGACACACGAAGATATGAGAGCACTTTTAACGGCACAAGCAAGTTTAAATGTAAAGTACACTGGCGAAGATTGGGCTTCTAAAGTTCCCGTGGCTCACTTCATCGCAGCAATGCAAGCGGAATATGGTGAATTACTTGAAAGTTCTCCGAGAACTGGTGACCTTGTTGGTGATGATATGCCAAAGGGTTGGAAGTGGTGGAAGCCATATCTTGAAAATGATGTAAATAACAACAAAGTTGAGGGTGTTGACATGATTCACTTTGCAATGAGTGCTATGCTTGTTCGCCTTGGTGGTGTTGATGAAGTCATGAGTGAGATTGAGAAACTTGAGATTCAGCCTGATAAGCCAGAACAAGCTGACGAGTTCATCGCAACTGCACTTATCGGTTCTGTAAGTGGTTTCACGATTAACATTCTTTTCACTGACTCACCTCAGGAAGTCACTGCTGCATATATTTACCTTGTTGATGCTCTTTGTGACTATTGTTTAATGACACCTGAAGAGATGGTTGAGCTTTACAACAAGAAAAACAAACTGAACTCTGAGAGAATTGAGGGCGGTTACACTAAAGATGCTGACTCATACCAAAAGTATGATGAAGACGGAAACGAAGATAATACTAAGATGTTTGATTCAGTACCTGATACTGAATGTTCACCTTGTGAATCTTAAAGAATTCTAGTAAATACTAGGATTTAGTTAATTATCATCTCTTTTGAGATGATAATCCAGTTAATTACCCGGAAATGGTTATTTAATATATTCCATTAAGAATAGAATTTTTTTAGTATAGATAATATGGTTTTTTACTATTATCTATACTAAAAAAAGCCTCTTTTATTTGTAAATATACAATTTTAAGCTTACTCTAAGGAGTTTTTAGTTATAATATAGTATAACTAAAAAGGCTTAACATGAAAATGACACCAGAACACTTCAAAAAACTTTCTTCAATCGTAGATGACTTCATTGCGGTAAAAACTCCCGAACATTTAGTAAACTATTGTAATTCTATTGCTGGTGATGAAAGAATTCATGATCTTGAAACTCGTTTTGCATGGGACATCTACTGGGCAATCCCGAGAACTCTGCGAAGTGTTTGGTATGAAGATGCTAAACAGTATAACGATAACCATATGACAACTGCTCTTAAGAAAGCGGTAAAAACTTCAATGGGTGAACTTTATCCATTCACGAAAAGGATATAATTATGACAAGAGCAAAATGGCAAGCAACAAGAAGAAAGGGTGTATTTTATACACAGACATTTAGCAGAGGGGCGGTTCTAGCATATTCTGAAATTGAATTCATTGATGAAATCCTTATATCAGAGCGAGACGGTGATTTATATGTGCACTTTGACATCAACTTCAAGTCAGGAGAGAAGAAGCAGCAGAAATATACCATCGAGCCTGAAATGAAAACTGTTTCAGTTTCAAGATTGTTCCGCTCAAATAAAGATGTTCAGAAGAAAATGGGCTTCCGTGACTATATTGACCTCTTATCTACTGAAGAAGCTGAAGAAAAATGTGCAGCTTATAAAGCAGCAAAATCAGACCATGCGAAGCTGACAGCAAGATTTAAGAAATATTGTAAACTATCTGCTAAATTAAGTTAGTTTTAAGTAAATACACGGTATAATATAGTATATCAAAAGTTAAAAGGAAATATTATGTTAGATGTAGCAATAGCAATCACTTCAGAGGCATTCAGAGGCAAGTTCGACAAAGGTGGAAAGCCTTACATCCTTCACTGCCTTCGTGTCATGAACGGTGTTATACACTTGGGAGAGGATCATGCATGTGTAGCTATAATGCACGATTTAATCGAAGACACAAAATACACTGCCCAGGATCTTTATGATCTAGGGTTCAACTCGGATGTTGTGAACAATGTCGTAGCTATGACACACATCAAGGGTGTACCATATTCTGAATATGTTATGGAAATTAGTAAATTTGCAATCGCAACTGAGGTTAAGAAATCAGACCTCAAGGATAACAGTGATATCACTCGTTTAAAAGGAATCACTGAGAAAGATACTAAGCGAATGGAAAAATACCATAAAGCTTACACATTCCTTACAACTGGGTCTGGATACTAAAAAGGCAAAATATGCAAATTAAAATGTTTAATTTCGATGGTGCTGATGATAAGCACTACAATGTGAGCAAAAGCTCGCATGTTTATGACAAACGGTTCACATCAGTGTTCCATAGGGATGGGTTCATCTCTGATACAAGCTATAAGAAGCTCATGAGGCTCGCAATTCTAGGTGGTTTAACATCATTTAGACATAAGGGTCCAGTGGTTCTGAGTTTTGAGGACTACAGAGGTAGGAATTTCAGTATTCTTATGATTCTTGATAGATTTGACCTTGTTAATGACATTTTTATTATAACGGTTTTTAAGGGTTCAAAAGAGTTCCCATTCTACAAGCATTTCACCAAAGAGCATAACCGCCTATGGATATCCCCTGATAAGTTTGTACTGCCGTACATGGACACGAAAACTCGTACGAAGCAGAAAATGGAACGAGAACGACACTTGGTTGATATCGGGTGCTGGGACGAAGATGTGAAATTCATAGACACGATGAATCGCGCAAAAGTAAAAAGGTCAAATGGTGGATATTAAACAAAATGATATTTGGATGGTGAGTCTAGGTCACGATGCCGTTGGGCATGAGCAAAAAGGTGACCGCCCATTCGTGGTGATCAGTTCTGATGAATATAATAGGAACTCGGGAACTCCCGTAGGCTTCTTTCTCAGTACATCACTCAAAAAATCAACAAACCGCTTCGCTGTAGAGCTAGTTAGTGGTGTTGCTAACATTTCTCAAGTAAGAACACTTTCAAGTCTGAGATTCAAGAAGTTCATGAACAATGCTGGTAAGGGCTCGACTCAAAGGCTTATGGAAAAATTCATAGCAGAAGTTCTATAATTTAAGCTGTCCCTAAGATGTTTTTAGGTATAATATAGAATAACTAAAAAGGACTAACATGACAGATTTAATTATATTGGGTATCGAGTGTGAATGGGATATTGGTCAAGAGGGTGTTTGTTTCTTAGGATATGATGCTGTTCATAATTTCATTAGCCGAAACTGGGATGATGAAGAAATGGAAATGACTCAAGTCGAGGCTGAAGAGCAAGGGCTTCTTAGTACATTTAACTTTGTAGTAGAGAAATAGGAGAAATATGAAAAATAAAATTATAGGGGTCGATGTAGACCTGACTTTATGTGACTCTGTTACACCATGGCAAAATTGGTATCGTGATCTAACTGGACATGATATCAGTGAAGAAATTGATGAAGTGAATAATGATCTTCAAGACCTTATGAAGCGACACAACGATCCGCTATCATTTTGGAAAAAACCTGATCTTTATGACAAGATTCCACCGTTTCAAGATGCAATTGATGTACTTCAGCGGTTAAGTGACAGAGGATACACAATCCTTTTTATAAGCACTTGTTTTCCTGAACATGAGAACTCAAAGAGAATGTTCCTTAAAAGACACTTCCCCATGGGTTCTGGTTTTATTTCAACATCTGACAAGCAGTACATTACAATGGACTGGTTCATTGATGACTATAAAAAGAACTTGAAAGCGGTTCAGGCTCACCAACCTGAGTGTAATTGTTTTCACATCAAAAGTGGAATAAATAAGGCTGATGGATTCCCATTCGGTGATTGGGATGAATTTGAAAGTATGATATTAGCATCGGAGGATTAATATGGATTTAAAGCGGTTCACAGAACTGAATGGTGTTGAGGAGATCAGTGACCTTGAACAAGGTATGGATTTTCGTGACCCAAAAGTTAGGCGGGAGGTTTTCCTGAGATTCTATGGTTTTCACCTTGAGTACAAATCACATCCAGGTGCAGTTTACTATGTTATGCCATTTTTAGCTAACAAGTACAAATGGGACCTTGAAACGAAATTGTGGTTTGCATTCATTAATGGCGCAACACAGAATCCTCTAACATCTTGGGTTATTTTCAATCACTTCCCAACAGTTGATACTGATCCCGAAGTCATGGAAAAATGGCATAGGGAATATTGGAGAAACTTAGATTATGATATTGATCGTCGTTACCAAAAGGGGCACTTCGTTGAGATGTTCGAAAATTACAAGGAGTTGTTAAATGGTAAGACTCAAGTGGAGTATTTTGGTGATATTTGTAGTTCTGATGATCCATATAAAAACTTCGAGGCTTTATGGGATGTTGTTTATAATGACTTTTTCATGTATGGTCGCCTTTCTACATTTTCATATACTGAGTATCTGAAGATTTCAGGGCTGAACATTGATTGTAATACATTACTGATACATGATAAGTCAGGCTCCAAATCACATAGGAATGGTCTTTGTAAGGTGCTCGGTCGTGACGACATGGATGTTGATAAGCGAAACGAAATACTGATTCCTGGTCTTGAAAATGGTCACACCAAAGAGATTATGAACTGGCTTGAAAAAGAGGGTGAACTTCTTATGAGCGAAGCCAAAGAGCGGTTCGCTGGTACTGACTTCATTGAAGATGTAAATTATTACACTTTAGAGAGCACACTTTGTTGTTACAAATCGTGGCATAGGGTCAATCGTCGTTATGCGAATGTCTATAATGATATGTTCCATGACCGCATCCTCAAGGCTGAAACTCGTGATTGGTATGAGATTGACGGTATGAGCATCAACTTCAAAGATTTTTGGGAAGCCAGGGAGGCTTATCTCCCTGAAGAACTTCGACTTGAGATTCAGGAAAATGATCCCGGATTGGTTAAGGTTAAACAAAATTGGTATAGGCTGACAGGTCAAGTGCCTATGATGGAAATGTACGACCCTGTGTTCAAGAATGACTTTCTTAAGAACTATGAAAACCGTGCAATTGAATGGTATGGCAAACCACCTACACCAAAGCCTAAAAAGGTTAAAATAGAATCACCAGATATAACGGAGGAGTGGCTATGAATGAAAGACAGTCTATAAATGACGACACACATGACAGTGTAATTCCTGATGGGGCTGAACGATGGGCTGATTATATGAAAGTTCTTACTCCCGTAGAAAAGAAGTCAGATGGTATGTGGTACAAAAGGGAAGACAAATTTGCCCTCCTTGGTATCAATACAATCAACGGTTCAAAATGTAGACAACTTCTACACCTATTTGAAACTCGCCCAGCTGGGGTTGATACTGTAATCCATGCTACAAATGTGAACAGTTCACCTCAAACACCCATGACTGCGGCAATGGCACACCACTATGGCCTGAGATGTATTCAAGTTGCTGGTGGTTCAAGTCATAAAAGTTTATCAACTAAGGACTTGCCACTATTCGCTACTATGTTCGGAACTGAATATGAAACGACAATGGGCTCAGGCTTCAATGTGAATATTCAGCGAAGAGTTCGTGATATTATGAAAGACTTCCCAAATTCGTTTACGATTGAGCGGGACATCACACTAGATCATAAATTAGAGTTCAATGGACCTGAAAAAATTCTAGCATTTCACGATGTCGGTGCTTATCAGACTAAGAACTTTCCTGATCATATTGAGGAATTGGTCATACCGTTTGGTTCAGCAAACTCAACAACATCAGTATTGTTGGGTCTATCGAGGGATCGTCCTAAAAATCTTAAGAAAATACACCTTGTCAATGTAGGAGTTGACAAACGAGCTTATATGTTTGAAAGACTTGACATAATGGGTGCTGATTATTCTCAGTATGAATTTGTATGGCACGAAAGCGGTTACCCTTATTCAAAAACACTGAAGAATGTCAAGATTGATGATATCACATTCCATTATAGGTATGAGGCAAAAGTTTATCAGCATATACTTGATTTTCATCCTGAGTTGTTTAAAGAAACGACACTATTTTGGGTCATTGGATCTGTTCCTGACCTTGCAACAACCGCCAAAAACATTGGCAAGGCTATCCCAGAAGAGATAAATGAATTCTTCTGGGAAGCAAAACCTGAAATTGACGAATGGCTGAAGGAGTCTGAATGAGAGTTATAAATTACATCGGTGCAAATGCAACTGGTAAATCGACAAGGGTTACTGTCCTTGTAAACTACTTAGAATCTAAGTTCGATGTTGAAGATGTAGAATTCACATATACTAAGAAGTCTAAGAAAAATGGTGACAAGCAAGTCACTACAAAAGTCGGACTTCGCTTCTCAAATGGAGTTGTAATCTTTGGTAAGTTTGACGGAAGTCGTAAATGGATTGGCCTTGACACTGGTATGTGTTCATCTTGGGATCAAAGATCAGCATTTATCACTGAAATGAAAGCTCGTGGGGCTGAAACAGTAGTATTTGAGGGTTATTTTAACAACCGCAGTAAGATTGCTGGTCCTGAGACATTTCACAATGCTGGTGCTGATGAAGTTCATATTCTAGCGAGTTTTTACGACAAATGTGAAGACTTCTTGATGAGAACTAATATCAGATCAGGAAAGTTGAGTCGTGGTATGGAATGGGCTGAAAATGCTCCTGGTTGGAAAGACAACAAGGGCATCATCAACTCACAAAAATATTGGCTAGAACAAGCTAAAGAAAATGACACGGTCACTCGTATTGACATTGATGAATCAAGAGGTTATCTTGTTGAAAGATTCTTTGAAAAAGACTTTGATTATAATACATTTTATGAGTCATTTGAAAGTCCCTCAGTTGAAGCGAAAGCCCCTGGAGCGGACTTAGATGAGTGGTTCTAACCTTATATTAACCTTAAAATGGTGTTATTAACCTTTTAAGGTTAATATAGTGATTTTAAGGTTAATATAAGGTAATATACGGTATAATATAGTATATTTAAACAAAGGCTTAAAATGAAATCTTACAACCTAGCAATGGCAAAGAACTTTTATTTCTATGCAATCACAACCTACATAACATTCATAGTGATATCACCAATAGCAATGACAATGGCGATGATAATCGGTGGACTTTCTTCAGTGAAAGACACTTATGGTAGAATCGCTGGTGAGTTCAAAAAAGTGAACAAGGTTGAATGGAAAGAAATTAGTAATGCAGTTTATGCGAAGTATGGGGTTGCATAATGAAGAATCTTATGAAATGTGTAGTACACTATATGCAAACTGGCGAACACTATGAGTTTGACACAATGGAAGAGCAAAGAGAATACCAAAAGGTTTCTACGAAAATGTTACTTGCTGGCGGTGGTGATACTATTCGTGAGATGGCGACATTAGCTATGATACATGCAAAACCAGTTGAGGGAAAGCATGACTGGGATGGCTTACACGGAAAAACATTCGTTGAGGTCAAAAATGAAACTATGTCTGAGAAAGGCAAGTTTGGTGGAAAGGGCATCTTCAACAATCTCACTTGGAGATCATATGAGAAATATTCAAAGGGTGGTATATATCTTCAAGGCTGTTATGGTCGTGATGGTATTTTGGTCGCAGTTGTAGCATTTCGCATTGAGCACCTACTTCCTAAGCTACATAAAGCACTGACTAGAGTAATGCCAAACGGTGATGTCTCCGGGAAGAATGTTACGATCAATATTAGTGCCAGTGATTTCCCAGAAGAGACCGAATTAGTGTATCTTCGTGAGGATGCACATCGCTCTCTATTCCCAAAGGCAATGTGGGCTCTTATGGCCGTTAGTTATGCTAACGGAACTAAGATTAAGGGTAGATCATACCTGAAAACCGAAAAGAAGTCAAAGGTCAAATTCACTAACCAAAAGGAAACTGCCGCGAAATATACCAAAGTTGCTGAAATGGTTCGAACCATTTACAACTCAAATATATTCACGATCAACTATGATACTGAAAGAATTGAAATTGGTGATACATCAGTCAAACTTTCATCACTCAAACAACGATATCGTCGTGTAATCAAAAATAAGGAAGCTAAATGAAACATATAACAGGAAAAACAATAAACGAGGTTGTGTACAAGTCGCTTGATGCACTGATTTCAGAGGGTTATAGATCCCCATCTAGGAACGGTGACATTAGTACGATTTACAATGCATTCGTTGAAATTGAAAATCCTCGTTCTAGACATTTAAGTCTAGTTGGCCGTGATAGCAACATCTTTGCTACTATCGCTGAAACATTCTGGGTGTTCGCTGGTGATAATGCAATTGACCCTTATTTACAATTCTTTTTACCTCGTGCTAGAGATTATGCTGATGATGGTGAAACATGGCGAGGCGGTTATCCCGAGAGAATCAAAAATGGTAACCAGATTGATGATGTTATTCAGCAATTCAGAAATGAGGGGCTTTATACTCGTCGTGCTGTAACTGCTATTTATGACACAAACCTTGATACTGCTGTGAATCTGAGAAAGGTTTATGGCCTTGAAACTACTAAAGATCGCCCATGTAACCTGATTATGGACTTCTTCGTAACTCCTGACAAGCGGTTACACATGAATGTTAAGTCTCGTTCAGGTGATGTGCTTTGGGGATTTGGCTCAATTAACATTTTTGAGTGGACTTTCTACCAAGAGATGATACTTCAGTTCTTACAAGATGAGATTGACCCTGATGTTACTATGGGCGGTTACAATCACCATGTGACAAACTTACACCTATATGATTTCAGCGGTGCTCAAGGGTATGCTGTTGTTGAAAATAAGCTGAAGCAATCACTTGGTGTTCAGAACTTTGACCGTTTGGTTTTTCCTGATGTAGATTTTGTACATAGTTATTTCAAGTTCTTCGTCGCTCGTGTAAACACATTCATTGAAGAGGGTCGCACTGACTACACTGAAATGGTTGAAGAAATGACAAGGTTGTTTACTGATAATGGTATTCCAACTGAAGACAACTTACTTTATGACTACATGAGAGTGACAGTTGCATACACTGCCGCAAAGAACATGAAGCTTCCAAAGGGTATAAAAACACCCGATATTGAAGTTAATCTTGATGCTTGTGGGCCTGAGTTTGTCCGTGCTATCGCCAATTCAAAGTTTCGTAAGTTCACAATCTATTACAATGGAGTTAAGCAATGATAAATCTAAAATCAGTCAATAAGGCACTATCTGAGGATGGAGCCTATGTGCACCGTGCTCTTGATATTGAACTTGGTATTTCGCTGGAGGGTGTTACAGCTGAATTAGATGCGATCAGTGCTTCATACAGTGATGTCGCAGTTACTCAAAAGCTTTACAGACCTCGTGAAAACCACCCTGATCGCACAGGCGATGCTGTTATGAGCACTATTGGCGAGCCTAAACATGCTCCTTTCTTGAAGATGCAAGGCAAAAACAAAAACCTTATGCGTCTCCAAATGCAGTATAATGATATTCTAAGCTACTTCTTCGGGGAAGATATGAGTGATACAAAGTCACTAATGAATTGGCAACGGTATAGACAAGGTGGGGACAATGCTCTTCCTTTCCATGTTGATTCCGAGTTCTTCAAAGGGCAATGGGATAAAGATTATATTGATCTTGAAGATGGGTTGATCCCTCGCTTTGTGATGGTTATGATAACTGAAAATGAAAATGCTGGTGCTGGGTTACAAATCAAGGGGAAAGATGGTGAGGTTTCAAATCTTGAACTGAATCCTGGTGATATGGTGATATTTGACAATACTAAGATGCTCCATGGAGTTCCAGTATCAACACCAAATAAGAGATCAATGGTCGGCTTCCGTAATTTTGAAGCTTATCCACTTTATTTCAATAAAGTTGAATTTGATGGTTCTCAACCATATGAAAATGGTCATATCAAGGGCTTCGCTGAAACAGTTGATCCTGATAAGGCTAGAACTATGCTATTCGAGGAGGAATTCACATATGCTTAATTTAAACTTGTTCGGTGGTCCAGGGCTTGGAAAGTCCACGACTGCTGCGGGAATATTTCATGAACTGAAGAAAACTGGTTCTAAAGTTGAATACATCACTGAGTACGCAAAAGACTTGGTGTTTAGTAAAGACTTTTATCGTCTGAAAGATCAGACATACATTTTAGCTAAACAACATCACCATTTATTCAAACTCAAAGATCAGGTTGATTTGCTAATCCATGATGGCCCATTCCTACTTGGTTTGGTTTACCTACAAGAAAAGGACGGTTTTCCGGCTCAACAATTCCGAGACTATTTATTAGCACTATGGAATTCTTATGAGCATGTAAACATATTCCTGAAAAGAAATACTGATGCGCATGGATATCAAGAGTATGGTCGTGAACAAACACTTGAGCAAGCACAAGCACTCGATGAACAAGTTCAAGACATGATGGATAAAAACGGTATTCCGTACCACATTGTTGAAGTTGGTGAAAACTCGGTCAAACATATCCTGGAAATCCTCGTAGGTCGTAGAAGTTAAGCAAGGTTTAAGCTACATTATAGTATAATATAGTATATTATCTGAAAAGGCTTAAAATGAATAACATCCAATTAAAACTACACAAGATCTCAACACTTCTGAACCTCTTATCAAAGGTGACTTTGGAGGAAGAAGTGTTGATTGATACTTTCTCAACATCTATTTTATTCACTATTGATGAAATTGATGAGCGAGCTGTTCGTGAATCTTTTGAACAAAATGGTGTTGAGTTTTCATCTCGTATGGAAAGATCCGGTCGTTGGACATTTGACATTGATTTGTTAGGAGACGAGTAGTGACTGCGAAGGAAGTTCTTGATGAACAAAACAAAATCACGGTTGACATTGATGGGGGCGGAGACTACCTCTATTGTGTCACAATAGGTAAATGTTGGAAATTTGTTGCTGAAACAGACTTCCAAGCTTACGAAAAAGCACTGAAATACATCATGGACAACGGTGTCAGAACTGATGCTGAAATAAAATATGAATACGAGAGAGGTAAAAATGCACTTCAATAAAAAGACTATAATCAAATCATTTAAGTTACTTGTAACTACGAAGCGGAAGCAAGGGGTTGTAGTTGAAAAACCTGAACTTGTTATACTATGGGACGATTATGTTCGCTCAGCAGTTAGTCAAGGGCTTGTTAATCCCAAAATGGCGATCAAGTGGGTAAATCCATATGGTTAAGTTATCATTTGAAGAATACAAAACAAACTATCAAGGTGTTCGTATCAAGGAAACTTGCTCAGCACTGAAAATGTCCAAAAAGGAGTGTGAGCAACTGCTTCGTGATGGTTACAATGACTATCTAAAAGAGTGTGGATTTGCTGGTGAGCCTATGTCATATGATGTATGGTCCAATCAACCTGGCCAAAAAGAGTTCTTCGCTAGGCTGTTTGTCTCAGAAGAGCGGTCTACTAGACACTTTAAGATGCAGCAAGCATATAAAAAATATAAGGAAAACTTCAAATGAAAATAGCTATTATGGGACAAGCCGGAGTCGGTAAAGATTTTGTTGTAGATGTATTTACAAAGAAATATGATTATACAAGGGTGTCATTTTCTGACCAACTGAAAAAATTAGCAGTAAAGATTTATCCTTGGTTTGAGCGGGATTATGCACCCGAAGTGAAAGAAAAGCCTCTTAACATTACAGTTGCTGGTGAACTTATCACCAAGACACCTCGTGAGATTTGGCTGAGTCTGAATAAACTCAGAGACATTGAAGATGGTATGTTCGTCCGTATGCTCGGCCAAGAAGTTAAGCTACTGAATGTCCCAAATATCATTATCAGTGATATCAGAACTCAAAATGAATATGACTGGTGTAAGGCAAATGACTACACAGTAGTTGCAGTGCTTCGTGAGAACATTGAACATGCTGAAAATAGCTTTGATGACTTCGTAAGAAGCCAAATTGCATTCGGTAATTATGAGTATGAGTTCAGAAATGATGAAACTGGTACTGATGAGATTGAGAAGTTCATTGAAAGTTGCTTCGTGGAGATATCTGATGATTAATTTTGACTTGGATCGACTAGCAGTACCACTTCGCGGTCGTGGTGGTGGACAGACCACCTCAGGGTTAGTTCAATTATTATCTCATATGGAATTTCTAGATGAAGATGTAGTGATAATCTGCCATGAACAACAAGTCATGGAATTTCACCTTGAACAAGCTATGAGAATCGCAAAACTCATGGGATTTAAAGCGGTTCGTGTTGCTGCTCAAACCATTGAGATTGACCGTGAAAAGCGGATTTACTGGGAACGACCAGGACATACGATTCGCCAGCGAAAGAAACATGCATACTACTTATCTTCTATCACAAAAGAACTTGTGTCTGAAGAGACTTTCTATAGAATGGATGGTCACCAATAAAAATCGGGGTTTCCCCGATATCCCCAAATTTCTTATCAATCTTAAGCAAGCTCTAAGCTAACTTTAGGTATAATATACTATATCAAAACTTAAAAGGCTTAATATGAACATCTCAATTGACTTACAACTTAATGGCAAGATCGAAAACCGTGTTATTACTGAATTCGATAAACTGGTTACATTTACAGACGACGACTTAATGAAAATCGGTAACTTACAAATTGGTGGAGTTCCTGAAGAAGTTGAGTATGAAATCTCTAAGCTGATTTTTAACCGTGTTGAGATTGCTAATCTCAGATTAGACAACGAAAAACTGGCTCTGAAAATGGCTTCCACAAGGATTGCATAATATTACTTAGAATCAGCAGACAGTAAAATCAGGGTCTATTGAAGGAAATGTTTGAGGACACTAGTGATTCAGAGGCTTATAATAAGCTTATGAAACTCAGAAACTCAGGCATGGGGTATAATCTACTGACATTAAAACGAATGAAAGATCGTTGATGCTCACTTAAAAGATATGGAAGAGATAGATTAATCTAACTCTAAGCAACATTATGGTATAACACCATAACAAAGAAAGGTAATTCAATGGAAAAACTAATTAAAATGCCATCAATCGGGCAATTTCGCAATGCGGTTCACGACCTACAACATCAAGTAAGATTCGTGGGAGTAGATGAGGCTGGTGAGGCTATTTACGACAAGGGAATTCAATACCCTACAGTCGCATTCAAGGGAACTTGTAAGATTCACGGTACGAATGCCTCATACTGCCTAGATATAGACGGTAACGACTGGTTTCAATCTAAGGGAAATGTCCTTTCAATTGAAAAAGACAATGCTGGCTTTTGCTTCTTCGGCACGGCTCGTAAAGAAGAATTCACTAGAATGGCTTGTGACCTTGTACTGAAAATAGGTGAACTTGAAGTTGGTGAGCGAACTGTAACACTATATGGTGAGTTCTGTGGTGGTAACATTCAAAAGGGTGTAGCTGTTTCAGGGCTTGACAAGATGTTCGTACTATTCGGTGCTAAACTATCACATGCTAATGTTGAAGACGGTGCTGCTGAATGGGTTGATATCTCAACCATTGAGTGTGACCACTCTAAGAACATCTATAATATCAATGATTTCCCTACATGGAAAATTGCTGTTAATCTAGCTGAACCAGCTGAGGCTCAGAACACTCTTATCAACCTGACTGAAGAAGTCGAAAGAATCTGCCCTATTGGCGCATTCTTCGGTAGAACTGATCCCGAGTCTGAGGATTACAATACAATCGGTGAGGGGATCGTATGGGAATGCTCATTTAATGGGTCTACTGTCCGCTTTAAAGTCAAGGGCGAAAAACATAGTTCTTCAAAAGTTAAAAAACTGGCATCAGTTGATCCGGAAAAGATGGCGAATATCAAAGAATTCGTTGAATACTCAGTAACTGAAAACCGACTGAATCAAGGTGTTGAACAAGTTTTTGCAGGTGGACCAGCTATAATTGGTGGTACTGGAGACTTCGTAAAATGGGTCAAAGGTGATGTCATCAAAGAGGAACTTGACACCATGGTGGCGAGTGGACTGGAGATGAGAGAAGTTGCTGGGCCAATTAGCAAAAAGGCCGCAAATTGGTTCAAAGAATATCTTAATAAACAATCTGGTTTGATCTAATGAAAGATTTTGAGGGTTATACTCTTGAAGTTGGGATGACGGTTGTTTTTGCATATACATTTGCAAAAAATACTACACTCAAAAGAGGTACAATAACCAAAGTTGGTATCAAACAAGCTAACATGGACATGGCTGAGATTGAGCATTCAGGTGGATCTAAGAACCGTGTCATTGGACACAAAATCACAAGGATCTGACATGAACTATAACTTCAAAATCAAGGCGAAAGCCTACTTTAAAGACTGTACACATTACGAGAAAGGGATTGCTGGTGTTGTAAGAGGCACTAAATTTATCCGATGTGATCGTTGTATGTGTGAAATTCATGAGTCTGAGACTAAATTCACGAAATTCGTTGATGGTGAACATGGAGCTGATATGGCCAAGATTTGTTCTGAATATCTAGGGATGAAGCAATACAATAGTTATTTGAATTTTGAAGCGGTTGATGTTGATGATATTAGTGATGATTATAAAAAATTGTGTCCCGCTTGTTCTGAAGAAATATTTGAAGATTTTTATAATAATTAAGCCTACTATAAGCTTATTTTAGGTATAATATAGTATAACTAAAAAGGATTAACATGTTAAAAGATTATTCAAGTGAGAGTTACCCTCTCACAGTAAACGAACAAAGGTTTATCAAAGGTTTCATGGGTGAAAATGGCTGTGGTGCCAAGACTCCTGGAGATTTACTGAATGACAATTATAGCTGGCAGTGTATTGAGGATCTTCGTACTAATATGAAAGATCTATCAAATCGCCAAATCGCTGGTTATCTGAGCTCACTTCAAGACAAAGGTGTTCTTGGTGTTGAGGTTCGTGATGGTAAAGTGTTTGAGTCTACTTGTAAGAATGAGGAAGACCTGAAAGTTCTTCGGGATAATTTTGAGGCTGATTTGTACTGGGTTCTCGAAGAATACCTTACTACGATCCCGAGTAACCTACAATTCGCGGAGGTGGTTTAATGTTAGTGATTGATATATCCATTAATCGTGAAGTTCGTGTTGAGGAAATTGGTATCGTCCGTATTGAGGGTGGTACAAATCCTGATGATATGAACAAATATGAGTTCGGCTTCGTAGAGAATGGTCGTCTAAGTGCTGTTCTAGGGACTACTCGCCATCGTTATGGCGATTCAGGACTGATGCTTAGTGCAAAGGTACTTAGCATCCTTAATGACCAGGATATGAGCGGAGAAATTGCTCAGACTCGTAGAACCGCCCGTGAGCGAAAAGAAGCATTTGAGCACTTTGAAGCGGTTTCCAAAGCTTTGGAGTCAAGATAATGAAGAAACTCATAGTATCTCTAGCTATGTCAGCACTGTTTATTACAAAGGCTTATGCCCTTTCTAAGGAACAACTGACAAACTTACAAATTGCTTATTCTATTGGTAAAATCACCAAAGGCAAGGACGGTATGACCTTTGAAAAGGCTATGGCAAGCATGATGTTGACTGAATCATCCGCTGGGGTCAATAACAAAGGTGATGATGGTGCGAGTCTCGGACCTATGCAAATGCAATTGGCTACAATTCGTGATATGCAAAAGCGGATTAAGGAATTAAGCTGGTTATCAGCCTTGAGCGATAAGCAAATCAAAGAGAAACTGATCAACAGTACTCAGTTCAGCTGTATTCTAGCTGGTTTCTATATAAGACATAATTATAATTATGCTGTAAAGCAGAAGATGTGGAATCCTTATTTCAAGTCAATCAGCCGTTACAATGGCGGATGGAACAATAAAGAATACTATGGTCGTGTTATGAAAAATATGAAGATAATCAATAAGCTTATTGCTGAAGGGAAGTTGAAATGACAGTATATTGGGTAGATGTTGATAAACTTGAAATCAAACAAGAGAGTTTTGATGTAGGCAATTTAATGGCATTTAGTGAGGAGATGGATCAAACCCATCAGGACGGCTGGTTTGGCAATGAGGAAGATGCTCTTGAAAACCTAAAAGATCTCTTGGAGGATTAATATGAACTGCGAATCAATGAAAATAGAATGTTTCTTTACTGAACTTGAAAAGGTAAAACCAAAAATTGACCCTGTGATTGATAAAATCAACTGGAGAGAATTGAGTCGCCATATCACTATTGATGAAGCTATTCTTGATTATTACCAAAAGAATATCAACTGGACCATGATGGGTGCTCGCTTATTTAGTGAAAATGTTGACCTATTCAACAAATACGAAAACCTTGGTCTTTTTAAGATTGGGGAACTTCGTGGACAACCGTCTTATGACCTATTAATGAGTCGTTTTTACGAAATCCATAAAGACTGTATTAATCCGAACAATTTTAGTTCTGTCAACACTATTAATATAGTGAAGCTTATGATTGCTGATCCACGATTTACTCCCGAAGAGTTGGTTGAAATGATGTTCAGAGAGAGTAGCATGTTCAACCATTCAAAAAACCTTAGAGAGTTGATGCTTGAAACATACGGCAATGACTTCTCAATGAAGTTTTGGGCTCGTGTCGAAGAAGGAAATTCAATTGGTTATTTTGAAGATTGGATTGAACACGGCAAGGTTCGTTCATACTATGATAAAACTTTACCATCTCACCGTCGTGCTGTGCTTAATCGACTTTCTCGCAAAAGCTTAGAGGAACTAATGTTCCCAATTGATAAATTCACTCTAAGAGAACTGATTTATCACAATTTCGTATATGACCTGAAAACTATTTTCAGATTTGTATTCAAAGGAAAATTAAAATGGTAATTGCAAGATTAAAAACTACTGATAATCCAGCTATGGCTGAAATATTTCAGGGAACCCTTGGTAAGCTAGATTTGAACATGATGATGTCAATCAGCTTCGAAAGAGTTGGATATATGTCAATCAGTGACATTAGACTGAGCACCCTTACATCTTCAAGAATTGAAAGCATCAATTATGAGTACAAGGAAGAAAGTGTGTTTCTCACAGTAGCTACTAAGAATTCAATATATGTTTTTGAGGCTCTATATGATCAAGAAATACCTGAGTTTGAGGGATACAGTGAGAAACAAATCAAGCGAATAAAGCGACAAAATGAAATAGCGGAGGTGAAGCTTGAAGAGTCATAAAGAAATCAATGATGAACTGGAGACTGTCTATAAATGTGAGCCAGTGGAAACTGAGGAATGTGAGCCAGTGGAAACTGAGGAATGTGAGCCTGGTATGACCGAGGCTGTACCATTTGACCCGAAAACTTCAAACTTATACCAACATGCTGTTAAAGAACTTCAATGGCTCACTGAAGAAGAGGATGATGAAGATCCAAACGGTGGACCGAATAAATGGGCTTATGATAATATCCTTGAATTAATTGAGGTTTTTGCTAGACAAGGTCATTCAGGAATGTCTGCTCCTTATGTGATCAACATATTCAAAGAACTTGCTAACTACAAGATAATTGGCGGTTTGACTGGTGAAGATAATGAGTGGAATGATGTTAGTGAGTATGGTGATGGGACTATGCTTTATCAAAATAATCGTGACTCAAGAGTGTTCAAAGATGACTCCGGTGCTTGGTTTTTAGATGGGACTCTATTTGAAGATCCCATCTATCCAGGAAACTATATGTCAACAATAAAATCAAGACATTATATCAAGAGTTTTCCTTACACACCCAAAACTGTGTATAAAAAGGCTCCGATCTGGAAAAAGATTGCTGCGAGGCTATTCCCTTCTAAGTTTTAAGTCAATATACAGCATAATATTCAAACAAAGGCTTAAAAATGAACTTCTCGGGAAAATGATGTTGGGTCTATGTTCTGTGAACAGTACGGAGCAGAGTTATTCAGTGGCTTTAATACCACCTTACAATATATCAATTAGGAGATACAATGAGAAATAAATTTAAGACAAGGAACAAATCGATGTTCAGCTTGGGTCAGAAATCCAAATTCATGATTTCAAATAGTAGCGGAATCCTCGGGCTTATCGGTATCGTATTATTCTCCACTGGTATGGTAGCCTTTTTTACATGGTGGCTAGGAGCTGGAATTACAGCTATATACAGCTTTGGGCCATCTGGGCTCAGTATTGGTATGGCTTTATGGAATAGTGTCATATATGCCGTTTCAGCACTACTTGGCGGTGTAGTAGTTTTATCTACTGGAGTAGTATTTATGGTCGCGAGTTATGACTGAAGAAAAGAAGCCTCTCGAGGAGACTCTTTTTGAGAAATATAACGAGTTCATAGTATTTGAACTCAAGGATGTTGACCGCAAACTCATTGAGTTGGTTGGTGTCGTTGGATTCTATCAAAGTTCATATTTCACTCTAAAGAAAAAGTTCGATATCTACAGTAATAAGCTTGACCGCATGTGGACTGAGAAATACTTGTACTACAAGAATGAGTACAATATCACTCTCAATAACACTGAAATCAAGCAGTTCATAGAAAAGGATCTCGAATATTTAGACCAAAAGATGAAAGTCCAAACGGTGAAAACATTAGTTGAACAAGTTGAGTTGACCCTGAAAGGGCTTGACTCTTTAGGTTGGCAGTTGAAAACTATCGTTGACTGGGAAAAATTCAAACAAGGAAGCTATTAATGGAGATTTATGACCTGAATGAGTCCCACTCAATCGTTGATTTCAGTGACATGGACCCTGATGAAAGTTTAGCTATAAAACTTGAGATGATGGAATCACTGTCAGTGTTTGTTGAGGGTTACAAATTCATGCCCTCATATAGAGCTGGTGTATTTGACGGTAAAAGGCATTTCTTTGAGATGACTCCTGAAATGAATATCAAGATCCCAAAAGGGTTGGTTGAAGTTGTAATCAAGAAATTCGGTAAGTATTTGATCGAGGACTATGTCCCTATTAAAGAGGCTCCGTCCGTTACACTTGAAACTCTGAATGAGATTGTTGCTGAATTGAATTTACCCTTTCCACCATACGATTATCAGCTTAATGCTGTATATATTGCCCTGAACCAGCCTCGAAAGGTGCTCGTTGCGGCAACTGGTGCTGGTAAATCACTAATCCTGTACATAATGATGCATGCTTGGCAGTCACTCGGTTTGAAAGGGTTATTAATCGTTCCGAATATCGGGTTGGCCGAACAGATGAGGTCTGACTTCATAGATTATAGTAAGAATTATCCTGACCCTGAGAAAGTGGTTGATGAATATCTTCACTTGGTCTATGGTGGTAAAGAAAAACACTTTGATAAGCCTATGACAATTAGTACATGGCAATCAGCTATTCGTATGAAAAAAGACGGATTCCTTGGTCTTGGGTATGTTGCTATTGACGAGGCTCACTTGGCGACAGGTGATTCACTCCAACACCTACTTGAAATTAGCTCAAATTGTCAATATAAAATTGGCTTGACTGGGACACTTCCTACTAATCATGAGCATAGATTTACTCTTGCTGCTACATTAGGGAAGTCTGAGCAAATAATCAATCCTCAAGGATTGATTGAAAGGGGATTAGCTACACCAGTACAGATCAACATGTGGTATTTGAACTATTCTGAAGATGAGAAAAAACTCGTTAAGCGAATGAATTACCAAAAAGAGATGAAATTCGTTGAGGAGCATTTTGCTCGTAACAACTTCATTGCTAAATTGGCTATTGGTGCGACTAAGAAATTTGGGAATACTCTAGTGCTCTATAATACGATTTCACATGGTGAATTCTTATTGACACTGATACTACAGAACAAATTCGGTATTGACTCCGCATATGTCCTTGAGAAGTGTACTCCTATGCAAGTCAAGAAGTGTTTTGAGGCTGAACCTGAGAAAATATTCACTACTAATCCATTGACCCCTAAGGACAAGAAAGCATTATCAAAGCATTTCAGTGCTAAGGAGATTGAGGAAAGATTTGATACTTTAGTTAAGTACAATATCTATCTTATCAAGGGATCAGTAGAGGGTGATATCAGAAATGACATCAGGGCTTATGTTGAAAATGCTGATGAGGCTATTGTCATTGCGACATATGGTACTGCCTCAACTGGACTGAATATTAAGCGGTTACATAATATCTTTATGACCTCAAGCACTAAATCATCAGTCCGTCTTAGGCAGTCAACTGGTCGTGGTATGCGACTACATGGCGATAAAGACATGATGAGATTATTTGATTTCGTTGATGATTTCAGTAAAAAGCTAAAGAACGGTAAGGTACAAAATAAGAATTACATCCTCAAGCACTCATTTGAACGACTTGAAAGCTATTTCAAGGATGGATTCCCTATTATTGAAAAGGAAATTGACATTTAGACAGTTTTTAAGTTGTTTTTAAGTTGTTTTCAGGTATAATATAGTATCTTAAAAGTAAAAGGACTTAAATGAAAATCATATTTTCAACCGCCTTGCAAAAGTTGATATGGGATAAGTGTATTATCCCACAAATCGACACTGGTGTTTGGGCAAACTCAAATATGCACAATAAGATGGTTTGGTTAAGAGCTGACACTTATTCAACGGATAACACTCATGCCGGAACTGATATTCCAAAGTTTGAGACTCGTTATGACTTTTTCAAGGATGAATTCCTATTTGTTCATGGCTGGTCTATAATTGCCTATATCCGTGTTCACTACTCGTACAATGCTAAGGTATCAGTTTCTATTCCAGAGTCCGTGAGGGATCTAATAGAGCATATCATAGCCATTGACGACCGTGATCAGAATAAAGACTACAGAATATCTCAAGTACGAAGTGTTTCTGAAATGAAATGCCGAGTTCAGGGATATAATACTGATGCCCAAAAGCGGTTTTCAAAATTGGTTCTTGATGCTAAGTCTAAGGGATTTGAACTTAAAGATATAATCTCAGTCCTGAAGATTGAGTGTTATGACAAGCGGTCTTTAAATCGTGATATTCAAGTAATGATAAAAGATTTAAAAACTAAGCTTGTATTAAGCTAGATTACGGTATAATATACTTATAAACAAATACAACGGTCGGACTTTTAAAAAGTTTTAAAACATGACTTAAATTTAAGCTTAATCTAAGCAAAGTTACGGTATAATTACTGTAACTTAAAACTAAAAGGTAAAATATGCAAATCTCTGCTAATGTAATTCTTGACTTCCGTAACGAACTTGTGGCATATGCTAAATCACTTCAAACTGAGGCTCTTTCAGTTTCTCCTGTTAATTCAGCTATGGCTGATGCACTTGGTGGTATCGCTGAAGAAATCGAGCTCGCTCCTTCAAATTCAACGAACATGAATACTATCTGTGAGAAATACATTCAAATCTTCGCTGATGACATGAAAATCAAAGGTGCTGATCGTTACCTTGCTGCTCGTATAGCTAAAGAAATGGTTCCAAAAGTGCTAGCAGATGTAATGTTAGAGATCGAAGACTAATCCAAACCAAAACAAGGAAAATTAATGTTAAATGAAAATACGAGGAAAGTGCTCAAATCACTCACTTCTGTGTCTGGCTCAGCCATTCTAAGATATCCAATATCAACTGTGTCTCAAAAGGACAAGAGTTTGATCGCATTCGTCGATCTAGAGGCTTTAGATGAGGCTGAGTTTGGTGAATTCGGTGTGAGTTACCTGAGTGACCTATTAAGTCTTATTGACTTTTATGATGATGCTAATATTGAGATCAATGCTGGTATCATCGACATTAAGACTGAAACTTCTCATCAGAGATATCGTACAACTGAACTTGATATGATGAAAGCATTTGATGTTAGTCCTAAGATTCTTGATAATCTACTGGCTGAAACACCTCAAATCCGCTTCGATATCTCAAAAGACGAGCTTGACCGCTATAAGAAGATTGCTTCTTTAGTGAAATCTGAGTATTTCGTAGTTCAGGACGGTAGTATCACTGTTTGTAAGCTTGATGCGACAAATACCTTACTTGATGAGTCTACAACTGACCATATCATGGATGCTTCGACTGAAGATCGTGTTGCCTTTGCCATGACAAATATCGATAAGATCCCGTCTGGTAGTTATGAAGTTTCATTGATCAAAAATCCTAAATCTGGTAATTATATCAGCCTTTGGACTAGTGAAAATGATCCGTTCAAAATCGTGGTATCAGTAGCGAAGACTTTCTAAAAAGTCTACTTTTTAGGCTTGATAAGGTGGCTTTTTAGTCACTTAGTCATTAAATAGCTATAAGGAGAAACAATGAAAAAAGTTATGGCATAGACTGTAATTTACACAGATATCTAGGAAAATAGTTTGGGCTTTCAAGTCTACTTGAATGTCCTACACAATACGAAAATATAAAAATATTACGCAAAATAAAAACGAAAATAAGGAACTAAATATGGGAAAATACGACTGGGGTTCAATGAAAGCTGGATTACAAAAAGGTGTTGGTGAGAAGAGTGATAAAAAGGATTATAACGATCCTCGTGAGTGGAAACTAACAGTTGATGAAAATCAAAATGGAACAGCGGTTATCCGTCTTCTTCCGGGAAAAGGTGGTACAACTCCTCCTATTGTAAGAATCTTCGAGCACTCTGTAAGAATCTTTAACAAGAAAAGTAACAAATATCGTTACTTCATTAATCCATCTCCTGCTTCAATTCAGGAAGACTGTCCAGCTTCTAAGCTATGGTACGAACTTGGTGACATTGGTACGGATGAGGCGAAAGCTTTACAAAAAGAGGTAAGTCGTTCAACGAAATTCATCTCTAATATCCTTGTAATCAATGATCCAGGAAATCCTGAAAACAACGGGAAAGTGTTCTACTGGAAATACGGTGTAAAGATGTTTGAGAAGTTCCAAAAGGCACTTGAGCCTACTGAAGCACAACTCAAAGTTGGTAAAAAAGGTGTTGAGCTTTTTGATCCTATGCTTGGTGCTGATATCGTAATTGATGCTCAAAAAGTTGCTGGTTTCCGTAACTATGATGGTTCTACTATTGAAGCACCATCTGCGGCATTCGCTACTGAAGCTGAAGCTGACGAAGTTGTTGATGAAAAATGTTTTGATTTGACTGAATTCATTTCACCTGATCATTACGAGCCATATGAGAAGTTACTTAAAAATCTTCGCTGGACTCTTGCTGGTTCTCCTATTGAGGCACTTGCAATTCTAAGTGGTTCTGAAGTTATTACTGAAGAATATAAAGAGAGAGGTAACACAAGCGGAGCAAATGCGAAAGCTGACTCTGCTACACCATCTGCTGGTACTGCTTCTAAGCCAAAAGTTGAGCCGACTCCTGAACTGGAAACGACTCCTCAACCTCAGGTTGAAAAACCAAAGCCGAAACCAAAGCCAGTTGCATCTGACGATGATGTACTTGCTATGCTAGACGATCTTTAGTCATAGACTAAATCGAGTGGCTTATCCGTGGGCTTCCTTTGAGGCTCACGACCCAAACCACTGAAGTGTTTTATAACATCTTCGTGTAGAGGAAATCTTATCTTGAGACTCCTCTTTAATTCATCCTCTGAAAAATCATCATACGGATTAATTCCTGTGATTTTAATGAAATCATCTAACTGATAAATCCTCCAACCAAACTTATGACTATGACGACCATTCTGCCATAACGGAATCCATCTGACTACATCCGCATACATAGGGTATTCTCTTAATCCGAGTTTCCGTTGAGTCATTCTATTCTTACTAAAAAGCTCTAGACTGATTTTTAACTCTTTGAGCACATACCCTTTCATGCCTCTTAAATGACGAGCCTGAACTTCCCCTTGCATATCTAGTATAACAATCCGAGTCTTAGGATTCAACTGAAAATGAGGTCTTGAAGATTTACCGCCTTTCGGACGACCACCCTTATTACTCTTTGGTTTAGGAATCCCTTTTTGAGCTTTGGTGATCGCTTCCTTGTGTGCTGGTGTTAAAGTTCGTTTACCACCGTATTCCTTTAGTGCTTTGGTTTTCGCTTTAGACTCTTGGGTCTTATTTATATAAATCTCTTCTGGGACTTCATCATTAGTCTGAATATACTCTACGAAGAAGTCCGAGCTGAAAGTCGTTCCTGCACCCAAAGTCTCAGAGGTCTTGATTATAAGAAGTTCGTATTCTGATAAATCAGTGATTTGTAGGCTTCTATAATACCCCTTTATTGATCTTAAAGATTCCTTAATCTTAATTTCAAGCTGACTCTTATATAGTTCAAGTTGATCCGACCGTTTGATTTTACCTGACGGCAGCAAAAAGGTCCTGACCCTTTTAAACTTCAAGTTCGAACTATCAGATTCTAAAGACTTAAAAGTATCACCATTAACACTCGAACTCGAATAACAAAGAAAAAATAATTTATTAAAATAAGTCACTTGGTAAAGATGCATATAACTCATTTCACTACTCTCACTACTCTCACTACTCATTCCACTATTATTCATTATACTCATTTACAACTCCTATTCATTATGAGCTTATTTACTATATAGATAACTATAACCTCGACATCCACAAGTGACCCTCACTCACCCTGACACATAACTACTAAATTTAGACTGACTAGACTGACTAGACTGACTAGACTGACTAGACTGACTAGACTGACTAGGCTCTATTGGGGGTGGTTCAGACGGTAGTTCGATATTAGTCTCTAGGAGAGGGTCACTTTCGGGTGATGAGGGGTTCAGTGCTTTTTTTGCATTTTTGGTTTCAGTGTTTCAGTGTTTCAGTGTTTCAGTGTTTCAGTGTTTCAGTATTTCAGTATTTCAGTGTTTCAGTATTTCAGTGTTTCAGTATTTCAGTATTTCAGTGCGGTTCAGGGGTTTATTTTATTTCAGGGCGGTTCAGGGGTTTATTTTATTTCAGTGCGGTTCAGGGGTTTATTTTATTTCAGTGCGGTTCAGGGGTTTATTTTATTTCAGGGGTTTGGTCACGGTTCGCAATGGGTTTTATACCACGCACAACACTTCAGGGAACTCTTTATTAATTTTATCCCTGATCTCTTAGCTTCTTATTATGGAACATTATCTATGCCCTTAATCACCACCTCTTCTTCACGACACGGCATACTTAAGAGTCCTTGATACAAATGCTTGAGACAACACCCGAACAGAGGAGAGGGCATCTGAGGAACTTATAAGTCACACAGTCTACTTGATGATAGAGTATATATGAGTATATGAGTATATGAGTATATGGTATCAGTTCCCTAAACTTCTTAACTAATCCCCTGGAGTGTTACAACGGAGACCTCTAAATATAGACCTTTGAGGTCATGTGTTCGAGGGGATTAGTTAAGCTTGATCAGATCAAATCAGATGTACACGACACAGAGTACAACCCTTAAAGTCTTAAAGTCTTAATGCTCTAATAATATTATAAAAAGTTTACTATATATGGAAATGTTTATAGGGAACTAGGGAATGATAGAGGGAATGATATAGAGAACTAATCTTCACATGAACTTCACACAGTCACTTGACAAAAGTATTTTGAACTTCACACAGTCACTAGACAAAAGTATTTTGAACTTAAGCTGGATCAAAGCAAATTTACGGTATAATACGGTTGGAATGAGAACTATGGAGGATCAGAACTAGGTATTGGGAATGGTATTGGGAATGGTATTGGGAACTTTTTGAGAATAAAAACACCACCAAATGGGTTGGAGAATTTTGATGGTTGATGGTGGGTGTTTCGCCCTTTGCATTCCAAACGAACTTTTGAAAAGGGTACTGCGAACCGAGGAGTATCCCGAGATTGCCACGAAGATGCCCCGAGGAGTTTTTGAGAATAAATGTCAACTTTCTCCAGATGAAAAAGGTCCAAACTAACTTAGTAAAAAACACCAAAAAATTTTCGGGGGTGATTTTGGAAAGCCTATCGGGAATTGGAGTGAGGGAGCTCTCCGGGAGATATTCATAAACGAGTTAATTTCTTAAGGGTATTGAGGTTCAGAAAGTCGTTTCCGGAGCTTTCCTCCGGAAACCTAAGTAACCTCTAAGTAACCTCTAAGTAAGTTTACGGTATAATAGAGTAACTAAAAAGGATTAAAAATGGATTACAAAAGGATTGATCTGGATAAGATCACATTCAAGTACGAAAGATCAATGAATCCTCAGGAGAGGCTCATACAACTTCATCAACTGTTCACTCGGGGTTTCGGGTTCAATCCTCACTTAGATTTGAACGAGCACATTGAGGGTTTGTCCAAGGAGCACTATATAAAAGATTGTGTGATAGCTTACTTGGAAAATGCGAATTGCTACATTACAAAGAAAGATGTGTATTGGTTTGTTGGTCTTGAAAAGGCGAATGAGTCATTTAATAAGTTCTGGGAGTTTTTAACCAGATCTAGATCTAATGGCCAATACTTGATATTTGACAAAACTGTAAATGCATGGGGATTTACTTATGACAGACTTTGAACTTGCAAGAGAACTAAGGCGGAAATATAAGTTACCTATTATGAAATGTAAGATGCTTACTAACTCATATGAAACTATGGAGGCAATTGAAAATTATATTGCTGGGACAAAACCTCATCACTTTGAATTCGGAGTATTGGATTACAAAGAGTCGGATGAAATAAAACAACTAAGGAACCAAAAAATGAAAACTGGATATATGACTGTAGAACAATTTAATGATTTTGTAACAAGATGGGGCAACTCAACTGATGTTGAAAGATTTGTTGCATTGAAAGAATACAAAAATGAGTTGCCTGATTTTAAAGTAAATATTGATAATGATGCTGTGTTTGTTACATTTGATGAACAAGCAGATGAACCCATCACACTTGATTTTGAAGAGTTCGGTTATGTCTTACTTACTGAACTCTTCAACTTCTCAGGTATCAAAGCGGAGATGGTATAATGGGTGCTGGACTTTGCCCTGATTATAACAATCCGAAGCCCATCTATAGAGACCGTTGCTCAATATGGAAGTTACAATTACATGATTGGGCTTCAATCATGAGTGACCGTTGTTTTATGTTTCAGGGAGAACCTTGTGTTGCTGATGTTGAGGTTTTCAGAAAGTGTAGAAAGTGCGGTATCATTCAAGAACAAAAGCACACAATGTCAAGCTCATTTTATTGGGAAGACTTGAACTCATGTGAAACAAAAATTGTTGAAGATAAACTTACTAAAGGACTTCTTTGGTTTAAGGTGTATCAAAGCTAAATTATAGTATAATATAACATATTAAAACAAAGGTCTAAAATGAAATCATTTACTTCGGCTGAAATAGCTACACTAGAACAAAACTACAAAGATATGTGTGATGCGCATAACGAAATTACATTTGACGATGTCACACAACCTATTTTGGATGAGCTTATTGAATTGATGCAAATTGTTTGCGGAGAAGCTTATGCCGTTCAAGGGATGAATATGCCTCGTTTACCTCACATAGCATTATCCGATCTTGATGCTTCGACATTTTACGGAATGGTTGCAAAGCTTACTGAAAGTGCTCGTGACTTGCTAGTGGTAGCTAGAACTAGGAGAGTGTAGTGGTGAAAATACTTAAAATACAAGACCTTGATAATATTGCTGACCAACTTAAGCTTCAACAAGGGCTTATTATTTCTCTCAATCATGCTTTATACGGAGGATTGAACTCTGAAAATATAAGTCACATTTTAAATGTGACTCTTTCGAGGGATTATTCGGTAGATGAAGAATTTACTGGTGCTATGGATGATTATCAAAATGCTCTGGATGATTTACAAAGAAAACACCGCAAAGTTCAGGATCTAACTTATAATAGACTTAATAGACTTAACAAACTCAAAACTCAAAGGAAAATTGATGGTTCTAATTGATTATTCACACTTACAAATGCGCAATTTATATATTGCTTTAGGAAATGCTCGCCCAAAGAAGAAAAATGGTGTTTTCGTAACTGAAGATTTCATAAAAATGTTTTATCATCAGATGTTAATGTCATTTAACCTCATTTCCCGTGAATTTAAAGATTACGGTGAAGTGGTTGTGTGTATCGATGCTAGAACTTACTGGAGAAAGGATATTTATCCAGCATTCAAGGCTCACCGTAAAAAAGATCGCGAAGAAAGTGATATTGACTTTGATGAATTCTTCAAATATGCAACTGAATTTATTAGCTTACTTAAAACCGCCTTTCCTTACACTGTAATTGAGGTTGATAAGTCAGAAGCTGATGATATTATCGGTGTACTTGCTAAAGAGTACGGAAGAACTGAGAAAGTTGTAGCTGTGTCTTCAGATAAGGATATGAAACAGATTCTTGAAGACGGTGCGGAGCTTTATGACCCTATTAAAAAGAAATTCATAAGAATGACACCTGAAGAATACAAAGCTTGGAAATTTGAGCATATTCTGTGTGGTGATGAGGGTGATAACATACCTCATATCAAAAGAGAAACGATTTTCACTGAAAATTACTTAAAATATCTTGCGACTGAAGGAATTCACCTCAAAGATACAAAAACTCAGACAATTTGTGAGCAATATAATGAATTGTCTATCGCTGAACACCTTTTTGCTAAATATGATGTGTGGCGAGAGACTAAAAAGGACGGAAAGTTCAAAGATATCTACAAACCGACTCCATTTGGCCCAGCTGGTGCGGTTAAATTCATCGGAAACGGTAAAGAAGACCTTGCGGAAAGCTTAAAGAGCAACACTCTTTACATGAAGCACTTCAATCGGAATAAAGAACTTGTTCTGAACGACTATATTCCTGATTATCTCCGTGCTGAGATTATAGAGGAATATAAGACTGTTGAAAGAACTTATAACTCAAAAGATATGATGTCATTTTTCATGAAGCATGGTTTGACACAGCATATGATGAATATCACTGCTTTTGAACTCCAGGCTCAGAGAATGCACCCTACTACTTCCTCAACGGACGAATGGCTCTAGTCATTCCGCTCCTCTCCTTAAATAATCTTATCAAGGAACTCATATGTCAGAAATTTTACTTAGAAGAGATACAAAGGCGAATTTAATCGCAAATCCCCCAGTTATTGGCGAAATGGTGTATGCTTTCGATACAAATCAATATGGATGGCTACATTCCGTTGTTGGGCTAAGATGGTCTACTGAACAAGGGAAGACTGTCATAAATTCTGAGCCATATAATCTTTCAGAATCAGAATTAGGAACAAATTACGAAGGGAAAATCGTTTTCCAGAATAAATTGAAAACTACTGAGCTGGAAGACAAGGCTGTGTATGAACTTGCTGATGCGAATGCGCTTTATCCGAATTCATACGGAATAAAATTCATGGGATTTAGTCATGGTGCTTATAATGGCCAAGCAGAAAATGTTGGGTCTTTTATTGGACCGAAAGGAGCGAGTCCAGTATGGGAACTTCTTGGATATCTCCGCGAACAAGATGCAGAAGATCAAACTACAGCGAGCAGTGATATGCAAGAATATACAGAAAATTATGTCAACAAATATTACAAAGAAGTATTATATTTCACACCGATAGGAAATGCTCGTAGAAACGGTGTTCACACGATCGAAGGAATTGAAGTAGTTCTCGATGACTCTAACTGGGTAGTCGATTCTCAAGGTCAGGGTGCATATTTCATGGGTGTAAATCCAGCAGACGGGATTGATGATGGACCATCATCAATCGCGAATACACTATCCGCGAGACAAGCTATTTTAGAAGCGATGAGTTCAGATCTAAATGTAGAATATATTTGGCATCACGAAAAGGAAATTCCATTTACAGAATGGATATACTTAAAAGGGGATTGGGTAATAAAAAGTGACAAGTTAGAAGGAAGTGCGAATGTTGACATTTCTAGAATGATTGACGGCACACTCGTGTTCGATTTATAGGGGATGATATGGCGAATGTAGGAATTATAGAAAAGAGAAACACAAAAGCTGAACTTGAAACTCAAACCTCAATACAAGCTGAACTTGTTTACTCTACTGACACAGGCGAATTCGGTTGGCAAGATCCAGCCGGAAGTTTCGTCTGGCAAACATTTTCATTTTCAAATATAGGTGACAATGGACCAGATGGTCCTGGATCTAATGGTGACATCTATTTTGAAAAACGAAAAGAGCCAACCCTCAAAGAAGCTAAAAATGAAATAACATTTTTATTTGAAGAGAACTCGCAATATAAATCTTGGACATATATGGATTTTAAGGGAATTACAAAAGGGGAAGGAACAATTTCAAGTAATATCGTTTTTGTTAAGATTGAACTCAGGAGAGGGGATTATTTGGTCGTATTTGCTGCTGCGGAACCAGTAGAGTACATATACATGAACGGAATGACTTTAAAAGTTCCTAGATGGGAAGCTGTTGATGGTGCTTTCTTCTTCGAGATTAATAGTGGGTTTGTTGAACCAGATATTGTTGCTTTTTTAGCGACAGTTGAATCGATAACCATTGCGAATTATATGGAAATAGATTTATCATATACTTTCTTACAAGAAATGAGAGTTTGGGTATATTATGAAGACAAATGGAATGTTAAGAATACGATTTTCATGAATGAATCAGAAAGGGACACATCTGATGATCCGACTGGAACATTATATTTACAATTTTAGGGGATAATATGACGACTGGAATTATTTTAAGAAGAAAGAACAAAACATTTTTTACCGATTCACCTCCAGAGTTTGGCGAAATAGTTTTCGCCATCGATACGAATGAACATGGGTGGAAACACACAAATGGATCAATTATTTGGAAAGTGTTTAATACGAGTACGAGCGGTGAAGATGCACCGACTGATTCAGGGATTGTTGGTGATACATACCTACAATACGGTGTATCACCAACTCAAACAGTTATACAAAACACGATTCACTTTGCTGAAGACGGTGGAATGATTTACCTCGCGGAAGACAATGGGTTTACTGGAGACCATTCCGGATCTATGGACTATCCCAATGATAACATTCTATTCATTCTAGTAGATAATGATGGGACGGAAATTGACCCCAATTGGATATTTTGGTTTTATTGTAGAACTCCGATTTTAGGGTCATTTATGATGGGTGGTGTTGAGTTTATTTTCACGGTAGAACATTGGGGTTCACTAATGGGTGAGGTGAGTGTTCTATCTGCGGATCCATCTGAGCTCTATGCTGAATTGTTCGTTATGAATGATGACCAAAAGGCGGTTTGTGCTGCCATTTCAGATACTCAAGAGACTACTATTGAAACCGTGTCAACTGTTTTCACTCCAAACAAACTTTGGGTGTATGGCGACGAAGGTTGGGAGTATCTATACAAAGAGGTGTTTGTGAAATCACCTCCGACTGATGAAAGTACGACTAACGATCCTGTCGGGACTTTCTATATACAATATTAGGAGACATCATGGGTTTAAAATACAAATTTAATATCGGTGTGTACAAACCGAGAAAGATTTCAGTAAAAATTGGAGACAAATTAGTCGGTGTCATCGCATGCTTTGTAAAAAGTCCGGATGGCATCAAAAAAGTTTATTAGGAGTGAACATGAAAAAGGTAGAGTTTTATATTGATTTTCAAAATGACAGAAGTATTTTGGAACAAGGAATAAATGATCTCGGGAGTCCGGATCATAGAGTGGTGGTAATAACTGGTGTGGAAATTTTCCATAGCCTCAGTGATATTGAAGTTCTTCAGGTGGAAGATCTTTCAAACCTTGAAAATATCGTAGATGGTATTTTGAGTTTATGCCAAGATGGTGAAACTATCATTGTCAACCGTGAATTCACTAAAAGAAATTTCGAATACACCGTGACGAGAATATTCTACGGTAAAGAATTCGAATATTCAGAACTATTGGCTATCTATGAAAGTTTCAAGAGCACAAAACCTAAATACTTCAAAAAAAGTAATATCATTTCACATATGATACAACTTCAGAACGAAATATACAAGTCTTAATCAAAATTTTGGGGAATCACTCGGTTCCCCAAATACTAAGTAAGATCTAAGCTACATTACGGTATAATGTAAAATATTAAGAGTAAAAAGGCTTATCATGTCACAAAACATCTTCAATCCCCAGAACAACAATCCCATATTTGAATTTCAAGGTTCTGAATACAAAGAGTTACTATCATTCGAGCAGTTTTCAGAAGTTACTGAACTTTTCAAAACTGAACAAGAACTAGATGATGCTTACATGATGTATCAAGCTCACTCAGACTCAGAAGTAGTGTTATATAAAGGATTTGCCACAGTAGCACAGGAAATGCCGGAGAAGGCATTAGAGACGGTTGTAGACGGTTCACTCGAATCGTGTAATGTAGCACTGGAAACATTCTTTGAGATGGCTCGTAAAGCTAAATGTGAATCTACTACTATCCAGGCTATTGTCTATGGTCGCTTTATCGTAAATCGTTTTGAGTACGGTAAACGGAATCATGTACTTGAGAAAGTTTCAGAAAAGCTTGCCAGTCTTGAGAAAGTGTGTGAGTTCAACGGTGTTTCTATTTTGGATCTTTCTAAAAATGACTAAGGCAAAACGGAGAGCACTCGGGGTATTCCTAATGCTGAATACTATTCTTTGCGAATGGGTCATTATAGCTTATGACTTATATCATTGGTAATTCTTTTCAAATTTAAGTAGGGTCTAAGCTTACTTACAGTATAATATAGTAACTTAAAACAAAGGCTGTATTCTTTTTAGAATGTCCAGCTTGCGGAAACACTTATAACTATTTCGAAACTGAATATGAAGTTTTTGATATGTGTAGTTGTCGTGAAGATAGAATGACTCCAGTCATCATGTCTGAAGACGGATCACCTGAATATGATGGTGAAAAAAATTGACTTTTTTACGGAGGCTGTAAATTGAAAACACAATTACAAATATGGTATATACTGAGACAAGTTGCTATTGAACGAATGATGTCTAGAGAAATGCATCCGAACGATTTACCCTTGGATAAGATCGAACGAAAGGCTTCTTGCCTTGCAGTTCAGAATTGTTGGTATTTTTTTAATCATCAATACGAATTACCAGAACCACTTTTCAAGGCTTAATATGAGAACACTAGAGCATATTAATGTGAAATACTTCAAATATGCTTGTGATGAAATCGGTAAAGAAACTCCAGTTGACATTAATGCGAAGTGTATAATTTGTGGGGACTCCGATAAGGACAAGCGACAAAAAAGGCTTCACCTCTATACAAAAGCGAACTATGATGGTGATGCTATTAAATGTTTCAATTGTGAGTGGACTGGAAATATGTTTAGTTTCCTGAGAGAAGTTGACTCAAGTTTATTCGAACTTTATAAAAAAGAAACTCGTGAAAAAAGTTTCAACAACCTTAAACGAAAACATCACGAAAAGAAGGAGTACAATGATGCAGCAATCCAGATGGGATCGTACAAGAGAAAGGCGAGAACAGAATCGGGAACGAGCAAAGCGGACGGAGTATATGGATCTGATAGCAAAACAGAAACTGGAGGAAGCGATGAAAGCTTCAGTCAGAACAATGGGTATAGTGAGGGTGAAATAGATGAGACCAATAGCGGAAGATCTGGACGGGATTTGCAAATTCATAGCGGAAAGGAACCACAACGACTTGATGAGAACGATGGGGGCCAGGGAGTCAATGTTGGACGGAAGCGAAATTACAGTTTCAGTATGTCAGGTTTCGCAGGAGCAAATGGGGTTGAACTTGAAGAAAGCGGTACAACAAATGCGGTCTCAAATGAGCCCATACGAGAAAGTGAAAGTGGATCTAATGGGACTGACAACGAACATCAAACCTCTGATGATAAAGTCAAAGGATTGGGAAAGCTCCCAGATGATGTATTCGAGATGCCTGACGAATTCAGACCAGCATGCGAATCAGCTGATGCCGTTGGTTATTTGCGAGGTCGTGGATTAGATCCTGAGTTTTATTACTACTCACCCGACTGGATAAACTTCAACGGAAAAAGTATGCCATTGAAACATGCTATTATTGTTCCATTATGGGTTCTCAAAGATGACAATGTAATGTACGGTTTTCAAGCTAGACATATTGACACTAAGTTCTTCTACACTTACATCCCTGAGGAAAATACGGGATTCAAAGTTTGGAATTGGTATAATATCGATAAGTCAAAACCTACTTTCATATTCGAGTCGGTATTTGATGCTGAGTCAAGTGGTTTGCCTCAAGATCGTATTTGTGCTGCTCTCGGGGCTGATCTAAATGATGAAAGACTTGCGGAGTTGTTCGAACCAATATTTTGTTTTGACAATCAACGGTATGATGAAACATCTCGTATTAAGACCGTTAAATTATTAAAACGAGGCTTTAGGTGTTTCGTTTGGGACAAGCAGATTCAGTACAAGGATACTAATGATGCGATACAAGGCGGTTTACCAAAACCTGATATGGCTAAATATATTTTAAGTCATCTTGAGACTGGTATGACCGGAATCATTAAAACAAAATTAAAGAGGTAACATGGAACAGTCGGAACTCACATACGGAGAAGTCCAAGAAGCTAGAAAGCGGATGGCGGAAGAAGCTAGAAAGCGGATGGCGGAAGAAGCTAAAAAAGAGGTTGTGACTTATGCCTAGATTAAAAGGTTGGATTATCACGATGTGGCTGAATATGTCATCGGTAGGAGTAGGGGTGTCAAAACCAGTCAGCACTTTATATGATATGAGTGCAGAAAGTTCAGCGGACGACATGGGTTTGGTACAGAATATCCACCCTACACAGTTCATGAACAATTTTTAGCATTAAATAAACTCAAATAACAACGAGGATATAAAATGATTAGAGCTGCAATTGCAATCGCTAACAAAACAGAGATTTCAGAATCTTCATTCAAGGCTTCTAAACTTAAAAAGGTTTCAGATCTTCTGGCATCAATTTTAGGTAAAGAACTGGGTGGAAATTTTAAACTTCTTGGTGGATCTTTCGGTACGGAAGAATTCAAGAAAAAGGGTGGTCTTTCAGGGAAAGGTTACAAATATGGTAATAATAAAGGTTACATGGTCCGTTTTGGTTGGTTGAACAAAAACAAGTCAAATTTTCAAATTCAACAAGTTGACCTTTGGGAACCAGGAATGGGCGGAAGTTGGGAAAAACCGACAATGTCTGTTACACTTTATGATTGGATGAACATCGTTGATGTTGTTGCCGAACTTAAAACAATTCTTTTAACTGGTGCGATTTCTGAAAGCCTTGATGAAAGCTTAGAAGTTCTTTCTGAGACAATCAAAGATTCAAATCGTCCTCCTCGTAAAATGATTGCATTCGCTGCATCAAAAGATGTATCTTATGACATTGAAGTTGACACATATACTGGGTTCATTAACAAGCTTAAAGATGCTGGTGTTTGGGACGAAGATGAATACAAAGGTTTCAAGGTTCAGAAAGGTGTTTCTGAAACAAACTCAACTTCATCTACTATGAAAAAAGCTGAAAAACTTCTTGCTGAAAGAAAGTTCGCTGATCCTGATATTGTATTTGATGACATTGAAAAGCTTACTAAAGTCGTTGCAATGGGTCTTCAGAATTCATTGATCGTGGCTGGTATGGCTGGTATTGGTAAGACTTTCCATGTTGAAAAACAAATGAAAGAACTTCTTGGTACTAATGAGGGTCCAAATGCTAAGTGGAGACATCGTAAGGGTGCGAAACTGAGTCCATTTGGTTTATACCTTGACTTGTTCATGAACAGAGACGATATGACTATCGTTTATGATGATTCAGATTCAGTTTGGAAGGATGCTGATGCGGTGAATATACTTAAATCTGCCCTTGATACTTACAAAGAAAGATCAATTGCTTGGACATCTCGTGCTACAACAAATGTTGAAATCATGGATGATGAAGAAAGAGAAGCATATTATGCTAAACTTTATGACGCATTAGCAAACAGTCCTGAGGATGTTGGAACAAAAATCAAGCTTCCGAGTGGGTTCAAATTCACAAGTCGTGTAATTTTCATCTCAAACTTAAAACCTGAGAAAATTGATTCAGCGATCCGTTCAAGATCACTATTCATGGATATTTATCTAACTCAAACTGATGTTATCAGACGAATTAGATCAATCCTCCCGTTTGTTGAGCCGTCTATTTCGATGGAAGACAAACTTGAAGTCCTTGATTCACTTATCGAAAGTGGTGGTGACTTAACAATGAGAGCAGTAACCGCTGGGATCGCAGTTAAGTCTGGTGGATTTAACGATTGGAAACGATTGGTATCTGAATACAGCTAAATGTGACTTCGGTCACACTCTTCCTTAAAATATACCTTTTATCTAACTTTAGGTAAAAATAGGTATATTTTAAGCTTCTTCTAAGTAACATTACGGTATAATATAGTATATTTAAACAAAGGCTATAAATGAACACCGACTCTCCAACCAAAACACAAATTAGACAGTTCGAAAACGAACTAGGAATAACTATGGGTTCTATCATGTACAATAAGAATGGAAAAAATTCGGCATTCATGCTGTTTGGATCTATGTACACCACGAACTTCAAAAGGGTTAAAATTTACTCAATGGACGACCACGGCTGGGTGAAAACTGAGTCGACAGGCATCCCATTTATCTCAAAGTGTTGGCAAGTGCTGACAGGAAAGGTTAAAAAATTAAAATAAGGAGAATTGATGTTTGATTTTATACCACAATTGGTATTCGCTATGTTGTTCCAGGTTTCTGGGATTATGTTGCTATTTATTTCTGTTTACTTGACTTTGGGGTTTTTCGTAAAGCTTGCGCAAGTGATAAAAAGCGGACGGTATGATGATGTTGCTGGTGCAACAATGATGGCGGCGATTGTAGACACAATGAGTCTATATGTTCACTGTATAATGTAAAAAGGTAAAAAGTATGAAAGCACTAAAATTAAGTTCAGAAGATAAAATTGTTCTTCTAGAAAATGTTTCAACGATTTCGTTGGATAGAGAACGATCTCGTATTGTATTCAACTTCATGAATGCGATTCAGTTGGTAGGGAGAAAAACCCCTGACTATCATTATTTTCAATATGACACTGAATCGGAAGCGACAACAGCATTTGAAACTATCATTGAGATGACTTACATCAAAATGAATTTCTTAGTGAGTGAAAACTCAGATAACACTGACATAGTGAATGTCAAGGCTATAACAAGCTTTATCCCCGATGATGAAAACCTGAAAATCGTTTTCAACCTGAACTACCCAGTTACATCGTACCGTGAACGAGACAATCGACAGGTAGAGATTTCAAAGGTTATTTTTTGGAACTACAGAACTGACACACCATACGAGGGCGATAAATTAGAGATCGATAACTTACTAGACATTTTTGAAGTCTAGTCCAAACCAAAACAAGGAAATACAATGGGTATAGATATATTTGAAGAAATTGAAACAACAACAGACGGTACAGCCTCGGAAGAGATGGATTTATATGATTATGCGAAACAAGTGATTGCTTGTCAAATGGAAGTTAAGGCTATTCAGGATGACATCAAAGTCATCAAGACGGAAGCGAAAGAGAAAGGAGTTCTTGTAAAAGAGATTGACTCGGCTATTTCACAACTGAAAAAAGAAGCTAAGCAAAATCCTCAGGAAGCTCAACTTGAAGAAGAAGTGCTTGAAAAACTGAGAGAAAATAAAGATATAATTGATTCTATATCAATGATTATCTAGACTTCAGGGGTCATAATGTTAATTGACAAATTGAAAGCCGACCAACTGTCGGCTCGTAAAAAAGGTTTGCCAGCTGGCAAATATCTGACTACACTAATTGCTGAAATTGAGATGGTTGGTAAAAATGCTAGAAATGGTGCAAGCACGGAAGATGAAACTATTAGTGTAATCAAAAAGTTCATCAAGGGTGTGATTGAAACTTATCAACTCAAAATTGCAAACGGGACTGATGATGAACTTGCTGTTCTGAATCATGAATTGCAAGTGTATGAGAAATATCTTCCAAAGCAACTGAGTCTTGAAGAACTGAAAACAGTTGTTAAACGGAGTGTTGATCGTGCCACTGATGAGAAAAATGAAAAGCTTACTATGAGAGATATGAGCTATGTAATTTCACTCATCAAAGAAGAGTATGAAAACATGTATGATGTAAAATCAGCAAGCCTACTTATTCGTGAATTAATCATGCGCAAGTAGTTAAATACATCAATACAAGGAGTTCAAATGAAAAAAATCATTTGCGGTGCAGATTGCTAGTCACTGATTGGGGTGACATCTAAAACAAATTAACAAAGGAGCACTTATGAGAAATGAAAACACATTTACCAACTATGCATCTGGAAGTTCAATTCGTTTATTCCAGGATTATGACACTTTTTAAGGTGGTGATCCTCTAGGAAATTCATACCACCTTGGATGTATCATGCAAGGACTGTGGAAAGACAAACGAAAACATGTTTTGAAGGATAAAATCAAAATTCTTCATAGTAAGCTTTACAAGGACGAAGACTCAGTCAAAGTTCTTGAATACAAAACCAGAACTGATATAGTTTATGACTCAGCTAAATATTATAATGTTTATGCAAATGTCAGAAAGCAAATCGGACAGTCTGGAATGAAAACTCTGTCTCATGACCGTGAAAAACTCTTTGCATACGGAAAGCCTCTCCCTGAGGATTTTTGGAACCAGTACGGTTTTTGGGCTACAAAGGCTCGCAAGTATGCTCAAAAGTATGCGAGTTCGATGGATAGACAAAATATAAGAAAGTTCATAACCAAAGGCGATTGGGATGCAGAAGTTAAGACTCATGCTCTACAAAAATCTATAGCATGGGAAATATACTAATGAAAAAGAATCTCAGTAATCTTCGTAACCGCTTGAACGAACTAACATCAGATGATCTAGATTTCATTGATGTTTTGTTCAAGAATGGTAAGAACCTCTCTATCAAGATGCGATGTATATCTAAACTCAGAGAAATACACGACCGCTTAGATGAAGTTGAAAAACTTCACTCAAAATCCCTCAAATCCTCATAAAATTAAATAAATTCCGGAACAATTAAACAAATTCCGGAATTTACAATAAATTTAAGCAAGGTCTAAGTAATATTATGTTATAATATAGTATAATTAAAAAGGCTTAATATGACAATCGGAAACTTAAAATTTAAAATCAAAAGATTTATTACTCTTAACACTCGTGGTCCAAGGCAAATGTCACTTGACATTATTACTGAATGGATGAATGCATCCAACGGTGATTTCAACAATGCGAGATATTTACAACACAACAACATCACTTACAAACTAGATATCACATATAATGGTGTTAGTACAAAATATGCATTTTACCGCCAGTCCCACAGAGTGTTTCGTTTTACATATATAGACGGTGAGATCAGAGTGAACTGCCAAAGAAATGAGTTCAACCTACTTTATAAAATGTGGAAGGAATTAGTATAATGAAATTTACACCGTACAGCTTCAGTAAAATCAACCTATTCGAAACTTGTCCTTTGAAATTCAAGTATCAATACATCGATAAACTAAGAACTCCGTTCAAAATGAATGCAACTCTTGAAAAGGGATCATACATCCACCTTATGCTGGAGGAATTAGCAAAGAACGAGATGGTGGCACAAAAGGTGTCATATAACTTCAAACACTCCACTAAGGAGCAAGTACAAGGCTACAATGCGATATTCCATGACTTTGTTTTTTCAGAACTTGGTTACCACTATCTAAATAATCCTGAACAGAAGTTCTTCGGGGCTGAAGTAGAGTTTGGTGTCGTCATAGAAGACGGTGAATGGAGAGCAACTTCATACTGGAATAAGAAAGCTTTGTTCCGTGGTAAAATTGACCATGTAAACAGCTCAGATGGTGTGATGCACTTACTTGATTGGAAGTCCGGTAAGGTTTCAGCATTTCCGGCTCCATTACAATTAGTTATGTATGCTGTGTGGTGTTTCCTGAAGTATCCTGATGTTCACACGGTTCAGACTGCATTTGTGTATCTTGAACATGGCGAGGAAAAACCTTATGTTTTCAAAAGAGAGCATCTTGAAGCACTGATGAAAAAAGTTGCAGAAAAAATCTACAATATTGAACATGAAACAAAATTTACTAAAAAAGAAAGTAAGCTTTGCGACTATTGTGAATTTCGTTTACAAGGCATTTGTGAGTCTCAAACCGGAACTGAACTTGCTGATGATATGATGAAGTTCAATCCTAAGCCTCGTGTTAAACTTTGGTTCTACATGCATCCTGAAAGTGGTTGTGCTTGGAGACAAGATTGGCAAATGACTAATGACGAGCATGATGAATTAACTGAAGAAATCGATGAAGAGCTTTTTTGGCAACTCGAAGACCTTGGGTATGATATAGATCGTAATATATTAAGCAAGGCTTAAGCTACATTACAGTATAATATAGTATATTTAAACAAAGGCGAAAAATGATAAAATATCTTGGCGGAGGTGAACATGAGTTCAACCTCGAAAACGGCGAAACTATAATTTTGACTGACAGAGATCTAATCAACCTTAGAGTTGATATGCAAGCACAAGCTAAAAACACAAGCACACCAATGTATGATATCATGCAAATTGCTCGTGCAGAAAATCCGAGTTCAAAACATCGCAAGAAAAAAGGACGCAGATAATGAAAGAAACTATTTCAGACGCAGTGTACAATTTAGCTTGTACACTCATAGATCAGAACTTCGAGTTTGCAATACAAATTCATAATGGTAATGATTGGGACAAAGAACTTCCAGACCGTTTAAAAAGTCAAAAGGGGTTCTTACTTAAGCTTGATGGTGATACATTAGCCGATATTGAATTTGACGACAATGACAATTTCATAGTGAGTACGGAATTTGATGATGAGCTTTATACGAAAACATTCGGACCAGCCGATGTTCAAGCGATTTACGGCATTGACTTGAAGCCACTTCTAGTTAAAAACTTCGTCGAGGCACACCCAATGCCTGAACCAAAAAGACAACCGTCTGAAGTGTCATTGACTAATAAAAGAGAGCCTGATTCAGAAGGTTTGAGGGTGTCAATGGAAATGTTTAAGAAATATAATCCAGACCTCTTCTAACCACCACTGGAACTTCATGTGGTGGAACATTTATGTACTTTTTCACCAAACCTCTATTTATAGGAGTTTGGTCGTGAGTACCTGAATTTCATAAACACTTTTTTATTTACAACGAGAAGTTTTAAAAACTTTTTTGCATGTATATAATAGTAATTTTTATTTTATATAAACTTATTTTTCGTAGAAATATTATAGGACGAATAATGGAAAAATTGATTAACCTTACTGTCTTCACTTCTGATTTCACGAAATCAAAAATACCAAACTCACCGTTTGGTGACAAGACATTCGAGTTCGAAACTGTAAGTTGTAGCTTCCGCGAATCTATTGATATCATGCGAGAGAACTTCATACTGAATAGATGTTATGACATACCTGAAAACACTAGATTAAGAAGAACTAAAAAAGACCTATTTAATTATAAAGAGGCAAGTTTATCTTTAGTCGTGTTGGACTTTGATGAGATCGGAAGTTTATACTCAAGAAAGAAAGTGATCCATAAACTTAAAGAGATGGATCTTTACTTCGTGCTTGGTACTTCTAGATCAAATAACGACATAGACAACTTCAATATGAAAGGTGTTATGCTTGCGACGGGAACTAACAACAGAGTTTCAGTGACCGCTATTTTACAAGAGCTGAAATCAGAACTTCACCGATATTGTAAAGTGGATCTGAGTGCGGCAAACGATGCAGCATTTCAAGCACCGACACTGACCGGAAAAGAACTGGTGTTCCATGAGGGAAAATATATACCTCATTATGAATTAGTCGATGCACCAAAAACTCATATTGACTCTTCTGGAACCCATGCACACCAGCGAACTATTGACATCTGTCTTGATCATTTTAAGAATCTCGGATATCAATTAACTGCTCAGACAGATGACGGCATACTTAACTTTGAGCACCCTCAAGAAAGTACAAAGGGTGGTTGGTTTTTATACCTCAATAATCCATTTACGATGCACCACTTCAATAATTACAGATCGTTTAGCTGTTTTGATGATGTGAAATCTCGCCAACCAGTGCAAGATTTCATTGATGAATATAATGCCAAGAAGCGAGAAGAAACTCTACGAGGTGTTGGTTCTTCAAATATGGTTCTTAATGTGAACCAGCGGTATCTATCAGTAACAACAGATGTAAAGAAAATGGTCAGTGAATGGCAAGAGGCGGACGGATTACTGAAAATCAAGTCACCCATGGGTACAGGAAAGTCAAATGTTCTTGAATATATCATAGCTGATTCACTTGAGCGGAACAAACCTGTGCTATTGATTACAAATCGTATATCAGTTGCTAAGGATTTCAAAGATCGTTATAAGCTGAAGTTATACTCCGATGGTGTTTATAAGATTGGTGACTCTATGATTGTTCAGTTTGATTCACTTTGGCGATTCAGTCTCCGTGATTTTGAAACTGTAATCATGGACGAATTTATGTCAATTTTAATTCACTCAAGAAACACACTCGGTGATTACAGTAACCTGAACAAAGTGAAGCTTCAATATGGGCTGAAAACAAAGGCGGTTGTGATTGCTGATGCATTCTTATATGGTGCCGAGGAAAACTTCCAAACTGCGAAGCCTATTTTTAGTCTGATAAATGAATTCAGGGAAGATATAGATCTACTTGAATACCCTGATGTGAATTCAATCATACAAACTCTCGTGCAACGAGGGGTTCAAGCTAAAAAGCAACGGAAAAAGGTAACTGTTAGCTGTACATCAAAGATTATGGCACAAACAATTGAGCATATCTGCATTGCTGCTGGTTTGAAGACGATGGTTTTAAGTGCTGACTCTAATGACTCTGATAAAGAGGTTATTTATGACCAGTTTAAAAGAATTCGCCACGATGCTTGGGATGTGTTCATTTATACTCCGACATTGACAGTTGGTGTTTCCATTTTGAATAAATGTAGTGACCATTTTCATATAGATGAATCAAATACAACCGATGTCGTTTCATCTTTACAGATGACTAGGCGATCACGAAAGGCTGAGAACATTCACTTCTTTTTGAAGGAGCGAAAGCGGTTTTTAGCTACTGATGCAGAGCAACTGAATAATGAGATCAGTAAAAACATTCAAAAGTATTATACTAAGAATAAGAACTCGTTATTGATCTCTATAAATGATGTTGGTGACTTTGAATTATCTGACACTGGTAAATTTGTCAATGAAGTTGAGGTGGTTTACAATATTTTGGAAAACAACCACAAGCATTCATTTGAGATTCTTCTATCTCACCAAATTAAGAGTGAACCGAATATGCAAGCTGAGGCAATAGCCAAATTTGACATTAACGGTATAAAAAAGAATATCAAGGAAGCTGAAAAAGAAGCATTACTTGCTTCTTTGAGCAGTTTAGACCCGATTGAATATGAGAAAGAGATTCTTGAAGAATATAAAGAGCGAAACTATCTTGTGACACAAAAAGACAAGACAATTAAGCTCATGAGTACAATTCAGGAGCACCTGAAGCCAACTGCTTCACAAGAGCAAGTGAGGTTAATCACGGAACTTGAAATCGCGAGTAAATTCAAATTCATTCAGGAAATGAAGCGACTAAAAATATTCCTGACTAAGAACACACAAGAGGTTAGATCTTTTATCAGCTATATTGTGTCAGAAGACATTGTGAACAAAGGGCAAATAGAATATTTCAAGTATATGTCAGCGGTCAAGACTAAAGACATAAAACTTAAAGAAAGGTTTTCAGCGAATGAAATCAAGGAAATTGACTCTAGGGTCGGGTACGGAGATTTCAAATCATTCTGTTCTAAGCTTGGTTACAAGAAGAGAGGTGGGATTTATTTCCTAAGTGGAGACCATAGTACACTTGTTCGCTTATTAAAGTAGAATTTAAGCTTGTTTTAAGAGAATGTACGGTATAATATAACATAACTAACGAAGGACTAACATGAAATATGTAAAAATCTCACAAGATCAACTTGATCAAATCCAGTCATTACTAGATGCTAAAGACAAACGGGTAGAAGCACTACAAAGTGAAATTAGAATCTGTAATGCTCAGTTAGAGTCATCTGGTTACAATATGATGGCTAAACAACTGTATATTGGTCGCGAAGTGATTGACACTATGCAAAAAGACCGTTGTAAAATGGTACAGGAGGCTGAGAACTTTGAAGCACAGATTGAGAAGTATCAAAATACTATCCGTAACTTGGAGTCAGCACTAGAAGTTGGCTCTCGTGACTCCGATCAAATGTTTGAAAGAGTGAGCCGTCTTGAATGTGAACTGTCACTTCAAAAGTCAGTAAATAAAGCAGCAGTGAAGCACCTGAATGAATTAAACAAAACTGGTTCAACTTTAGAATCAGCAGACCTTTCTAGAATTCTGGATAAAAGAGCATAGTATGTTTGAAGCACAAAATCACACTTATGATATCGCTAAATTCTTAAATGACAAGGGTGTTGCTGAAGAATTTGGTGTTGATTTTAAGGCGGTATTAACAGAAGCTTGGACTGAGTCCAGAACAAAGGCTGTTTGGGTGTTCCGTGAGTGGGCTCCACATATCGGAATCTCTGACATAAAAATTGGTCTTGAGGACTATTTCAAAGAGGGTGAAAATGAAAAATCGTAAAGTTGAAGAAAAAACAGATAGAGAATGGTTACTACTGAGACCACAAAACATCATTGGTGCGATTCAGGCTGTGAAGACTGAGGGTTTTTTACTTGAGAATGGTAAGTTCGTTTGGAAAGATTATTACTTCGTACCAGCATTCTTTAAAATTGTCAATGAGATTATTGATAATACACTAGATGTGTATGTGAAGTCAGGTGGTAAATCAGGTGACAAGATTGATATTAAAGTTACCAACAAAAAGGTAACTGTAACAGACAATGGTTACGGAATTCCTGTTGAAAAGGATAAGGGTGCAAGTGCCTACATGCCTGAGATTGCATGGGGTCGCCCTCGTGCTGGATCTAACTTCAACGACGATGATAACCAGGGACAACTTGGAATGAACGGAATCGGTTCATATGCAACCGCTGTATTCAGTAAAAAGTTCACTGGTACAACATCAGATGGTAAGAATAAGATGGTGGTTGAATTCAAAAACAATTTACTTGAAACTAAAATCACTGGCCCGACAAAAACTAACCGCTCAGGAACAAAAGTTGAGTTTGAACCAGACTTAGAAAGATTTGGACTGACTGAGATTACTCAGGTTTATAAGAACCTGATTGAGCAACGACTCGTGAATGTAGCATTCACATATCCGAACATAAAAATCACTTTTAATGGAAAACTGATTTCAGTGAAGCCAAAAGAATTCGTGAATATGTTCAGTGATGATGCTTGTTCATTTGATGGTGACAATTACACTGTAGCATTCTTCCCGAATGACACGGATGACTTCAAGTTCTTCGCATACACAAATGGTCTTGCGAATACTAAGCACGGATCTAATATTGACTATTTCCTTGAAAGGGTTTCAACACCTCTTACTGCTAAAATAGACAAGCGGTTCAAGGGTATCAAACACGGTGATGTGAAAAACAAAATGACAATGCTTGTTTTCTTTAGGGGCTTCAAGGCTGCAAAGTTTGACGGTCAGATGAAAGAACAATTCACTTCACCACAAGGTAAGATTACTGAATTCCTTGGGAAAATTGATTTTACTGTGTGGGTCGATAAGCTTTATAAAAACAAGGCTCTTATAGATCCCATTATTGAAGTCTATAAGGTCAAAGAAGAACTTCAACGACGAAAGGATTTGAAAGGGCTTGAAAAACCTAAAAAGAAGATTGTTAGTGAAAAATACACACCAGCTATTGGTAAGAAAAAGTATCTCATTATATGTGAGGGTGCTTCAGCTTCGGGTGGTTTAATTCCTGTTCTTGGTCGTGATGAAATTGGTTACTATGAATTGAAGGGAAAACCACTTAATGCTTACACGGCAACACAAAGTAAGTTTACCAACAATCCTGAGCTGAGTGAACTTTATCAGATCATAAAGAGCGAGGGATATGAATATCCAATATTCGGAACTGACCAGGATCTTGATGGGTTTGCAATCAGGGGCTTACTTGTTGGGTTCTTTCATAGATACTTGCCTGAGAAGCTACATAATGGGATGGTTGGAATGTTATCAACACCTATTATGGCAGCACGAAAGAATGGTGGTCTTGAAAAATGGGTTTATAAGTTATCTGAGAAATCAAAGCTTGACAAATTCAAAGATGTGAAGTATTACAAAGGGCTTGGGTCATGGACTGTTCCTGAACTGAAGCAAGTTGTGAAAACTGATGGATTTGAGAAGATGGTTGAGTTCTTTGAGTATGATGATGATGCTCAAGAGACTATTGATGCTTGGTTGAGTTCAAAACGACCTGAAGATAGAAAGGTTTTCCTAAGAGAGAACTCTTTTGATATTGTCAAAGCATAATTAAGTTGGTTTTAAGCTAATGTACGGTATAATATAGTATATTTAAACAAAGGCTTAAAATGAAATTTGAAGATTATGAGGCAACAGTTGCGATACTAACTAAATATGAGAAGTATGGTGACAAGGTTACAGCAAGGGAACTTGAGTTCGTTGCTAGTCGTGTAAAAGATAAGTCTCTTGAAGAAGCTTACGAATTCTTTATGGAAAGAGAAGAGTATTTTGAAAACAAGCTTAGTAACATTTACAACGAAACTGAGCAAATGGATATTGATAAACAAGGTGTGTCAACTGAAATGATGTATGCTATTCGTAAAATTCCCGGAGTGAAGATTACACCATGAGCTTATTAGATGAAATATTGGATACTATGGATGCTAACATCGAGTTCAACAATTTAGATGAACTCGCGAACGATGAACGAAACTGTATTTCCAAACAACAAGCTGAGTTTCAGCAAGATTTAGAAGAAATACAATTTGAAATGAGAGCAGAAGAGGCGAATAAACTTGCCCTTTGGTGGTCATGATTTTAGGAGATTAAATGAAAATAAGTACATTTTTTGCCACTGACTATGTAGATGCAGCAAGCTATGATTCAATTCGTAAACTCGCATCGTATAATGATGGTCTGAAAAACTCTGGAAGAAAGGCTCTTTGGGCTATTTTACAGAAGAATCTTACAAATGGTGTTAAGGTTTCACGACTGGCATCAACCGTGTCAGAGTTTACAGAGTATCTCCATGCCGAGGACTCACTTCAGGAAGTCTTAATGAAGTTTCCAAAGCGATACCCTGGGACAAACAATATGCCTCTTCTACGGGACGAGGGAAACTTTGGGAAGCGGTTCAAGAATGAAAGTTCTGCTGCTAGATATGTATTCACTGCCCTTGAGGATTACACAAATAAGATATTCATGAAAGTTGATGATGCTACTTTAGTTCACCAGGAATTCGAGGGTATGCAAATTGAGCCTAAATATCTAGTTCCTATTCTACCGAACATTCTGATCAATGGTTCTATAGATGCGATTACAACTGGGTTCACTCAGCAAATCTTATCTAGACCAACAGCAAAAATCCTTAAAATGACTAAGGACTACATCAAGAATGGGAAAGTGAAAGTTCCTGATCCAGGGTGGAGTAACTGGGACGGCTATGTTAAGGCTGATCCAAAGGTTCACGGAAAATGGTTCATCTATGGGAAATACACAAAGCGGAATTCATATACATTGACGGTCACAGAACTTCCAGTCGGAATTGATTTAGCTACTTATGTGCAAATTCTAGCTGACCTTGTAGAGTCAAAGGTGATTACCTCATACGAAGATAAATCTCGTGATGAGAAGTTCAACTTCATTGTAAAAGTGCCTCGTAAGTTCTTTGACATGACTGAAGAAAAGACTATGGAAACACTTGGGTTACGATTACCATTTACAGAGAAATACAACTGTATCGGTCTTGAAAATGACATCGTTGAATTCAAAAACCTTGAAGAGTTGTTTTATGCTTATGCGGTTGTCCGTGAAAAACACTACACACTTAGAAAAGAAAAAGAAATTGAGCGGTTGACTAAACAAATCAAAGAGAATGCATCCAAATACCTTTTTATTAAGGGAATTGTTTCAGGTACTCTTATTGTGTCAAATCGTACTAAAAAACAAATTGTAGTCGATCTTGAAAAGATGGATGGTCTCGTTAAAAGAGAAGATTCGTTTGATTACCTACTCAACATGAGCATCTATTCACTTACAACTGAAAAGATGAATGAACTTCGCGAACAGATTAATGGATTGAAAGTCACCTTAGACTTCTTTAAGAATGTATCTGAAAAAGAGCTATGGTCTACGGACCTAGACAATCTTACAATAAAGAGTTGAGGATTCTCCCTCGCTCTACACTCCCCATCAAAACCTTATTAAATACTTCTAAAGAGGTGTACAATGAACAAGCAAATACCAACTGATTTAATCGAAGTTGAATTAGAAGAAGCCTTTGCCGAAATAGACGAGATTACTGGTAACCATTCAAGGGAGTTTTCTAATATTTCAGATATGACTGAAAATCTAGGACAACAAACTGAAGAATTGGTGCGAGGACAAACACTTCCTCAAAAGGAAGTTATCGGGGAAGTGTCAACGACTGACATGGTTATCGATTTAAGTCTTGCCAATATAGCTAAACAGACATCCGTGAAACTTTCAAAAATGGAAACATTTTTAAGTCGGATTGAAGATAGGTTATACGATGACAAGACACTTGAAAAGATGAACAAGCACGAATTGATGGCACTTTACACGAACACACGACTAATGAGAACGGATGCATTCAAAATGCTCGCGGAAATTAGAAGAACTGTTGACTTTAGTGCTCTAGAGGCTCAACTATTAAGTATGCACTCAAAAGAGTCTATGCGAGACGACACTGTTGGTCAAGGTGATAAGATGAAAGGTATGTTAGAGCAAATGCTAACAAATCCGGAGTTCTTAATCACTGCAGCAGCAAACCAAAAATCAAAACTACAGGAAAAATAAATGAAATTCAAACTATCTGAATCGGAAACAGTAAAACCAACGGAACTAACAGAGGCATCATTGTCTGCAATTCTTGCTCAAGAATATAGACACTTGCTTGGTGTAGAGACTCATGCTCTAGAAGACGAAAACTGGAAAATGTTAGATGAGGTTGGTCGCTTACAATCTAAAATTGCTAAGAAACTTGCTAAGATTAAAACTCCAGTTTCATTTGATGAAAGTGCTATTGTGAATCAAATCGTTAAAAGAATGAAAGCAGTAAACAAAAAGAACGGTTATGTTCACATGGTTGATGATCGTGGAATTGAAGTTTCAATTGACATTGATTCACTTGATGGTGATTATGTATATGGTATTGATCAACACGACAACGAGGTTGAAATTGACCTTAGATCTGGTGACTATGTAATGTTAGAAGCTTGTGACAAAGACGATGAAGAAGAAGTTGAAGAGGGTGGCGGTATCGCGAACTTTGGTAAAAAGAAAGCGAAGCCATTCAAAAAAGAGGCTGATGGTTCAACTAATGATGCCCCAGTAGTTACTCAAGGTGCTTCAACAAAATTCAAGCTTAAAACTGGGTCAAAAGACAACTTGGACGAAGTTCAAGCGAATAAAGATGTTAGTGCTAAGAAGTTAGCAGCAAAAATGGCTAAAATGAAAAAGAAAGCTCATTGTACTGGGAATAAGACTCCAGAATTAATTCCTGGGAAGAAAATCAAGTTCAAATGTTCAACTGTCGACAAAGCTAAATCTCGTGCAGCTTCAAAAGCTGGTAAGAAAAGAGCTCAATCTGCGGCTGGTAAACAAGCAGCAAAAGCAGCAGCAAAAACTAGAGCATTTAGAGCAAAATAAAAAGAGGTCATAATGGAACTTAATGAAAATATGACAGAACTTACAGATTATGATTTAAAACATCTTTATGATCTGTATGCACGAACAAACGGTTATACAGAAACTCCGCCTACTATCGAGGAGTTTATTTCTGACCCTTACTTCCTTGGTGACTCACTTAATTTCGGCGAGGCAGTTTTCCCATATTGGAGGGAAATTCTCGTCGATGTCTACCCTACACCATTCTATGAAACGAATAAATACAAGGTTATTGTACTATCTGGTGCAACTGGTATCGGTAAATCTACAGTTTCGAGTATTATTTTCTTATATGACTTGGCTCGTTTATTATGTCTAGATGAACCTCAACTCAAGTTTAAACTCCCAAAATCTGCGAAGATGTATTTCACTTTGACCAACAGTACATTAGAGAATGTGGAACAAGTCAACTATGACCCGATTATGTCTCTTATTAGACAATCACCATTCTTTAGATCGAAGTTCAATAACACGAAAACAAAAGCTTCTTTATTTATAAATAACATTGATATTAACATGGTGTCTAGAAAGGTTTCATTAGTTGGTAAGAATGTCTATGCAGCGAGTTCGGATGAGATTAACCAGGAAATCAATAAGGGTGGTTCGAAAAACATTGTAACGGAGATGTACAATAGAATTAACTCCCGTTTTCTTATCAAAGGAAATAATTGGCCAGCACACTACACGATGATTTCATCAGCTACGACGGAAAGTTCACTTATTCAAACTATGATGGACAATGCGGAAGAAAAGGATGACTCGTCGTTTAATAAAAATGATATCCTTGTACTTGCCGCACCTCGTTTTGCTGTTCTAGAACACAAGATTGATTACTGTGGTGAATATTTCAAAATATTCGTTGGTGACTTTCAGTCTGACCCTTTCTTCATAGAAAATGATACTGATCAGGTAAGAGCGGAAATGCTCGATCCCACGAAGATTTTTGAAGTGCCGATTGAGCACCTTGGAGAGTTTGAAAACGAAATGTATGCTGGTATTCGAGATGTTCTCGGTTTATCGGTTTCTGATGTTAGGACATTTATTCCCTTCAAAGATAAGGTTAAGAAAAGCCTTCAACTATCTCGTATATGCGAGCTTGATGAAATTATTCTCGATGAGGACTCTAAACTTATAGATTTCTTTAATAAAGACTTAATTGACTCATTCAAACCAGGATCTCAAAAGGTCATTGGTCTAGATATTGCTTATGCTGGGGATAGATATGGGTTGGCTATGGCTCATGTACACGATGCGGTTGGAGCTGGTGATTTACAGGAAATGACATGTTGGGTTGACTTTGCGGTTGGTATAAGACCGCCAAAAGGTAAGCAGTTGCAACTTTATCAAATCCGTGAGTTCATTACAGACCTCATGAATATGGGTGTTGGGATTACATATGTGGTTTCGGATAGCTTCCAGTCTACAGATACACTCCAGCTACTTGCTAAACAAGGTATTGAGACAATTATGAATTCAGTCGATAGAAAGAAAGATGCATACTATGGTCTTAGAAATGGTATTCTAGAGAATAGACTTTTTATGCCTTACAATAAGATCTTATATCAGGAACTTGTTTTTCTTAAAGAGACTGAAAAAAAAGTGGATCACCCTGACTTCTTCCCAGACGGAACGGTTGGTTCTAAGGATATCGCGGATGCAGTTTGTAATGCGATTTATATATGTCAGACTAAAATGGATTATATACCGTATGCGGATTCTAAATTCATAGATGAGCTGAGTGCCCTCATAGATGATGAAGCGGATGATGATTTCGCCTCAAAGGTATTCGGAAAAGGAACAGAAGCGACATTCGTCGATATGTAAGTGTCACTTAGTTGACACTTAAATAAAGGTGATAAGACAATAAAGGAGAGTTCATGTTCGATGGATTAAACAAAAATTTTAAGCAGTTGACCAATAAAATGTTTAACTGGACTATGTCAATGGATCCAGCAATCATGGCTCAGCAACAAATGGCTGGGGCAAAAGAAAGCACTATTAACCAACATCTTTTAACGAAGTTTTTTGACATCAGTAACACGAAAGAGGGTATCATTGCAGATATCGATTCTATTAAAGAGTTCTACTTCTCACAAATGATCGTAGATAGAATTCTTGATGATGCTCTGAATCCTACTGGTAATGATAATAGAACTTTTAAGATTGACATCTTAGCTTCTGATAAGACAGTTGATAAGACTGCCACACAATTAGTTGGTGATTTCCTTGAAGAGTTCAATATACAAAAACTTGTGATTGACCTTGCGGCAGATCTACTATATTATGGAGAATATTTCATTCGTTTAGATGTGAACGGTGAAAGTAGTGAAAACTCTACAAAAGGAATCTTCAATATCCACGATGATGTTGATATCACTACTGCACTTCCAGTATTCCGTGACTCAGATGTGAGTTACATTTTAAAGCTTGGTGATAAATCAATTGAAACGGTTCAACCGACATCAATGATCTATTTTTCACTTCCTTCGAGTCGACTTAAAATTAAGATTGACGGAATTAGTGATAAGATTACATACCTTAGAATGGGGAAGAGTCTTCTATACCCAGTTTATGGATTAATAAAAGAATTGAAATTCCTTGAGGCTCTTATGCCTATTGGGTTTATCAATGATGCATTGAGCACGAAGCTTGTTTCGGTAAATGTTCCGAGTACAACAAAACCAGCTGAAGCACAGAAGATCGCCCAAACATTCGAAAAGATGATCAATAAATCACTAACAATCAAACAGTCTGACCGCACCGAAGATGCTATTATTAAGCAAGTTTCTTCTAAGGTGGGTGAAGTTAAGGTTATCCCGAACTTCGGCGATAAGGGTGATTTACAAGCCGAAGACTTCAACTCTGATAACAACTATGACGAGATGAATGATAAGATTACAGATCTTAGAAAAATGATCCTCACGACTATCGGTATTCCGGCATCTATTATGGATGAAGAGGGCATGAAGTCAGATGTGATCAAAGACCATATCCGTTATACTAAGAAGTTGAAATCTATCCAATTTGCAATTAAAGAGGGTCTTCAGCGAATGATGATTGTCCATCTTACAAATAATGGGTTTAGTAACTATCTTAAAGAGGATATCCGTGTCACATTCTTAAATGTATTGAACACAGATGACCTTGAGAAATTAGAATACATTGACCTTACTGTGAGTATGATTGACAACTTCAAATCTTTCGTTGAAGATTTTGATGACAATGAACATGTTGATGTAAACTATAAAGAATATGTTGCATTCATTAACAAACAATTTGAAAATGTAGCTGGGTTCAACCTATTTACATATAAAGAACCTGATGAAGATGGAGATGATTTTTAATGAAATTCAAAAATAAAACAGATGAAATGCAATATAAGATTCTTCGCCTTGACGAAGTAGAAGTCCGTAAAAGATTTCTACTTGTTGGAAAGGTTAAAGACCTTAAAAAAGTGCGCACATCAAAAGACCAATGGCGAAATAACAAGGCTTCTATTAAAAAGGGGCTTGCAAAATGGCATACATCTACTGCTGGGAAGCGGTTTCACCGTGCTCTTGGCAGATTCAATGCACTTCGTGAGACAGTAGGGTATCAATATTACTATTCTCGTGAGTCAGATCCTATTGTTTCAGACAGTGCGGTAAAAACTTTGACTATGGCACAAGTAAATGACGCACTTTTAAGTTTGAGCTCTATAGAAACACACTTGAACCTTGAACTTGGTTTTTACGAACCAGATCCAGAAGCAATGTCACAATTTATTGACATTGTAAAGATGTTCCATGTTGATGCTAATGTACTTCGCTCTAAATTAGTAATGGCATATGGTACTGGTGAAATTACAGTTGAAGATTATATGCTGTTGAATGACATCATCCAATTCTTTCAAGATCCTAAAATGTATGTTTATTCAAAGCGAGAATTAGAGGGGTTCAGTAATGACTCCGATACTATCGACTTTGTAGAACAAGTTTCACTGGCTGAAGCTACAAACCATTGTACACCAGGAAATGAAATCTACGAAGCAATAGATAAATTGTTCGTTAAATAATAATAATTAAGGAGAGTTTTATATGGAAGAATTATTTGAAAATATACCATCTAGCGGACTCGTTATACAAGAGGCGAAAGGCGGTTTAAAAGAAGGAGTTTTGGCAGTAGTCAAAGGTCCATCATTTTTCAGTGACGGATATTCAAGAAACGGTCGTTTCTATCCAAAAGAACTTTGGGAAAATGCACTGAAAGTAAACAACACAAAAGAGGCTATTTCTCGTGGTCTTATGTTTGGTTGTATTGGTCATCCGAAGGACTATTCACTTGACGAACTTCTAGAAAGTGGTAAAGTGTCACACAAAGTAGTTGATATCACTCTTGACCCAAAGACTGGTGACGGAATCGCTACATACGAAATTATGGATACACCATCAGGTCGTATTCTAAATACAATTCTTCGTTCAGGGTCAGAAATGTATGTTTCTACTCGTGCATTCGGTGGTTTCACTAATGAGACAAAACGAAAGGGTGGTAAAGAATATAAGATTCTTGACACTAAGAACTTTGAACTTGAGTCGATTGACTTTGTAATCCAGCCTGGATTTTTACAAACTAATCCGAAGTTGGTTGAAAGTATCTCTGAAGACATGGCCATGTTAATGGAAGATAAATCTGAAATTAAATGTTCTGAAGGAATTTGCCAACTACATGAAGACATGGGTTCTATCAATGAAGATTTGGACGGTGCTCCTGACCTTTTTGAAGATATCGAAGATCTCAGTAAAGCAGACATCATCAACATGCTTAAAAATGTTGTAGCTGAGAACAAGATTCTCAGTGAAGAACAAGCTCCAGTATCTACGAATACTGAAGCGGACAAAGAAGAAGTTGTTGATGTGAACAAAAAGCTACTCGCAACTTTCCTAAGCTATGTTGAAATTTTAACAAAGTTGGTTCGTTATTCTGTTGAATTTGAAGCCCACTATGAAGCACTAATCGAATTCTTAGATAAAGACAACAAAATGTCTATTGCAGATGTGAAAAGCATGTCTGCAATCGTTGAAAAGATTTTAGCTGAAGAACTTTTAGATGAATCTATCATCGTTGTTTGTAATAATATTCAAAATGTGATAGCAGTAATTAGTTCTACAAAAACTGATGAAGAAAAGATTGAGTCATTTGATGACAACTTGGCCGAAGTTATGGCTTCACTAATTTTTAGAGAGTCTACGAATTTCGCATTAGTTGAGGCTGAGTCAACTGTCTTAGAATTAAAAGGTCAAAATGCTCGTCTCCGTGAAGCTACTATCGTTCTTTCCGAACAGCCTATGAAGACTGAAATCGTTGAAGTTGAGAAAGAAGTTGTAATTGAGAAAGAAGTTTCCGTGACTCCAAAGGCGATTACTGAAAAACTTGTAACTCTGACTGAAGAAAATAAGCGATTGTTAGAAGAAGTTGAGAATGCTCGTTCTGAAATATCTGACATGAGTGAGGGACAAGAGGAATTAGTTGAGGAATTATCAGCTGAGGTCGAAAGCCTTAAAGAAACTATATCAGAAAACAATGGTTTTGCGAAAGAAGCTCTTATTGAAAATAAAGCTACTATTAAAGAACTACAAGAAAGTCTAGCAACTGCTGAAAATACGGTATCCGTCCACGAGGCGAAAGTTTCTAAGATGGTTGCTAAAGTTGCATCAGCTGAAAAAGCTAAACTTGAAGCTCAAATCGCTTGTGAGTCTAGTGTGTATAGATTAGACAAAAAGATCGTTGCTACGATCTTTGAAAACTTCAAAGGAAAGGCTGAAAGAGAGTCTGCTCTGAAGAAACAAGTTAAAATGCAACGAAAAAATAAGCCTATTAAGGAAGAAGTTCCCCAATATGAGCCTAAAAAGCGACAAAGAGAAGCTACTTCTCGCCTGGAAAGCCTTATCTCTTAAAAAAGGCAAGGTTTGAGGCTTAAATAAAATTAACTATAACAGGTAAGAACGATTTTGGGTAGCAAAGAATGCCTTAGATTCTACGACTTAAAACAAAAAAATAAAACAAGGAGAGTTAAAATGACTCATACTAAAATGAACGACAAGGTAGAACAATATTTCGAAGCATACCGTGATCACATGGAATTTTTCGAAGCTAAATCAAATGTGGCTGGTACTCGTGGAGTAACTAACGAAGATTTATTCGCACTTGGTCAACAACTAGAAAATTATGAAGATTTTCAAGCATTCACTGAAGCAAATGGTTCAAAAGGTGATCTTGGTGTTCTTCCAAATATCGCTCTTGATGTAATTACTGCATCATCTGCTCAAAGTCCTATTGCATTATTTGCATCAATCCAACCTCTACAAGAAGAGCAAGGTACAATCTACTTCAAAAATGTAGTAGCTTCAACAACTCGTGGTAACATCTCAAAAGGTGATACTCTTACTAATGTTGCAAACGGTCGTGTTAAAAGACCTCAAGCATTTTCTGGTGAAGAAGTTTACGGTGAAGAAAGTGGTGTTGTTGGTGATGGTACTGAAAAGGCTGCAAGTTTCACAGTAAACTATGCCCCAGTTCGTGCTCGTAATGTTGAAGTAACTCTTGATGACGGTGGAGCTGTTAAGCTTATCGACGATGGTCAAGGTAACTTAATTGGTCTTGGTGGTCAAGGTACAGTTGATTATGTTACTGGTGCTGTTACAATTAACTTTGTAGATGCTCCTGCTGATGGTGTTAAGGTTCTTGTATCTTATGCTACTAACTTCGAAGTAATGAATGAGATTCCTACAATCCGTTCTGAATTCGATTCAATTGGTGTTCGTGCTCGTACATTCGCACTTCGTTCTGATATCGGTTTATTCAAGTCTTTCAGTCTTGGTAAAAGATTTGGAATCAATGTTGAAGAAACTATGGCAAAAGATCTTACTCAAGAACTTACAACTGAAGTTGCTTCTGGTGTTGTTATGCAAGCTTATCTTGCTGCTACTGGAAATACAAACTGGGATAAAGCGGTTCCAGCTGATGCTTCTTACTCATACACTGAGCACAAACTAACTTTCTTCGACGCACTTGCTGAGTCTGAGTCTGTAATGTTAGCTAATGCTGGTCGTTCTGGTGGAGCTACTGCAATGGTTGCTGGTCACAAAGCTTGTTCAATCATGCGCACAATGCCAGGATTCAAAACTGCTGGTGATTTAAATGCTGTTCTTGGGACACATTTCTATGGTACACTTGATGGTAAACCAGTTATTCGTACAAGTGTTATTCCTGCAAACGAGATTATCCTTATCTCTAAGGGAACAAGTATGTTTGACACATCTGTTGTTTATGCACCTTATCTTCCATTATTCGTAACGAATATGACAGACGGTGGGATTGATCACAATCCACTTCGTAACCAAAAAGGTGTTGCTCTACAAGCCGGAATGGTTGCTCCAGTTCCAACACTAATCACAAAAATCACTATCATTAATCCGTAAGGATTAATGGTGACAATGAGTAGGATTTTCCTACTCTTGTGCTTTGCAATGCAATTAAATATAAGTAATTATATCTCAAAACACAAGGAGAACAAAGTGATTGTACCAAAATATAATGCGAAAAACTTACTAGAACATACTGTGATCTTAAAGATCAATACAGTACCGACATCTATCCCAAAAGGGAAGACGACAGTCGTTGAATTCACAGAAGGAAAAGATTTAGTCCTATTCCCAAAAGGATCAATTGAGTTCACTCCATATGGATCAAATGATGAGGCTGAAAAAGCTAAAGAAGCACTTGAGGCTGAAAAAGCTAAAGAAGCACTTGAGGCTGAAAAAGCTAAAGAAGCACTTGAGGCTGAAAAAGCTAAAGAAGCACTTGAGGCTGAAGCAAAGAAGTCTGAATCTGAACCAAAAGTAACGGAAAAGAAAGAGACTGCTTCACAATCTAAGGCTCGTAAAGCAAAAGAGGCGAAAGCTTCAAGAGCTTCAAAAGCTAAAGATGTAAAAATTGAAACTGAAGATAAATAAGGAGATACTATGGTAAACTTAGAATCACTTGCTGAATTCTTAAAAAGTAGCGACAAGCTTGAAGTTAAAATGACTGAAAGTGGGTTAATCGTTACTGAAAAGGGACTTAACGAGAAAAACATTATCCCTTCTGATCTTTCTTCTTTCGTTGGTGTTTATGAACAAACTGAAATCACTGCTAGTGGTTCGGGGTACAATATCACTGTTGAACGAATGTCTGCTAATAACTTCATGAAATTACTTATGAGTGTTTTTGCTGCTGAGTACAACTTTGAAGTTACTGGTGAATATACGATCTCTGCAACTAAAAAAGGCGCAAACGAAAGTGTTAAGGAACCAGAAGCTGTTATGACTATCGATGAAATCGCGGAAGCGATTGATGCGGATGGCATTGAGATTGAGCTCCACGAAGATGGACTTAAAATCGTAGCATCAGACCTTATGGCTGTAGCTGAGAAGATTGATTCACTGAATCCAAACCTTGACATCCAACTTATGGATGAATACCTTACTGTAATGGATGGAGAAAAATAATGGCAATTAAAGACCTAAGAAAATTAGACGAAAAGGCGACTGCTATTGCAGCAGCAAAGGCACTTCTTGAAGAAGCTGGTATGACAATCGTTGAGGGTGACATTGAAGTTCCTCTAGAAGATGCAATCGCATTAGTTGAGAGTGCTGGGCATTCTGTTGTTGAGTCGTCTGCTGATGTAGATGCTGATACAAAAGCGAAAGTTCTTGCAGAACTTAAAGAAGATGGCATGACTGTTCTTTCGGAAGAAATGATGGACAAAATCGATGAAGAGTTAGAAACAATCATCGCTGACCGTGTCGCTGAAGCAAAGAAAATTGAAATGGACGACAAGTCTGATGACAAAGCTGATGACGACAAAGACGAAAAGAAAGAGTCTGATGACAAAGATGACAAGTCTGATGACAAAGATGACAAGTCTGATGACAAAGATGACAAAGATGACAAAGATGACAAAGATGACAAGTCTGATGACAAAGATGACAAGTCTGATGACAAGTCTGATGACGACAAAGACGAAAAGAAAGAAAGTTACTTAGAATCTTTAATGGGTTCTACTGATGCTACAGTAAACGAGTCATCAAGAAAAGGTTCACTTCTAGAAAAACTAATGTAGTCGAAGGAGATATTTATGACTATCACAGAATTAAATGAATATCTCCACATTAACTCCCTACAATATTTTGTCGGTGATGACATAGAAGTCACTGAGGAAATATTATCTGGTCTCGTAAAAAGATCGTTAAATGTCTATGGCAATTATCGACCTATTCTCCTCGAGTCCAGAGAATACATTTCCGCCTACTCACACAAGATGAGTACACTTGACGGAAGAAAAATCACAAACATTCAATCAATTTCATATATAGATAAAATCTTAGACAGAAACGCAGATGTTCCATTTGACTGGCAATGGTCTCGTGAATCTAAAGTTCTAAGAATGCAAGCTGGTGGATCATACCATGTAGAGGCTCTAGTAATGCCTATTCTAGATGATATCGACTACGATCAAACCGAGTTCCTTGATATGACACAAGGTTTGTATATGATGTATGTAGGGCAATCTCGCAAGGGGTTCACTTTAGGTGAACTTCCTTTCGAAAATGATGGACAAGATATTTATAACGATGGAAAAGAACTTTACGAGACAACAATTCAAGAGCTCGGTGAAGTAAATGACAATTGGTATTTATCAATTAACTAATGGATATAAAATGGAAAACACAACTGAAATTAATGAGGGGCTTGTAGAAGTCCTTTTTAAAACATTTAGATCAAGCATACAAGTTCGCGATATGGGAACTATTGTAGAGTTCAAATTAATGTTCACTGAAACAAAGACTTTCTTTAGTCTTAAAGTCAGAAAGAACACTTTAAAAGATTTTCACGATTGGTGGAGCAAAATTTACAAAGAGGTTGAATAATGGCACTTATAGAAAGATCATTTAAGTTAGCAACAAATATTTCAGGGATAGCGGTTAAGCAACTGCAACGACTGAATGGGTTGAAAGCAAATATCTATTTTCCTGTTGCCAAACCGTCTTTGTATAATGACTCATCTCAAGCATATGAGTATTCGACTTCACCTGATGACGACGGAAGATTCCTCTTCACTGGAATTTATGGTACTCAAGAAATGACAGGATTTGAATTAGAGGGCTATTCCTCGTTCAATGACGGTGATGGAAAGATGTATGTAATTGGTGAAGATGTTACAATCCCTCGTAATTCTAAGGTCGAAGTGTTATTCGAAGCTGGGATCAAAGTTTTTAGAACTCAAGATCTTAAAATAGTGAACGGTGTCAATGGGAAGCCAGTTTATGGGGTTCTAGATATTGTACCATTTTCTTAGTTAAATAAAACTAATGAAAGGATAAATATATGCAAACATCAATGGTAATAGAGGGATTACTAGAACATGTCAAAGATACGATATTAAGGGAATTCACGATCATCCCCACATTCGTTTTTGACGACAGTCTAGATTTCAGAGAAAGAGCGGTTCAATATCTTGCTAGAGAAGGAGTTTTCCAGACACTAGAGGGTGAGACACCAAGCGAGTGGGCTTTGTTCATATGGACAAGGTCGCCAATAGTTACACCGTCGCAAGTTATTAGACCACATCAAGTTCCGTATTCAAATACGATGAACGATGTTTTACACGGAGAGTTCAACCATCGTCTAGCACAGGTTGATATCACATGTAAAATTGTTTCCAATAGTATTGAAATGTCGGAAACGATGGAAGAGCATATGTTTGTCCATGGCGGTGAACGAATCGACTTCGTTGTCGATTATGGTGGTGTGTTGGGTAAAATCCAATGTGCTGCGGAGGCCCAAGCCTCAACAAACTTTGAGGCTGAGGACTTAGATGGAAATGGAACAGTTGTTGCTGTATCTATGGACATTTCTCTGACTTATCCCGTGTTAATTCATCAAGAGGAATTCGCGAATATCGCGAATATTCCAGCGACATTTAATCCTTCTGGGAACAAATTCGGCGAGAAAGATGATTTAGCGGTCGACTGACCTTAAATAAACTAAACTACAATGGAGTCTAATATGGCAAAATTAATTTCTACAGTGAAATTTCCAGTAACTGTTAAATATGATGGCGAAGAGATCGTTGTTTCGCCTCGTGAAACAATCAAAAAAATTGATGTGAATAAACTTCCTGGTAAATTGCCAGCTGGTCTTACATTAATCAACAAATAGGAGTCTGATATATGGGTGCTGCAAATGTATTTATAAAGGAGAGAGACCTCTCTGTAAGAGTTCCTGGTTTTGACGGAGTTTATAACTCAATCTTAATTAGAGCTAAAAAAGGTCCAATTAACAAACCAATTCTAATTTCTGATGAAACTGCTCTATTGAACTATTTCACACCAGAAAAAACTGTAAAAATCGGTTACGATTTTGCTTATTACTCTGCTCTTGCTGTTTTACAAAAAACACATAGACTTTGGGTTACTCGTGTTGCAAACAATGCTGAATATGGTGCTGCTGTAATTAATGTTGCTGGGTCTGCCAAAGCATTTACACAAATGGACGAAACTGCTCCGGAAAAGGCTGAAATTACATTTACTGTAAATTCAATCACTGACGGTTCTGATAAAGTAACTGTTGCAAACCTTAACGGTGGAATGGTTGACGATCTAGTTGGTCGTATTATCAATATCGATACAATTGGTGAATATACGGTATCTGCTGTAAATGTTGCTGAATTAACTCTTGATAGAGTTGTTACTTCTGGTGTTTCTTTCGTTGGTACTGGTACTGGTACAGTTGCTGCTTCTGCTGATTTCGTAAGTTTTGAGTGTTCTACGCTTCAAGATGGTGACGATACTGTTGATGTAAGTAACTTATCTGTTGGTATTCCTTCTGACCTTTCTGGGAAAGTTGTGACATTTGTCATCGATGGTGTTGCTGAAGCGAAAACGGTTACAAGTGTAAGTGGAACAACTTTGACTTTAGATTCTGCTGTTTCTGCTGCTACTGCTGATGATGGTATCGGTTATGTTGGTTCTCCTGAGGTGACTTTAGATCTTCTTGATGTAATTGACGGTGCTTCAACTCTGACTTTCACTAACTTTGCTCCGGCATATATTAGTGCTTCATCTTTAGATGGATCTGGTGTAGATGTTGTTCTAAACTTAACAAACGGTCAAGTTCAATCTGAAACAATTCTTGTTGACACAGTTACTGGTTCAACTATCAATGTGAACGGTACTATCAATAATGCATCTTTAGATGACACATCTGCTGCTGTTGCTCCATTCGTTGAAGCTCAGGCTCCAGGTATTATTGATCCAACTGCATATATCTTTGCTGACGAAGCAATGGCGATCTTTGCATCTGATCAAGGTGAATGGTCGAAAGACTTAAGAGTTGAGATTGTAACTGATCCTACTGTTGTCAAAGAAGCTGATTCATTTATTGTAAATGTTTACTTCAAACAAAATGTTGTTGTCCCAGTTGAGACTTTCACTTGTTCTAGAATCAATGGTAAAAAAGACGGATACGGTCGTAACATCTTTTTAGATGAGATCTTAGAAAGTTCAAACTACATTAGTGGTATTTCTAATCCAGCTGTTGACGAACTCGTTCTTCCTGCTGCTACACCAAGCAAAAATGCACTTATTAAATTTGTAAGTGGTGATGATGGTATGCCAGTTTCTGACTCTGATATGATTTTTGCGGCAGACTTGTTTGCTAATAAAAATTCATACCCAATGTCTTTATTCTTAGATGGTGGATGGGCGACTGTTGGTTTCCAAAAGAAACTAATCGAAATCTGTGAAACTAGAAAAGATTCAATGGCAATCTTATCTGTACCTATTGGTAACGAGTTTTCAAATGATTACTTAAATGAAATCGTTGATTATCGTAAAAATGTGTTAAATGCAAACAGTTCACACGGTGCACTATTTACATGTCATGTTGAAATCACTGATAAGTTCAATGATCGTACGATCTATGTTGCTCCTGATGGCTATGCTGCTGCCGCAGTAAACTTTAGTGCATCAAACTACGAAATTTGGTATCCACCAGCTGGATTCAAAAGAGGGTTGTTAAAAGTTAATGATACACTTCGTCGTTTCAAAGACGGTGATATGGATTATCTATATGACGAAGGAATTAATCCAATTCGTTTCTATCCTGGAAAAGGTATTTCAATTTGGGGTCAAAAAACTCTAAGTGCTAGACCATCAAGCCTTGACAGAATGAATGTTCGTCTATTGTTAATGGTTATTGAACCAGCGATTGCTGAGTTCCTAGAAGACTACTTATTCGATCTAAACACAGACGGAATTCGTACTCTTGTAAAAGTTGGTATCGACAACTATATGGAAAATATTAAAGCTAGAAATGGTGTTTATGACTTCTATACTATATGTGACGAAACTAATAACACTGGTGTTGACATTGACAATCATAGATTAAATGTTGACTTATTCATCAAACCTGTTCAATCAATTGAGTATGTGTATTTCACTACTGTTCTGACTCCAACTGGTGTTGATTTCAAGCTTGCGCAAGCTGCACTTTAAGGAGGGTATAGAATATGGGTAGACCTACTATCGAAAACATCAGAAGTCTTGGAGACTTCATGGTGTCAAACCTATGGGACATTAACATAATCGGTGCTGGATCAGTATTCGAAGTTGCGGGACTTAACTTCCGTGCAGTTTCATGTGAACTTCCGAAACGAACTGGTAACTCTCTTGAGGTAAACATTCGTGGTCAGAAGATCAAACAACCTGGAGATTATGATTATAGTGGTTCAATCACTATAACACTTGCCGAGGGTGACAATGCTGAGGTACACAAAGCAATTACTGCTCTTCGTGAACTTACAGTGACAACTCTTACAAATTCACAACTGCCAAAAGCAGCAGTCGAATCTGTAATTACAATCAAAAGATTGAACAGACAAGGTTCTCTGACTCATGGTTTCATCATTCGTGGTGCATTCTTAGAAGACTACGATCTTGGTGAACTTTCTGATGCTGGTGACATTGTTCAACCAACTGTTACATTTAGTTACGATTATTTCATCGAACTATAATTGAGGAGTCCCCATGGCACTAACAATTGAACAAGTTCGTGCACCTCAATGGGACAAATCAAACCTTTGGAGTGTACTCATACAAGGGGTCGCCACTTTAAGAGGCGGTCTCTTCCCAATCAATGATATAGAAATTGGTTATCATGGTATTCAAAATGGTACACTAAGTGGTACAAGTCTTGAGTTCGCTCAAACTGCCACTTTCCCTATTTTGACAATGTCATATATAGATGATCAAGACCTTAAATTTACAAAGGGTCTTCGAAAATGGATGGCTGAAATAGTATCCGAAGATGGCCTGGTTGTTCAACCGATAGAACAAGCGATGAAAGCTATTATTTTTTCAAAGCAAGGTTCTTTAAGATTCTCCGAAGACGATTCAGCAATATGGGCTTATCCAACTGGTCAAATCACTTATCATGGTGACTCTGACGGTTCAAGTCCTATCTATTCGATCCAATTCACTGTCGTTTACAGTGATCTACACTCAAAAATATAGAGGGCTTCCCTCTATACTTCCCCAACTCACTTTATCATCCATTAAATACTTGTAATAGAATGCAAGGAATGAAAATGGAAAAACGAAAAAGACCTGTCACATATGCAGAAACTCTTCAAGCTAAGAAATTTGCAGAAGATCTAGATAGGAAACTCATTGACGAGGAAAAGGCACTATTACCTAAACTCGAAACATCAATGACTGGTATCGAAGTTGATACTCTCCCATCACACGGAATTTTATACCCTGAAGATTTTACTGTATATTTTGCACCGCTGACCTTTGGTGAAATGAAGTTTCTAAGTGGATCTTCGATCCAAGACAAAGAAAGTATCGAATTCTTTCTTAGTAAGATCACAACTAATATCGATGTAAAGGATTTGACATACTTTGACTTCTTCTACATCACAGTTCTAATAAAACTAGCTACATTTGGAATTGGTGAATACAATATTGTATTTGAGTGTTCAGAATGCGGGAATGAAAATACTGGCAGCTTCTCTTCTGCGGATGTTATATTTGAAGAATTACGAGTCCCATTCCCAGTCACAGCTGAGGGTGATTCTGGTAAATCTTACGAATTCAAGCCTCTGACAGTTGGAAGTTACTTACATCTTGTCAATCGCAAGGTTGAAGATGACTGGGACGAATATATGTCCTATTGTATTCAAGGCGAAGAAACACACCTTGCTCAATTAGAAACAATGAAGAAAGAGTTCAAAGGGGTGTCCGCTTCAATACTTGAAATGATCGATGCCTCTTTTTACCATGGTGTACAAGACATTCCAGTCAAGTGCTCACACGAAGAAATTATAAATACTGGAAAATACGATGTCGAGGGTGTAGAAATCACTCGCAAGGAGGTTTGTGGCAAAGTCCATAATATCCCCTTTCAGTCACTCTCCGAATTCACTATTACCACAGATGGATGCAAAGAGTCTATTAGAAATAGAATCCATTTTGGCTTACAAGATGCACATAAGTCCAATTGACCTAAATCAAATGGAATATGGTGAAGTAATATTTGTGGAACAACAACTCGCTGACTTCATAGAAAAAGAACAACCTGATAATTAACGGAGTTATAAATGCAACCATTAGAAAACAACAAACCAAAGCCAATAAGAGAATCTGGGTCACTCGCTTCTACAGATGGTGTCGAGGGAACTTTAGAAGATATTTCATCTGGGATAAAAAATCTAACTGAAACTACTAGAGATTCACTCGAGGCTGATGCGAAAAGAGATGCAGCTGTCAAGAAATCTAGCCTTATTAAGAAGTCGTTTGACTCTGTAAAAAAGGGAACTGCTGGAGTAGCAGAAAATGGACTGAAAGGTTCAAAAGGTGCTGCGAAGAGTTTATTGAATTCTACTCCTATGGGAATGCTTGCAAGTAAAATTGCTGATTTCACGGGAGTATCTGAAAAACTTGGTTCTGCATTTGATAGCGGTGTTGATAAATTAGCTGGGAAAGATGAAAAAGACGACAGTGGTGAAGAGGTTAAGAGTGCAATCAAAGATTCTACAACAGCGATTACTCAGGCTCTTAACAAACCAGCGAAATCTATTGATAAAGATGTTAAGGTCGAACAAGCAATACAAGCAGATAAAGATCGTATTGTATTTGAAGACATGAGAGACTATCTTGAAGAAATTGCAGATAAGGAAGAATCGTCTTCTTCTTATATCACACCAGAAAAGAAAGAAAAGAAGAAAGATATTTTTAGCAAGCTCTTCGAGCTTCTAGGGAAAAAGTTCCTTGGTCCACTGAAATCTATTGGTGGGGAAATAGGATCAATTCTATCTTCTGCTACTGGGAAGATGGGCGGAGTTTTAAAAGGCTTCACTGGGAAATTCGGTGGTATGGTCAGTAAAATGGGCGGTATGTTTAATGGTCTCACTGGAAAATTAAGTGGGTTATTCACTGGAAAGAACGGGTTTCTAAGTAAACTCGGAACCATGCTCAAAGGCGGTGTCGGTGGGAAACTTATGGGTGGTCTCGGTAAAATGGGAGGCATGCTTACTAAGGGATTAAAATTTCTAGGTCCAGTTGGTGCCGCACTTGGTGTTGCTGCTAATGGACTAGGCGGTTTTATGGAAGCTGAAAACATCTTCGGTAAAGATGCTACTATTGGGAACAAGATTTCATCTACAATCGGCGGTATAGTTTCTGGACTGTCTTTAGGCTTAGTATCAACGGGAACTATGGCAAAAGGAATTCAAGGTGCTGCAGATGCTGTTAGCGATGCAGCAAGTTGGGCTGGTGATAAACTCATGGGCGGTGTTACTGCCATGGGTAAACAATACCTCGATGGTGCTGATTGGCTTGGTGAAAAGCTGGGACTCGGGGCCAATGCATATAGCGGTGCAATGACCAAAGGTGCTGACTATCTTGGTGCTACATTTGATGATGGAATTCTAAACGGATTCGGAACAATACTTGGTGATGCCAGCGGTTGGTTCGGTGACACTATGAAATCTGCGAATGACAGTATTTTAGGTGTGTTTGGTACAAGTACGGATGAAATGGGTGAAAACCTCAAATCATCTATGGATGATATGCTAGATATGTTCAGTGGTGTCGGTGATTGGTTCAGTGACAAATTCAAAGGAATTTCTGAATCAGCTGGTAGTGCATGGAATTGGGTCAAAGGAAAAGCTGGTAGTGCAGTAGATTCTGTTAAATCTGGCATGGGATTCTCTAAAAAGTCAGATAAAAAGTTTAAGAACTCTGGTGACTTCTACGATGACATCAATGCATCAATTATGAAAGAAGAAACTGGTCATGCTGGTGGTACTTTTAATGCAGCAAAGGATATTGGCGACGGAGCTGGTATTTCTTTCGGTGCTCACCAACTAACTGAAAAATCAGGTGGTGTTAAAGAGTATGTACAGAAAATGGCAAAGGGTGGAGATTCTAAAGCACAAGATATACTCAAGGGCTTCGGAAAAAATAAACGATTCCAAGGTGACAAAACAGATCTTATAAAATACCTCAAGAGTTCTGGTAATTCTAAAGAGGGAAAGAAGACTCAAGAAGACATGTACAATAGAAAGTACAGAGACCCAGCAATCAAGCTTGCTAAAAAATACGGTATCACGGACAAGGGTGCAATTGCACAACTTATAGATCACTCGGTAAATGCTGGCCTTGGTGGTGCTGAAAGAATGCTTAAGAAAGCTGGTGGTGATTATTCATCAGGCGGTTTACAAGAGGCAAGAAAGCAAGATTATAGAGGTCTTAAAACTTACAAGAAATATGGAAAAACTTGGGAGGGTCGTGTAGATCGTACTGCTGATAGAATGAAGCAATATGAGGGAGGTTCAAAAACTCTTAGAGAAGGGTTGATGGGTAAAAAGAAAACTCCTTTAGTTGAGACCAAGAAAGATGCAACTATATGGCAAAAAGCTGTTGGTGTTACATGGGGAACAAAGGCTGGGTCAAAAGAGGGAAGAGAAGAACGGATGAAACGATCCACTGAAGCTCTTGCTCGATATAAAGCTCGTAAAAATATGAACACTAATGGAAATATAAGAAGTTCTATCGAATCGAATATCGCTTCAAGGGTTGATCCCGAAAGATTGTTACCAAAAGTTGTTTCCAAAATCAAGGGTAGTACATCTGATGTAACTACGATGAAAGAAAAGATTAAGATGGAAACTCTTGCAAAGTCTAGGAATCAAAAGAAGTTACTTGCTAAGGCAAATGTAACTTCTTCGAGTCAACCTCCAGTGATGGATGGCGGTTCAATGCCAATTGAAAGTTCAAAACCAGCTTCCGCTCCTTCCTTTCCAAAGAAAGGTTCAACTGGCCCATCTAAATCTAGTGTAATGGACAGTGATCTATTACTATTAAGTGGTGTATTCTTAAATAAATAAAAGGACTAAAAATGACATACATACAAAAACTTGTCAGTAATGACATAAACAGAGTTACCATCACTGGTGCAAATGGTGCTCTCATAGGATATATCGAGGCTGAACAAATGTTCGGTGCGACGGCATCCTATTCTCCCCTTACAGGAAATGATGGCAACGAAACAATTGATAAGGCGACACAACAATTCAACTCTGTCGTTGGGACAGATATAGCAAGAACTGCTCGTCCCATTAACACTCGTGTTGGTTGGGAAAGTTCAGCTGTTAATGGTCTCTCGTTCAGCCTATATTTCTTATCGTATGACGGGTCTAATGTGATGGAAGAAATTGCTCCAGTTTGGGACATGGTACTCCCAACCACTGGTGGAATTAATTCTTTCATTGCTCCTATGGATTATATGCCAAACCAAAAGTCCAAGCCAAAGAACTTCCTCGAGGTAAAAATCGGGAATTGGTTTTTCGCTGAGGGGTTTGTAATGGAATCTGCACTTTTAACGGTATCACGGGAGAAGATCGATGCAGCGGGAACTATGCCACTTTATGTGAAATTGGATATTGCTTTAAAACCACTTCAAATATTTACATCAGATGTTGTAGCATCTTGGTTTACATAACATTTAAAAAATTAAGCTTGTTTTAAGCTAATGTACGGTATAATATAGGAGGAAGTCTAATGACTCAATCAGAACTACTAAAATCACAACAAGCGAGTATTCAAACTAAGGAAACTGCGGAAGCATTCTTAGTTTTTAGCAAGCATCTTAAAAAGGATGCATTGGCTCGTGTAGAAATACAAGAAGATGAACTCAAAGCTCTTACAAAGAGTGTGGAAATTTCCACGGAAAATTTTGCACAAGCGGTTAAAAAAACTGCGGAAGATGCCTTAGTTATAAATCCTCTTTGGAAGCCCCCAATTTTCAATGCTTATAGCATCAATGAAATTCCAGAGGACCAAAATTTCTATATCCCTCTCAAGGCTCAGATCGATAGCCAACTTTCAATAAAAGCACACCTTGACTCTCTCATCAAAGATAGAAACGAAAAAAATGAGCAATTACTTTACACGAAATCTGAGTTACTGAAAATCATGGACCAGATTGAAAAGGCGAAGCAATTAATCAAAGACTCCGAGGTTATAGAGGCTGGGCTCATTGCAGAACAAAAAGAACTGGATACTGAATTTCAGGTACAGAAAAAACTTTTTGACGATTTACAAGAGCTTAAAAGATTAGACGAGATCAGAAGTGACCACAAGTGGGAATTAAATAGAACCAAAAATTCGTTCTTTTTTAACTTCGACATTGAAAGCGATCAAAGATTTGTTATGGAAAAATTCATTGAAGAAGATTTTAACTTTTTCGATGTATATAATAGTAAATTTTTATTTTTAATTAAAGAGTTAAAACAATTTGGAGAGTATAAGATTACTATGGATTCAGCTAGAATAGATTTGATTTCATATAACATATACGGTACGACTCAATTTTGGTGGATGTTACTAGAGTTCAATGACATAGCAGATCAATTCAGTATTAAAAGGGGTCAGATCATTAAGTTCTTTGATTTAAGTGACCTCGAGTCTAAGTACCACTTCATCCAGAAAGAACAACACAAAAAGGGTGACAAGGAGCAATAATGGCCACAGTAGAATTGAAAGGTAACTTCTATTTCTTTTTTGAGATAGGTGGGAATAGTACATTTGCAGACGGAGGGGGTGGTATCATCTCTTTCATTATGGAAGAATGGACAGGCGGGTCTTTACCACAATTTGAGTTTATATTTACTACATCGGACTTTGATATTCTGAAGCATGTAAATGAGGGAAGTTCTATAAGTTGTACTTATGGGAAATCACCTGATGACACTGACACGATACAGCTAATGGTACAGAAATTCGCATACAACCTTGTTGACAGTCAATACCTTAAGATAGTCTTAAAGGGATTCATCGGAACAACCACTCACTTACAGAAATGTGAAATTAAGGGTTGGCAAGGTAAGACATCATTGGATGTTATCAAAGATGTTGCTGGGATTGACTATAAAGTTAAATCTAAGGCAACGACACCGTCCGACTCTCAGAATTGGATCCGTTACAATATTTCATCTAATCGTTTTATCCAAGAAGTTTGGGAGCACAGTTTTATTAGTGACACGAACTTCTTGGTGTATGCAATTAACAGAAATAGTGAATTCTTAATTGATGATTACGAAAATGTTACCGCTGGGACAGAAAAGTGGGTGTTTTGTAGTGATGAATCTAAGGGAAATAAGATCGCGATGGATCCAAACTATACGATAAGTTCTAATCATGGTCTTATCAATAACATAGCTGTGTACGAAAGGGAAAGAAGAGTCTTCGACATAGAAAAGGGCGGGAAAGACGAAAAGGTCACTACACCATCAAAGAAGCCTATTCTAGCCAGTGGTTCAAAATTGAATGTTCACACTAAAGATCCTAAGAATTACGGAAAAGTTCGTTCTAAGCACGAAGCGATACATAGCAATTATCATAAGGCTTATTATAACAATATTTCTAAGATTGCATTACATGGTATCACGGAAATTGAAATTCTAACTGACTCCGAGTACAAGGAATACGAATTATTCGACTTAGCAAAGTTTGAAAACTTTGAACTTGATTCACAATCTTCAAAGGATACGGAATTATTGGCTGGGCTATTCATTATAACACGAATTAGTCGTTTTTATTCTGGCGGACGGTTTAGAACTTCGATCACATTATCTAAAGATGCGATGAATAACATTAAAGGAAGCTTAAAATGAGTTTAAAAAACACACTTGACCTATTTACCAAAGAGGACATGTTTCAAAGTATGATCGTTGGTAAGGTTATCGACAATGTAGATCCAATGAAGCAAGGTCGTGTTAAAATTGAAATCCCTTCTATGACTGAGGGTATTGCTAAAGATATAATCCCTTGGTCGCATCAACTTTTTCCAGTCGGTACTGGAACACTTGGTGGTATTCCTTCTTTTAAGGTTCCAGCGATTGGTACTCAAGTTTGTGTAATTTTCCCAGAAAAGGACATCTATACATCTTTTTATATTGGTGAATTAATTTACAAAGACCATAAGCTTGAAGAGTTGACGGAAGATTATCCAGAAACTTATGGATTTATTGATAAGATCTTCAATAAATACTGGATCAATATGAAAAAGAAAACTATGGACTTTCACCACCACACTGGAACGCATCTTCATATTGACGATGAGGGAACTATGACATTGGATGGTGTTAAGGACTTAAATATAAATATAGAAAATGACACTAATATAGTGATCAAGGGAAACAGAGACGAAAAAATCACTGGTGACTCTACATTAAAGATCGACGGAAACTGGAATATAACGGTTGGCGGAGATTGCAGCTTAGATGTATCAGGGAAAACAGATTTGACATCTGGTGGTAAGACTACTATCAATGCATCGAAACTGGTCGTAAACTGTGATATTGAAGTTACTGGGAAGATTGAATCAACTGGTGACCAAATAGCTGGTATCATTTCTACACAAAAACATAAACATACTGGTAACTTGGGAGCTCCGACGAGTCCATCAAAACCGTAAAAAAGGATAGGAAATGGCATTTTACTCTGATATCAACCAACAGGATCCTCGTAATGATGGTTTCCTGTTCGACATCGAAACTATTTACCAGTCTTTGGACAATGTCTTAGGCACGGAAAAGGGCGAGAGGATGTTTTTACCTGAATTTGGTACAAGTCTAATGCAATTTTTATTTGCTCCTCTGACACCTACGAACGAGGCGAGAATCATGTATGAAGTTGCTAGTGCGATTTCAACTTGGGAACCTCGTGTACAAATTATAAGAAGAGAATCATATGTTAAAAGCATACCAGATTCACATGAAGTGGAACTGTTTTTAGTCATTAAAATAAAAGGTCTTGGCGAGACAAAATATGTGTTCCAAACTAACTTATCAAGAAATCAACAAGGACAATACTATGCAATTTAATAAATCTCTTTTAACCCCATCACTTATCGCAAAGGATATGCACAAATCTATTGCGGAACTTGATGATTTTGCTGGTTGGCAAGATTATTTTGAGGGCGGTGCTGGTCAGACTATTGTTGAATTGGTAGCTGGGTCTCAAGCAATAAAAAATCACTACAATATGATGCGAGTTAGAGAAAGTTCTCTAATCCATGCAAAAATGGATTCATCTATTACACAACTTGCCATTGACAAAGGGGTTTATAGACCAACTGCAAAAGCATTTATCGTAAGACTTAAATTTAAGTCACTTTTAAGCGGTGAAATTGGCATTGGAGAATTAATTGGATCTTATAAGGACTATAATGCATATTCTCTAGAACACAAAAGTATCGTTGTCGGTGATAATGAGCTGGACATAACATTTGGTCACATAGTTGAGCATACAACAGAAATCGTAACGGACGAAACTTTCCACTTTATACCTTATTCTTATGACAACCTTTTTGTAGCAGATCACTTTCAACTACTTACACATAACGGGCAACAAGTAATTTTAAGTTCCATACAACTGAATCTTTACAACAACGATTTAGCGAACTCTGCATTGACTCTCGTATCAAGCTTCGAAAATAAAATCGTTTTCGGTGATGGTGTAATTGGAAAGAAGACGAATATTGGTGATGTTATCAAACTTCGTGACCTTACTTATGGTAAAGATATGATTAAGAAATATGATCATTCTAAATTGAACATGAACGATGCAGACATGTTCCATATCGACTCGTTTGAAGTTATTCGTAGAGCAACTGGGTATCTTGATAAGGAAATCTTAAGAAGGGTTGCTATCCGCTCAACAGTAGACGGAAGATGGGTTCAAACTATTGACTTCGAAAATGGTCTTATGAGGGAATTCGGAGAATTTCTTTCAGATGTTATCGTTGAAGACAGTTATCCTATTGAATTTATCACATTTTTACCAAAAAGTGGGTTTTTGACTCCTGGTTTACTTGAAGAGATCAATACTATGATAGAAGACAAGCGAGGGAATGCGGTTCAAGTTAAACAAACTGTAATTGACCCAGATTCACCAGAAAATTATATTGACCTTACTTTCAATATGACATATTTTGGCATCGATTCTGAAGAGGTTATAAGACAAATCATAGAAGATTACACGACGAAGAATGAGCGACGACTTGCAAACGGAGACATATTTGTAGTTGGTGCGGATATCGCGGTGGAACTTACACGAGAACTTCCACAAGGAAAATTCTACTGTGACCTCGACCAAAAATTCGTTCTCCCGAACTTAAAATTTATTCGCGAACTTAAAATTAACTTTGTGAGGGAATAATATGATAATCAAATATGATACTTCCGGTGAGATAGAATCTGGTGGGATTATGACATATGTCAAGATCGACCAGGAAGTCATCAAGCCGAATTGTTTCGAAAACTTTTTACCTCATAGATTGAAGTCAAACGAACTTTTCCAACTTGTCAACAAATTGATTTGTATGGGAGACGATGTTTCAACTGATGAAGAAATACGACTTTATCTTGAGGAGTCTTCTGGACTTACAAGAGCTGGCCTACACTCGGAATACCACGATTTAGACTGGTTTAGTCAACTATCTTGGGAAGAAGCTGTTCGGTACACATGGACTGATGCATATGAGTCAGGTGGTTCACTGAACTTCAAACCTCGACAAACAGTTGCTAATGTTGGTAATGATGTATTATGGGGTGAATTCTCAAAAGTAAACAACGAAGAATTCTCAAAAGAGGGGTTCAACTTCTGGAATCATATTATTGATCCTTATGTTGGGACAAACCTGATACAGAGAACTCTTTTGGAATCTTTAAGATTACATGGAACAGTTGTAGACTGGTATGATGATGGGACTCCTGTCAATACATATAGTTTTGTTTTTGATGAATTTCCAGGTTGGGAACGGACTAAGACTCTTATTTTAGCTTCAAAAGCACTTAAAAATGCAGAAAGTTACCTTACATCAGTCAAAGATGAAAACTGTCCACATGGGCTTGTACTTTCACACGGTTTTTTAGATGCCGATTTCGTTTCGGATATTTACGGTGATAAGTTCTATGGTGCTTATATTTGTTTCCAACGATTTGACCAAGAGCTGGTTGAAATGTACAATATGATTGATGTGAAGTACCTTAGAACAAAATACAGAAATCAGCAGTTGAACTATTGGAATGAAATTCATCTAAGTGATAATTTATTTTTAGATGTGAGAAACTTCAACAGAATTTTCCGTACACATACGAAATTATTACCAGGATCTTTCGTTCAGATGCTTCCGGCTTACATGAAACAGAAATCCAATACTTGGGACCATGGTGTTACATGGGAAGACCATAATACATGGGATGGAATTAGTGTAACGAATCTCGTTTATACTAGATTGCAACTTACAGAGATGGATTGGAACTATATCAATCCTGTGACGAATGCACCTCAGACATGGGAACGAAATGCCACATGGCTTGGTGATTATGATGAAACATCGTACAGTTACAACAAACCTTGTAATGGTGATTCTTGTATAGAAAATAGAAACTTTATCCCTGGATTTGGTCCAAGTGATGGGAATTCTCTTTACAAACCACTTATTCGCTATAAGAATATATCGACATTTGACCCTGATGCGGACATATTAATTGCGAGAGGCGGGATTGTGAACTATTGGGATCCAGACTTTGTTCTTGGGTATATGAGCCTTGACGGAACAAATGATAAATATGTGTTTAAGACACATATCAGAGAAGATGTGTAAAAACATCTCTCTGTACATTAAATAAACTCAATAAGATGAAAAGCCAAAGGAGAAAACATGGTATTAACAGAAGTTGGACACACGACTTTAGCTGAAGCAATGTTTCCGAAAGACTATTTTCTAGCATGGGGTGATTTACCACTTGGTTCTGAATGGAATCGTGTGCCACCCACAGAAGATATTCTTGCGGACAAGCTGATAGAAGAAGTTGGTCGTATAAAATTCCAAGCAAAGGAATATGTTGTTCCAGATGATGCTGGGGTTATCAATGTAGACGGGATTAAATGGGCTGTTTCAGCTACTCCTTCAAAATATGTATATTTAAAATTTCAATTTGAACAAACTATGAATCCAGAGTCGGCTATTTATCAGCTGGGACTTTTTAGTGATGTGGTTCCAGTTGCAGGAAAGGAAGAGGAAACTTATCTTCTTCCAGGTGACATGGACGATGAAGGGAAAGTTGTACTTATAGAAAATCAAGCAGTTGTTTACAGAAACTCCGCAACACGAGAAGTGTTCGAGTTTGTAATCACTTACTAAGAGGTAAAAAATGGCATACGATATAAATTTAAACAGATATTACAACAGATTCAAAGACCAGCCACAATTTTCGGACTATAAAGTTCTATTATTCCGTGCTGGTGATGCTCTGCAATCTGCAGAACTAAATGAACTTCAACAAACTCTTCACAACGAAAACTCTCACCTCGCAAGAAACTTTCTTGTTAATGGTGCAATTGTTTCAGGTGGTAAAGTTGAGATTGAAAGAACTTCTGCTGGGACAAATCCAGCTGGCGATGAGTTGTATAATCTAGATGTAAATGTTGAAGATTCTGTAATGTTCCTAAACACATACTATGTAAGTGTTAAAGAATCAGATCTTCAACTTGCTGGTAAATATTTACCAACACAGGACGACAATATCGGTGTTAAAATCACCTATACTGAAGTTACAGAGGGACTAGATCCTTCTTTAAAAGATCCTGCAGTTGAAACTAGAAACTATGCACAACCTGGAGCTGGCCGTCTAAAAATTACTGGTGAGTGGATATTTGAAGCTGACTTCGTAGAAGTTGTTGGTGAAGAATTTATCCCATTATACCGAGTTATCAACGGTGAACTTGTGTCTCTTACTGGATATAGTGGTTTTGAAAGATCTGTTATCAACTTAATTGCTAAGTATGATAGAAATGCAAACGGAAACTATGTTATTGATGGATACGAGGTTTCATATCTTGAAAAACTTACAGACCTTGGGCCATTTGACCTTTCAATCGCGGAAGGAAATGCCAATGTTTACGGTTTCAACTATGAAACGGAAATCTCTCAAGAGTTAGAAATTGCTCCGCTGATAGATTTTGAATTAAAGCAATCAGAGCCAAATGAGTACGGTGCTGCGGGAATTCTTGCTAATGAGTATCCTGTAAGACACTTTCCAGTTCGTAAAGTGTTCCGTATATCCGGACAAAAACAAATTGGTACTACTTTCTCTGATAATTCTACTAATGATTATGAAGAAGTAACTCATGGTGGTTTCGCTGGTGCATCTGATGAATTAGCATTACAACCCGTTATCTCACTTATTGATGTTCGTCAAGACGGAAAAACTTTCGTTGAAGGAACTGATTATCAACTAAGTGGTGATTCAATTGCATGGTTGGGCGGTGTTGAGCCGGATCCATCTAGTACATACTATGTTTCATATAGATACAACTACACTGAAACTGCTGATGTTGATGACGGAACATTCCCAACTGTTGGTGGTTCTATTTCTGCTGACAAAAAGAAGATTGAACTTCTAGGTTTCGCTCCAGGGACTTCAGTCTCTGTAGATTATGACTTTACACTTCAAAGATACGATGCTATCTTCCTTGATGCTAATGGTCAACTAAGTTCTACAAAGGGTGTTCCAGATGAGAACGATCCTCGTGTTCCAAGTCTTGACAAAGATTACACACTGAAAGTAGCGGAAGTGTTACTTGGTGCAGATTTTGATCCTCAGGTTCAACAAGCTTCACTTCGTGTGTTTAAGATGTCTGATATTCAACTATTACTTGATAATATTAAGCAAAATGAGTACAATATTACTAGATTGGCACTTGCTTCTAATATGAGAGAAAGTCAACCAACTTCATTGTTCTTAGGACAATTTGTTGATGATTTCGCTGACGATGACATGAGAGATGATGGTTATAGTGGTCTGAATCAAAATGCATTAACAATCGGTGGAAACTTGATTCTTGACATTGATTGGGAAACAATCGAAGCTTCAGCTGAATTACCAGCAGAGCAGATGACTATTGAAATGCCATCGACTCAAGCGGGAATTGTTTTAAATCAACCACATTGGACTAAGACTCGTCAAATTAATGAGTATCTGTTTAAATCTCCGCCATCGGCAAAGATTAACATTTATCCAAAAGTCTATCGTTGGGTTTCTAGAACTTCGTATAGTACATTTGTTCGTTCAGTTCAAACTGCAACTCGTGGTATTAATAGTTGGACAACTCGTTACCATGTTTTTGGTACACATAGATGGCATTCACATATATCGACAACTGTTTCTACATCTGTATCTCGTCAAATTCTAGGTCGTTCAGTTGGTCGTTCTTCAAGTATTTCAACTTCAAGAACTCCAGCAATCATCCCGAGAATTAACATTCGTGTTTATTCTGATGACAATGACTTCAATAACAATGAAACTGTAGATATCTTTTTTGCAGACAAGCTTGTTAAGACAGTTACAGCTAATGGGTCTGGTCGTATTATAAACGAAGTATTCCAAATTCCAGCTAATCAATATTCTGGGACAAAAGAAGTTCGTTGTACTGGTCGTGATTCTAAGACTGAAGGAAAAACAATTTTCCAAGCAACACCTTTAAGTCGTCGAGTACAAACAACTGTTACGAACTGGTGGAGATGGGTTGTTCGTCGTCAAGGTATAATTTGGAGAGAGGCTGATCCAGTTGCCCAATCATTTATCCTTGACGACACGGTTGCTATTGATGGTATCAATGTATATTTCGATGTACTTCCAACAACTGCGACTTCTTGTGTAATTTGTGAAACTACTGCGGGACTTCCAGATAAGACAAAGGCACTTGTTTCTGCGACTCTTGAACCTCAGTTCTTAAACAACACTGGAGCTACTTTCTTTTCAATGCCGAATAAAATCGCATTAACGAAAGGTAAAGAATATGCATTCATTGTTATCTGTAAAGATGCGGTTGGAACTGTTAAAGTTGCTCGTTTAGGTGAGAGAGATGACGAAGCTGGAAAGTGGATCACCTCTCAAGCTTATTCAATTGGTGTTTTATTCAATTCATCAAATGGTTCAGCATGGACTCCTCTACAAGAGGAAGATATGAAGTTCCAAATCGTTTCTTGTAACTTCGTGCCACAGTACGAATTCCAGTTCCCTGAAGCTTCTGTTGTAGACGCAACTGACCTTATGGTTCTTGCGAATGCGAAGGTTGAAGAAGGAACGACAATTCAGTACAAAGTTCAATTACTTGACCGTGCTGATGACAACGAATACTTTGTAAATAGTTACTCACAGTTTCCATTAGACACTAAGTATAGTGGTCGTGTACAAGTCACAGCACTATTTGAGTCAATTAATGGTATCGTTTCTCCAGTTCTTGACCCAGAAATGCAAATTTCTGTTGGTACGACTACACAACTTTCTGACTATGTGTCTAGATCGTTTGATTTTGATGGTGATGCGACAATCGTTGATGTGTACCTTGATAATTATAAGCCAGCAAATACAAATATTACTGCCTATTATCAACATCAAGCGACGACTGGCGGACCTCTTACTTGGGTAGAGATTCCAATTTCTAGTTCTAAGCCTCTTGGTTATGACTGGATTGAGTCTCACTTCAGACTAGAGGGCTTAACAGCTCCGGAAAACAGAAAGACAAGAGTTCGTCTTGTACTTCAAACTTCTAACGACAAAGATCGTCCAGTAGTTTCAAATCTAAGATTCAATGTTCAGAAGATATAATTCTTCTGGGCTGACAAAAGGATAAAATATGTCAACTTCAATTACACCAAATAGAAATTATACTCATCCGGAAAAAGATGAGGATTTACAAGCTTCTAATGTCTTCTTTAAAAATAATCTATTTGCAATAGATTTAGATATCCAAAACCTCTTTAATGATAAAGCAAATGCTATTGATGTTTATACTCGACTAGAGACTGATGATAATATAAGCGATGCAATTACTCTTTATGACCAAAATTTGGACATTTATGGGTCGTATACGACTGGTGATGTGAGAGGAACTACTGAATTAATTCTTAATGATGTATTATTAAATCCAGGTGTTGCTACTAAGGTGACTGTAAATGCTAAGGGTCTTGTCGTAGGAATTGGAACTTTTGTGGAAGCTGATATAACTGACTTCGGTTCATATATGTTGAACTCTATGTTGGATGACACTGCAACTGATGTTTCTCATGTTCTTTCAGCGAGTAAAATTTTAAGTCTCGTTGACGGGGTTTCTAGTGACTTATCTTCATATGTTCCTTTAACTGACTACACAGATAATGCAGTTCTCGCGAAGCTAAAAAATGTTGATGGTGATGGATCTGGTTTAGATGCTGAGTTACTACTTGGGCAAATAGCTTCATATTACTTGGATTATAGTAACTTTACTAACACACCAACTACTCTTACTGGTTATGGGATCACTGATGTTGTGAGTATCAACTCGAATAATGTAATTACATCTGCTGCATCTGTCGATATTGATTTTTCAATAGCTGAAGTTCAGACTATTATTATGGATGCTGATATTACATTCACTGCTTCTAATTTAGTTGAGGCTCAAAGAGGAACTTTAGTGTTCGCACAAGATAACACTGGGTCTAGAATTCCGACTCTTCCAACAGAATTCAAATTCGAGGGCGGTACTGCTCCAGTTTTCACTACTGATGCAAATGCGATTGATACAATTAATTATGTAGTATCTGGAACAAATGTACTTTGTACTTTCTCAGCTGACTTTGCATAGGAGTAAATAATGCCTTTACACACAAAAGGGAGAAAATACCCTTATCCAGCCAAGTCAGAAACTTTTGACTCAAGCTGGGACACATTTCAATTATTTTTTAACCAATTAGACAGAGAATTCACAAGTGCTTTCAACTTTATGGTTGGAACCGGAATAGAATTTATATGGATTACCGAAAACGAGCTCACTGCTCAAAAAGGCATGAAATATGGTGATTTTGGTGTTCGTTTAGACACTGGAGGAATTTATGAGTATAGAAGATTTGTAGATGAATCTGGAAAGCCAGGATGGCGATTCAAGTATGATATCAACTCACTTCCTCTTAATATTGATAGAGATCCGACTGGTGATGACTGGGGTATGCCAAAAGGGTATAACTGGATCAATAATACATCAGGCGAAAGCTTCTACTGTATCAAAAATGATATCGGTAGAACGATTTGGGTTTCTGAAAATAAGGCTATTGGACACGAAGTGAAATTTGGCTACTTTGTTCCAAGATGGAACTTTGAGTTTGCTGGAGAGTACCTTAACGGAACTTTAGAGCAAACTGGTAGATTCTATTACACAAACGGAGAAGAGTCCGTGACACTCAAGATAGGTGGTAAGAAAGTGGGTTCTATTAAGTTAGAAGCCGGAAGAACTTATTATAGTGTCGGTGATCTTGACATAATGTCATATCCTCCAACTGATTTAGAAAATGCTGGAAAGTGTAACAGTGATTTGTTCCTAAGATTTTTAACATTCATGGGGACAATTTCTACTCAATCTAGCCCATCATATAGTGAATTTCATGGTGTAGTTCTAAGTAAAGAGATGATTGAAATTATCAGTACAGAATCTTCAATGGTGACTGAGTTGAGTAGAATGAATCTTCCAGCACCTACGGTATCATTCGCTAAAGAGATGAAGTATGATTTTTATCACACTATCACTTATCTCGAAGCAGTAAATAATACTATAAAGAAAATCCTCTTGAGATGTATGGCATGTATCGGATTAAGTTCGTATGATGGTAACATAGTACTCGTAGATGGAAACGAAATATTAGCAGACGGTAATGAAAATCCACCGTGTGCATAGGAGAACTTAATGTCTGGAGTTTTACAAAGAAGAGACACATTTTTAAATTTAACTGATTTACTTCCATCTGACAGAGAGCTTGTTCAGATCGAAGATCTCCAGCGATATGGTTTGAAGCTTAAGGGTGATTTTAGAATTGTCAGCCAAATGCTTCATCGCGATGCTGGACACGAAATGCGAGAATATGATGAATTTCTCAAAAAAGGAAAAATTGGTTACAAAGCACTTGACTTTTCATTTGCTAATGATGGCGACCCTCTTGGTGTAGGTGCTCTAGGGCATACTGCTGTAACTTTCGGCCAAGCTACTACTGCATCTGGAATTCATTCATTCGCAATTGGAAATTTAACAAAAGCTACTGGTGAAAACTCAATAGCAAAGGGATTGAGTACATTATCTTCTGGGAAAAACTCCCAAGCTTCAGGCGAAAACTCAATTGCTAGTGGTGAAAACTCAATTGCGAGTGGTGTAAATACATTATCTTCTGGAAAAAACTCACAAGCATATGGAGATGGAACGATTGCAAGTGGTGAAAACTCTTTTGCTAATGGAAATAAAAGTTATTTACCAGGAATTGTATATACAGCAGAGACTCCATTAACTGATTTTTGTACTGGAACTAGAGCTGTATATACATCTGATTTTGGTATCAGAAATGGTAGCAATGTAGTATTTTTTAATTTCGGTACTGGTATTCTTGTAAGACTTGACTTAGATGATCCAACGACTTTTCAAATAGTATCACCAAATGGTAGATTTGCACCAACAATAGTTGAATATCCTTTACCAATCACTATCTCATCTACGATGTCAAATTGGACCTATAACTCAGCGACTGCTTCTACGAAAGATGGGATTGGGTATCTAACTGTACTTGATGACAATACAAAGGTTTATAAATTTACATTAGAAACACTGACTTGGGAATATCTTGGCGAGGTTCCAGGTGCATCATTTAATAACTTAGGAACTAATATTGGCGGAATACTATATTATATAAAGAGAAATGACCTTGACAATATTAGAATAGTTGATTTGGAAAATTTGACCGAGGAAATTGTTCCGTATCCTAGAGGTGTTAGTACATATAAAAATGCATCTATTATGTCACACAACTTTGAAGATAAATATGTAATGTATAATTCTGGTGCTGTTGGTGATAATGGAGTTCGAATTTTAGACCCAGCAAATGGGTTTGCAACTGTTGGAACCGTTGAAAATATAGATCCAGATGGGTATACAATTGTTGGGGACGGTTTCGAGAATAGAAATAATATTCTATACGATGGTGTTTCATTTATTGGAAAATACTCTAAATGGTATTCAAGCGGAGGTTATGGTGTAATTACAGGAGCATATGTAAGATCAGATTTTTCGCTAGGTTTTTTACCTGACGATTGGTTAGGATTAATTCCTCAAGACCACTTGGATGTTGAGGAACCAAATTCATATGAGTCTGCTTGGGTTCAGGATGGATGGTTACTTGATGGCGACAACTTACTTCTTAGCATTTATGGTGGATGGGGTGGATACACTTGGGAAGTAGAAGAAGGAGTTGAAATTTCAACTACTGCTTCAGGAAAAAATTCAATTTCAATTGGAAGTGGAGTTACTGCTTCCGGTGAAAATGCCGTTGCTCGTGGTTCAAGAACAAAAACTCTAGAAACAATAAGTTTCTTAGTATAATTGGAGATAATTTATGATTACTACAGAATATGTTGAATTGCCTCAGGCAACATCAATCACTCCTAATGTCGGAGCACATGGCGAAAACTCCGAGGCGACGGGAAAGAACACATCAGCACTGGCTAGTAACTCTTCTGCTTCCGGCGAAGAAACACTAGCCAGTGGAAAAGATTCGACTGCTAAGGGGTTTAAAACTGTAGCCCATGGAGATGCTTCGAGTGCTGAAGGAGCTGGATCTATATCTTATGGACACTTAAGTCATACAGAGGGTGAAAACTCTATGGCTTTCGGTACTGCTTCGCATGCTGAGGGTGGGAATATAAGTATGTCTCCTATGCTTCCTTTAAGACATACAGAGGCTGAAACCCCTATGGCTTTCAGTACTGCTTCGATTGCTTTTCCAACAAAGGCTGGTGGTCGTGCTTCGCATGCTGAGGGTGCTGGTACAAGAACCGGAGGGTTTGACTCTGAAGAAACTCCAGTATTTGATGATATTTGGGAAGGAGACGAAAATGAGGGTGCTTATGCCCATGCTGAAGGATTCAAGACTGTAGCTTACGGTCAATCATCTCATGTTGAGGGTGTTGAAACATATGCCGAAGGAAAGGCATCTCATGCAGAGGGTGTTGAAACATATGCCTCAGGAGAGGCATCTCATACAGAGGGGTATGTTTCATATGCCTCAGGATTTGCATCTCATGCAGAGGGATATGGGACATATGTCGAAGGAGATGGATCTCATGCCGAGGGTTATGGGACTATAACGACTGGTAATTATTCTCATGCTGAAGGAAATGCATCTCATGCAGAAGGATATGCATCTCATGCAGAAGGGCTCAGAACTAGAACTTATGGATCTTATTCTCATGCTGAAGGGATCAGTACATATGCCGAAGGAAAGGCATCTCATGCAGAAGGGCTCAGAACTATTGCTAGAGGGGCAAAAGTTTCACATGCTGAAGGAGCCGACACTATTGCTTCTGGTTGTGGTTCACATGCAGAAGGTCATCTTTCCATAGCAGAAGGAGATAATTCTCATGCCGAAGGACATGGAACTAATGCTTCTGCTAAGAATGCCCATGCTGAGGGTGAAACTACAATTGCTTCCGGTGAAGGATCTCATGCTGAGGGTCGCAAAAATGTAGCTGAAGGAAACTATTCTCATGCTGAAGGTGGGGGATCTAACGGTTCCGAAAGTTCTCCATACTATTATCTTAACCATGCTGGTGGAGAAGGATCTCATGCTGAGGGTGGCGACACATCGACTGGGGTTTATAATTCAAATGGGTATTATTATTACGGTGGTAGATTTGCGCATGCCGAAGGATATGGTTCTAATGCTGGTGCTGACTATTCACATGCAGAAGGAGAGTATTCAACTGCTTCCGGTGATGGATCTCATGCCGAGGGTTATGGGACTATAACGACTGGGTCACATTCCCATGCTGAAGGATATAGCTCAAGAGCATATGGAACTAACTCACATGCTGAGGGTAGATACACACTTGCGGACGGTTTAAATAGTCATGCAGAGGGCGAATCAATCACTGGTACATTCACATTTGAAGCTTTAGGAGGCGAGTAATGGCTACTATTAATAAGACTGGTGCATATGGTACTAACTCACATGCAGAGGGCTATGGAACCATAGCATACGGATCTAACTCTCATGCTGAGGGTTATAAGACCATCGCATCAGGACCTAACTCTCATGCAGAAGGCGACCAAACACAAGCATTGAATTTTGCTTCTCATGCAGAAGGATCTAGATCAATCGCCAGAGGTTCGTTTTCTCATGCTGAGGGTGTTAGAACACTTTCTGATGAGTTTTCTACACATGCTGAGGGATATGATACTACTGCTAGTGGGTATATTTCACATGCGGAGGGATATAAAACTACTGCTAGTGGATCAAGGTCTCATGCTGAGGGATATAAAACTACTGCTAGTGGTGCTGCGTCACACTCACAAGGTCGCTATACGACTGCTAATGGAGATGATTCACATTCAGCTGGGTATAACAGTTCTAGTAATGCTCACGGTTCTTATGCATATGGTGCGAACTATGATTCTGATGGAACTACTAATTCTAGAAGTTATGCTGAAGCATCGGGAATTGGGTCTTGGACACATGGGTACGGTACTTCAGCAGACACATATTTGGGTTTCGCACATGGTTTTAATTCACATGCAAAGGCTGATTATTCATTCGTGAGTGGTCGAAATGTTGATGCTTATGTGAAAGACCAAAAAGTCATGGGTGTATATAATCTCAGAAACGATGATGCTGCATTTATATATGGGCTGGGTGATGTTCCATCAGATTCACTTATTGAGGCTCGAAATGGTTTTGAGATTTTCTTTGACGGGAGAATTAAGTCGCCTATGCAAACATTTGCGCAAATAAAAGACTTATCTAATGACAAGTCACTAACTACTCGCGAATATGTACATAATAAAGAACTTTCCAACACTAAGGTCGGAAATGTATATATGGATCTTCTTCTTGAGCAAAATTATGATACTATGATGACTGCTGACATGGAAGTTTCACTTCCTATAAATGTTGATGCTGGTCGTAATGGATTTATAACTTTTAGACAAGATGACCAAAACTTTGGAAATGTGATTACTAAATGGGCTTCGCCATTTCACTTTCAAGATGGATTGATATTACAACCAAATTTGGGTCGTAACATGGTAACGACATTTGAGTATAAAGTGATGAACGAAGACAATATTTTAGTGTCTAAAGTCTCCGAATACAGAGAACATTTACCACTTCAAGCTGATGAGTTTGGTCTTGATGATCTAGCTATCAATACGACTGGTGATTTACTTCTGGTTTAGAACCAGAAGTCACCTTAAATATAAATAATAAAACATAAGGATAAAATATGGCAAACTTACTTCCAGCTGATCTCAATAACAGTACAGGAAATGTAATAGCTGAGACAGACATATTTCTGGTACAACAAGCTGGTAATCAGTTTGTTTCTCAACTTGATTACACGACACTACTTTCAGGAGCAGTGAGACGATATGAAATGGGTGTTGCAAACGGTGTCTGTACACTTGATGCGAATACTTTAATTCCAACTCAATTCCTCCCAGCTTTGGCTATTTCCGATGTGTATGTGGTGGCTGATATCGCCGAAAGGGATGCATTAACGGTTCAATCCGGAGATGTTGCTAAAGTGGTTGATTCTGATGGTTCTGGTAGCCCACAAACATATATCTGGTCTGATATTCAAAGTGCGTGGATTGATTTCCAAGAAACTTCTGATGTTATTTCAGTTAATGGTTATACTGGAGTAGTTTCTCTTACGACTACTGATGTTTCTGACTCTACTGACAAAAGATACTTAAATGATACTGAACTGATTAATGTACAATTGATCGGGACTACTGACCACAATTATCTATTAGATACAGAACTTGACAAACTTACAGCTTTAGAGGGTGTTGATAAAAGAGTTCTATTAGATACAGAACTTGACAAACTTACAGCTTTAGAGGGTGTTGATAAAAGAGTTCTTTCTGATGCTGAACTCGCTAAATTAACTCGTCTTGATAACCAAAGCACTGTTACCTCTGCCGCAAATATAGCTATTGATTTATCTTTAGCACAAACATTTGAGTTCGTTGCTGACCAAGACTTCACTCTTGAGTTTGCTAGTAATGTAGTTGCCGGACAAACGGGATTCATAACTATAACTCAAGATGCATCTGGGTCAAGATTAATGACTCTTGGTACTGGGTATGTTACACAAGGTGGTAATGCAATCACACTTACTACAACTGCTGATGCTGTTGATGTGATTGAATATAAGGCTATTTCATCATCAGTAATTGTTCTATCTTTGGTAGCTGATGTAAAATAAGGGACTTTGGTCCCTTAAATATATAAAATGGAACTTTATACTTATACAGTTCAATGAAAATAGTCAAATACATAGGAGATATCTATGGCAAAAATTATTGACCCGGATCTTTTAGAAAGATCCTCTTCAAGTGACAAATTGGGTGAAGATGGTAATATATGGATCGAAACGGCTACTGGAACTATTTCTATGGCTTCATATGGTTCACTTACTACTGATGGTGCGACTATACAAGCAGTATATTCGTACTTAAAAGAAGAATGGAAAACAGATGCTGCATTAATCAAATACCCTTTCCCGATGGTTGCTATTACACCAGAGCAATTTGAGTTCGTTGATGCATGGCAACCAGCTGACATCAATACGGTAAATCTTTTTAGAGATGGTGGTTTCGCAATTAAGAATGCTGATGGTTCATCAGCGGAAGAGTTCGTTGGAGCAATCACACTAGGAACTATTGGTACTGACGATCAAGTTTACTTCCAACAAGTTTTAGACGGTGCTTCAGCTGATGTTGTTTTAACAGGTGCTGTTAATCAGTGTGTAAAAGTTTACGGTGATGGTGGAGGGCATGGTATTGATAATGCGTCAGCATTAGATTATCGTTCATACTTTAAGATTTTCGTTCGTGAGCAAGCAAAATTATATGCTCAATCACAATTAAGTGATATCGGTGTTACGACTTTCACATACCAAGCTTATCGTTTTCCACTAGCAAATGCTGATGATCTTAAAGTCACTGTTGCTGATTCTGGAATTGATAGTGACGGTGATGGTGTAGCTGATGTTGCTCCATATTCTGATATGAATATCACATACTTCGCTACTCCGGTACAAAGAACAATTGGTGCTAGTGATTATGACTTTGATGTTATTATCGATGCTGATGTTGCTGGTGACGGTGAATTACCAACTGCTGAACAAATCTATGAATTCGTAGAATGGTCGTTGAGACAAAATTCGGATATTGATGCTGGTGATGGAACTGTTATAGGTAAAACTGCAAGCTCATTACTGAAATTTGTTGGTGAAACACTTGTTACTGAAACTGGTGTATTTATTGATGACTTTAGTTCAACTGACATCAATAGAATTGAATTCTATGATGTCACTGGTGTAAAAAGAACTTTTCCATTCGTTGCGGCAGGATCTATTAACTTTAATGATAACCTTGTATCTGATTCTGGTGCTGTTTATCGTATGTTCTTCACAGATGCAAATGGTTCTAACTTTGGAGATGATGATGCTCTTATCGTTCAAGATAACAACTTAGTTGATATTGCTGGTGATGTTACTGGATCTCAAGTTCAATTTACTTTTGATTACGATGGTAACACACAAGGTGGTAGAACTGCTGCTACTGATGCTGCTATCACAGTTGTTGCAATTGGGCTTGATAAAGCACAATATGTTAAGGCTACTTCGACTATCGGTCGTTCTAGTTCAAACTCTGTGTCTTTAGTTGCATCACTAGAAAGAAATTACTCGAATCCCATTTAGTGACGGTGTAAAATCAGTAGATGGTAAATTATTCGTATCAAGTGATGGCTTGATATGGACTGCCAAAGAGGATTAGCACTGCGATTCACTCATAAGAGCCTTTAGAGGCTCTTAAATATTTTTAATAAGGAAAGAAAATGAGCAATTTATTTCAAAGTAAATTCACAGCAGCACAAATGGAGTTATCTATATCTAAAAATATAGAAGGACCAACATATGTGTATTGCAATACTTCAACTGATTTAGATACATATTTTAACGAAAGTCTAAAAAATGGAGATAATATTAAATTTATTCTATCGTCTGATGTAGTACATACTTTAAATTTATCAATAAAAGATATTACCCTTTCTAATCTAATATTAGAGTTTAGGTCTAATTCAGCAGATAAAGCAACTATAGAATTCTTATCAGATAAAGATCGGGGATCTACTATTTATAGTTGGAACTGTAATTTAAAATTTAATAGAATTAAATTTACTAGACTTAATACTGACGGAAGTGCTAATACGAAAAATATTTCATTAATATCCTTTAACAACTCCTCTACTAGGATCATAAACTCTACTCAAGATGATACTACGGACGATAATGTTAATAGTTTATTTGGAATTATAGCATCAGAAAATAGTTTTTTAAAGATAGAGTATTCAAATTTTGATAGAACTTCTGTAGCAGTTTATAATGGAAGTTATTTATTACTATATGGTACAAATTCATTACTATCTAATGGAGATAGTGTAGATGATGGAGTTATATCTTTATGGAACGGAAGTTATATTAATGTTTTAGGTGATATTACTATTGGAGGAAGTTCTACAGATAGTAATATACCTAATTGTGTACTACTTGCAGAAAATTCACATATGGATTATACAGCTGGTGGAAAATTTATTTTCCAAAATATAGGATCAGGAAACTGTTTTAAAGCTACTGGTGGTGCAGTAATTGATGCAACAAGTATAGAAGGAGATATTAGTAATATTACTGGTTCATATAATATATTAAATGAAGTAGATACTAAAGGATCTTTAGTTTTTGATACTAATATTAAAGGTGTTAGTACCCCTATAACATCTGGAGATATTAAAGTAGGAAGTGGTAAATTAACTATAAATAAAGAGTATTTGTTTAGTTCGGACTTTGGAAGTAGTTTACCTACAGAAGATCCTGGAGTATCTGGTACATTATGGAATAATGCTGGAGTGTTATCTATATCAGTTTAGATTAATTTTTAGTCCTCACTTAGGTGAGGTCTATAAAGTCAATAAAAATAAAGGATTGTTATTTACATATTATAGTGATGTTGGAATAGGAATTACATTCCAAATAGGTGATAATGTTGAAGTAGATAATATAGGAGAATATGAAATGGCATATATTTACGACAAGGCTTATGCGTCTGATGACGATGATGTTTCATCACACACCGGAGTTTTACCCAAATATGATGTTGGAGATATGCTAGTTTGGATTGTGCATAAAGATAGTGCGACAGGTACGCATTTAACGGTGCCAGATGGTTGGACACAAGGATATGCTGACTCTATGCAAAATGAGATATTAATATGCTACAAAGTTGCTGAAGACGACGAAACTGCTCCCAGTACTTCGAGCTCAGATACGGATGCATTCCAGTCCACATTAATTTCTGCGAAAGCTTGTAGTGGTGTAGGAACTATTTTTAGTGTCAAGGATTCTGATGGAATCCCGGAAACTGTTCATAGTTTCAACCAGGACTCGGATTCTTCGATTGGTGGGGTTTCGATCGTTTTTGCGTCGTGGAGTTCAACTGGGGGTGGGACTATTTCGCCTTTTGGATTCAACCTCATAAACGAAGAAAGTACGAGTGCCGCAATGACCATTAATGCATTTCCAATAAACGATTTATCAGATACACCTGATATACACTTTCAACACTCGGCTAGTAGATCATATGGATTTTTCCAATTCGAGTTATTGGACGATGGTGATGGGTTCCAAGGCGGAAGTGTGACAAATTCAATTAATATGATTGAAAATTGTATAGATGGTCCACTAAACTCAACTACTGGCGATATTTCAATTAATACTATAAATGGTATAACTGTTGATAACACAGATACTGTTATTCAGGATGGATATACAGATAAGGGTGTCAGCTACATTCAAAAGGCTGTGTATGTTAAAGTTACAAAGGGAAATTTCTTTTCTGGTGTAGAGCTGACTTTTAATGAAGTCCAAGATTTTCAAACAGATAACCCACTTTTCTTATTCAATGTTTATACTGATAGACCGAAATATAAGCCTCCTATTGGTAACGGTGATATGGGTGTTTTCGTGTATCTAATGGATACATCTGGTAATTATAAAGTATGGAATATAGATGCTGCGGATGCTGCGGTCAAAATTATATCTCAAGATAGAAGTTTTGTACTAGATCTTCAGAGCACTACATACATGGACTCTTCCGGAACTCTCGATCTTTTAAATATAGAGAAAGTCGGGTTCGGTCAAAACACTAGAAGTATCAATGCTTCATACTTTGATGTTTCTAGAATGTACCTTATTACATCTTCTGTTTTTTATGGTGGGTCTGTTAATATCCCGTCTAAGATAGATGATCTTTTAAAATTTCAAACTGGGGCTATAATGAATGTTTTCCTAAAACAAGGTAAAAACATTCTTTCTCATATTCCGCTTGATTTTGGTGGCGGTAAATATATACATTTTGACGATAAAGATATTTCCATTTCATTCCCGAAACCATATGATTTGGATACAAGAAACTTGAACTTTCACTGTAGAGATAATGTAATGGGAATTAGATTTGATATGACTGATACATCAGTTGTTAATATTCACAACTTTGTAATCTCTGGCGAACTTAAGTTTTTCTTTATTGGGGAAACTCTTTCGGGCGATATACAAATTACGAGTTCAACTCTAGCTAACATTGGAGATAATAATTTGTCTTCTAATATGAGTTTTAATGGATGTAAATTTGTTGGGTGTGACCCGATAAATTCTGACGGTTCAACAATTTCGTCAACAGAATTTATTAATACAACTTTAAATCCTTCTGACTTTTCAAAATGTTCTTCTTTAACATTCAGTTCATATGATGGAAAAGAAGCTGTTTTTATAGATGCAAGTATAACTGGATCTGTAGACTTTCTAGATCTAGTCTTTGATGGTTCCGGTGATGATGTTTATTGGGGTGGAACTTCAGGCACTTTAACTGTGAACTTGTTCGGAACTTCGAATGCATCGTCATTCAGTAGTGCCGGAGGAGATGTGGTTTTTGTGAAGACTCATACTCTTTCTATTCCTGGTCTAGAAGACGGTTCTGAAGTTAGGGTTTATAAAAAGTCAGATATGACTGAAATTATGGGGGAAGAGAGTACGACAAATGGATTTTCACAAACTTTTAACTACACATCAGATGTGGATGTAGTTATTACGATCGTTTCCCTCGGCTTCATTAATCAGAGATTTGAGTACACATTGACTGATAGTGACTCTTCAATCCCTATAAAACAGATTGTGGACAGAACTTATCTCAATCCAGAATAAATTAATTAAATAATGTTAAACAATAGGAGAATTGGATGAAATACAAAGTAATGAGTGACACGAGTAATCAGTTTGAAGGAATTGAGATTGATTATGTGATCGATGACACTACGATTGACAGAGAGTTGAAGTTTCTAGGCGAAGACTACACACTTCAACAAAATGGAAAAATACTTGTTCTTGGAAACAAAGACAGAGTTATAACAATTATGGATGTGACACCACCCAAGGTAGATGAAAAACCTACTTTGAAAGTGAACGAAACATTTGAGATCTTTTTTGGTACAAAAGAAATTGCTGTAAGTGTTGACTGTACATATGAGGAGTTATACAGAGCAGTTGAGGCTGAGTGGAAAGTTGGTGGTTCTCTTATGCGAGAACCACTACCACTTGATTACACTGAAAGATTTTCTCAACTGACATTCCTCAATGATTGGAATTTCGCAGAGGGATCACTTAAACACATGAAAAAAGGCTCTTATGCAAGAAAAAATGCACAAGGTCGTAACCAATAGGAGAATATATGTCTAAAGTAACTTTTGATGGTGCAAGTCGCACAATTATCGTTAATCAAGGTGAAAGTGTCATCAATGTTCAAATAGACATATATTCTGAGTGGAAAAGATGGATCCGCGAGGGTTCAAATTCTATGTACCCTCAAGCCTTGAGAACATTCGGTGGTGATGCAACGGTTGGCGGTCAAACTGCTCCGAGGTATTTCTTCCTTGTGAATAATTGGCATGTAGTGGTTGATGGGCAATATGTTCAATTTGCAACTAACTTGTATTCAGATGATGGCGAAAGCCCTTTCATCTTACAAAATGGTGCGGAAACACTGAACAAGGTATCTGATGCTCCTTCAATCTTAGTTGATGGGACTGGATCACTCACACCAGAGGAGCATGATGCTCTTATGGAAATTAGTTCTGATATAATTTTAGCATCCGATGTCATCCTTGATGAAATAGCTTCTGGAAAGACAGATACTTTACAAGCTATTCTTTCAGGTAAAAATGATGTTCTAAGTGCGATCAACTCTTCTAAAGATGAGGTTATAGCTAAAATCACTTCAGAGAAAGACAGTCTTAATGATAGATTAATTATCATGCAAACTGAACTATCCGACAAGTTGAATATAATAGCAGATTTATCCGTGAATTATAAATATAAGGCATTCTTGTAATGCAACACAGTCAACTTAGGAGACTGGGTGAATCTGTAAAGTTATTCGCTCATAAGAATCCAGCAACCGTAGAGAAGACTCTCTCCGTGTTAAAACTTCGTGGTGGTGTTATCACTAACATAACTCCAGTTTATGCCGTGAGTGATCTGAACACGGGCTATTTTAGCACTGAATTAACATGTCCGTCGGAGGACTGTTACTTGCTGGTTCTGTTCTGTGGGAGTCCAGTTGTTTTAAGAGTCGGAGACCCTGATATTGAATTTATATTCTGGGCTGACGAGGGTATGGAAATTCCATACACGAGATATGATGAATTTGGTACACTAATGAATAGCGGTGAACTTGATGAACTCCAGGATGGTTGGTATCACAGAGGCCCACTTGACACAGTTCTTGGGTACATCGAAGTCTTTGGTTCTCCTTACATTATCAGTGTTCCTTATTGTGATGGTTCTATACGAGTCACGATTCAGGTCGTTTGGTCGACAAGGGTACATAAGAGAAAGTTTGGAGTCGGAACTAAGAAGTTGATCTTTAAGAGTAATTTAAGAAGTCAACTATCGTTTAAATCTCTAAGTGTTTATAAAAAATTTAATTATCTATTATATACATCGACTTTTAAAGAAAAAACTCTTACACAGAGATTTACAAAACAATGTTCTTAGGAGGAACTTATGGGATACACATATAAATCATTGATATCAGATGGTGAATTGGTTCAAGGGAGTTCTTCTGACATAACTTTGTTTAATACAGACATGGCTGAAGATTTAAGTGTTGGATGGGAAGCGAGATACACAATCCGTGAGAAATTTGACACACCAGTAATTATTGAGAGGGTTCTTCCGCTTAATGAAGAGATGGATGGGGTTCCAGCAAATAGTGCATTCGTGCACCAGATTATCCCAAACGAATCACAGCTTCTTACAAGCGGTAAGAAATACATCGTAACGATCCAGATCAAAAACGATACTATGCCGTACAGTGAAGAGGTTGCTCAATTTAAGCTGAAGATTCTTCCGCAAGGGGTGAACTAATGCCAAAAGTCGAACCGAAAAAAAGCTTCTTTACGAAGTCACTGGAAAGCGGGAAGCTACTTGCAAGCACTATTATGGTGTTTTCTGCATTGTTAGTGGGCACTTGGGGAATTGTATCATCTGTGTTTATAACTAGAGCACAGGCATACGAGAAGATAGAAAAGTTGGATGTTGAGAGTTCTTATAATAAGGCATTCCGCATTGACTCTATGATCACTCGTTATGAGCAGATACAAAAGAGACGGGAACTTACACAAGAAGAAAAGAGAGCACTGGCTCGTCTTAAAAGGGACTTAAAGCGGACTGATCTACACATCGACTTTCTTGAAAAGAGAGTTTATGGGCAAGATACCGTTAAATAAGTCAATATACTATATTATACCGTAATGTAGCTTAAAAGGAGCTTAATTTGAGTAGGTTTACAAAACCTCTTATTGTTGAATATATTGATGGGAAAGATTGGAAGCTTCATGAAGCATTTAATTTTTACCTTGAGGGAAATCCTCATGAAATCATAACTGTTCCGAGAGGATATGTAACTGACTTTGCTTCAGTTCCAAATGTCCTAAGAATGTTCGCCAAAGATATTGAGTTATTCAATAAGGCGGCAATTCTACATGATTTCCTTTATGATGGTGAGACAAGATTCACCAGGAAAGAAAGTGACCAAATTTATCGTGATGGGATGAGAGTATTTGGGGTCTCTGACTTTAGATCTACTATTTTTTATAAAATGTGCCGTTTATTCGGCAAATCAAGATGGGGAGGTCAATAATGGCTACTAAGAAACAAAAAGAAGAAACTCGTAGAAAAATGATGTGGGTTGCATTATTCGCAATCGTTGCTGTAATGTTTGGAATTTTAGGACTTGTGTTCGTTGGGAAGCCAGTGGCTGATCTAGGTTTAATCGCTGGAGCATTCTTCACCTCATTAGCTGGTGTAAACGGGGCTTCATTATTTAGCAAGCCATCTACTGGTGCTGACGATGTTTAGTGTTATCACTGGAAACTTCAAACTTTATGGACTTATCGCACTTGGTGTGATTATCGCTGGGTTCTTAGTTGTATTCAAAATGCGAGGTATGAAAATCGCTGGTCTTCAAGAAAAACTTAAAGATGCAGAAGCACATATCAAAGTAGCGGTTGAAACTCAACGAAGGGCAAAAGTGGCAAGAGTCGCTGAAAAAGAGATTGAAAATGTTATTCTGGGAGCTGAGTCTAAAAAAGGTAAAGCAGAAATGGATGTTTCAAAGATTATGGAACAGTCAACAATAGAAAAGGTGTCGACGGGACTATGAAAAAGTTAATAATGTTTGTAATTTCAATTGTTATGGTGGTTGTTTTCGGTGGTTGTACTCGTACAGTTTATGTGTATCCAGAGCAAAACTTCCCGGAACTCCATGCACCGAAAAAGGTAGTGAGTGGATATGATTCTTATATCTGGCAAAAGTGCCTTTTTATCAACGATCACAACACTTCGCTGTGTAATGACGACTTAAATAAAGTTATGACGACTGTAAAAAAGTTAAGAATTAATGAAGAGACATGCTCTAATGTGGTTGATGTTTATAATGATTATGTAAAAATTGAAAAATCACAAACTAGAAAAGAGGATGATTATTCTTTCTGGTTTTAAAAGGAAGAAAAAGTGGAAGCATTCTTTGCCAAAATATCAAATTTATTAATCGCTTCCGGAACTGCTGGCTCATGGGCAGTCGCTGTAGTCTTACTTATCGTATATGGGTGGTTTAAGTATATAAAACCATTTTTAGACGATTGGGACTTGATTCGCTCGGTTGTTATGAAGAATCAAGACAGATACGAAGTATTAACAACCGCTGCAGAGGGGGTTGAGAGGTCAATAGTTGATTTCAATACTCACTCCGAAGAACGACATAAATCGTTAAGAGAAATGTTACAGGACCGAGAAAACGAAATTCTTGCTCAGTTACACCGTGACATGACAAGTTTATTTGAAAAAGTAAAAGATCTAAATGCCGATGTTGAGAAACATAGCGATGTCGATACCCGACGAATGAATGAGTTAATGGTAGAACTCACAAAAATTAATCTAAGATTGGAAATGTCTAACTCTGTAGGGCAATTAAGGGGAATGAAATGAGAAAAAATGACAGATGTAGTCTGTACTTCCATCCACGGAAGTTCATAGAAAACAACATCAAATATAGAATTTCATCAGGTGCTTCCATTGCGAAGTACAAGCACTCACAAGCATTTCTTTTGACTGAACTGTCATTCAATCCTTATCATGAATTCAGTCGTATTGCTAAAGAAATTCTGCTTCTGAAATATGATGTTTGGTTTGACTTCTTATGCGAGGTCGAACAGTTCTTATTAGTGAATTCCAATAAATATATTGATGAAGGGTGTGTCAGACAGATTATCGATATGTCTGACGAGAGAGTTGCCTATTATGAAGAAACGATGGGTGATAATCCCGATGTCTTCTCAGAAGATTATCTCGCAACTTGGAAACAAGTGCACGAAATGAGCTACAATCTCCTAAAGGAAAATATACGAGAATTAAAAGATTTAAATGCATCAGAGTTTTTTGATGGTATGACAGAAAAATTGATTAATACGATGAACCATACCTTATATGAACTTCATGAGTGTGATGTAGTTTTCTTTTCAGACGGTATTTTAGAATTCAATTTGGATTCTGTATGTTGTACTTATCACGACAAGTTTGGTGAAAGTCTCATAGTAAATAAGTATGATATCTACACAAAGGTGAGAGCAACGGACTTAATCCTAATTAAGCAATATTCCGATGTGAATATTCCGTTTAATCAAACCCCGTTAAAGAGAATATTAGAAGAAAAACAAATAAAATATAAAGTGGTGTAATAATGGCGAATTTTGAAAAGATTTTCAAAGAACAAGCAATCCTCGATCTGGGGATTACAGAAAAAGAGAGATATGGATTCTCTGAAACCATGGCGAATGATCACGGTTACGATGGGGATTTTAGTGAGTTTTCTTTAGAAGATGCTAAAAAGCTCTATAAGGCTGTTTTTTGGGATCCTTATAATTTCAGTGACATACAAAATTCTAAAATGGCGATGGAACTTTTTGAGTTTACACGACATTCTAGGTCGGGTGAATTTTCAGTGAGAATTCTACAACGAAGTTTTAATGTATTGAACAAAAACATCCTTCTAGAAGAAGATGGTGTACTTGGTGAAGAAACAAGAACTGCGGTGAATGCCTACAAATTCTACAAAAGTCTTTTTAAGACTATGAACATTCTACAAGGAATGTTCTACATCTACGAAGCTGAGGGTGATATGGTTGGTGGGGACTCAATGAGAGTTCACTCAATCACAACTTCTTGTAATGTAGATAAGAACTTTGTTCGTAATTGGATTGATAAAATCGTAAAATAGGAGATCAAATGTCTGTAATTGAAATAAAAGAAGCTATTCGTGTTGCTGAATCAACTGGTGACAAAGCTACTGTCGAAAGTTTGAAAGCTGAACTTTCAAGTATGTCTATAAACGGTTAAGGAATTAATATGTCTATCTATGAAAATAATGGGGGTCGTAAGACTCCGGGACAACAATTGAAAGCACTGAAAGAATCTAAGAAAACTTCAGTCAAAACATCAAATAAAACAAAATCAGCTGATACTAAATATATCAGAAATGATAAAGACCTTACAGCTATTGTGAAGGAATTTGACAAATCTATTGGTGGTGTAAAAGAGATTTTATATGACCATAAAAAAGTTGAAATTGGTTTATTACTTCGGTCTGGTGAACCTTACTTCTTCACTGAAAAACAATCAAAGCTTTTTTCGAAGCATCTCAAAGGAGTCTAAATGGATTTATCTAAGGCTCTGACGGGACTCCCGACTTCCCACTTATCAGTTAATGAGATGATCGATTTGACATCTACACCTTTTTTTACGAAGTCTATTGGTGAAAGAACCAAAGATCTTGGTGATGTGAAATATGTAGGGTTCAAATATGTATTCCATAGAGACACAGATAAGAAATTGGTAACTTATGTGAATTTATACTTCTATATGAAAGGTTCAAATACAGCTTCGAATAAGCAAGGTAAAAAGGTTAAGAAGTCAAGAGAGAATTATCTTCTTGTAGCGAAATTCCCATATACACTTCATATTAAGAATATGAAGCGGTTATATGATTTGCCGATGCAAATATTCAGTTCTGACCCATCATTTAAGTATTATTTTGCATATGCTTTAAACAAGCTTAATGCGGTCGTGACGGACGATAAAGCTCTGGTGTCCCATTTGGGTGTCTCTTTGACTTCTAAGCCGTCTAAGACTAATCCTGACATGCAGATACAGCTTACTAAGCACTTTTTCAAGTTTTTCAAGTTCATAGCGAATAAAAAGCCTAAAGATTATCTTGCGAAGAAATATATGATCCCTATGAATACACGAGTCAAGGTGTTAAATTCTAATTAAATACAACTAAGGGGTCTAAATGAAAATAGAGCAAATGAATGCTAAACAACTCGTGGAATATCGTGAGTCAATGGCAATAGGTCGTGACATGATTTGCCCGATATGTAAAAATAAACGAGAGATGAAAGAGTTCACGGTCGATCACCAACACAAAACTCAATCTGAGACAAATGGTGTAAACGGAGCAGGAATGGTTCGTGGTGTGATTTGCTTTAAATGTAATTCAACAGAGGGTCGTTTCCTAAGTGCTTACAAGCGAAGTGGTCTGAGACATGAGGCTGATTATACAGACTTTTTGAGAACACTCGCTGATTACTTAGATCAGGAAAATACTCACTGGATACACCCAAGTGAAAAGGTCAAAGAGCCTAAATTGAAAAAGCGACCTTTCAACAAGATTGCAAAACTCTATGCTATTGAATTCCCTAAAAAGAAAGCACTTGAGTTTCCAAAATCTGGGAAAGCGACAAAACAAATTAAGGAACTAAGTGAGAAATACGAAGTTTCTTTAGTTTAAGCTTACTTTAAGGAACATTACGGTATAATACCATAAATAATGTAATAGAGGTAAAAATGGCTAAGAAGAAAACACCCAAAAAGGGCGAGGAGAATTTCTACTGTGATGATTATGATCTAACAGCACTGATTCTTAAAGAGCAAGCAGAGTTTAGAGCTGGAGATAGAAAATCAGCTTCCAATGATCTAGGGGAACAATTCCTGAAGATCCGTGAGCATGTATTAACACTTCGTAACTTCTCAGGCTACAGCCGGAATTACAAAGATGAATTCCGCTCAAAGGCAAACGAGCTTTTTGCGAAGCACTGGTATAAATTTGACCCAGTTCGTGCTCGCTTGAACTTCACACAACGGAACGGTGAACTGTTCTATAAAGAAGATGTTCATGAACTTCGTGGTGGATTCGGGTGGTTTAGTCTATTTTGTAAGACTGCTGCTATTGATGAGATTAAGAGATTTAAAAACATCAGAGAAAAACAACAAAAGATCATCGATGAGAAAAACGGTGATCTCAGAAACATGGACTCATTTATGTACAAATAGTCCTTAAATATAAGTCTAAAAGGATTTTACATGGGAATATTTTACGAAGCATTTAATGAGGCTGCAGGGCTTGATGTCGGTGATATCGTTCAGGTTCGTGATTATGGATTGGAAAACGCAAAAGAACGAATTTGGAATGGTGCTATCGGTGAAGTAATTGCTGTCAATGGCATTAAGGTACAAGTGAGAATCACGAATGTGAAACAATCAAATGTTCCTTATTCAGTGAAGTGGAGAGATAAAATTGATAATGCTCTCAAACACAAATTGACCCTTGAAAAGGGCGAATTCATTATATTGAGGGACAACTAACCCAAATCATGTCAATATTTATGGTGATCGTGAATCCGTAGGTAGTATAGGATGATAAAATAAATTATCGAAACTATCACGGAAGCCGATTCAGTTATTCTCAAGGAATTCAAACCTTTTGATGATTAAGCTGGTTTTAAGCTTACTTTAGGTATAATATAGTATATCAAAAGTTAAAAAGGCTTAAATTGTTCAACTTATCAAATACTCTAATCACAAACACTGCTACATCGACTGGTATTGTAGCAGCACTTCTTCTAGCATTAAACATCAATATGTTCTTAGTAGCATACTGTCTGTTTCTTGCGTCTTCTATCCTATGGGCAATTTTCGCTCATAGAACTCAAAATAGACAACTTCTTATAATGAATGTAGTTTTTTCAGTAATTAACACTATCGGTGTTTATAACTTCTCTTAAGCAAGATCTAAGGGGATGTACGGTATAATACGATGCCGATGTAATTGCACATTAAATAAAACCAACTAACAACAAAGGAATTACTATGCTAAAAGACATTGTATCTAAAATTGACGAGGGTCGCACTCCTCCTGGTATGGAACTTCAAAAGAATCAAATTCAGTTCAGGTCTGACACTATGTCAACTGTTCAAGGAGTTCTGAGTGCTTGTAAAGAACTTGAGAAAATCGCTAAAAAGGCTAAAAAAAATGACCATGGTTACCCTGAAGATGATTTCGAGATGGGGCACTGGCTTACTATTATCGCTAAATCTGCAAACACTGCTAATAGTCAAATCCAAATGGTTTCAACTGTTCCAGGATCAAGATAATGGGTGGTAATGTAACAGCGACAAATAAAAAGTCGGGCATCGAAACTCGTGCTGCAAAGATTCCTATTCGTAAAATCGGTCGTAAAGAGTTTACTACAAAGTTCATTCAGGTTTTCAAGAAACTGAATAAGATCTTCAAAAAAGCAAACGGTTTCCCTCTTTGGTCTAATGAAAAGAATCTTGAAAATGGGCTTCAATTTAACGGTTCAACATCATATATCTTTGACCAGACTTTATCTGACAAAGAAATCACAGATGTGAAAGAATCAGCTGGTGACCTTGATATCATCGTTCCGGAGGGCTTCAAAGCGGAAGTTTGGGAAATGCTTGATAAACTAGAGGGTGTTGAAATAATTCCTGGTTGTGTTTACATGGGTTCTAACAAACATTCTGTAGAATCCATCGGTGAACAAATCAACTGTGTGTTCTTAACTGATTTTGATGGTCTTTCTGTACCAGCACAAGTTGACTTTGAGTTTTTACCTATGGAAAAAGACGGCTCAACTCCTACAGAGTGGGCAAAGTTCTCTCATAGTTCGAGCTTCGAAGATGCGAAAGCTGGTGTGAAAGCAGTTCACCACAAATATCTAATTCAAGCTTTGGTTGGTGGTGCTAGTATCCGTGATGATGTTGTTATCGTAACGGCAGCAGCAAATAATGACAATTATGCTTCTAAGGTTCAAGACCAAAAAGGTCAGCTCCCAAGAATGCTTAAATTCTCAGTTGGTCGTGGTATTGGTCGTGCTTATGAATTAATGCATGGTGAAGACGGACTTCCTCTTAAATTAGATGGGAAAGATGTTTATCGTGTTGTTAAGCCTGCAGATAGAAGCTATGAAACAACTGTAAAAGAGATTTATAAGCTTGCATTTGGTCGCCTTGAAGACAATCCTGATGATATTAAAAAGTTCAACTCATTTGTTGGTATTCTTGATTTAATGCAAAGACACCTTAACAAAAAGCAGATTGATGCTACTCACAAGAGATATGTTGAAAAACTATGGGCAACAGCTACTAATAAATCTAAAAAGGTTTATTCAGTCGGTCAATCACTTGAAAGAGGCGATGCCGAGGGTGACTACAATGTAAAAATTAGTGGTTACAACAAATTCGTAAAAGAATTTGGTTTAAAGCCTGACAAGAAAACTATTGAAAACTATTACAAGCACTTCGAAGTTAAAAATGTCAAAGAATCTATGATTCGTGAAGCAATCGACAAGGTTGCTTCACGAGAAGAGATTTAACTCGTGTGTGAACAAGATGGGAATATATTTGAAGAAAGGGGTAATATATGATTAGAGAAGCACTTACAATCGTACTAAACGAAAATGTAAATCCGCAAATTCTTAAACTTGCGGAAGTTCAGGGGGCTGATTCTACGGATAAGCTTCGGGCACTTGTTGCTCAAGAGTACGGAATTCATAATCCTCCTCCGAAGATGAGCTCAAATGTTAAGACTGTTCCTCAGTTGATCAAGGCTTATGAAAAACTTCTTAAGACCCATAATGCTGAAATGAAGATACTTTTTGACATTGTACCGAAAGGTGTTGGTCGTGCTGAAGTTATGCTTGCATTTGTTCATGATGAAATCTCTATTGGAGGTGGGTCACAGAATTATGATGTGGATTACGGTTCAATTCAACTTGAAGTGAAAGAAGTGAAGATTTCTGGTGATTACGGTGGAAACTTTAGACTTGGTGTCGACAGTACACACTATTTGAAACGAGCTTATGATGATATTGCAGCACTTTATGGTGTGGCGAGATATTACATACCTGAGATCGACAATGATGATTTTGCTAACAATGTTTACAAAAAGGGCGGTATCGCACTTGCTCAACTCAGAAAATGGGTTATGCCTAAGAAAATTGAAGTTAAAGATGTTGAGCTCAAAGTTCTTTCAGACGGTTACATGTTTCATGATGGGGCAGTCATTGGTAATATATCTGACAAATCACTTCTTGGTAAGATCGCTGATCTTTTCAAAGTGCCGAAAAAGGTGAAATCATTTAGTGAAATTGAGGATGAACTTGAAAGTGGTCTTAGTGGCCATGAAATGAAGTATTTATTCTTCGGAGACCTTAAAAAAGGTATCCCGATGTACTACAAAGATCGCATAAAAGATATTCGTATCGAATCAGCGACTGGGCACAAAGTCAAGTTCCAGATTAAATTAAAATAGGAGCTTAGATGATTAATGAAGCAGTAAGAACAGTTGTATCAGAAGCTGAGTATCTTAACATCAGTATCAAAAATGTCGATAAAGCAGTTAAGGAGAAGGATCTAGCATCACTTCTTGACCAAAATACGATTGTTTATGGTAAATACGATGGGACAAAACTGTCTATCTTAAGAACTGATAAGCCTTGGAACGAAGCTAAATGGTGGGAAATGTTCATTGTTGGATATAAAGGAAATATACTTTATGGTACAGAGTATGCTGACTCAACTGATGATCAGGCTGAACTGGACAAAACTATTGGTGTGTCTCAGTATAAAGCTATTTTCAAACACATTAGTGAATATTACAAAGGCTGGAAAAGTCTTCCAATGAAAACTGAGTTTTTCTTTGAATTCTTGATGAACAAGCCGACTTTGACTCGCTCATACACTAAACTTCGTGATCTTGTCCTTATAGGATATGCACCAGTTTCTAGTTACAAAGAGAATCATGGTAAGATTTCAACAAGTCCTCAAGGGTTCATCATGGATGGTCGCGAGGAGTTTGCAAAAACATTCAAAGTGAATTTACCAGAAGAGTTATTCAATGGTAAACTTAGAAATCTCCCAAATGGGCTTAATAAACGAGCGAATGATTTTTTCGGTGATTATAAAGACCTACTTTCAAAATCTACATCGGATGCTGAATACTGGAACTTCTGTAAGTTATTTTTCCTTGATATTCCGTCTTTATACGGTTCACCAAAAGAAGAGGGTGTTGTTATTCATCTTGAAAAAGATATCGGTGGTGCAAATATCCTAAAGATAATGCAAGCTGATCAATATGACAAAGCACTTCGTGGTGAGAAAAAGGCTCAATTCAAGATGGAATGGGAAGACGAAGACAACTACTGGGTACAAATTCGTGCGAAAGCCGAAGAGGTTATCGGGATGGTTGATTACACTCAACCTCTATATAGAACTCTTAAATTAGTTTCAAAGATTGTTTTCAAAGACTGGAAAGTCGATGTCGTTCATACAAAGAAAACTGACCTGAATATCAAGGATGATTTACAACTTACTGTGAAAAGTATGCTTGTTCGATTAATGCCTGGAAACAATGGTGCTATGGTAGTTGGTAAATTCCGTGTGTTCACAAACGGGCACAAAAAGATGTTTGACAAGGCTCTTAAAACTAACGATGTCCTTGTGGTTGCACTCGTTTCCAATAAAGAGACAAAAGCTACTTTAAAGCTTCGTCGCTCAATGATTGAAATGAACTATCCACAAGTAGAGATCATTGAAACTACTTCAGGGAATTTACTGACTATGTTGAATAAGACTTCGACAAACATCAATACAATCTTTGCTGGTACAGATCGTGTCAAAGCTTACAAAGAACAGATGAAAAGAAATCTTGATGTTGGTATTGAAGAAATTGAAAGAACTGACGAAGACGAAAGTGCTTCTAAGGTTATCTCAAAACTTAAAGACATTAAATACTTTAAGAAGAATGTACCAAAGGGGACTCAGAAGTTTTACAATGAACTTCTAAGTGTCTATATTCAAAATGAAAGTGTTAGGGAGAATCTCATGACTGAGTGGGAAAAATGATGTTTAAGGAATTAATTAAGGTTATCGAGTCAAAAAAGCCTCGTTCAGTGCCTATGATTTTTGAACTTATTGTAGACGGCTCAAAAGTAGCGACGAATTCTAATGCTGATGTTATTGGACGAAAGGCGAAAGCCAAGAAGTACATCGGGAAAGAAGTGAAAATCATGAGATCATCAGATTCTGGGTACGAAGATATCACAGACATGTTCTTATAGGAGAAATCGTGAAAGTTAATCAATCAGGAAAGGAGCTCGGTGATGAGTAAATTTGTTCTAGCAGAGGCGAACTCGCCAGAAGTAGATGTATCAGAGGGACTTTCAGATGTGTCATTAGCACTAATGGCAGTTCAAAAGACGGCAAAGAGACTTCCGGACGGGAAGAGACTTGAAAAGATAATCAGTAACATGATTTCTAACATTGATGAAGAGTCAATGTATGTAGCAAAAGGGGAATATAGCTAATGGTAAGACAAATAATTAAGAAAATCACTGAAGTAGATACACCTCAAAGCTTCTCAGCGAATGAAGCTAAAATGACAAAACCTCAACTACTTAAAGACATGGAAACATGGTTAAAAGCTTCTGGGTTTGATTTTGAAGTGAAAGACAACAAAACATTCAGAGCGATCAAGGGCGGGAAGCCAGAGGGTCAAACTGAATTGGTTTTCAAATCTGTAGATATCGCAAAATCCGCTATGTCAAAACTTGCTACTGCAAAGAAATTTGACGGTGTTGAGACTGCTTGGGGTGGTTTTGTTCTAAGTTTCGTATGGAACCGTGTTAAGAATGAATCCCTTTTCCGTAAAATCGCGGAACTGTAGATGAAATTCATATTATCTGAATCTAATATAAAAGATTTGGGTGATTTGGTTGCAGATGATGCATACTTTGTATTTGTCATGGGTGCCACGGGGTCAGGTAAAAACTTCATTGTAAGAAAATACTTACCCAAGACTCCTTTGGTGGATATAGACAAATTCATGGCTGAACTCGCGGCAAATGACCCTGATGGGAGAAATGAACGAAAATTCATTTCTAAGTCGGTCCATATGGCAAAAAAGGCACTTGATAAATATTTCAACAAAATGCAATCTGTAATTCAGACTGGAACTGGTGGGAATTTAAAGGGGCTTGAAAATAAGCTTAAGCTTGCAAAATCAAAGGGTTTGAAAACTGCTCTCATCTTAGTTGATACTGACATTGAAAGGGCTAAAAAGCGAAATCAATCCCGTGCTGACTCTGGCGAGCAAAGGCTTGTACCTCAGTGGAAAGTGGATGTTTCGTATGAAAAATCTGCTGAAAATTACAAAATTCTTAAGGACACTGTGGACTTCGCGGTTAAGGTTAAAAACTAATATTATAATAAATCCAGGAATCTGGTCCAATTACTGGAAGTGAACGACTACATCACCGATGTAGCTGGAACATATTCAACCTTTCGCTTAATTCTTTTCTAATTTAAGTAAGCTTTAAGTCTTTTTATGATATAATATAGTATATCATAAGTAAAAGGCTTAAAAATGAAAACTTCTAATCTTACTGCCACTATCGGCAAAACAACAATCACCCTAAACTTATCAAATACACAGAACATCAATGACTGGAACTCTATGGCTCCGTTTACATCTGCTGTGTTAAATTTTATCGAAATGCATGCACTTCCATCGTATTCTTATCCTGAGGTTTATGAATTCATGGTTACTCAAAGAGATTGTCCTATTGAGGAAAACTTCCACGGTAACTTGGTATTTCAAAATGGTTTCGTTTCTGATACTGAAGAACGAGCTCTTTGTAAAATTATCAAACAACTTTCAAAGGATGAGGAGACTTTCTTTCAAGTTAAAAATAAATCATAATTAAGTTGCTTCTAAGTTAATGTATAGTATAATATAATATATCAAAAAATAACAAAGGAAAACTATGACACCATATGAAATCATCGAGCTTCTAAGAAGCACTTCAGGAATCAATGACAAGAGGACTATACTTAGTTCACATAAAGATAATAAAGACTTTCAGCGAGTGCTCACATATGCTCTAGACCCTCGTATTACATTCGGGATTAAAAAGCTTCCTAAATATGATTACACGGCACTAGATTTGACACTGAATGAGGCAATTACTGAATTAATTGCACTTGAAACTCGCGAAGTTACTGGGAATGCAGCTTCTGATCTTCTTCAGGGTATTCTTGAAACTACTTCTGAAGAAGATGCTCAGGTTATTAAGTGGATCATCGCCAAAGATTTCAAAGCTGGATTTGGCATTTCGTTGATTAATGATGAAATGGCTCCATTTAGTGTATATGAAGTTCCTTACATGGGAGCTACGAGCTACTCGCCAAAAAGAGTTGCAACTATCATGAAACAAGGGCAAGCATTTTCTGAGGTGAAAATGGATGGTCGTTATCTAAATTGTATCGTAAACAACGGTGATGTTTTCATGGAGTCAAGAGGTGGTAAGCCAAATCCATTAATGGGTTGTCTTGAGAAAGAAGCAAGTGCACTTGCATTTGAGCTTGGATATTCGCAAGTTGCTATCAACGGTGAGCTAATGTTCAAAGGCGAAAAAGACCGTTACATTGCAAATGGTATTATCAGCTCATTTGTGTCAATGGCTCAAAAAGACTTTGACGGTGTTGATATTAGTAAGGAAATTACTAAGTTCGAAAAAAGATGGGAAATGACTCTTGATGAAGCGAAATCAAGAATCGCATTAGTGGTTTGGGATTATATCCCTCTTGAAAACTACAAGGAGCAAGTCTGGTCTAAGCCTCGTTTTGAGAGACTTGCTCGCCTTAAAAATGCTTGTGAATCAACTAACTCATTTGAACTTGTTGAATACAAAGTTGTTCATACTGAGGCTGAAGCAATTAGTCACTTCCAAGAGATGCTTGCTCGTGGCGAAGAGGGGACTATCCTGAAAGCTTGGGACGGTATTTGGAAAGACGGAAAACCTACATTTCAATGTAAAATGAAAGTTGAAATGAATGTTGACTTGAGAATTGTTGGGTTCAATTACGGAACTCCAGGAACAAAAAATGAAAAAGTGATTTCAAGCTTAGATGTTGAGTCAATGTGTGGCGGTTTAGCTACTTCACCTGGAGGAATTAATGAAGCTGATATGCAATTTATTACTGATAATATGGACTCATTAATGGGTACAATTGTTGAAGTAAAATCTTGCGGTATTTCTCAAGATTCAACTGGAGCTTATGCTTTACTTCATCCTGTTTTCATAAAACTTCGTGATGATAAAAACACTGGTGATGATTTGAAAACAATCATCGAAATTGATAATATGAAAAAGGGGCTTACGAAGTAATGTATTTCAGAAATGTTAGTAAGGAGATGAGGTTTATTCACTTTGTCTTTGGGTAAGGTGAAGTTTATTGGTAAAGATAGACGATTACGAAAAGATATTAAACTTAAGCAAGCTCTAAGCTTACTTTAGGTATAATATAGTATAACTAAAAAGGAGTATCAATGGGAATTGAACTAATCTGGATGCCACTGGCGAAAGCCGGAATCATCTTTTTGTTGCTGGGTCTTATGACTTGGCTGTTAAGACGAAAGAACTATAAACTTGGAGGTGCTGTTGCAGTAATTCTAGCTATTATGGTGATTTTCGCTCCAATAAAGCTTACTAATAAAACGGTTCATGTGAAACAGCAAACTCAGCAAATTGCTAAGGTGATGACGGCTGAAATACCTGAGAGGGTAGAAAGAACAAAAAGATCACTTGACGGTGCCATGGCAAAGTTCAAAGTGATCCGTGAAGAATCACAAAAAGTAATCAATGATGAACTCAACAAAAGTAAATAAGGGATTTACTCTCATGGAGCTCGTATTCATAATTATTATTTTTGGAATTTTGTCTGCTGTGGCACTTCCTAAAATGAAACAAGCTGAACTCGATAAACAAAAAAAGGTACAGACTGAGAAATTGAAACAGTCTGGAACAACTTTCGGGAGTGGTGGAAGCACCTCTTTCTCAAACTAAAATAAGGCTACACAATGAAAAAAATGATTAAATCGGCGATCTTCGCTACACTTATGGGATTTATGGCACTAACAACAACTGGTTGTTCTGAAAAGGTTGAACCTGCACACAAGGGTATCAAATTAACATCAAGTGGATATGAAGCTGAAATCTACCCTCCTTCAAGAGTTTATGTGGGTTGGAGAGAAACTCTGATTCAGATTGAAACACATACATCTGCGGCAAGTGAGCAAATCACAATTCGTACTAAGGATAAAATGAACCTTAATGCTGAAATTAAATTCCGCTTAAGAGTTGATGGTGATGATGCCACAATTCGTTCAATGTTCAATGATATCACTCCTGCTGATAATATGGTGACACTGAAATCTGTGTACTTGACATACGGTAAGATGATCGTAAACAATGTGACTCGTGGTGTAATTGGTAAGTATGATATTGAAGATGTACAACCAAACTTCAACCGCATTAACAAAGAAATTTATGGTGAAATTCAAGCGAAGTTCAAAAACATTCCACTAGAAATTAGTGATGTTGCACTTGGAAAACTGGATTATCCTGAAGTAATTGACAAAGCAATTCTTGCTGCGGCACAAAAAACACTTGAGATTTCAAAGGCTGAGGCTGAAGTTCAAGTTGAGCTTACTAGAATTGAAGGAAAAAAACAAGTTGCGTCTGCGAAGTATGACATCAAGATGTTAGAAGCGAAAAGAATTCGTGACTATAACATTATGATTGGGAAGGGTATTACACCAGCATTGCTTAAGCTTCGTGAGTTAGAAGTTCAAGAAACTATGGCTGAAAATATCTCAAAAGGTGACCAGATTTATATCCCATGGGGAGCAATGGGTTCAACCGGAGTTAGCAACAGAGTGTTCGGAAAGTAACACACTGCTTGTGCTTTTAGAGCCACTACTCTTTAGTGGCTCAATTGAGTACAACTTGAAAAATTGTATGACCAATTTTGACTTAAATATCAGTCAACACGCAAAATAAAAGGAAAATAAATGAATAAAAGCTCTGATAAATTACCGATAGAAACTCCGAGTTTATTTGGCGACTATCAATATCCTGAAGCAAATGAGATCCGTAAAAAACAACAAGATATTTTTTGGACTGAACAAGAAATTCCAGTCGAAAAAGATATTCATGACTTTAGACATAATATGTCAAGGGCTCAATTTGGTCTTTCTAGTATCACACTAGACCTTTTTGTCGAAATTGAACAAAAAGTTGGCGATGTGTGGGAGACTATTGAAAGATGGTTCCCACACTCCGAAATACAAGGTGCATGTTCAGCAATTGCATCTATGGAAAAAGCAGTTCATGCATTTTTCTATCAGAAAATGTCTGATGAGATGAACATCGACCCTGAAACTACTGCTGAAAATCAACAAACCATCCAAGTTCTAAAGAGTAAACTCGGAATGCTAAATGCAATTACATCAAACCTTGATGAAGATAAGGCTCTTTCACTGGCTACTGTTGCGATGATTGAACAAGTTCTTTTATTCAGTAACTTTGCTATGCTTAAGTCATTTCAAGCTAATGGGCACAATTTAATCACAAACACAATCACTGGTGTTGATTTTGTTGTTCAAGATGAAACACTTCATGGGGTTTTTGCTGCATACTTACACAATACATATATTTCTGAGCATAAGGGGAACTTTCCGGTTGAAGCTCACGAAGCTAATGTACATAATGTAGTTCGCGAAATTATTGCACATGAGGATGCAGTCATTGACTTCGTTTACAAAGGCGAAGATGAGATCAATGATATCACACCAGACCAAATTAAAGCATTTATCCGTTCGAGAGCAGATCTAACACTTGATGGTTTGGGTTGTGAAGAACTTTATGACATTCAATTTGATCCAATTTCAGAATGGTTTTACAAAGGTGCGAATTCAATTAAGATGCATGACTTTTTTATCTCTGGGACTTCAAGTTACCGCAGAAGTTGGAAAACCAACAATCTTACAAGACTACCACACATGGAGAAAGCGAATGAGCAGTAACACAAAATATGAAAAATTATCGCATAGACGAAAGTCTTTACAACAAGAAGGGTTGGCACCAGATTGGTTGACAACTGCTGGGTTCCAACTTTTAACGGAAAAAAACTATTTGAATACTGCTGAAACACCGCATGATATGTATACAAGAATTGCTGCTCGTGCTGCAGAGCTAACTGACTTTAGATTGCCTATTGAATATGGGTACGATAACTGGCAAGAAGCATTTTATGATGTGATGTGGAAAGGTTGGGTGAGTCCGTCTACTCCAGTGCTAACAAATATGGGGAACGAAAGAGGTCACCCGATCTCATGTTCAGGAACTCATCTTGGTGACTCAATCCGTGAATGGTATATGGCTAGAACTGAGTTGGCTCAATTAACTCAGAGAGGTTATGGGACATCAACGGTTCTTGACCCAGTAAGACATCGCGGTTCACCAATTTCAAAAGGCGGTACTGCAAACGGTGTGATGCAACCAGCTGAGGGGATTGTTCAAGATATGAAAGATGTATCTCAAGGCTCAAGTCGTAGAGGTTCAGCGGGAATGTACCTGAATCCACTTCACGAGGATTTTGATGAAATTGCTGATCAAATTCTAGCTGACGACGATGGTTGGAATATCGGTTGGAATATCACTGATGAATTTGAGGCTCTTTTTGAAAAAGACCCACTTCGTGCTGACCACATTTGGAAAAAGATGCTTAAAATCAAGCTTATCAAAGGAAAGGGTTATTTCTTCTTTATTGATAAGGTAAATAGATCTAGACCCCAAATGTACAAAGATAGAGGTTTCTTTGTTAAGGGTTCAAACCTTTGTGCTGAGATTCAATTATTTCTTGACTCTGAAAACTCATTCACTTGTGTTTTAAGTTCAATGAATGTTGCGAAATTCAATGAGTGGAAAGACACCAAGGCAGTTGAAATTGCAATGGTACTTCTTGATGCTATCATTAGTGACATGTTAATCAAAGCTAAAAAAGAGCCTGGATTTGAACGAGTTATTTCTTTCACTGAAAAATCAAGAGCAGTTGGTTTAGGGATACTTGGTGAAGCTACTTATTATCAGCAAGAAAGTTGGGTGTTTGGAGACTTACAGTCAATTATGTTCAATCAGTCACTCGTAAAAATGCTTGATAAAAGAACTCTAGCGATTTCTAAAGCTTATGCATTTGAGTGTGGTTCACCTGAATGGCTCGAGGGTTATGGTGAAAGATGGTCACATCGTATGGCATTCCCACCTACTATGTCAACATCAGTGATTCAAGGTGGAATCTCGCAAGGCATTGAGCCGACATTTGCAAATATCTATGAACAAGACACTGCTGGAGGTACGGTTTTCCGTATTAATCCGCCATTCTTGAAACTTATGAAAGATCGTGGCATGTACACAGTAGATGTTATGAAGCGAGTTGCTGAAGACCAAGGTTCAGTTCAGGCTGAAGAATGGTTGTCTGATCATGAGAAAGCTGTTTTCAAAACTGCGTTTGAACAGAATCAACACACGATTCTTAAGATGTCAGGTGATAGACAACGAGAAATGAACAAAACTGGTGGAGGACAAGGGCAATCAACAAACTTGTATTTCCCGCATGATGCTAAGGAAGAAGAGATTGCTGAACTTCACCACGAAGCATTTATTGATGAAGACATTGAAAGTTTGTACTACATCAGAACACTGAACGGTGCGACCAAAGTTAAAATTGATCGCTCTGAATGTGAGGGGTGTGAGGGATAATCCTCACTTCCAAGGGAATTACTAAATTTCCCTAAAAACTTCTCTTTTAAGCTTACTCTAAGTGAATTTATGTTATAATATAGTATATCAGAAGTAAAAAGGCTTAAAATGATACTCTTCAAACCAAATGGTCAAACTATCGTTATCGAAGTTACGAACCAACAAATCTCAAAAACACTTATGAATGAATTCCCAATGATCAAGAAAACTGGTTGTATAAAAAATGGTGAAATCTATATCGAACTTAAAAATCGTCGTACCGACTGTAAAGCTTCAGATAAAGAATTTGAAAACATTTTTGAAATGTTTCCTGAACTTTATCTTGAACATGCGGTTGACGGATTAAGCGGTTACGAATTTATACTAGCAAGGAGACCATAATGAATGATCAGATAGGTGGGTTCATTGGCAATATAAATATTGGAGATACTTACTATGCAGTTGGTCCACTTCAGGGTCCAGACGGCATCGAAGAGTGGAATTATAGTGCCGATCGATATGATTCCCTGAGAGCAGAGATCGGGAATATGTTCCCTGATAAAATCACGGCTTTAAAGTACAAATATTTACTATTGCAAATAAAAGGAATGACACATGGCTTATGATTTTACAGAAGAGTTAAAAAGTATGTTCGGGAAGTTTGGTGACACACCAAATCCTGGATGCGGAAAATACGGACCACCTGAGCCGACATTTGAACTGAAAAATATTGACGATATTACGAATGCGGTATATACGATGGTTCGTGGTATGACGGATGAACTGAAACTTAGGCCTACAACTGGCGGAAGATTTGCTATTTGCAACAAGAGCAAAGAGGTTATTCATAGTTCTGATGATGTTCAGGAAGCAAAAAGATTGTTAATTTTAATGGTGTTAGGAGAATACGAATGAAATTTAAAGAAATAGTGGTGGCTTGTAACCTCAAGTCAATAGTTCAAGGACAAGGTGAAATGTCACATGGTGTAACTTTTAAGGTTCTTAGAGAAGCTGGTTTTGACATTAAGGCGGTCCAAGGGGCTGACCTCGTTGCCCTTACTGACCCGTCAGTTGATGCCGTGCATGTTGTGAAATCAAGATTCGTTCAGGTGAGTGTACCTTATATTTCAAAAGCACACTTCAATGAAGTTCGCAATGAATCTATAATCAGATGGGAACAGAAGTTAGATGACGAAAACGGTGCTCCAGAAAATCCGAAAAATAAGTATGATAGAGTTCTGATGGACACTGCAATTGGCTTTTCAAAACTGTCAAAGTGTACTAGACTTAAGGTCGGTGCGGTTCCAGCTATTAATGGTCGACCATTAGCTACTGGATACAATGGTACTATTGCCGGAATGTCAAATGAATGTGAAACTACTGAAAAATGTATTGAGTGTGCTGGGACCGGAATTGACCGTTCCGAAGCATATATTATGGAAAGAACAAAGGCTTGTACACACTGTAATGGAGTTGGAACAATCACTACTACAAGCCCATTCACAGTTCATGCTGAACAAAATGCCATATTCTATGCGGCAAAAAATGGTATTTCGCTTGATGGTGCCACTATGTACATAACTCATGCCCCATGTTCTGAATGTTCTAAGGCTATGGTGTCAGCCGGAATAAAAAGGGTTGTGTTCAATGAGCACTACAGAGACCAAAAGGGTCTGGCATTCCTTGAACAATGTGGAATTGAAATTGACCATTTCTAAACAAAACTTGGCTCGTGCTGCGTACTCACAAGAGATGAATGCGCAAGAGTTCCTTCGTACTATTTATGTGTTGATGATACGAAATATCAATAAGATAAAAAACATTGAAGAACACCGAAAAAGAGGGAAACTTCCGCTTCCAATGTTGAAGGAACAAGCTGAAATAGCATCTAAGCTACTTGAAGCAATAAGACAAGTGATTGGTGTGATTGATTTTGAAAAGGGTGGGGCTGAGGAATTGGCTTTGACTATGAATGAAATTGGTACTCTAGTGAGTCAAGCAATGGTGTTAAGTAGACCAGAAGCACTTGATAGTGCCCTGAGAATACTTCGCCGTGAAGTGGGTGCTCCTAAATCTATCGCAATAGATTTAAAATCAGAGACTGAGACTCAAACGACTTAGAAAGTGCAAAGGCATTTGCCTGTGCTTTCAGTGTATTCTTTTGTAGTCTCTCAGTTTCTGCCGCATAATCAACATCACGAATTTGTGACTCTGCTGCTTGCACATTTACTGCCGTTGCATCATTTACTCTAACTCTTGACTCCAATGCTGATTGCTTTGAACCTATTCCAGAACGGATTGTGTCTATTGCTTTAATTGCTGTATCGATATCAGCCAAAGCATCTGCTGCTCCGGAACCAGTTGTTAAATCTATAGATGCATCATCTAATCCCTGAGAAGCGATATCAGTATTTGCGATTGACATAGACATAGTTTGACCTGAATACGCACCAACTTGGAAACTCTTATCTGTAAAAGTCCCGTCCAAAAGGCTTATGCCATTAAATGAAGTCGTTTTCGCAATTTGATCTGCTTGTTCCATAAGAGCCTTAACATCTGCCTCAAGTGCAGCACGAGCCTCTGGTGAATTCGTATCTGAAATTGCTTGTGATGCTTTATCTCTCGCAGTTACTAAAATCTTTTGATATTCATCCATGGCACCATCGGCTATTTTAACAAGTGAAATTGCATCTGCTGCATTTTTATTGGCTTGTGTCAATCCTTGGTGTTGTGATCTTAATTGGTTAGCAATTGCTAATCCTGCTGAATCATCTGCCGCACGATTAATGCGAAGTCCAGTTGATAATTTTTCTAAAGACAAGTTCGCCTCGTGTTGAATTTGTTTCCCGTACATATTTGAAAATAGTGCGGATACATTTGTATTAATTCTGAATGACATAATAGTCTCCTTGTTGTTATACTATATAGATCGACTGAAATGATAATAACTTAAAAAACTTGATTTTTTAAGAACTCTTTAAGGTGTCTTTAAAAATGAGTCGGAAACCAATTAAATATTTCAAAGTTAAAAAAAAGGATACATTTATGACAAGAACTGGGTTAATCGCTCGCAGAGCAACGAAAGATGTATTAATCGCAACACCACCAATTCAAGGCGAAATGGTATATGCATTAGATACAGGAGAACATGGATGGTTGAATAAAGTCAATCAACTTGTGTGGAAAGATTTGCTCGAGGAAGTCAGAAGTCTACCAGATGGCGGAACTGATGGGCAATATCCGGGAATTGACTCAAACGGAGATGTGAATTGGAAAGACTTCCCAACTGCTCCAGTCGTACCTTATTATATTGATGCGAATTTAGTACCATATTCGAATAGTGAGCAAGGCGGATTTTCCACTGAATTCAGTGTTCCTGAACATGCCTTCTCCGCGAAGATACAAATTACTTTCAATTTCGAGTTTGGTACATATGTTTCAAATAGCAATTTCGGGAAGATTGAACTCGGCTTAACTATGGTTAAGAGTGAAAGTGGTGACGGATCTATTAGTGTTTTTAAAAAGACACACATACATTCTGATCTTTATTCTCCGAGCTCAATACAAGTCGATGATGGTTCAGACATACTTATTGTGAGCTTAGATACAAACGGAGACTGGAAAATACAAGTGATGATAGATCATCCTGATTACCAAAATATTACCAGTACGAGTATGAGTAGAGTGATATATGATGATGTGGTACAAAGTTTTGGTTTTTATACGACGGTACAAATTTAATGATGTGTGATGTCAATACAAAAATCATTGGTAATATTTGGTTCAAAGAGATGATTTTTGAGCATTCTGGTGATGTAAAAAATGGGCATAAACATACTCACGACCATATCACCTTTGTCACAAATGGGTCCATAGAGGTGTTTGTGATACAAGATAAGGACACGAATATTTCAAAGGGAATTTTCAAAGCACCTTGTCAAATCAAAGTTCCGGCTGGGACTGCACACACCGTTGTTTCACTGGAAGATAATACGATCGCATATTGCCTGGAAGCAGTTAGAATAGATGATGAAATTATCACCACTGAATTTTCGAATTCGGAATGGACTGAACCGCAAATGAACGAAGTTGACCCACTTCTAAGTGAACATAAAATGCGAAAGGATAAATAATGTTAAAACAAATACTTGAAAAGCTTGTGGATTTAAATCCACAAGAAGAAGTTAATTGGAGCGGAGAACCGCATGCGAAATTAACCGGAGGTGGTTGATAATGATTAGACAAGCAATCGCAGAAGCTGCAAAAGGATTAGGGAGTTATGCTCTGAGGAGTACCGAATTTCTATCATATTTATATAAAGCGGATAATGAACTCGCTGAAGCAATTGAAAACTATGATCCGGATGGAATGGAAAGTAAAATTCTGTTGGTATTCGGTATCAAAGAAAAAATGTACATGGATGCAGTTTGGGCTCAAAAAGGGTTCGGGCCTCTAGCTTATAAAATAGCTATGACAATGCAAGGTACATTAGCACCAAACTGGATGGAGTCTCAAGTTACTAAAGAGGCTCAGAATGTTTGGAAAGAGTTCTTCAATGGAAAGGGATCAAAAGATGTGAATCTCGAATTCATAGGTGTGAATAAAGATAATTACAGAGATTATTGGTATAGTTTGAAGAAGCCTCTGTCATTGAATAAAAACATAAAGGCTGATGAGAAATTCATTGGTAAAGATCCATATCAGGAACGAAGAGGTATCATGGATGAGCTCGCGGAATCTGTACTGAGAAGTTCAATGAGAGGGATATATACATGATAAGAGAAATACTTGAAAGTTGTTAGTGGAGTTTGCACCGAGTGACCAGATATCAAAGTCCCGCTTAAAAAGTACATAATAGATGTTGCTGAACTACTGGGCGACCAAGGTAGTAAATGTTGAATGTGTGGGAAATACAATGATATCAAAAACTAGAAGTCAAATTGATTATCTTGGGAATAAAGGTTTAAAAATGATTACAGTAATATATCCAGTTCTTGATGAAAGTTCAAGTGAGATTTTAAAAATCTCAATCAGATCACTGTGTAAACACTTAAAAGAAGACTTCAACATCATAATTCACGGCCACAAACCTTCTTGGTACATAGGTGACCATAGCCCCAAAGGCTATAATATACACGGCAGGAGAAATATTTCACCATTCGGATATTTGGATGAATATGATGAGTTTTTGTTGATGAATGATGATTTTATCGTATTGGAAGATGTTGACATAAATGGGTTTCAACCGAAGAAAGTTATGGTTGATGATTATTATCCTGGTTTCAGCTCACCTTTCAAACAATGGGTCATTAACTCTTGTATTCATTATAAAAGGTTGCTTGGCATAGAAGGTGATTTTACTTGGGAGTCACATGTTGGTAGGTGGTACGATAAGGAGTCACTTGAATTCATTAGAAAACAAGATAATGACTCATTTTTACATGACATAGCATTGCATATGTTTAAAGAAAGTCAGGGTCGCCTTGGCAATTGTGAGCGAATTCTAAATCCACTGAGTAAATTTGAAATATATGGGTTTGAGAAATATAGGTTCTTACATCTTCATCCTGCACTCCGTTCCGAAACAAACTTACTGATGATTGGAAAGAATTTCGAAAAATGTAAGTATGAACTATAGATTTAAGCTGACTTTAATCTTTATTATGGTATAATATAGTATATTAACTGAAAGGCTTAAAATGAACAACTTAATTAATAGGATCCAAACTCGTCCAGGTTACAAATATTTAGCTGTGATCGTGTCAGTAGTTGGGTTCTTTATGATTATGTCATATACTCAACCAGTGGTGGAAGTGGATGGAGATGATATGGTAGTGTCAGTAGATGGCAAACCTACATTTCGTCCTTTGATGAATTGGGATCTTCGTGAAGCTAAAATCGTGAGAGTAAACTAATTCTATGAAACTTGACATTCTAGCAATTTTGGGTTCTGTTTTGGTAAAGCAGAAAAGTTATAATTTAAGCAAGGTTTAATCTTACTTATAGTATAATATGATATATTTTAACAAAGGGTGTGAATGGCAAAAGTACAAAGATATCGTAAAGTTAAAATAAATGTTACTCAGGTTGGCGGGTTTGAAATCGGCACTGAGAACAAGTGGGAAGTTGAGTTGATTTTTATTAAGTCAATGAAGCTTCCACAAATGAACATAACGGTTGATGGTGGTCTTGAATCAGAGGCTATATATGTCGGTCATCATTGGGTTGATGAATTACTTAAGGAAAGATAATGAAAAAGGTTTTATTTCTGTTTGCATTAGTGGCAGCACTTTATGCAGGCTCAACTGACAAATGTCTAGGTTGTCACGGGACACACTTTGAAAAAAGAGCTCTGGGACAGTCAGGGGTAGTTGCTGATATGAACACAACAGCAATCAAATATGCACTAAATGGGTACCAAAATGGTACATACGGTGGAAAAATGAAAGGGTTGATGGCTGCGCAAGTCAAAGATACCAATGTTTCTGAGATTGTAACTGAAATAGTAAATTCTTTTTAACTTTAAGTGGGCTTTAAGCTTATTTACAGTATAATAGGGTAACTTAAAAATAAGTCTGAAAAAAGTTTTCGGATTTATCTTTAAATCGTTAAAAATGATCTACTTCGTCATTAAATAAAAGTATAAAAATCAAATAAGGAGTCAGCAATGGCACAAGCAATATTTATAGCTTATCAACCGCAAGAACATATCGCCTTTGCTGGCGAAGCAATTGTTATACCTCAAATGGTGTGGCATGAAGCTGACATTCGCCCTTATGGGATTGAACAAATTATCTAAGTAGTCCTTTCAGTCAAGGGCTTCTTTAAGTCCTTGATTCTACGAAAAGACTCAAGAGTTTGCACACAGTAACCGAATTAATCGGGCTGTCAGTGTATCAACTCGTCATTTTCCTCAAATCATATTCTTATAAGAAGCCTTGCCTACAATAGAACTATCTAGTTTTCCACGGTTTAGGGAATTCCGCTCAAAAATTCCAGGTAATGGGTTTTCAAAGTCGTTCGGATACGGCAGCAAGACTGTAAATCTTGTCTCTAGGGGAGTGGTTCGAGTCCACGGGAACCCACCATTACATCTGGATATAGCTCAGTTTGGGAGAGCACTTGCTTTGGGAGCAAGGGGTCGTAGGTTCAATCCCTACTATTCAGACCATTTTTATTGAGGTATAGTTCAACGGCAGAACATGCGACTTTGACTCGCATAATATAGGTTCGATCCCTATTACCTCATCCATCCTTGGGTAGCTCAATGGTAGAGCAGTCGGTTGATAACCGGAAGAATTGTGGTTCAATTCCACTCCTGAGGACCAATACTAATATACCACGGTCGTCTAATGGTTAGGACACCATACTTTCAATTTGGTAACCGGAGTTCAATTCTCCGTCGTGGTACCAGAATTACAATGGGGTGTTAGCTCATCTGGGAGAGCACTAGGTTTGCAACTTAGAGGTGCAGGGTTCGAGTCCCTGACACTCCACCAATTTATTATTCAGCATTCAGCCCATTAATAGTGGGTTAAATGGTGAGTATAGTACAATGGTTAGTACGGAGGGTTGTGAACCTTCTAATTCCAGTTCAATTCTGGATACTCACACCATGGCTCGGTCGTCTAATGGTTAGGACAACTGGTTTTCGACCAGTTAATCAGAGTTCAATTCTCTGTCGAGTCACCAATTTATTTATAAGGCTATGACATGAAAGATATGTATATGGAAGATGTTGGCAGTTTGTCAAGTGAAACATGTGATTTTATATCTGAAAAGCTGAAACAATTTAACACACGGCTGACTGATGAACAAGTTAAGGATCTCGTTGAGAACCAAATTTGGGACGCAGTTTTTGAAAAACTAGAAAACTTTTGTGACAATGATTACAGAAGTCAAATGGGATAAGGGGGTAATGCTGAAAAGCAACATCGTGGAGGAAGAAGTAACGGTCAATATGTTAATGACAGTTTCGGCGAAAAAGTATTTCTTCAATCTTCTTACGAACTATTATGTTCCGAGATACTGAACGAAATGGGCATATTATGGGTTAGACCAAAATCACTTCCATATGAGATAGATGGTAAAAAGAGAAAATACTTCCCTGATTTTCTCCTAGTGGATTATGGTATCTATTTAGATCCCAAAAATGATTTTTTGATTAAAAAGATATTCCTAAAATAAGAGCAGTAGAAGAACAAAATGATGTTTCCGTATTCATTTTATCGAAACAAAACATAACAACAGATTTCATGGCGAGTATCATAATGGCTAATGACACCACCTCATAAGTGGTTCTATGCTGGTTCAAATCCAGTCTCGCCAACCAAACCAAAAACAAACATGCCAACCGATCAGGGATCAGTCAGTGCTCATAACACAGACCAGCTTAGATCGTTACTAAGGGTTGGCACCAAATGCGGACATAGTATAAAGGGATTATGGCGGTCTTCCAAACCGTGGATGCGAGTTCGAGCCTCGCTGTCCGCTCCAAACATACTCGGTTATTTCAGTGGTAGAATGTCTCCCTTACAAGGAGGAGGTCGTTGGTTCGAGTCCAACACCGAGTACCAAACACAACAAACATGCTCTTCTAGCTTATGTGGTACAAGCATCGGTTTGAAGAACCGAGGATTGAAGTTCAACTCTTCAGGGGAGCACCATATTTTAATTATAAAGGAATTATCATGAGAGATAAGGATAATAGAAAAATCACACAATCAAAAAAGTCGTACGATCGCAAGAAAGTACAAAAACATCGTTGGCAGGATTAACATTCAATTAATCCAAAATATATGCATGTAGCTCAGAGGCAGAGCAATGGTCTCCAAAACCATAGGTCGAGATTTCGAAATTCTCCATGTATGCCAATGCCCAAACTGACGGATTCAGACTCGAGGTTTCGACCCTTGATGTCAAGGTTCAACTCCTTGTTTGGGCTCCACTTCAATTTACACAATCAAAAACAAACTCAATTATCATCATTAAATATCGTCATAATATACAAAGTTCCCTGAGAAAACTCATAACTAAAATTTAAGAAAACTCCTGTATAATAGTAATGTTTATAACAGGATTTCCGAACAGAGGCGAATATGACAATTAAGTTCATACACAATAGAAAAACAGTTTTAGAATACACGGTTGCTAACTTAAGCGATCCAATTGTTCCAAAAAAACACGACCAACTAGATATTGATGGTCAAAACATGGTTATTGTTGATTTTTCAGCATTCCAAGATTTAGTAGTATTCAAGGTGGAAACATGCGAAAAATAACACACATAATAGTTCATGAAAGTGACTCAGGATGGGGTGATGCCTCGGCTATAAATAGTTGGCATTTAGATAGAGGCTGGAATGGTATTGGATATCACAAGGTTATCTTGAACGGAAAAAGAACCTCAAAATCAAAATATAAAGAGTCTGAAGATGGTATCATTGAGTGTGGTAGGATGCTACATTTGAGTGGTGCTCATGCAAGAGGTTATAACAAACAATCAATTGGATTGTGTCTGATCGGAAAACATGGTAAATTCACGAGCTTACAAATGAGTACTTTAATGGATGAAATAGTCAGGCTAATGGGTGCTTATGATATCCCTACATCGAATGTATTGGGCCACTATGAAATTCCTCTTAGTGGTGGAAAAACTTGTCCGGAAATTGATATGATGATTTTCAGAAATGAATTGCAAATGAGACTTGATGCTCTTGATGCAATGAACAAATTTGGAGCATAACATGTTAAAAAACACAACAATAATTATTCAAGCACATAAGGTGATTGAACCTACATTATCTCAGGCACTAGCTATTTGCCCAAATGTCATAATTTTTAATGACAAGGCGAAATTTAAACATGATTCGGCAACAGTTGTGAGAGGAAGAGGGTTTTCTGGAAAATATGAAGATGCATATGAAATGTGTTTACCATTAGTGCAAACAGAATTTGTTTGTAGAATAAATGGTGGAGATGAGATTTTGGATCTTCAGGAGCCAACTGGTGACATTTGGCTCGCTAGATATAATAAAGATCACCCAGACCATAAAATGGACAAAGATTATTTTAAACATGCTGGTGCTTCTATTATAAGTGGTTCAGTAATAAAAACTGAAATTATGAAAGATCTTCTTGATGGGTACACTGTTGAAAATAAGGCGAAGTGGGGAAAATTTGGAAAATATTGTGGTGATATAATTTTGAATTCAGAATTCAAAATTTCACAAGCTGAGACTCAAAGCCTAGATTTCACATTCAAAATGTGGGGTTCAAGAGAAAATTCATATAAAGTATAAGAATTTTGTAATTCTTTTTGTGAAAAGGGGGTTTTGCTCCCTTCAACCATTAAATAGAAGTATAAATAACAACAAGGAACTAAGATGAAGTCTGATAAAAGACCCACTTTAAGCTGTAATTTGAATTCGCTGAATTCGGATATGATTAAACTTTAGTTCACCCTCTATCTCAGGGTGAACATTCACTCTGGGAGCAATTTTTAAATTCCCCCAAATTTCTTATCAATCTTAAGTAAGCTCTAAGCTAACTTTAGGTATAATATACTATATGAAAAGTAAATGGTTATTCCGCTTCTTTTTATCGTTCTTTAAAGTTTATATGATCTTTAAGCTGACTCTAAGTTAGTTTACGGTATAATATAGGTAACGAAAGTTAAGTAACACGAATGAAGATTACAAAGGTTTATTTACCTTTGACTTAACTTTTAAATCTATCAAAGCTTTAAGCTGACTCTAAGTTAGTTTACGGTATAATATAGGTATCTTAATAAGATGATAAGGTTTGTAAGGTGACTAAAGAGGTTCGAATCCTCCCTTGATTTTCAAGAGATTTTAAATGTTGGAAAAGTTGCCTCAACTCAGGTTCGAATCCTGACATTTTATTAAGTTTCAAATCTTTCAAAACTTTAAGCTGACTCTAAGTTAGTTTACGGTATAATATAGGATAAACTCTTTAATCAGGGCATCGATAAGCGGTCTAAGTCTTTTGACTGTGACCGCAACACGGTGTCTTTATTAAAGAGTTTAGTGTTTAGCTGACACGACACTCTGAGTTTTGAAGTCAGAACCTTGGGAATGTAGCATAGAGGTAAATGTAACTGCCGTGGAGGCAGAGAAGAGGGATCGTTACCCTCCTTTCTCTACAAGGGTTTTGAGTGAAAAATGTTGATCTTTTCGAGCACACTAGTCACTGCTCGAAAACTCAACATGAACGAATAGAAAGTCACTGTGCTGGGATCACCTGGATTTCAGTGAAACTTCTAACCGAGTTTGCAAGGTAGCACCTTGCGACTCAATGAATTACGAAATTTATTATATGATTAAGCTTCTTTTAAGGAAGTTTACAGTATAATAACGGTAACTTAAAAGGAAACTATAAGAACTTCATTAAGTTCATATCGGCATCCAGGGATAGTGTCTACTGCAAAGTATCGGCATCCGTGGCTAGTGTTTATGAATTTAATGAAGTGCTTAGTACATAATGTCTGGCTTGGTTGTAGGTTTGCCCTATGTCAACGAAGACAAAGTGGAACGGGATTTCCGGACGCATATATTCGTAAAGATACTCTCAGTAATGGGACGAAAGGGGGATTGATAATCCTTCGCGGAAGTAATTCCGAACAAGTATGCAAAACAGAAAACTCATTAAGACATCATCACGGTGGTGTTCGAATTGAACGATGAAGTACGAACTAAACAGTCTGGCCAACGGTGACACTGTTTGATCCCGCAAGGATCTAGTACATGCAAAATTCATAAGAAATGACAAGTTTAATCTGTAGTTCATTGGTCCGAGTCGTAACTGGCAAGGGCTTATGTTCAGTCTACATGAAAAAAGTCGCAAGGCTGAGTATCGTGATGGACGGTGAAAGTAGTGTGTTGCATGAAATCACAAAAGGTGGGAAGCATTCTGAGGCTCAAAAGGCTTTGGAACTTCTGAGGGAGCCCATCTTTATCAATCCGTAATAGCTTAAAGATAAGCATTTGTATTTGGCACAAAAGATTCAGGGTCATACCTGATTACTAATAAAAAACGCAAAGTCTCCCTCACCGTCACTTGAAAGTGGCTTAAGTCTACACCCATAATGTGGGAATGAAGACATGTTGATGCTCGCAAGGCGGATATATGTTTAGTGGAAAGCAAAGTTATCCGGCTCGCACTGGAGAATGGCTCGCAAGGTCAGACTGAGTAGAACATTAGAGTAGAGTGACGGGATGCAAGAAAAGCTACTTGTTGGCGAAAGCCTAAACAAAAGCAGTCATTGGAAATACTCGACCGAAAGGATGAGTGGATAACACTGGGAAACAATAATCCAGTCAAAGGTTCCAGCTGAAAGCTATAATCTCAGGCTTCAAAATAAACTTTAAGAGTTTATTGAAATAAATTTGTGTAGCAGTGTTCGACTCCCGACCCACACAGAGTGGGTATTAAACGGGCAACTGTTATTGGCACTGGTGTGGGATCACGAGGATTATGAAAAGAATAATCGCAAATTTATTTCAATAAGTTCTTAATTTACTCAAAATGAAGAATGGAATGTAGGCTTATCAAGTTGAAAGTGTGAGAACTGGATGTGGAATTGGCTTATGAAACTAGAAGAAATTGTTTCTAACGAAAGTACGGATGAATGAATGAATATGAGATGCAAATTGGGTTTACCAGATAATTCTCTCCGGAACTCTTAGTAGAAAAGAACATCACTGAGGTTGTATATTCAGTGATTGACTTTCAAACTTTTATTATATGCTTTGAATGGGTCAGAAGATAATGATGGAGGGTGCGCACCTGAAGTCAGTGATGATATGACAAATCACTTTGAAAATGATAATATTTAAGTTTTCAGAAGTGGTGAGGTTCGATCCCTCACCTTTGCACCAACAAATTTTAAATGTGCGGGGAACAGCGGATGTAATTTGGGCTCATAACCCAGACCCTGTGGGTTCAACTCCCACCCACCGCAACCAAATATTGTATACGATTTCTCCAGGCGAGAAAGCTTGACTGTTAATCAAGAAGTGACTGGTTCGAGTCCAGTGTATACAGCCAAACAACTTAAATTTAAGAACTCTGTCCTTGATCGGGATTAATATGGTACGAGCGGAAATGATCATCCGTGGACTGTTCGACTCAGTCGAGTTCTTAAATTTGGGTTGATTACCTGAAGAGTCGCTATTGTTTTCGACTCAAAAAATACACAAACACGATAGTAAGTGATCGATACACACCACTGTTGGCATATCGCACAGACGATGCAGCGAGTTCCGGCTACACAGGGCAGAGGGAAACATCTAGAAGGTTTCATCGCAATTGTACATTGTGCGATTAACAAACTAAAATGAGCAAAAACTCGACCCACTTAAAGATTTAATCAATCTCGGGTCGTTTCAAGTGGCCTACTAACTCAATTGGCTAGAGTGTCTCGTTGTCTGCGAGAAGGTTATCGGTTCGAGTCCGATGTGGGTCGCCATTTTCAAAATTGAATAAAGTAACTAACTAGAGTGGGAATGCTTGGATTGAGTTCTAGCACATACCTTAATAATGTTCTCGCATCCTTGATTTAGCGATCACGGGACAAGTACACATGCTCCTCTATGATACAATATGCATCACTTGTATCATAAATGTTTGTTATTTTATTCAGTCTTGCAAGAATAAACTGAAGTGTCGGAATATCAAGAACTGCACTATAAAGTACGATTATCTGGTGAGATGCATACTGCTGAACCTACTCTAAAAGGGTTATGGCACCAATGGAAGATCATTCTGGACGGCTCCAGACACAGACTTGAAATCTGTAGGCATTTTAAAAGCAGTGTGGGGATCGACACCTCGTTCTTCCTCCATTTTAAATATAAACATAAGGAAATACAATGAAAACGACAAAATTAACGAAAACGACAAAACTTACAGACACATCTGAAAGAGATAGTTAGGTAAAACTAGCTATGGGGTGTGTCTTTAATAAAAATAAAGATGCATCCGAAGCTTAGTTGGCGAAGCACACGACTTTTAATCGTGGGAACAGAGTTCGATTCTCTGCGGTTGCACCATTCAATGTGGATGTGTAACTCAATTGGCAGAGTACTCGGCTTTTAACCGAGAGGTTGTGGGATCATTGCCCACCGCATCCACCATGCTTAATTAGTATAGTGGCGATTATCCTCGTTTTGTAATCGAGGGACAGGTGTTCGATTCACCTATTAAGCTCCAAATTTTTAAAATGCCGGATTAGCTCCAACTGGAAGAGCATTTCACTTGTAATGAAAGGGCTATCTGTTCGAATCAGATATCCGGCACCATTTATAGTATAAAGAACATTTTGGTGATTTTTGTACTGTTAAATGTTCACACTAAATCAAAAACAATGGTAGGGTAAATGAGTATGCATGCTTCCGCTCATCAGTCCAGAAAATTGAGAAGTGTAAAAAGGTCTATTGTAGCCTCAGAACCTTGAAAGGGAGAGGGAATATGCCTTGGAGATATCCAAAAGCTTTTTGGCGAAAATTTGTGCAAAACAAAATCCGCTCCAATCAACTCAATTATATACAAGGGATTTTATAACAGTCACCTGATCTTGTATATAATTGAGCGGATTTCGACCTAAATGATTGCCTCCGACTTCAACAAGACAAAGGCTCAAGAAAATCATTTGTTAGGGTTGTGCCCATCTTACACGGTTCTTGTTCCGGTGTAGGCTCTGGGGAACTCTCTGAGTCGTCCGCTCCAACAAACGACTGCCCTCTATTTGAACTTATTGTAAGGTCATTCAACGGTGGTTTTTTATGCTTCTCTGGTGGAATTGGTATACACGGTGGTCTTAGAAACCACTGCTCGAAAGGGCTTCCGAGTTCGAGTCTCGGGGGAAGCACCATAATTTTTATTATAAACTAAAACAAGGAAGGCAAATGTCGCACATAAATGCAAAAATTGCTGAACTTGAGAAAGACGGTAAACGAGAAAACATAGATTTTCGTATAGTATATTTTTCAGAATCAGCAGAATTAAAAATGTTGAAATAACAAAATTCAAAAAAGGAGTCACGAATGTTGACAAGGTTAAGATCATTATCAAGATGTTTATGTTTAAGATTATTGTCAATTCGTGATGGATTGAGTTGTAGCTAAACTGCTATAATTTCAATTCGGATAGTGCAAGCAAGGTGCTTAAGGTGGTTGCTAACCACTGGGGTGTAAACAGCCTGATGGGTTCAATTCCCATACTATCCTCCATCTTCAATTAGTACATTCAGTACAACCTTCAAAAACACAAACACTTTATTATTCATTCACAAATTTACTTGGTTATTCAAGCAACACATATGCTCTCATGGTGGAATTGGCATACACAATGGACTTAAAATCCATGGCTCGGAAGGGCTTCTCGGTTCAAATCCGAGTGGGAGCACCATACTAAACAAATGTGCCGATGTACTTCAACGGATAGAAATTCCGACTTCTAATCGGAAAGTTGGGGGTTCAAGCCCCTCCATCGGTACCATGTATGATTGGCCAAATGGTAAGGCACGGGATTGCAAATCCTGAGATTGTCAGTTCGAGTCTGACATCATGCTCCAATTTTGATGTATTAAATATCAACAAGGTTGTAAAATGAACAAATTAGAATTCAATGAAGAAAACTTCGACATGTTAGTCGAGAGGATGCACTTCCTCAGGGAAGAAGTTAAAAAATACAAATATGACCATTTAACTGGTTTAAAACTCAGAAAAGATTTTGATGAGAAGCTTGATAGGATGTATGAAGCTTATGAATTTGAAGATCAACCATTTGTTTTCATTATGGCAGATGCTGATGGTCTACACAATACTAATAGGACTCTAGGTTATGATGCTGGTGATGAGCTTCTTATAACTATATCGAGTGAGCTCCGTGCGGAGTTCGGTGATTGTAGAAATGTTGATATATTTCGAATATCCGGCGACGAATTTGCGGTTTTGATGACTGGTGATTTGTGTGGCGATGCAATTGACGAAAAAATGAAAAATGTCACAAGTTGCTCATATGCATCAGTCTTCATGGATGAGACTGAATGTCATCCAAGCCCATCATCTGTTTTTAAGTGTGCTGATAAAAAACTCACTGAAGTAAAGAAAACTAAAAAGCCTGAAAGAATTTAAGCAAGCTCTAAGCTAACTTTAGGTATAATATAGTATATTAAAAGTTAAAAGGGCTTAAAATGAAAACTTTCATACTCACCTCACTTATTGCATCAATCCTACTTACTGGATGTGGTGCTAAGACCCCCGAAACCAAGTGTTATACAAATACTTATCACAATGCTGATGTAATCCTTGCAGACCAAGAAAAAGGCTCTTCAAACGCAGTATCTAGTACAACAACTTCTCAAACAACAGAAACAACTCATTGCTATGAAAAACCTCAAGACGATGCGAGTTACTTTTGGATTATTCCCGTGGCGATTGCTACTGTAACGATGGTGATATAGATGGTTGATAAATTAGATCAGGAAATTACGATCTGTTGTATAGTTGCTGGTGGTCAGGGTGCTCTTCAGAGAATGAAAGTTGAAAAGATCGGCAGAATGAATAAAACAGTATGTCACCAGACAATGCCTGATTCATGTGCTCAAAAAATGAAGCTTATGTGGAAATCAGCAAGGGAGTCAGTTGTAATTGATTCGTTGGTTAAAGGATGATGGAAAAATTCATTGAAGAACATAAGTATAGGGATATTTATAGAATAGACCTTACTTTCATGAATGGACTATTCCATGTTCTAGTGGATTTATCATATGGACTAACCTTTGAGGCGGTTCATAAAGAATTGTCGGAATGCTACGAAATACTGACTGAAAAACTAACTTCGCACGACAGTAAATATCAAAACAAGTGTATGAATATTCATACAAAAGGAGAATAGATGAGACCACTCGGATTTAAAGTAATTATAGAAAAGAAAACGGTGCAAGCGGAACAAACTTCCGGAACACTTATTATTGAACTTGAAAAGTCAACTTCAGATGCTGACGATGTTAGTGAGGGAACTGTAATTTCAGTAGGAAATGAAGTAAACTCTGTGATACATATGATAGATGTTGGTGATACCGTGAAATATGAAAATCATGGTGGGTATGAAGTGAATATTGACGGTAAAGACCTGATTATAGCTGATATCAAAAACATTCTGGTGGTATTATAATGAAAGATATTTTATATGGTTCAGAAGCGAGAGAACTTCTACAAGTTGGTGTTAATAAATTAGCAAAGGCGGTTGCGGTGACTATGGGACCTCTTGGTCGTAATGTTCTAATTCAGAGGGATAATGAAAATCCATTTCTCACCAAGGACGGTGTTACGGTAGCTGGTGAAGTTCAATTGAAGAATCCAGTTGAAAATATGGCAGCAAGTCTAGTGAAAGAAGTTTCATCAAATACGGCATTCGAAGCTGGTGATGGTACGACTACATCTACTGTTTTAACTGATGCAATTTTCACACACGGTGTTGATGGCATCAAAAGTTCAACGAATATCGTTGAAATGAAAAAGGGTATGGATTCAGCGGTTCGTGAGGTTGTAAGCTACATTGAAATGAATAGTCGTAAGATTACATCTCATGAAGAAATTAAGCAAATTGCTACTATTTCAGCGAATTCAGATGTTCCTATGGGTCAGATGATTGCGGATGCTATGGAAGCTGTTGGTGAAGACGGGATTATCAATATCGAAGAAAATAACGGTGTGACGGATGAACTTGCCTCAACTAAGGGCTTCAAATTCAATCGTGGTTACATGAGTCCAAACTTCGTGACAAATCCTGGTAAAGAAATTGCTGAACATGAAAATCCTTTCATTTTAGTAACTGATCAGCGAATTGGCCATTTAGCACACATATTACCTATTCTACAAAAGGTTCAGGAAACTGCAAGACCACTTATAATTTTAGCGGATGACTTTGACCCTGAAGCACTTAACACAGTTGTAGTGAATAAGGTTCGTGGTATCATGAATATGACGGTTGTAAAGTTACCAGGGTTTGGTGACGGAAAACGAGATCAGATGATTGACATTGCTATGACTTCAGGTGCTACTATTGTTGGTGCTGAAACTGGTCGTACATTTGAGTCACTGACTTTAGAAGATCTCGGTGAAGCGAAGCGAGTTGTAGTTGAGAAACAGAATACTATTATCATCAACGGAAAGGGATCAAGTACTGAAGAAATTACTCAGCATAAAAATGCCTTAAAAGTACAAATTGAAGCACTCCCAGATGGTGATGCTAAAGTGTCTCTTAAATCTAGATTATCCCGCCTTTCAGGTGCAGCAGCAGTTATCAGAGTTGGTGCTCAGACTGAACTTGAAATGAGAGAAAAGAAAGATAGATTTGATGATGCGGTTGCGGCAACAAAAGCAGCAGTGGCTGAGGGTATTGTTATTGGTGGTGGTTCTGCTTTGGCTAGGGCTTCACATTTCATCAAAGTGAATAGACAATCAACCAGTTCTGATTTTGACAAAGGGTTCGATGTGATTCTTGAAGCATGTTTTGCTCCTATAGAACAAATTGCAAATAATGCTGGTCGTAACGGCATTGAGATCGTTGGTGATCTTTCTGAACATGAGAATGAAAACTTCGGTTGGAATGCTCTTACTGATACTTATGAAGATTTATTTGAATCAGGTGTCATCGATCCGCTCAAAGTGACTAGAATTGCAATAATCAATGCTTGTAGTTGTGCTTCTACTCTTTTAACTACTGAAACGGTAATTTATACAGAAGATTAAGCAAGCTCTAAGCTTGTTTTAGGTATAATATAGTATAACTAAAAAGGATTCATTATGATGGTAAAATGTAGAAAAACTGGTCGCATGTATGATCCAGAATTAGGGTTTGAAAAATTACTCAAAGAATCTTGGGTTATCGCGATTATGAAAAGACTTCGTTTCAGGTAAACGAATATGGGAGTGGTGCTAATGGAGAGAGGCTGAAATGCTCGGGTTGCACCAGATGGCAAACTTAGATTACTCACGATTGAGCAAGGATAAGACCTGACTATTGGTATGTTAGGGGATAATCATGTTAGTGTTGGAAATAAGTGTACATGAGTTGGACAACTAACCATCAACTGCGAAGACAGTATAAACTCGGGTGGCACGAGATGTGAGAGTAACACTGTGCCGTACAATTAATAAACTACTGAGGGCAACGGGACTCAGCATGACTCGGTGAGCGAGCAGTTCTTTATGGGTGTACTTGATATCAGTGCACAGCGGAAGCTTATGAAGTGGGCTTCCCCACAGAAATGTGTTTTACAATCGTTGCTTCGGGTTACACACCACTGCGTCCAGTCGACCCTAGATGGTCAAAAGTGACTGTGTCTGAAGCACATTTATCCTCGATTGGTATAATTGGTTATTACTACTTATATGGCAGAGAAGCCAACATCCAAGATTTTAGCGGATCATGGTAGCAGTTGAAGAGGCGAAGTAGATTTGTTGGTGAATGTGAAATAACACCAACTTTTTGAAAAGCACAAAGGCTTGAAGTTCTAGCATAAGGTGCTAAATTGCTGAGTTCTATCTCAATTCACAGCGGATAGAATAGGTTTAAAAATGACAAGCGGAAGACAGCAAATAAGGTGATTGTGGTTCGAGTCCACGGTTGGGGGCCAAATTTAATATAAAGAAGAATAATGAAAACAAAAATTCGTGAAAGAAACTACATTATCAGGGCTGAAATGGGTGGTACTATGCCGTACTATTTTGGTAGATACAAGAGCTATTTAGGTAGACGAGTTTTATACCTTGATAAGCTTCGTACTTACATACTTGATGATAAAAAGAACGGCAGTTATGGCAATTTCAAAAGGTTCACTCTGGAAGAAGCCGAAGAAATGTTGAAACTCATCAAGGCTTGGTGGATGAATAATCCAAGGAAAAACCATTACAAGCCTAAAAAGTTTTATATTCAAAAAATCAGTAAAATGGAAAAACAATTCAAGAAGGATTTTGCATGCAAGTAAAATTAGTGCGAGACAAATATATCAATATCATTCCAAAAGATCAAATTGAAATTCTAACTGATGAACAATCACATCAATGGCTTGTTGCGAAAATAGCTGAGGAAACTCAGGAGATTATTGACAGCAACTTCAATGATATCAGTGAATATGCTGATGTTTTTGAAATATTAATTGCACTTGCGAAGAAAAATGGCTTTACAAAGGCTGATATTCTTAGAGCAAGGAATACGAAATTGAAAGACAAGGGTTCTTTTGATTTGAATCTACTATGGACGGAGGTCTAATATGACAATTTATGCTTGGATGATAGCTTATCCTTATTTGGCGATACTTGCATTTGCATTTATTATTTACACATTGACGGTGAACTTACTTGATGAAACTGATGGCATGTTTCCACGGTACTTCTCTGCTGTAACATTACCGTGGGTCTATGCTTACTACATTCATGTAAGTTCATATTTGATGTATGGTGAAAGTTCTTTAGTAAACCTTTTCCAATATCTTCCTAAATTAAGCTTGTTCTAAGTAAAGTTTAGGCATAATATAGAATAACTAAAAAGGATACATATGTCACAAGAAGTAGCTGAACTGAACATCGATGATTTCAGAAGTATTTTCATCCAAACTGAAATTGGTGAAATTGGAATAACGGAAACTGAAGAGGGTGTTAGATTTTCCCTTGATGGCGAAACAACTGTGATTAAGTTCGCGGGAAACAACTCATTTACCATGAAAAAGGACAAATAATGGCAAGTATGGAATATTGTATGTTTGAAAACACACAAGCGGAAATGGAGCAAGTTGTAAATGCTCTTCAAGAGGGTATAAAGCTCGGTGACAGAGAGATGTCAGCTTATCGTTCATTAGTTGAACTATGTGAACAATTCGGGGAATGTCCTGATCCGATTGAAGATTATGAAGATGATATCTATGTCGAATGCAGCGATCCTGATTGTGAAGATGATATCTATGTCGAATGCAGCGATCCTGATTGTGAAGATGATATCTATGTCGAATGCAGCGATCCTGATTGTGAGGGATG